>Ga0075423_10000954_pt1 | contig 24562 bp, 17 predicted proteins | sample SoiMethybrSBSTD2_FD_80114 | JGI IMG/M metagenome (GOLD analysis project Ga0075423, IMG submission 80114) | Bulk soil microbial communities from a Populus tree surrounding site in Tennessee, USA - Soil MetaG P. TD hybrid SBSTD2 | ecosystem: Environmental > Terrestrial > Soil > Tree plantation... | reverse complement strand
TATGCTCGGCGCTTCTATGTTAACGTTTCACGAGAATCCCATACTCAACGATGTCCACCTTTCGGGCTTTGATGCCGATACGGCACTGCCCGCCTATCTCTTGAACAGCTACGAACAGGTCAAGATCAGTCTGGCAGCAGCCAGCCTCGAAGAGCTTTCCAAGATCTGGGCGACCATCAACCAGCCTTATCGCGTCTCGGTCGCCTACGAAGTCTCTCTGGTTGAACTGACACCAACTCCTCCTCCCCCTGTCGACGGCGGTGTCGTCTTATCCACGGATCTCAAAGTTTTGCTTCTCGGTGCTCCTCGGTTGGAGCGGTTGACACCCGCGCTCGGTGCCCTCGTGCACGTGGATGGCAGTGGGGCTCTCGTGGCGAACGAGCTTCTAATTAACGGATCTGGCCTGGTTTTCCCTGGCCAGACGCCGATTGTGCAGGTCGGCGGTCAGACGTCAGAGGTCGCTAGCACACCTGCACCGACGGATACAGCTCTGACGATAACGCTACCCACAGACCTTGATGCCGGGCCCCAAGCAGATGTGCAAGTGACGCTGAATGGTCGAACTAGTACACCTCTGACGTTTACCGGGACACCGTGGCTAGCCAGCCTGACACCGATCCGGACGACATTGGACGCGACTCCTGGACCGCCGCAGCCAATCTTGGCCCTCAAAGGTAGTGGCTTCACGACAAGTCCGCAAGCTGTGCGGCTCGACGGGCCGGGAGGGACCACCAACGTAGCCACCTTCGTGGGCAGCGTCAACGATACTCAGGCCACGATCACGCTCCCGACCACCCTGGGGAATGGCATCTACAAAGTTCGGCTCGTCCTTGGTGGCTCTGGAGGTAACACTTCCAACCCGCGCACACTGGAAGTCATTCCTCGCCTCGCAACTCCCATCGGACTAAGCGTGGTTAACGTTTCCGGCAATTCAGTTCATCGTCTGACGCTCAACGGCGCCCGCCTCAATGGCGCCGATGTCCGCTTGTTGATTGATGGTGTTGGTTACCAGGCAGGCACCAATGCGAACGCTGCGCAGTTGGTGTACACGTTGGGTCGTCTGCTAAGCGCAGGTTCGCATAGCGTTGCGGTGAACGTGGATGGCAGTCTCTCCCACACGGTTACCCTGGAGGTTTGATGCTGCGATGAACCCGGGCGGAAACGATTGGATTGAACTCAATCAGCGCTACCTGGCCGGGGCGCTACAGGAACTGCGCACTGCCTTGGAACAGCAGGCCAGGCGCAATGGGCACGAGGCGCCCGCCGCCCGTAACAAGGCCTCTCGCGCACCTCAGGAATACGAACGGGCCAGCTCGCCCGCACCTCCAGCCCTCGAGATCCTGTCGAAGACCTTCGGTTTATCGCCGTTCGAACGTGCGATCCTGCTTCTCTGCGCAGGAATCGAGCTGGATTCTTCCTTCCCTCCTCTCTGTGCGGAAGCCCAGCGTGATCCCGCACGGTCGTACCCAACCTTCAGTCTGGCCTTGGCGGCGTTGCCCGAGCCGCATTGGAGCGCATTGAACCCCGGAGCCCCCCTTCGTCACTGGCGGCTGATGGAAATATTGCATCAACCCGGAACTCCCTTGACCACGGTACCCTTGCGAATCGATGAACGCATTTTGCACTTTCTCACAGGGGTTCAACATCTTGACGAGCGGCTGGTCGGCTCGCTGGAAGTCGTTCGAGCTTCCGAGGATCTCGCTCCTTCTCACTCGGCCCTTGCTCACAAGATCGCAAATATGTGGCGCCACGCGAGGCATCCTCTGCCGATGCTGCAACTTTGTGGCACGGATGACGTGAGCAGGCGTTCTATCGCTGCGAGTGGCTGCGCTCAAATCGGACTCCTCCTTCACGCATTGAAGGCAGACGATGTGCCGGCGCACCCTGTCGAATTCGAAGGCTTCGTTCGCCTGTGGGAGCGAGAGGCGGCTCTGACGTCGAGTGCTCTTTTTGTGGAAACGGAAGCTACGGATAGGACTGATGCCAAGGCACAACGGAACATCTCGCGGCTGCTCGAGCGCCTGCGGAGTCCATTGCTTCTAAGTACGCGAGACCAGTGGCGCCCTTTAAGACGTGTCGTGAGAACCATCGAGGTTTGCAAACCTACTCCGGAAGAGCAGCGCGTGATGTGGTACTCGCTGCTAGGCAAAGCGGCAGCAGGTCTCAACGGTCAGATTGGAGATCTGGTAGCCCAGTTCAATCTCAATGCTTCAGCCATTCGGGCCTCGGTGACCGAGGCGCTCGAAGCGGGCGCTCAGGGCGGCGAGTTGGTAGAAGCCCTCTGGAATGCCGGACGTTCACAGGCGCGACCCCGGCTGGAAGAGCTGGCCCAGCGCATCGAGGCGGTTGCGACATGGGACGACCTGGTTCTACCGGATCATGAAAGGTCACTACTGAAGGAGATTGCCGTTCATGTGAGGCAACGAGCAACGGTTTATGAAAGCTGGGGTTTTGCAGCTTCAAGCAATCGCGGCCTCGGCATCAGCGCTCTGTTCGCGGGAGCCAGCGGTACGGGAAAAACGATGGCAGCGGAGGTCCTGGCGAATTCGTTGAGGCTTGATCTGTACTGCATCGATCTCTCAAGCGTGGTCAGCAAGTATATCGGCGAGACGGAGAAGAACCTCAGGCGGGTGTTCGACGCAGCTGAGGACGGGGGCGCGATCCTTTTCTTCGATGAGGCTGATGCTCTGTTCGGCAAACGCAGCGAGGTGAAGGACAGTCACGATCGCTACGCCAATATCGAAATCAACTATCTCCTGCAGCGGATGGAACAGTATCGCGGCCTCGCCGTACTCGCCACCAATATGAAGAGCGCTCTCGATCCCGCCTTCCTGCGCCGCATCCGCTTCGTAGTGAACTTCCCCTTTCCCGACGCGACACAGCGCGCCGACATCTGGCAGCGGGTGTTTCCGCCCAGTACGCCGGCTGAAGGTCTGGACGTCAACAAACTGGCGCGCTTGAATGTCGCGGGGGGGAATATCCGCAATATCGCGCTCAATGCCGCATTTCTGGCAGCCGATAGTGGACAACCCGTGCAGATGAGTCATTTGGCGCGGGCAGCTCGTAACGAGTATGCCAAGATCGAAAAGCCTGCTCCCGAGGCGGAAATTGTAGGCTGGCAATAACGGTTGTCTGTGAGGGGCTCACAGCACTTTTGACGAGGTTTTTGCAAACGTAAGCGGAAGGCAAAGAGTCGCAGTGTCTAGACGAATTCTTCTAAAAGCCCGTGAAGGAAGTAAAACCGTCGACCGCAGCGTACAGCAGGGTGGATTGGGTTCTGGACGTCCGCTGAGCGGCGCCACGAGGTCGCGCATGGAATCGGCATTTGGACACGACTTCTCACGCGTCCGGATACATGCCGACGCAAGGGCGGCAGAATTCTGTTCGAGTCTTGATGCGCGTGCGTTTGCCTACGGGAGTGACATTGCCTTCGGCACCGAGCAATACAATCCAGGAACCCTCACCGGCGACGCCCTTCTCGCCCATGAACTGGCCCACGTCATGCAACAGGAAGATTCGCACACGGCGGCCGGCACCCTGCAACGTGGAGAGGCTGCGGATACCACTCTGGAACAGGACGCCGATCTTTCTACCGTGGGTGCGATGAGCTCTATCTGGAGCGGCGTAAAGAACATCGTTGGGAACATCGGCCAGAAGGCAGCGCCCACAATCCGATCCGGGTTACAGTTGCAACGATGTAGCGCAAGCCAAAAGAAGCAAGCCCCTCCTTACCTCGGGCCCCACTCGCTGGAAGCCTTGGAGGAAATTGACCGAGTCGTCGAGAACACAGAATTGCTGAGCAAGATGATCGTCTTTGGAACGGTCGTCACAACTGCCGCAAAAGGACCAGAGGAACACGTCGCAACCGGCGGTCCAGGTCACGAAATCGAGGCCGCCGCCGAGGCTTTGCGCGCTGTTCCTACAATTCGCAGAGCCAGAGTGGAGACCATCATTTCGCTGCTACTTGTCGACCATGAGAATGAAATGAATGAACAGGAGCGAACGTTCTGGCACAACATGCTAAACAATATCCAACAACGCCGATGAGAACTCGCGCGACTCATTTGATCAACGCCAGCCTGGATCGTTTGGTCCGTCCGGAGATTCATTCGGTCCACAGGTCGTGGCCCGCTTTCAGGCTTTGTGGATACGTGGGCTTTGTCGCCGGCGTGGTGCTCGCGGAGGTGCTGGCAGTGGCATTGGGTCGCTCTTCCTGGGTTATGAGCGCGATCGTGGCGACGGCGGTATTGACCTTGCTGAGTCTTGTCATGACAGTCAAGATCGTCACCGGAGAAGAGCAGCTCACCTATTACCGGGACGTGATCGCTGTGATGTTAGTGACGCGTGCTCTGCTGTGGCTCCTGGACCGGCCAGCTCTGCCCTATCTTGACTTCACGATCCTTGGACTAGGACTTTTCCTGGCTTGCGGGCGCGTTGGTTGTCTGATGGTCGGCTGTTGCCATGGACGGCCGTACGCTTGGGGCGTCTCTTACCGGCTGGAGCATATTGCGGCCGGCTTTCCATCCTACCTAGCGGATGTCCGACTGTTTCCTATACAGGCCCTGGAGTCCTTGTGGGTATTGGTCATCGTCATCGAGGGCACTGTCCTGGTACTCGCTGGCTATCCCCCAGGCACGGCGCTGACCTGGTACGTGGTTACCTATTGCGTTGGACGCTTTGGGTTCGAGTTTATGCGAGGCGATCCCGGGCGCCGTTATGTTTGGGGATTCTCCGAGGCGCAGTGGACCTCAGCGCTCCTTGTTTGTGCGCTCTCAGGCGCCGAACTCGCCGGCTTGCTTCCGTTTCACTGGTGGCACACCACAGCAGCGATCGCATTGGTCTGCACGTTGGCCGCCGTGGGGTCAGGGAGACGTTTGCGGAGAACGCCTAAACATCAGCTTCTCCATCCTCGCCACATCAAGGAAGTTGCCGAAGTGATCAAGGCCGTGTCTCGCTCCGTGGCAATTTCTAGTGACACCTTCAACCCCAGACGCGACGCGTTACCCATTCACATTGGATGTACGTCGCTGGGTGTGCAAGTCTCAGGCGGCCACCTGAGCGGCATCGACGGTTCTAGCCATCACTACGCTCTTTCGAATCGAGCCGGAAATATGACCCGAGATGCCGCGCAGACATTGGCTAGGTTGATACTACAACTTCAGCGGGCGTCGGGCCGCAGTGAAATTATCGGAGGGGGCCGCGGAGTATTTCATCTGTTATACACAATGGTTTAACATGAAGGAATCTCTCCAAGCACCAGCACAAGAGCCGATAAAATTGACGCCCACGCCCAACCTCGGCTTGCGATTGCAGCGCAAGTGTGCTTGTGGGGGACACGCTTCAGGTAATGGCGACTGCGACGAGTGCCGCCAGAAGCGCGTCGCGCTGAAGCCACGCTCAGGCGGAGACGGTAGCTTCCTCGTCGGTTCATTCGAGGGACACGATTTCAGCCGAGTGCGGGTGAACAATTTTATCCCGCCAAGGATTCAGACCAAGTCGAATGTCAGGAAACCGGGTGACGTCGGGGAGCAGGAAGCTGATCAGGCAGCCGAGCAGGTGACGCGCATGCAGGGATCAGCGAACTTTGGCGGCTCCGCCCCCCCGGCACGACCGGCTCAACGCGATTCCATTGCCGAGGCTCCTGCTGAAACGGCGGATCCTGTCCGTCGGCAACGCGAGGGCAGTTCTAGCCTCGACGGAGTGCATGACGAATGTCCCACCTGCCGTCAGGGCGGCCTGGACGGCAAGAGTAGATTTGCGCTCACCGGCGTCACAGAGGACGACGTTGACCCGCGCAGCGAAAAGTCTGCTACTGCAGAAGGCGATCTCGGGGCTAATACACCTAACCCTTTCTCCGAGGAGACGGCTGTCTCCGAACCTGCGGAGAGACCAGAGCCTGGCGCCGCCGCCGCCCGCACTCTGATTGTCGAAGACGACGCCCCAATGGTCGAGTCCGGCCAGATACGAAAAACCGATTTCCTCGCCCAACTCCGTTCGGCCGTTTGCGCCAGCGCCGACGAGGCCATGGCGGCCACAGGGCGCGATTCGCGCGGCTGCCCTTACGTTGACAGTTGGTTTGGGTACTACAGCACCAGAAGTGCGAGCCAAATCGAACGCTCCCTACTCAAGTACGCTCCGGAAGCCGGCAACGTCAGGGCCGCCTCCGACTACTTCTCCATCGTCGCCACTCGCGTCGCCCGCGGCGTCTCGCGTTGGGCCACAACCGGCGAGATCACCGAGGTGCCGGATGAACTCCGCGAAGCTGCGCTCGGTGGCGGTATCCTGGGTACGGTAGCCAGCGCGGTCAGCACCCTCGCCTCGGCTGTATCCAGCATTTTCGCAAAGAGTCGGGAAGGCGGACCCTGCGATGCGGATCCGGCTGCCGTCCGTTCTCAACTCGGCGCCGGTACTCCTCTCGACGTAGGAGTCCGCAGGCGCATGGAATCTGCCTTCGGCCACGATTTCTCTCGGGTTCGCGTTCATAATGATTCACATGCCGCCAACCTATCGGATCGTGTCAACGCCCGAGCGTTCACTATTGGCCATGATGTGGCTTTCGCTGCCGGAGAGTATCAGCCTGGAACGCCGGTCGGCGACGCGCTGCTCGCTCATGAGCTGGCGCACGTCGTCCAGCAGTCGAACGCCGCACCATCTGACACACCAGTCGGGATGGGCGATGGTGCCTATGATACGCTCGAAGCTGACGCGGATGAATGCTCTACTGCCGCAGTGGCTTCCCTGTGGGGCGGATCCGGTAAAGGCTTGGCGAACATCGCGCGTGAAGCCATCCCGCGCATGCGATCCGGCCTGCGCCTCTCGCGGTGCAAGAGCTCTTCAGCTCCGGCGCCACGCCACCCCATGACCGCCAGCACTTCCGGTAATCGCATCGATTTCACCTTTGATCCTACTGCCAAAACGCCTAAGCCCAATTGCGACCGCATTGTAATCGTGCAGTTGATTCAGATGGTAATCGATGGTTCCCCGGTTACGCCCGGCAACCTGCTTGCAGCCTGGACGTGTCGCGACCCAGTGGTCATGCCAGGCACGGCCCATTACATCGACCACGACTGTGGGTGCTCGACGCCTTATTACACCGACTGCTTTAACGGTACGGCCGGTGTTTCCACTAGCGCAACGACACAGAACGCGACTTCTTTCGACGCCCCACGGGTTCAGAACGACACGATTCGGAAATGGAAGTCCCCGTCGAATGCTGGAGGGATTGAGACGGCGGTCTTTAACTTCGAAACTTATGGCTACTGCGGACATGGGGCTGAGTGCGGACAGTGGTATGAGGGGATCCAATGGACTTACAACAAAACCGCGGCCCAGCATACCGCCGGCTCATTCGGCACTTCAACGGTAGGCAGTAATCTACCCGTACCGGGTGCTACCAGTACAGTCGTTGCCACATATAATCGATTCAACACAGTCAAGAGTTTCACGCCTTGTTGAGGCGTCGCAATGACATGGAGCAACCATTCGCAGTGCTAGTAAAGCAGGACTTGACACGGATGCGCCTCGCGGCCGGCAAACTGACCCATGTCGGAACCCAGTCTGGGCCGGTCCTGTCGATTGTTATGTCTACTTTCTACTACCTGCCGACTCTGGAACTGTTCCAGCAGTTCCAGCACTCGCACGTCTCCCACATCAACGACACGTTGCCGACGGTCGGAACCTTTTCAGTAGCGCCCGAGGAGTTCCAACGGCTGGTCGCGGCGGCCCACTTGGTGTGCTCCAACGCTCGGCTAGAGCGTGAGAGCCCCTCTCTTTCTATCACCATTGTCCTCGACACGCCAGAGGGTCGCATTGGCGAGGGCTTCGTGCTTGCTCAAGAGGACGGAGTCGTCTTGCACCAGTCATTGGCGTCCGCGCTCGACCCGTCCAACGGGATTGGCCAAACAGTCCTGCGGTTCCAGCGCGATGCCGCCTATGGAGGTCCGACATGAGCGTACTCAAAGAGTTACTCGCGAACCGCGGCGCCCGGTGGCTCGTGCACCCTCCAGGACGCTACTACAACAGGGGATGGTCATCATTCGTGTACCCGAGGAAGCGGTCTACGCCAGAGCCAACGCCGCCCGCATGCAACCCCACCCTGGCTGGTCGGTGGGTGAACGGTCACTCGGATCGCTGGCCTCCGGCGTCACTTACGCTTGATTCTGGCGCCCTCATCGCGGTCCGCTGCGCCCTCAGTGCGTGTGATGGATTGTGACGAAGGGTGCCGGATTGGCAACGCCGACTGATGCCGGCTCGGTGAATACGGACGGAGGCTGCCGAAACGCGGATAGTCCGTGAGGAACATGATGCCCGATATGAATATCGATCAGCTGTCCCTGAACATCAAGGATGCTGCTGGGCACGAGCACCGCATTCACGGCATTACAGCCCGTGCGGCGACGCTGTTCGCCCAACGGCTGGAAGAACGCTGGGCAAACAATAGCGGGCCGGAGGGAACAGCAACGCTCGACAGCATTGCGGCCTTGCCCGTGAGTTTCGATCTGACTGGCATAAGCGACCAAGAGGCAGCGAGCAAGATCGCGAACGCCTGGCTGGAGACACTGGCATTGAACCTTAAGTTCTAGGTGCGTGTGCAAACGAAAGGGAAATCGAAACCATGGCGGCATTGAAGGGCGCCTTTATCGATCTCGGTGCAGGCATTCTGGGTGGCTTGCCGAACATCATCGTGTTCCAGTTCAACCCCGACAAGGTTACGCGAAGTCCGGCGCGCATCCAACCTCCGCCTCGCGATGACGGCTCCGGTACCCACGATGCCAGCCAGACGCCGGGACAGCCTGGCGAGTCCATTAGCTTCAGTCTGCGTTTGGACGCGACGGACCAGCTCGCTCAGGCAAATCCCATAGCCGTGACGAGTGGTATCCTGCCTGGGCTTTCAGTCTTGGAGCTCCTGATGGTGCCGAGGGAGTCGGTTGCCGCCAACCTCTCGAGCCTGGCTGGAGTCTCGCAGCCCACCCAGGCACCGGCCAAGCTGCCTACGGTATTGTTTTTTTGGGGCCCTCTTCGGATCCTGCCGGTGAGCGTCAACAACCTTAGCATTACCGAGACCGAGTACGACACACTCTTGAATCCCGTCCGAGCTGAGGTCTCCGTCAGTCTGCAGGTGCTGACGCAGGCGCAGCTTCAGGACAGTGATCTGGCCAGGGGCGCCTACAAATACTCGCAAGGAGTTAAGCAAGTGATGGCAGCGCTAAATCTGGCGAACGCGGCTCAGATTGGCATCAGCTCCGCCCTGTCTTTCTCGCTCTAAGGAGGAAGAGAATGATCTTCAAGGGCAGTCGTTACCAGAATGTCGGCACATATCAGGTGACAGGGCCGAACAGGCAGCCGGTGACAGCCCTGAAAATCCGCTTCATTCCGCCAACGCCTGCCGGTTTCTTTCATACCTTCACCGGCGGCGAGCGCCTCGACCTTGTGGCCTACAAGTACTATCGCAACCCGGAGAAATTTTGGTTGATTGCTGACGCCAACACCGAGATGGACCCGGAAGACTTGCTGGAGCCTGGGCGGCAATTGCTCATCCCGCCCGATCGGACCTAAATGTGGCCACCACCACCTATCAGATCGCTTTCGACGGCAGCGCGGTTGAAGCCGATTTCTACGGTGACATTGTGTCGCTGACGGTCGACGAGAACGGTGCCGTGGCGACCACCCTGCGGTTGCAGTTGGCCACTCGCTTGAAAGACGATGCTTCGTGGTCTCGCCTGGATGACGAACGGCTGGCGCCGTTCACCAGGATCTCTGTCAAGATCGGCTTCAGCGGTGGCGGTGGACTCGCGGGCGCGGTCAGTGGGCTGCTCGGCGGAGCCGGCAACGATGGGCTCGAACCGGTATTCGACGGCTACATTACGGGCCTGAATTTGAATCTCAGCAGTGAGCCTGGCAGCACTTTTATTGATATCGACGGAATGGACACAAGCGTTTTGATGAGCCTCGAAGAAAAGATCGCGACCTGGCCCAACATGGCTGACAGTGACATCGTTCAACAAATCGTGACCGGCAATTACGGCGTCGAGACCCAAGCGGATACAACCGCCACGGTTCATCAGGAAAACGACACCACGATTGTCCAGCGCGCCACCGACATCCAGTTTGTTCGGGACCTGGCACAACGCAACGGTCACGAATTCTATTTCGAAACCGACAAGGATAGCGGCAACGTGGTCGCCCACTTTCAAGCACCGCAGCTCACCGGTACGCCACAGCCGGATCTGGCGATCCAGTTTGGTGACCAAAGTAACTTGCGGAGTTTTTCAGCCCGGCTGAACGGACAGCGGCCGCTAAACGTGAAGACAGAGCAGATGGATGTAAAAGCAAACAGCCGTAATACGGCTCAGGTCGGCAACTCACAGTTAACGGCGCTGGGGAGCAAGGATGCCAACACTCTTATTGGGGCACCGCTGGGCAGCTTAGTCACTCCGAAGGATGGGCTGGCACAAATGCTGGTGCTGGGACCGCCGACCAGCGACCCCACTGAGCTCGAGGCGGTTGCCCAGGCGGCGCGTGATGAGGCGGGCTGGTTTATCACGGCAAATGGTGAGATCAATAGCAACGCCTATCAGGCCATCCTGCGGCCGCATCGTCTCGTCTTGGTGAAGGGCGCGGGGAGCGCATACAGCGGCAAGTACTACGTCGGTCGCGTGACCCACGAGCTAAAAGGAGACGGTACTTACACGCAAAGGTTCGAGGCCCGTCGGAACGCCCGCGACCTGGACGGCAGCGAACAGTTTGGTGGCAGTGGACTGGGTGTATCGATACCAGGGATTTGAACGGCGATGAATACTCAGATTGATAACGTGGTGGCCCGGTTGATCGAGCGAGTCGAAGGACGTTACTACGGCAAGTATCGCGGACAGGTGACGGATAACAACGATCCCGATAATCTGGGCCGTATCAAGGCCAAGGTTCCACGTCTGCTCGGTGACGAGGAATCGGGTTGGGCGCTGCCGGCCTTCATCTATGGCGGAGCGAGCGAACAGGGATTGTTTGCAGTTCCTGACGTGGGAGCCGGCGTGTGGATTGAGTTCGAAGGCGGCGACCTGAGCTATCCCATCTGGACAGGCACGTGGTTTACCAGCGGCGACATTCCGGAATCCGCGCAGCCGGGCCAGAAGGTCCTTAAGACCAAGAGCGGCCATAAGCTGGTACTTGATGACGATGCCGGCACCCTGGAGATTACCGATAGCAACGGGAACACCGTAGCGATGGACTCCAGCACGGTGAAAGTGGCAGCAGGCAATGCCGTGAAAGTCGTGATTGACGCGCCGCAGATTGAGCTAGTGGAAAATTCCACGCACCCGGTGGTGTTCGGCGATGAGCTGATGCAGTACCTGCAGCAAATCGTGCAGATCTATCAGCAGCACATGCACCCCGGTGAGGTCGCTGCCACCGGTGGTCCGGTAACGCCCATGCCCCCCGTGCCACCGATGCCGCCGCCGACGCCAAGCTTGTTGTCCACGAAAGTAAATACCGGATGAAGACCTGACGGCGGGAGTCGCCGCAGCGGCCCAAGTAAACTTGGAGAATCCGGGATGTCGGACCCGAAAGGAAGAAAATGGCAGGCCAGATTCAAACCGATCCACTAAGGCAGCGTTTTCTCGACTACCCGTATAGTGTCGGCGGCACCGGTGTGCCCAGGCTGACCAGCCCCGATGATCACCTGCGCGATCTGGCGCTTCAGGTCCTCTTCACTATCCCAGGGGAACGCGTGAATCTGCCGGAGTTCGGTATAGGCGTTCACCAACTGGTGTTTGCACCCAATAGCGATATGCTGCGTGCCAGCGCACAGTTTCTTATCAGCAACAACCTGCAGCGATGGCTCGGTGATCGTATCGATGTGAACCAGGTAAGCATTGCGAGTCAACCGGGAGAAGAAGAAACGGTGACGATCGAGATTACTTATACTGTCAAGGCCAATCAACAGCAGCAAAGACTTCAAGTCCAGGTGTGATGGTGGCACGCAACGGCTTGTTACCCAGTATTGAATGTCCAGCTCCGGTACTGGCCCCGGGATCGCAGGGAATAGCACGTGTTGGGGTAGATGACGCAAAGGCACAGTTGACGGTAACGCTTCTGGCCCCTATTACACCTTCCCAACGGATCTATTTGGCCAACCCGCTCAGCTATGGACTGACGGGCGGACAGCGGTTGTTCCCCCGAATTCTTGCAGCCGCGTTCCCTCCGCCAACCAGTCCCCCGGGCCCGGACAGCCAGAGCGTGGTGCTGACGTTGGATAGTGCCGGCGATTTCTCTATTTACACCCTCACTGTGAGCGGCCCTGACGTGGATCCGTTCTTCAGCAGCGCTAAATTGAGGTTCCGGCTGGCATGTGACGATCCTTTCGATTGCCAGCTGCCCTCGGTGCAGGCCGCTCAACAAGCGGAGCTGGCGGTGGTCATCGATTACTTGACCAAAGACTACGCTGGTTTTCGTCAGGCGTTGCTGGACTTTATTCCCACACGGCTACCGGCGTGGACCGAGCGCAGTGAAGCCGACCTAGGCATGATGCTGCTGGAACTCTTTTCGGCAACTGCCGACGACCTCTGTTACATGCAGGATCGAGTTGCGAATGAGGCCTACCTCGGTACCGCGACCCAGCGCCGGTCGGTCGCAGGGCACCTGGCCCTCATCGGCTATCAAATGGATGACGGCGCTTCGGCATCCACGTTTTTGCAATTCCAGGTGAACAGTTCGCAGTCGTTGACCAACGGCTTCAAAGTGAGCAACAAACCCAGTAGCAGCGACGATCCGGTCATTGTCTTCGAGACCTTGCTTGATGTCCAGCTCGAGCCAGCACACAACCGGATTTCGCTGTATGACTGGGGCAACAGCCAGTGTTGTTTACCGAAAACCGCTTCGAGTGCGGCGCTAGCTGGAACCTTTGACCATCTCAAAGTCGGCGATTACCTGCTGTTCGATGGTGGCAGTGACCGGCGTGATGTTGTTCGGCTGACGGTGGCGCCGCAGATTATGTCGGTCGCAGAGGTTACGTCTCCTCCTATCACGTCACCGCCGGCTTCTCCGCCCGCCAACGGGGTGGTCACGGTAGTGACCTGGGGCGCAAGCACGCCTCTGACCAACGATTACTGCGTCGACGAAACCACGGTGAGCGGCAATCTTGTTCCCGCGACTCATGGCGAGACAGTGCGGGAAACACTCCGGTCTTTGACCGACCAAGAGAGAGCCGAGGTCAACGCCGAGATCGCCGCGCGCCAGCCCGGGCAGCGGGTTCCTCGGCAGCGGCTCAAGGTAGCTCACGCGCCACTCGCCCATCTCGACCCAGGTACCCTGGCCTTAGGTTCGCTTACCGCGGGCACTGCTCCGGCGCAGGCTGTGGTCAACGGCTTTACGGGGCGCGTTCCGCGTAGCATCAGCACATTGCAGCTCCAGGTGGACGGGAGCCCCTGGCAGGAGAAGACCAGCCTGCTCGAAAGCGGTGCCAACGACCCAGTGTTTCGTGTGGAGATGGACGACAACGGACAGGCGACAGTGGTGTTCGGCGATGGCGTGTTTGGCCTTCGTCCCGGGGAGACTTTGCCCATCACCGCACAGTATCGGGTCGGCGGTGGTGCGGTCGGGAATCTGGGCGCTGATTCCCTTGTGCTTGCGCACCCGGTGGATGAGGCGCCGTGGCTCGACTCCGTAACCAACCCAGTGCCTGCTACCGGCGGACGTGACTGGGAGTCGCGCGATCATGCGCGCCGCGTAGCTCCCCCAGGTTTCCACCAGCCGATAGTGGCAGTGAGTTCCGCCGACTACGAGGCGGCTGCCAATTCTTTTATCGATTCCAGCGGAAAAGCTGTCATCCAGCGAGCTAGTGCCAGCTTTCGCTGGACAGGTAGTTGGCTCACAGTGACTCTCACCGTCGATCCTCTGGGTGTCGAAGGCCTAACCTCTGGCCTGCGACAGCAACTGGCGGACTATCTGGATACGAGGCGCCTCTCCGGGTATGACCTGGAAATCGTCAAGCCGGATTATGTGCCGGTCGATCTCGAAATCGAGGTTCTTGCGAAAGTGGGATCGCAGCAGAGCGAAGTGCAGCAAGCGGTCCTACGGACCTTGAGCAACGGCCTGCTGCCCGGTGGTTTGAAAGGCTTTTTTCATCCCGATAACTTCACCTTTGGTGACAAACTCTACGTGAGCAAGATCTTTGCGGCGGTCATGGCGGTGCCCGGTGTGCAATCGGCACACATCACGCGGCTGGCGCGCTCTCACGCGGCCCAGCCGGACCAGGAAACCAGCATCAATCTGGCCCAGGGTTTTCTGGCTGTGGGCTCCGACCAGGTGATTCGCCTGGACAATGACCGCAACTTCCCGCAGAACGGAACCTTGGCTGTAACCTTGAGTGGTGCGCTCGCATGACACCGATTGCCACGACCTCCGCTGCTATAACCGCGCCTGCCAGCAATGGTTGTTGTGGCCGGCCGGCCCCTGGTACTACCGTGCCAGCGTTGGTCTTTAACCCGTCGGGCTTGTCCGCCATTACCTACCGCATCGGCACCTTCACGAGTTTTCGGCAGGCCATGCTGGATTCCATCGCGCTGCCCGACTTAATGGCCACCTCGGTCACCACCCTAACCAGCCCGGTGGGGCCGGCAGATACCAGCATCTCGGTCCTGGATGCCAGCCAGTTTCCTCTCGCTCCGAATTTCCGCATCAAGATTGGAAGCGAATATCTCCAAGTCATCGACGGTGCCGGAACTTCTACCTGGAGGATTACAAGAGGTTCCTCCACGGTCGCTCATTTCACCGGGGACATGGTCATTCTCGACCCGCCGAATCCCTTTGCAAGCTGGCATGCGGGGACTGGGGTCGACTACCATACGATATTCGTCGAACTGTGGGCCTACCTGGCTGACATAATCACATTCTATCAGGAACGGATCGCAAACGAGGCTTACCTAGGAACAGCGTCCCAACGGGACTCATTGCTGCGGCTAGTCAGTCTGATTGACTACCATCCCGCCCCCGGCGCCGGAGCCAGCGGACTCGTGGCTTTCACCGCTGCCAAAAATCGTTCCCGCACTGTGCCCGCCGGCTTCCGCGTCGGGAGCAAGCCGTTGCCGGGAAAGCCCGCGGTGGTGTTTGAGACAGCGTCGGCGGTTGAAGTCTCTGGGGAGAACAGCACCATAGCGTTGTCCCTGCTTTCGCCGGATGTTCCCTTTCCACCCCACACCATCGTTTTGCAGGGTGTCAACAACGGGCTTGCCGTGGACGATTACATCCTGGCCGTCGAAAACCCGGGGACAAGTGCCGAACAGTTGCACCTGCTACGGATCGCGACCATAAAGACCGACAAGCAGGCGGTCACCACCACGATTACGTGGCAGCAGGAGATTGGGGAAGGCCCATATGCTCAGGCCAGCAAGCAGGTCTCGGTCTACGCCTTGCGAGTAGCGGCTTCGCCAATTGGTGCCAATGCTCCGCAGTGGGACGGTTTGTCGCCAACGTTGAATAACTCCGACGGTAAGAATCCCAAAGCCCCTTATCGAACGAGTTGGGAAGTGCCTTCTGTCACTGAATTGGAGCAACGGGAAGGGCTTCCATCCTTCACACGCTTTCGGAACACTGGCGCGAACATTCGCGCTATCGATCAGCCATTGGACACCATTGATGGTTTTGTCGTGCTGGTTCCGAATCCCTGGTTTTATGTCCCCGTAATCGACGACCTGCGAAACCTCCTGTTTCTAGATGCAGTTTACAAGCAACTGAATTACACGCCACAGAACCCAGGATGGGCTGTTCTGCTTACTGACGGAGACGTGTTCCAGATTCTGCATGTCACGGACGCGCGGCAGGCAGCAAAGGTGGCCTATTCGCTCAGTCTAAAGGTTACGCGCCTGACCTTTGCCGAGGATATGATGGCGAACACCTTCCCAATTCGCAACACGCTTGTGCTGACCGGAAGCGAATTGTTGACTCTGCAGGTCGATCTTCCGTTGCCGGATTCTGTCTCGGGGAGCCAACTGATTTTGCAAGGAGTGAACACCCAATTGCAGCCCGGGCAGACGATCATATTCCAAGGAAACTTCTTTGACCCTGCTACTAACTCGCCAACCAGCATCCCGGCTGCCGAGCCGTGCGCCCTCGATGGACCCGCATTTCCTGACTTGAGTAAGAACGTGACGACAATAAACCTAAAGACCCGGCTCGCGAGGCAGTACGTCCGCGCCACTTGCTCGGTGATGGCCAACATTGTAGAGGTGACCCAAGGTGAGACGGTGAAGGATGAAGTGCTAGGCAGCAGCGATGGCAGTGCTTTCCAATCGTACGCGCTAAAGAAGAAACCGCTCACGTATCTGCCGGCCACCGATGCGGAGGGCTTGGCCGCGGTGAAGAGCACACTCGCTGTGATTGTGAATGGCGTCGCCTGGAACGAACAGCCGAACTTGGCGCACAGCGCTCCGGATGCTCAAGACTTCACCACGACCCTTGATGACCCAGGTCAAACCACAGTGGTCTTCGGTGACGGCTTCACCGGGGCCCGACCCCCTAGTGGTATCAACAACGTCCATGCGCGTTACCGCAACGGACTGGGGACTTCCGGCAACCTTCCGAGCGGTTCCATCCAGCAATTGATCGACAGCGTTCCGGATGTGCAAAAAGTCACCAATCCGGTGCCTTCGAGCGGTGGAAGCGATCCAGAAGAGCCGGGGCAAATCCGCGCCTTGGCCCCAGCGAGTCTGCGGACTTTCAGCCGCGCTGTGAGTGCTTCCGATTATGCTGCTTTGGCGACCAATTTCCCGGGAATCGCCAAGGCGACCGCAAGCTGGATTGTGAGAGACGCCGTCACGCAACAAGCAGTCGCTCATCCCTACCTGCAATTGACGGTGGCCACCCAGAATCAGGAGCCCATCCAGGGCACACTGCTCGCTGGAAAGCTGCGCCGGTTCCTGGACAATCATCGCGATCCTAACGTGCTGCTGCGCATTCAGGATTACAGTCCGGTGTACATCGAGGTGGCAGTGCAGATCGAAATTGACAACCGCTTCCCGCACCAAGGTACGCTCACCCAGGCACAGGCAGCCCTGAATCCGGGTGTGAATCCCGACGGCACCGCTGGATACTTTGCCTTCGAGCGGTTGCAGTTCGGCCAGACGATCTTTCTGAGCGCCGTCTATGCAGTCGTACAGGACATCCCGGGCGTTAAGGACGTGTGGATAACGTCGCTCCGTCGCGTTGGTCCGGTTGCCAAACCGTCTGGTACTGTACACGACATTGCTGTAGGCCCCACCGAAATCGCCGCCATCGGTCCGGCAGGAGCGGGACAGGGACAGTTAACCGTGGGCGGTCGAGGAGGATTCATCGACACATGAGCCGCAACCAAGCAGAGGATTTTGCAAAACGGCTGTATGCGCGCGTGCCCGGTCACTATCGGGTTTACGACGCCGAGCGCGGCCAACCGCTGCTTGCCCTCTTGCGAGTAGTGGGTGCACAAGTTGCGAACCTTCGCCAAGACCTCGACGCGCTTTGGGACAACTTCTTTATTGAGACATGTGACGAGTGGGTGGTGCCATATATCGGCGACCTGGTGGGTGCGAACCTGCTGCAGCAGCCAGTCGGCCAAAGCAACCGGCTCGATGTTTGGAACACCGTTATCTGGCGACGTAGCAAAGGAACGCCACAAATGCTTCAAGCGCTCTCGCAGGCTATCAGTGGATGGCCTACTAACCTGTCGGAATTCTTTCATTCACTCGGCTGGTCGCAGAACCTGAACCATGTCCGCCTCGATCGTCGGTTGACACCGGATCTACACGATCCATCGCAGCTCGGGCTGCTTGGGCTCGCTGCTGATCCGTTTGCCCATGCCGCCGACTTCAGGCCCACATGCGCGATGGACGGACCGCGAGTTGCCGTGAATTCGCTGGGCGTCGGCCGTGCGGGCTGGGGAAGTCCCGGCCGTTATCAAATCAATAATCTCGGTATCTTTGTCCGCCGCCTGCAAACCTTCCCCGTGAAAGGAGCAACGCCCGCCGCGGCGGTGCCGGGCGCCACAGACCCTGCGGGTGCGTCGTGCTTTACTTTCAACCCATTGTTTCGTGATACGCCACTGTTCGCGGAAGAAACCGCTGCGCCCATTACCCGCAGCGCATTTGCTGCTGATCCGTGGTCGAGCTTTGGCTCGGAGTCTGACATTGCAGTTCGCCAGTTCGGTGTGTTACTAGCCACCGAAACCCCGCCCGAGGTGCGCCAGGCGCCGAGTAGTATTACCGCCTTTAATTTTGCGGGCATGGCACCCAGTATCTCGCTCGCAGAAATGCGGCTGCTCGAGCCGCGCTCTTTCCAGATGGGAGCTGCGCACTTTCTGATCACCGCCCAGTGGCAAAATGGAAACACCTCGACCAACCTCGGCTTCCTCAGCACCTTGTTCGCGGTTTCAGGCAGCACGTCCGCTTTCAGGAGTGGAGCTACTACTTCGGAGGCTGGACAACTTGTCATCACGGTGCAAACTGGTCGCGATGGCATTGGCTGGACGGGCCCCACATTGCCGGTGTCGCCGGCGGCCCGATTCCCTGGCGCGATTCTCGCGGTTCGAGCTGCTCGAAGGGGACCACTGCACTCAGGCGATGGCCTGTACATTTATCTGCCTCCGTCATTTGTCAGACCTGGAGATGTGCTCACGTATTTCGCGGCAGACGACGGGAGTACCTATACCTCGCAGAATTTCGCGACCCTTTCTTTGGCTCGTGCCTCGGGCGGGCAGGTCTATCCCGGGCGCCCGTTTGATCCGAGCACTGCTCCAGCCTTAGCATTTTTGCGCCTGAACCGCATGGCGGGCGCTATGGTCTTGGCCGATCCGACGCGCTTTGGCGAAGCCAGCATCCTGGTTGAAAGTGTACTCTTAACCGCACCTTCTACGTTTCAGACGTTGGGCGGAATTGCCACTACCACGCAGACTCCGAGCGTTGATTCAGATTTGCAGGCACCCGATCCGTGGCCAGCCTTCACATTTGTGCCCAGCAGGAAAGCATTCAACGGGCAAATTCCTGCGACCGGCTTATTGAGCATCCTGCTCCGGCCAGTTGCTGGAAACTTCATTCCGCCGGCGGAACTGGTGCTTATCAATCGAGCTGGGCAAAGTCTGCTGGTCTATCTGCCTGAGGTCCCAGTGGCAACAGCCCAGGGCGTGCGACTGCTGGTGGCCGATGATGGTAGCACCTACTTCGCCCCCACGGATACCTCGTTACAGCAGTTGGTACTAGAGCAGCAGTCACTAATGGGGTTGGTCCTAGCCCGTGCCGCACAAGGCCAGGTGCTGCCGATTCCTGGGCGCTGGCCCTTGCAACAACGTTACCCTGTGGCCCTCAACCTGTGCCGGAGTGAACGTAGTTCGCTACTCGCAGTGGGCGAACTGGGAATCGACCCTGAGCTTGGTCGGTTCGCTCTCCCACCAAATGACCCATCGCTTGTCCTGACATCGCCACCGCTGGGGTTGGCGTTCGATCGCACCACTGTCAGCACTGACTTTGTCGAGGCTTTCACTGATTTTGTGGGAGCAGTGAATTCGCCCCAGCGCCAACTCAAACCGGAATCCGCAACGCGATTTGTCTCTCGATCCGGGGATGCGGAGACTGCTCGTGCCGACGCCCTAGGCGGGGCGCCCGTGCATAAGAGTGTTGCTGATGCTGTGACCGCCGCCGTGGATGAAGACGTGATTGAAATTCTGGACAGCGCTACCTACGAGGCTCCCCTTGGTATCATGCTGGGATCTGAGTTGAGCAGCCTGACAATTCGCGCTGCGATCGGCCAGCGGCCCTGCCTCACCTTCTACCAGTCTGCCGGCCAGCCCAATGCGGCAAGTTTCACCATTGCTTCACCTATGTCGCTGCTGGTCTTGAACGGCCTGTTGATCAGTGGTGGCCCGCTGGTGATTAGCGGTAGCATGCAGCAGCTCGAGCTGACCGCTTGCACTTTGGACCCGGCCAGCTCGACGGTCGCATCCATTGTAGCCAGCGATACCAACCTGAATAGTAACGCCCGCTACCTGTTGCTCCGCTGCGTGACCGGAGGTATGTGGCTGGGGCAAGGAGTCGGCCAACTCACAGTAGCCGATTCGATTGTGGATCAGCAGAATGGCGCGGCCATCGCCGGTGCGTCGGGACCGCCGACTTCCCCGCCCGTTCTGGCGAACGCGAGTGCACAGGCCGTCCAGTTAGAGCGGGTCACAGTGTTGGGTTTCATCTTCTGCAACGTACTCAACGCCAGCGAGAGCCTACTCAATGACCTCGCTATTGTGAATGACCAGCAATCCGGTTGCGTACGTTTCACACGTTTTGAAACCGGCTCTGTCTTGCCGCGGCGCTATCGGTGTGTGCCCGATGAAACCCAAACCAAGCTCTGTGCCGGAAAACCGCGGTGCGTTGCTCCTTCCTTTAGTTCGCGCCGCTTTGGCCGTCCTGACTACGTGCAACTAGGGACAAGATGTCCCCAGGCGATTCTTACTGCAGGCGAGGATGGGGGAGAAGTTGGCGCGTTTGCCGGAACCCAGAACACGATTCGGTTGCTCAACTTGCAAATCAAGCTGCAGGAGTTCATGCCAGTTGGTTTATCTGCAGTCATCGTTGCGGAGACCTAGGAGACGCCATATGAAGGGCGATTTTTCACGACTTACTTTCGACCCGCGCAAGCATTATACCGGAGTTCTGCACCAGCAGGGCCGCGTGTGGCTTGACTCTGACTGGAACGAAGATGTGCTCGACCGTCTCGTCCTGTTGCAACAGGAACTCAACGACGTAATCGGGCCGAGTGGTGTGCCGGCCCCGGGCTCGGGCTTCCAGATCTCACCCAGTACTAACCCTAACGCTCCGGACGACTTCGGAATCTCCGCTGGACATTGCTACGTTAATGGTAATCTCTGCCAGCTCGAAGCAAATACCAGCTATCTTAGTCAGCCAGATCTTCTTGACCCTCCGCGCATCCCCATCCCCAGCGACGGATCCACGCTGACGGCATTGGTTTACCTGGAAGTCTGGCAAAGACTCATCACCTATCTCGAGGATGACTCGATCCGCGAAATTGCATTGGGAGGACCGGATACATCGACCCGCCTCAAGAACATTGTGCAGATCAAGGTCAGAGTTCTTCCGCCGGAAATCGGCAGCATCAGTTGTGGGCAAAGCGCCCAGTTTTTGCCACGACCTGGCGGCGGCAAACTAACCACGCTGCAGCCTACCAATGTTCAACCGCAGAGTCTGTGCCAGCTGCCGGATCCTGCGAACTTCATCGGCCGCCAAAACCATTTGTATCGTGTTCAGGTTCATGACGCCGGAGATGTTGCGGGCATCGCCACGGGCGGAGCGTTTGCCGTCTCGTTGGCTGCGGATGTTACGTCGGGCGCAACCACACTAGCGCTGTCACCGCCCTTGACTCCCGCGCAGGCTGACGCGGCACTTCGTTCCGGCTTTGTGGTGGTTTCAGATAGTTCAGGGACTTCCGAGAGAGTCGCTCTTGTACCCGGTGGCGTTTCCAGCAATGGTAGTTCGTTGACCCTAAGCCAGGGTCTCCAGAATTCCTACGCCACGCCGAACGACACGAGCGTGAGCGGCGGGGTTGCCAGGTTCAAATGGTCGCGTGATAACGCTGCCTTTGCGGTGAGCGTCACCGCTGTTCAGCAGGACAGAGTGACGCTGACGCTGGCGAGCCTGGGCCGGGATGTTGCCACGGCCCTGCGGCAGGGAGATCTCGTTGAGATCAGTGACGATGCCAGCGAGCTTGGTCCGGCGAGCGGTCATCTCACTTTCTTGGCCACCGAGCCCGATCCCGACAAGTTCACGGTGGTCCTGGCTGATCCGATTCCTTCTACCTTTCAACTACCGGGCGGAGGAATCAGCAGTCCTCCACTCCTGAATTCCGTGGGCAATCGCCACCTTCTCCTGCGCCGCTGGGATGGCATTGGCGATGCCGCCGCGGTCTACAGCGATGCCGGTACTCCGGGGATGAACTTGGGTGATGGTGTTCACATTCAGTTTGATGGTCAAGATCTGCATGTCGGTGACTATTGGCAGTTTGCGACCCGCACTGCCGACGGTTCCGTAGAGCCACTGCTCAGTGCACTACCTGACGGCATCAATCGCTCGTGGGCTCCGCTGGCGATTGTTAGCTGGGGGCCTGCACCTGCGACGAGCCCGCCTTCCAGTGGAATCGCCATGACCATCCTGCAGAATTGTCTGCCAATGTTTCCGGCGCTGATCAATTTCCCTCCGATCGATCAGGGCATTCACATCGTCGCGTTAGAGACCGTGGATTCGGCGAATAAAGCCACGCAGCTACTGAATGACACCAACGTGCAGGTTACTTCGTTCGCGGGCATCAATGTAGCGTGTGACGCAAACGTGGATCCCGGCAGTATTTCCCGGCCTACCTGCTTTGTCACAGTGGAATTCCCGCTCAATTTTGGCGGTCAAGGATCCGACGCGTACTTTCCGATCGTGTTAGCTGGAAGCGTCAGCAGTAGTGGCAATGTGATTTCCTGGGCAGCCGGCCCACAAGCCCAAACCCTGCTGAACCAGCTAATCGTCGCCACCCTCAATGAGAGGGGCGTACTAACTCGCTTGACCCTCAAAGGTAACTTCATTTGGTCGCAAAACGATCCTACCTTGTTTTTGGATGGTGAAGCCTTCGGTCGACCTCCCGAAGGCAATTCGTCGAATGTCTCCCTGCGCCTGCCGAGCGGCGATCGACGGCGCGGTGGCAATTTCGAGATGTGGTTCTGGCTAGTGGCCGCTCCTTCCTTTATTACGAGCATACAAGCTAGTCCGCCGGGTCCCATCAACGTTGGAGATGCGACCACGATAACCATGACTCTTAGCGCTCCGGCACCGCCCAACTCCGTGATCACACTGGTGCTCAGCAATTCCAACGTAACGGTGCCTTCAGAGACCGAAGTCACTTCTCCGCCGACTTCCCCGCCTTCGTTCAGCACCTCGGTTTCGGTCCCTACCGGAGCCACCAGTGCAAGTGTTATTGCCACTGGCCAAACGCCGGGTTCAACAACACTCTCGGCTTCCTTTGGAGGACAGACCATTGCGCTGACGCTTACTGTACAACCTCCACCGGTCCTGACCGGGCAGCTAGTCCTCAGTCCGCCTTCCGTCTTTGTCGGGGGCACTTCGACCGGAACTGTCACTCTGAGTGGGCCGGCGCCGTCGAGCGGCGTGCCGGTCAACCTCTCCAGCAGCGACAGCAACGTTGGGCAACTTTCGGGCGACAGTATCACGGTGCCTGCTGGTAACAACAGCGCGAGCTTCACTGTGAGTGGTGTCGCTGTCGGAACGGCAACTATCTCGGCATCGGCAGGAGGGGTAACACTCTCGGCGTTGTTCACCGTAGTGGAGAGAAAGAGAAAAGAAATCTTCGCGGACAAGGTCCAGAAGGAAAAAGAGATCAGAGTGGAAAAGGTTCAGAAGGAATTTGAGGTGGCGCCGAAGACCACCGACAAGGTTCAGAAGGAGAAGGAGGCAGACTTCATTGTGGCCCCCATTCGTACTGCCCCAATGCGCGAGCCGTTCATTCGCGCTGCCGAACGTCCGCCCGTGGCAGAAGCCGTGCTTAACCCTCCGCCAGAACCAAAGACAGACGCTGCCGCAACTGGACATGGCCTGCTCGAGACTCGAGCGACTCCGGAAACGCCTGCCCCCCGGCCGAAGCCGAAACGGGTGAAGAAGAGGAAGCCGCCGAGAACAGCACACGAGACAAACGCAGGTAAGGACGAAACCGGACAGGCCTAGTTCGCGAGCTAGGGGGAGAGAGACGGGATGCTTGTCATACTCGCGGGCCAAGAGGACAGGTGTGCATCCTGGCTGGCCAACCGCTGGAAGTCATCCAAGGTGGCTCTGCTTACATCCGCGGATCTGTCCAGGCGCGGATGGCGTCATCACGTGCCTTCGTCGTACATGGGCGCAGCTGTGATCGACGGGCATAAGGTTGCCGTCGACACGATTGCCGGCGTGTTGACACGCATCCCTTGTGTATACGAGCATGAACTCGGCCACATTATGCCAGCAGATCGTGCTTATGTGGCGTCGGAAATGACAGCTTTTCTGTTCGCATGGCTTTCGGGCCTCAGCTGCCCGGTGCTCAATCGGCCTACTGCTAATTGCCTTGGGGGTCCGAACTGGAGGAGAGAGCGATGGGTGCGTCTGGCTACCAGTCTAGGCATACCGGCACTTCCAGTTCAGCGTAAGGTCTCGCAAATTTCCGACGGGTTGGTCGAGCAGCCGAGTTGCGAGGTGATTGTCGTGGGCGATCGTTGTTTCGGGAACGCTGCGCCGGCGCTCACTTCGCATGCTAGAGCGCTGGCCAAGGCCGCCGACGTCGATTTGTTGGCCGTCCAATTCAACAGCCCGGACGCTGAAGGCCAATTTGTTAGCGCCAGCTTATGGCCTCATCTCGTATGCCCGGAAGTTGCCGACGCGGTGCTGTGCCATTTACTGGGGAGGGCCGCATGCTAGTTTTGCTCTGGGGTCTGGAAGCCGACGCTCCTCTGGCAAAGGTCCAGGAGCAATTGCGGCTTCTGGGTGTGCCCACAAAGTTCATAGACCAGCGTAGC
>Ga0075423_10000953_pt1 | contig 24578 bp, 20 predicted proteins | sample SoiMethybrSBSTD2_FD_80114 | JGI IMG/M metagenome (GOLD analysis project Ga0075423, IMG submission 80114) | Bulk soil microbial communities from a Populus tree surrounding site in Tennessee, USA - Soil MetaG P. TD hybrid SBSTD2 | ecosystem: Environmental > Terrestrial > Soil > Tree plantation... | reverse complement strand
CGACGAACACGACGAGAAGCTTCACGGGTGCGCTGCCGTCGTTCTTGCCGTGATGGATTTGCCCCGGGGCTGCGTAGAAGTGGTCGCCGGCCTTGAGCGTCTCAGTCGGCTTGCCCTCCGTCTCGAGAGTCAGGGTGCCCTGCTCGACGAAGGCGAACACCTCGGCGTTGTGACTGTGCCGTCCCTCCGCGCCGCCCGGCGGTATCCCCACGACCACCATGACGGCTTCCCGGCCGGGGATGGTCATGTCCTGCTTCAGGACAACATTCCTTTTGACGGTAGGGGCTTGCGAGGTTTGGAGCGCTCCGATGGTCCCGGCCCACACGAGCGCGATCATCGCGCAGAGCGCGGCGGCCTTCGACGTGGCGGATTTCATCGATCCCTCCTACTTTTGTGCCGGATCATATCCTCACGACGCCGCCGGGGCCGCGTCCGGCCCCCTGTCAACGTGGTGTGAAACCCGCCGGCTCGCGCCGGTCCGAAATTGAGCGATAGACTCGCGGCGGTTCTTTCAGGGGAATGGGCCCGACCTTCGTTGCAGCCGGTCGTCGACGCCGCACTGACGAGAGCGAGGTCTCATGTACTTTCAGAACTACAACCCGCTCGGCAACGTCTTCCTGTCCACCCTGGTCGCCGCGATTCCCATCCTGACCCTCCTCTACTTCATCGCTCTCCATCCCCATCGGGATGACATGGGAGTTCGACATCTCGGCGTGCCAGCACCCTACGCGGCGTTCTTTGCCGTGATCGCGGCCCTGCTGGTGTCCTGTCTCGCCTTTCACATGTCGGTTCCCTCGGCGCTCTCCGCATTTGCTCTCGGTGTGTTCTCGGGCTTCCTGGGCATCATCTGGATCGTCCTCGCAGCCATGTTCCTCTACACGATGACGGTGATCACCGGCAAGTTCGAGATCGTCAAGGAATCGATCATCCACATCTCGTTCGACCGGCGTCTGCAGGTGCTACTCATCGCCTTCTCGTTCGGCGCGATCATCGAAGGGACGTCCGGATTCGGAACCCCGGTCGCGATCGCGGGCGCCGTCATGGTGGGCCTCGGCTTCTCGCCGTTCCAGTCGGCGGTCCTGAACCTGCTCGCCAACACGGCGCCGGTCGCGTGGGGCGCGATCGGAACGCCGATCGTGACGCTCGCCGCGGTCAGCGGACTCGACCAGCGCACGCTGTCCGCGATGGCCGGCCACCAGCTGCCCTGGGTGTCCGTGCTGGTGCCCTTCTGGCTGATCGCGACGTTCGTGTTCATGGAGGGGGGGCGCTGGAAGGACGTCTGGGAGGTCTGGCCTGGGGCCCTCTGCTCCGGACTCTCGTTTGCGGTGATGCAGTACTTCGCCTCCGGCACCAACACTCTCCATCTCGTGACCGACGTCGTCGCCGGCGTGTTTTCGGTGATCTGCACCGCGCTCTTCATTCGATTTGTGTGGCAACCGAAGACGCGCTTCCTGCTGCGTTCCGAGCGCGAGGGGGCGGGAGCCGTCGCCCGCGCGGAGGCGGGCGACTGGAAGTACTCCTACACCGGCGGGCAGACGGCCTCGGCCTGGACCCCGTGGGCCATCCTCATTTTCTGCTGCGCGCTCTGGGGCATGCCCGCGTGGAAGACGAAATTGAACAACGTCTTCGAATCGGTCAAGGTCGACACGACGCTGTTCGGATCTCCCCTCACCGGAACGCTCTCGCTGCCGGCCTGGGAGATGCCCTCCCTGCACAACAAGGTGCAGCGCACGCCGCCCGTGGTCAAGCCCGATGCCAAGCCCGAGGCCGCCAAGTTCACGATCAACTGGCTGTCGGCGGCCGGCACTGGCGTCTTCCTCGCGGCCCTGCTGTCGGGTCTCTACCTGCGCATGAGCTCCGCCCAATGGCGGGAGGCGGTCTCCCGAACGGCGCGGCGCATGAAGGTTCCGGTGCTCGTCATCGGGCAGGTGCTCGGCCTCGGGTTCCTGACGCGATACTCGGGGACCGACGCCGTCCTGGGCCTCGCGTTTACGAGCGCGGGCGCCGCGTATCCGTTCTTCGCGGCGTATCTCGGATGGCTCGGCGTGTTCCTGACGGGCTCCGACACCGCGTCGAACGCGCTCTTTGGCAGCCTCCAGCGCATCACGGCGCAGCAGCTGCACTTGAACGAGGTCCTCATCGTCGCCACCAACTCGACCGGCGGCGTCATGGGCAAGATGATCGACGCGCAGTCGATCATGGTTGCCTGTGCCGCGTGCTATGAGGATCCGCGAGAACGGCGCCATGCGCTGGGGCCCATCTTTCGCAAGGTCTGGTGGCATTCCGTGGTCGGCGCCGGCATCATCGGGCTGATCGCCCTGCTTCAGGCGTACGTTTTTCCCGGGGCGATCCCGACTCTGCCCGGCAAGTGAGGCCTCCTTGAGTACCGCGCCCGCGGCGGCGGCCCGTGACCTCGCGACCCGGATGGTCGCGATCGTCGGCGCCCGGCACGTCATCGACGACGAAGGGGAGCTCTCGACCTACGAGTGCGACGGCCTGACCGGCGTCCGCGTGCGACCACGGCTCGTCGTCCTGCCGGCTTCGACCGAGGAGGTGGCCTCCGTTGTGCGGGTGGCCTTCGAGGCGGGGATCCCGGTCGTGGCGCGGGGTGCTGGAACGGGACTTTCCGGTGGCGCCCTTCCGGTGCGGGGCAGCATAGTCGTGGCTCTCTCGCGGATGCGCCGGATCCTTGAGGTGGACCTGGCGAACGGCTGGATTCGCGTGGAGCCGGGCGTCATCAACCTCGACGTCTCGAAGGCAATCGCCGGGGACGGCTACTACTACGCGCCGGACCCATCCTCGCAGGGCGTGTGCACGATCGGCGGCAACGTCGCGGAGAATTCGGGAGGCGCGCACTGCCTCAAGTACGGCTTCACGGTCAATCACGTTCGCGGCGCCCGGGTCGTGCTGGCGGACGGGAGCGTGGTGGACCTGGGCGGGCCGGTGCTCGACACGCCTGGTTACGACCTCACAGGTGTCGTCGTCGGCAGCGAGGGGCTGCTGGGCATCGTCACCGAGGTCGTGCTCCGCGTGCTCCGCAAGCCGCAGGCCACGCGGACCTTTTTCGCCACGTTTCCGTCCACGGACGAGGCCGGCGCGGCGGTGTCCGCGATCATCGCGTCCGGCATCGTGCCGGCCGCGATCGAGATGATGGACCGCCTCGCGATCGTGGCGGCCAAGGCCGCGACGGGGCTCGACTGGCCGGACGTGGGCGCGGCCCTGCTGATGGACGCGGACGGGCCGCTCGCCGAGGTGGAGCACACCTCCGAGAACGCGATCGAGCTGGCGCGGCGGTCCGGCGCAATCGAGATTCGCCGCCCGCGCGACGAGGCGGAACGCGCGCTCATGTGGAAGGGAAGAAAGAGCGCTTTCGCGGCGGTCGGGCGGATCAGCCCGAACTACTTCGTGCAGGACGGCGTCATTCCGCGCTCGGAGATCGCCCGGGTCCTCAGGGAAATCGAGGGTCTGGCTTCGAAAGCCGGCCTGAGGGTCGCTAACGTCTTTCATGCCGGCGACGGAAACCTCCACCCGCTCGTCCTCTACGACAAGAACCTGCCGGGCCAGGAGAGTGCGGCCGAGGAGCTCGGCGGCGAGATCCTGCGGCTCTGCGTGCGGTACGGCGGCTCGATCACCGGAGAGCACGGCGTGGGAGCCGACAAGGCCGCGTACATGTCCGTGATGTTCTCGGAGGACGATCTCGACACCATGAACCTCGTTCGCTGCGCCTTCGATCCGGAAGGCCTGCTGAATCCGGGCAAGGTCTTTCCCACGCCGCGCCTTTGTGGCGACCGGCGCGGGCCGTACCGGGCCCACGCCACCGAGACGACGGGTCAGGCCTGGCGGGAATGACCCTGGCATCGGGGCGGCCGCCGACCGACGGGGACGCCGTCCTCGGCGTTTCGCCCGAGGTCGTCTTCGAGCCGCCGACCGTCGAGGAGGCGGCGCGGATCGTCGGCGAGTCGGTGAGCGCCGGGAAGAGCCTCGCCTTCGTCGGGGGCGGAACGGACCTGGAGCTGGGCAGCCACCCGGAGCGACTGGATGTCGTCGTCCGGACCCGGCGCCTCGACAGGGTTCTGGAGCATGCGCCCTCGGACCAGATCGTCGTGGCGGAGGCGGGCGTGACGCTGGCCGCGCTCGCCCGCGTTCTCGCTGCTCACGGCCAGCGGCTCGCCCTGGATCCGCCGCTCCCCGACCGCGCCACGGTCGGAGGCGTCGTCGCGGCCAACGCCTTCGGACCGCGTCGCACTCGCTACGGGTCGGTGCGTGACCTGATCATCGGGATCTCGTTCGTGCGCTCGGACGGCCGGCTCGCGCACGGCGGCGGCAAGGTGGTCAAGAACGTGGCGGGCTTCGATCTCCCGAAGCTGATGGTCGGTTCGCTCGGAACCCTCGGGTTGATCACGACCGTGACGTTCCGGCTCCACCCGTTGCCGGAGGAGACCGTGACGCTTCTCTCTCCGGGCCGGCGCGCGACCGAGATCGTGAGTCTCGTGGCGCGGATGCACGCGGCGCAGCTCGAACCGACGTCGGTCGTGGCGCTGTGGCGCGAAGGGGACCGCTTCGATCTGGCTGTGCGCTTCGAGGGCTTCGGCAGGGGAGTCGCCGAGCAGCGCGAGCGCTTCGCCTCGATGGCCTCGAGCGAGGCCCAGTCGGAATGCCACACTCTCGACGCCGCGGCGCAGGAAGCGCTCTGGGCCCGTCACGACGCGCTGCTTCGTGCGGGCTCCTTCCGCGCGAAACTCGCGGCGCTGCCAGCCGCCTTTGCCACTGTGGCCGGGCAAACGCTCGTGCCGCTCCTCTCCGCGCTCGAGAGCCCCGGTTTGCTCTGGTATCCGACGCTCGGGCTCGGTTTCGTGACGGGCGAGGCCCGTGCGACCGAGGGCGTGGCCGTGGCGGTTTTCTCTGCGCGGACGACGCTCGGTGCCGAAGGAGGCTCGCTGGTTCTGCATGCCGCTCCCGACTCGCTGAGGAGGCGAGTGGATGTCTGGGGGTCGCCGCCTTCGGCGATCGGCCTCATGAAAGGCGTCAAGACCCGGTTCGACCCGACACGAAGGCTCGCGCCGGGGCGCTTCGTGGGCGGCCTCTGATATGTCCGCGGCGGCGCCGGCACCCCCGAGACGGCCCCTCTACGAGGACTGCGTCCACTGCGGTTTTTGCCTGCCGGTCTGCCCGACCTGGGTGTCGTGGGCGGAGGAGATGGACTCGCCGCGCGGCCGCATCGACCTCATGCGCGGGCTCGCCGAGGGGCGGCTCGCGTGGACCGAGCCGGTCGCGAAGCACTTCGACCGATGTCTCGGGTGCCTCGCATGCGTTCCCGCATGCCCGTCGGGAGTTCGCTACGACGTCCTGATCGAGCAGACGCGAGCCGAGCGCGAGAAACGCCGTCCGCGCCGCGGATTCGATCGAATATACCGGGAGTTGCTCTTTTCCGTGCTGCCGTATCCCTCCCGATTGCGAGTTCTGGCCCGGCTCGCCGCGCTCTACGAGAAGGCGGGGCTCAAGGGGCTCGTGCGCCGGAGCGGGCTGCTGCGGATGCTGCCGCGCCGCCTCGCCGAGCTCGAGTCGCTCATGCCCGAGACGGGCGGCGATGCTTCGGTCGATCTGCTGCCCCGGCGCGTCGAGGCCGTCGGGCAGAAGCGGGCCCGCGTCGCCCTGGTCGCCGGCTGCGTGCAGCGCGTGTTCTTCCCCGGCGTGAACGCCGCCACGGTCCGCGTGCTCTCGGCCGAGGGGTGCGAGGTGGTCGTGCCGGATGATCAGGGCTGTTGCGGCGCGCTGTCGATCCACGCCGGACGAGAGGAGGAATCGCTCGCCTTTGCCCGCAAGCTGATCGCGTCGTTCGAGAAGGGCGGCTTCGACGCCATCCTCGTCAATGCCGCGGGCTGCGGATCGCATCTGAAGGACTATGACCGCCTGTTCGCGAAAGACGCCGCCTGGGCGCGCCGAGCGTCGGACTTCCGGGCCCGCGTCCGCGACGTCACGGAGTTCCTCGCGGCGTTGCCGCCCGTGGCACCCCGCCATCCCATCCGCGCCCGCGTCGCCTATCACGACGCCTGCCATCTCGCGCACGCGCAGGGCATCCGGCAGCAGCCGCGCGACCTCCTGCGGGGAATCCCGGAACTGACGATCGCGGAGATCGCCGACCCCGACCAGTGCTGCGGGAGCGCGGGAATCTACAACCTGATGGAGCCGGCGAGCGCCGGGGAAATCGGGGAGCGCAAGGTCGAAAACGTCCTGGCGGCGAAGGCGGACCTGCTCGTCTCCGCCAATCCCGGCTGCACCCTCCAGATCGGCCGGTCCCTGCGCCGTCGCGGCGTCGCGTTGCCTTCCCTACATCCGATCGAGATGCTCGACGCGTCCATCGCGAATCGGCCGCCTGTCGCCGGATGGCCCGGCGTTTCGCCGCGATGAAACCGTCTCCGCGTCATGCGCGTCGAAGCTCAGATCGGCCAGTCGAAAACCGTTCCGCGCCGGACTCGGACACAGGACTCGGACACGTGGCTCCAAGTGATTGACCTGTTGTGAACTTCTCGTAGGTTCGAGTCCTACACGGCTCACCACTCATTCCTTCTCACAGTCTCCCAAGAAACCCAACAACGGGCGGTTGCTAACGGTCAGAAACCGGCCGCTTCCTGCTCGCCAACGGGCGTCGCAATTCCCATTGCGCCCCTATACACCCAGCTCAAAATGTCCGGTGGTGCCCGGGATGACTAAGGCGGGTCGCCCGGATGAACGCCGACTTCAGCCAGACTGGCGTCGGGCCGGCGCGAAACCACGGGAGACAGCGGAACGGGATAGATTCTCCGAAACGGACGGAAGGAGGAGAGCCATGTTTTCCAAGCTTTCCAGCGAATTCCTCGGGACCTTCTGGCTCGTTCTCGGCGGCTGTGGCAGCGCGGTGCTGGCCGCGGCGTTCCCGGCCCTGGGCATCGGGTTCGCTGGCGTGGCGCTCGCCTTCGGCCTGACCGTCCTGACCGGCGCCTATGCGCTCGGCCCGATATCCGGAGGTCACTTCAACCCCGCAGTGACGGTCGGCCTGTGGGCCGGCGGCCGATTCCAGGGACGCAACGTCCTCGGATACGTGATCGCCCAGGTCGCCGGAGCCATCGCAGGCGCCGGCGTCCTCTACCTCATTGCGAGCGGCAAGGCGGGATTCGACCTCTCCGGTGGATTCGCGTCCAACGGCTACGGCGAGCATTCGCCTGGCGGCTACTCGCTGACCGCCGCCCTCGTCACCGAGATCGTCATGACGTTCATGTTCCTGATCGTCATCCTCGGTGCCACGCATCGGCGCGCCCCCGTCGGCTTTGCGGGCATCGCGATCGGGCTCGCGCTGACGCTCATTCACCTGATCAGCATCCCGGTGACGAATACGTCCGTGAACCCCGCGCGGAGCACGGGGCCGGCGCTCTTCGTCGGCGGCTGGGCGACGTCGCAGCTCTGGCTCTTCTGGCTCGCGCCGATCATCGGAGCGCTCCTTGCTGGTGGCGTTTATCGGAGTCTCTTCGAAGGCACGCCGGAGCCCGACATCGCGGGACGCTGAGAAGTTGGTCCGCACGAACCGGACCCAGATGTAACGAGGGCCCCGCCGCCCCGGCGGGGGCGTGTTTTCCTGAGGATCGAGTCGCTTGCCGTTCTGCCTCTCGACAACCTCTCGAAGGACCCGGAGCAGGAGTTCTTCGCCGACGGGATGACCGAGGAGCTGATCACGGATCTCGCACAGATCCGTTCGTTGCGCGTGATCTCGCGGACGTCGGTCATGAGCTACAAGGGAACGAAGAAGCGGGTGCCGGACATTGGGCGCGAGCTCAACGTCGACGCCGTGCTCGAAGGCTCGGTGCAGCGCAGCGGTTCGCGGGTGCGCATCACCGCGCAGCTGGTTCGCGCCTCGACGGACCAGCATCTCTGGGCGAAGAGTTACGAGCGGGAGCTGCGCGACGTCCTCGCGCTGCAGAGCGAAGTGGCGGGGGCGATCGCCGCCGAAATCGGAGTCACGCTGACGCCGCAGGAGCGCTCGCGGCTCGCCGCCAACAAGGCGGTCAACCCGGAGGCCTACGAGGCGTACTTGAAAGGCCGCTATCACTTGTTCGGAGGCAACGCGGCCGATTTGCAGAAGAGCCTGGAGGACTTCCACCGGGCGGCCGAGATTCAGCCGGACTTCGCCCTGGCCTACGCGGGAATCGCGGATGCGTACAACCGGCTCGGCAGTTCGGCGATCAGCGTGCTGTCTCCAAAGGAGGCCTTTCCGAAGTCCAAGGCCGCCGCGACGCGCGCCCTGGAGCTCGATCCGACGCTCGCGGAGCCCTATGTTCCGCTGGCCTGGAGCAGTTTCGTCTTCGATCGAGACTGGACGACGGCCGAGAGCCAGTACCAAAAGGCAATCGAGCGGAATCCGAATTACTCGAGCGCGCGTCGGTCCTATGCAGTCTTCCTGGCGAGACTGGGCCGATTCGACGAGGCCATCCAGGAAGCGAAGCGCGGTCAGGAGATCGATCCGCTCTCGCTCGAGGCCAATGTCAACGTGGGACTCGTCCTGCACCTCGCTCGGCGCGACGACGACGCGATTTCATGGTTTCGCCGCACGCTCGACATGAATCCGAACTTTCTTCGCGCGCACTGGCTCCTCGGGCTGACCCTCATGCAGAAGAACAGGCTTGAAGAGGCGATCGCCGAGCTTCAAAAGGCCGTCGAGCTCTCAGGCGGGGGCGTGGTCCTCGGGTCTCTGGGATACGCCTACGCGGTCGCCGGCCGCCGGGCGGAGGCGCTCGAGGTCGTCGACCGACTGGAGACGAGCTCGAAGGGGCGCTACCTGGCTCCCGCGGCGGTGTCCATCGTCTTTGCCGGTCTGGGCGACAAGGACCAGGCAATGTCCTGGCTCGAAAGAGCCAACGAGGAACGGGACCCCTGGGCCACCGACATCAAGGTACAGCCCATGTTCGACTCTCTACGGTCGGACCCGCGATTTCAGGATCTTCTGCGGCGCGTGGGATTGAAGTAATCACTCGGTCTCCCGAGGATCCGTGGGATGCATCTGATCCAAATGCATCTTGTCTTTCGGCGCCCGCCGGTCGACGTTGCATCGATGGCGATCGACTCGTATCGGTTCCTGGACTACGCGTCGCGGCAGATCATGACGGCCTGGGCCGCCCGGCAGAAGCCCGGGGTCATTCCGTTCACGCCGCTCTCCCGGCCGCTCGCCGCGTGCACCGTGGCGCTCATCTCGACCGCCGGCATTGCGCGCAACGACGACAGGCCATTTGACCAGGAAGGCGAGCGGCGAAACCCTTGGTGGGGAGATGCGAGCTTCCGCGAGATTCCTCTCGGAACGACCGAGAACGACGTCCGGCTGTACCACATGCACATCGATCCGCGCTTCGGCGAGTCCGACCTGGACGTCGTCCTGCCGATGCGCCGGCTGACCGAGCTCTCCCGCGAAGGATTCGTCGGCCGCCCCGCTCCCACGCACTACTCGCTCATGGGCTACATCCTCGATCCCACGGAGTTAGTTGAGAAGACGGCTCCGGCCGTCGCCGATCGCCTTCGCGCTGAGCGCGTCGACGCGGCGGCACTGGTCCCCGCCTGACCGTTTTGCTGCCGGTCCGTGGGACTGGTCCAGCGGGTCCTCGAGGCGAGCGGTATCTCGACGGTCGCGCTCTCGATGATCCCCGACCTGACACGCGCCGCCGACGTGCCGCGGCTCGCGGGCATCAGCTACCCGTTCGGCCGGCCTCTCGGCAATCCGCACGACGCCGACAGTCAGCGCGCCGTACTGCGCGCGACCCTGGAAGTGCTCGCGAGCGCGTCCGAGCCCGACACCGACGTCGAGCTGCCTTTCCAGTGGCCCGAGTCACCGGCCAAGGCTCGCAACGCTTCCAAGGACGTCGTACGACCTCCCATCGTCGAGCTGCTGAAGATGAAGCCGTGGCTCCTCGCCAACCTCTACAGTGGCCGGATCCCGCTCGTTGAAGGCCGAAGGGCCTGACCGGTTGTTTTCCGGGCAGACCACGTAAGAAGCACGCGCTTCCCACCTCGAAGCGAAATGCAGCGCGACCCCTTTTACTTCGAGCTCTCGGCCCTCAGGGCGGCGTCGATCTGTTTCGCCTCCGCATTGACCGGATCGACGATTCCGTTCTCCGGGTTGGAGATCCAGGCCGCTTCCGATCGCCGTCCATCGACGGTCCAAGAGGCGGTGACCAGCCAGTATCCGGGCTTGCCGTCGACCCGCGTCGCGGGGGCCATGAATGAGGCTCCGGAGGGCGGCGAGTAACGGTTGGGCACTCGATAGGCCACCTCAACGAGCCGAGACGAGGAGGAGCGCCTGGGGGATTTCGCGAGCAAGTTCGCAGGCAGCGTGACGTCGAAGTAACGCTTCACACCCCACCGCTGCATCACCTGATTCATGGCCGCCTCCATCAGAACCGCGTCGATTGCCTGAGCTCTGGCGGATGCGGCGTTGCGCAAGTCTCTCAGCTCCGAAGGCGATGCTTCGACGGATTTCGCTAGCCAGCCGCTTCCATGCTCGGCGATGGGCATGGCCGCCCGTTCGACAGCGCCTGCATCCGGCGAATTCTGGATTTGGAGCGCATATGCGGACAATTCGGTAATGCCGTCGCCCGACGGAGGATCAACGATCCACTGAGCGACCTGGCTGACGCCGTCCTTCGAGTAGCTTTGGACCACATACCACTTTCCCCGCGCCTGGCCGTTGGAGCCACGCTCCGTGGTCGGAGAGCGATCCGCCGTCCAGAGCTCGTCCGTAATCGTGTGGCCCAGCGCCTTTTCCGCAGCGATGATCTCGGCAACGGCGGCTTTGAGAGGTGGACCGTCTCTGTGATAGCGCCACACAACCGCGAGAACCTGGTCCTTCTCGGCACCGACAGTCTGAGCGTGGGCCCTGGCTCCAGGCGCCGACTGACCCGAAGCAGCGGATCCCAACAGCAGAAGAGCGGCGAGCCCCAATAGTGTCTTCGTGATCCAGTTCCTGCGCATCTCGACGGTCCTTTCGTGACCATGTCGGCCACAAAACCCACAATTCGGGCGGCTGATCCCGGCGGGAAGGTCCCGTCGCTCAACCGTCTTTCGCTTTTCGTTGGGTCTGTCAGATAGCCGGTCTGGCAGGCTAGCGAATTCGAACAGCACCAGCGTATCACGAGAGCTTCGCCGGCATGTTGTGATACGGTTAGTTCTCCGATTCCCTTCGACGGACGTCTCCGGTATCCCACCGACAAATCGAGAGCCCGCCGCGGATTTCGGCCGAAAGCGAGCGGCCTCATGAAGTATGTGCTCGGAGAGTGGAACTGCCAGAAGTGCGGCTCGACGAGGATCGCGTCCGTTTCGGAGACGCGCGAGTGCGAGATCTGCTCAGACCGCATGCGCTTCCAGTCCGTGAGACCGAGGGTGGGCAGGATCCTCCGCCGGTGGACTGCGGACGCAGCTTCGTCGATCGGAGGACAAGTCAAAGCCCGGGTCGGCTTCGAGGACCCGCTGGTCGCGGATGTGCGCCGCCTCCAACTCGTGGCCGTGGCGTCGAAGCTCGCCGCGGCGAAGTCACTCGGGGTCGCTGAAAGCAGAAAGTGAGTGCTTCGTGGAACACGCCCTGAAAACCTGGAAGTGCACGCATTGTGGTCGTCACAACCGTACGGTCGTCGCTCTGGATGGGACCGCCAAATGCTCGCACTGCGCCGCGAGGATGACCATTCAACCAAGTCGGGACTACTTGTCCTCATTCTCGACGCTTCACCCGGAGGTCGCTCCCATCGCTGCGGACAGGACGGAGCCATCGTGGGGAAGGCGTCTTCGATCCGGTCCTGTTTCCTCGCCGCTGGCCGGGGTTCGATGAGCCGGATGTCGAAGGAGCAGTCGGTCGCCGCTGTCCGATCGGCGTTGGTCTTCAGCCGGTCCGCCGCGCTGGCGGAGTACGGCGGGTTTCCCGACCTGCATTATTACGTGATGGAAGGCCGCCAGCCGAGCGCCCTCCAGCTTCTGAGCGATCGGGATACCCGCCTGGCCATCGGCGACGCCCTGAACAACCTCGCATCGGCGTGCGACCGTGGCGCGCAGCCCGCCAAGAGCGCCGCGGCTCGAAAGCTCCGCGCGTCTCGACTCGGGCTGCTCGATGCTTTCGCGCCGGACGCCGATGATGTCGGCGAGAAGCAAGGAGCAAGGTAAGCCCTCTGCGGCTCCTTGGCGGGCACCGCGGGTCGGCAACGCGGTGGAAGGCGGTCGCGCAAAGACGCCGTTGAACGGTCTGCCGCGACGAACGCCGAGCGGCGACCGTTCTTGGATAGTCTGGGTTCGTGGATTCGGTCGCGCACGCCGCTAGGAAAAAGGAATCGCCCGCTTCCAGGCTCCTGCTCGGCGTTGTGGCGATATCGCTGCTCCTCCGTATCGTGCTCGTGCTGTCGGGAGGACAGAACTTCTGGCCCGACGAGATTCGATACGAGCGCTCTCGTCGCGCGGTCGACGCAATTCGGAACCGGAACTGGACATCCGCTCGCCTGGAGTTGGCTCACCCCGACCACCTCTTGTTCGGCGTTCTCGGGATGGTTCCGGCGACTCTCGAACTCGTCACGCGACCCGACGCGCGCATTCCGGCCTCGTTCTTCGCGCTCTTTTCGGTCGCCAGCGTCCTGCTCGTCTACGGTTTGATGCGCCGCGTGGGGGAGACCGAGCGAGCCTCCTGCCTCGGCGCGGTTCTTTTCGCCGTCGCGACGACAAACCTCTACTATTCCCGACATCTGCTCCCTTACGACGCGGCGATGGCCTTCGCGCTGTCTTCCCTGTACGTCGGATTGCAGGATTCGCCCTCCTTGCGCACGTCGATCTCGTGCGGCCTCCTCTCCTGCGCTGCGTTCCTGACGTACAACGGGTACTGGCTCCTCGCCGGCTTCGCTCTCATGGCCCATGTCCTGCACGGACCGCGAACGTGGCGCTCTCATGCGAGCAGGGCGATCGTGGCCGCTGCCGCGTTCGCCCTGCCGATCCTCACGATTCTTGGCGCGGACGCGGCAGCTGGCGGCCATCTCCTCGGGGAGTGGAGCGCCTTCTCCGACGCGGTGTCCCAGGGTCGCTATTCGGAGGGTTGGAGCTTGCCATTCGCCTACTTCTGGCACGCCGAACATGCGATCGCACTCCTGTGGGCCTCTTCTTTGCTCTTCGGCGTGTGGAGCCTCATCCGAGGCTCGCGCGCCGAGGTGTTCATCGTCGGCCTTGCGGGAATCGGCGTTGTCTACGGCGGATTGGTTCTGATGTCGGTAGGGATGGAAAGAATGGTGGTCTATGGGAGGCTGTCTCGGCAGCTCGTTCCATTTGCCTGCATTCTGACCGCGGGGGCGCTCGAGAGAATCTGGACAGGGGCGCGCAATGCCAGGATCGCCGTCGCCGCAGTGGTCGTGGCGGTTCTGGTGCAGGCAGCCGCGAACTTTCATGCACCGGTCACGCAGGTCTTCCCGCCGGAGTTCCGGCGCCTTGCTGGACTTTCTCAAACCCGAACGAATGCGCCGACTCTTCTGCTCTATGCCGACCGCATCTATCCGATCCCAGCGCCTACGCCAACCTCTGCGGGTCCCGTTCTCCTGGCGAGGCCGCACCCGCTTCAGTTTTTGCCCTATCAATACGAGGGATACACTCCGGAGCAACGCAGTGCTCTCCGTAGCTCCGACATTCGAATGCGTCTGGTTCTGGCCGTCCCCGGCGATGTGCGCGGAAATGGAGAGCTGCCGTGACGCTTCGAGTGGTATGGTTTTTCCATGCAGTCCCGACGCGTGCTCGCTCTCGCCGCGCTGCTTCTGGCCGCAGCGATCGCGCCGGTCCTCGCGGACACGGCGCCGCTGCAGGTGACCTACTACTACCTTCCCGGCTGACCCGTCTGCGCGAGGATCAAGCCTGCCGTGAGCGGGCTCGAGGCGGAGTACAAGGGGAAGGTCCGCGGCGAGAATCTCGACGCTACGACGCCGGACAACAAGAAGATCGTCCGGTCGCTCGGCTTCGACAACCACGGTCTCGTGATCCGCTCTTCCGACGGGAAGGTCCTCTGGAAGCAGCCCGACCACGAAGTCGACATGGACGACGTACGGAAGGAGCTGAACCGGCTGCTGGCGAGCTCGAAGTAGCCGGCTGAGATCAGGTCAGCGCGAGGTACTCGTGCGCGAGCCGCACGACCATCGAGCCTTCGCCGACGGCCGACGCGACGCGGTTCATCGCCCCCGTCCGGACATCCCCCGCGGCGAACACTCCGGGTACGCTGGTTTCGAGGAGAAGCGGCTCCCGCTTCTCCTTCCAGACGCGCGGGTAAGCCTCGGCCGCCATCAGGTCGCGGCCGGTCAGAACGAATCCCTTCGCGTCGCGAAGGACGCCCGGAGGGAGCCATTCCGTCCGCGGACGCGTTCCGATGAAGATGAACACGGCGTCGGCTTCTTCGGAATGGCACGAGCCGTCGTCCAGGGACCGGAGCGTCGCGCGCTCGACGTGGCCTTCGCCCTCGACGCTCGCAATCTCGGTTCGAGGCCGGATCAGGATGTTGGGTGTCTTCGCGATCTGCTCGATGAGGTACTGCGACATCGTCTCGCGCAGGGTCTCGCGGCGAATGACGATGTGGACCTCTTTGGCGTATCGGGCGAGATACATGGCGCCCTGTCCCGCCGAGTTGCCTCCGCCGACGACGAGAACCCGCCGGTCGCGGAACGCCGAGCCTTCCGTGGTCGCGGCACCGTAGTAGACGCCGGCTCCGGCGTGTTCCGCCACGCCCGGCGCGGGGAGCTCGCGGTACGCCATTCCGGTGGCGACCAGCATCGTGCGCGTGACCAGCTCGCCGCCGTCGGAGAGCATGAGGTGCTTGTACCCTCCGTCCACGGAAACGCCGGTCACCTCGAGGGGCGCCAGGAACTCGGCGCCGAGCCGTTGTGCCTGCGCCAGGGCGCGGCGGGTGAGCTCGCTGCCGCTGACGCCGGACGGAAACCCGAGATAGTTCTCGATCCGCGAGCTCGAGCCCGCCTGTCCTCCGGGCGAATGGCGATCGAGCATCAGGGTCCGGAGTCCCTCCGAGGCGCCGTAAACCGCGGCGGCCAGTCCCGCGGGCCCCGCGCCGACGACGACCAGGTCGTACACGTCGAAGGCCGCGGAGAGGGACTTGCCGAGGCGCTCGGCCACCTGGCGCGGCTCCGGATTGCGCAGCACGGATCCGTCTTCGAAGAAGAGCGCGGGGAGGCCGTCGGCGCCGATTCCCGCCGCCTCGAGAAGCGGGCGCGCCGCTTCCGGATCGCGTTCGACGTCGACCCACCGGTACGGGATGAGGTTGCTCGCGAGGAACTCCTTTATCGCGTGCGAGCGGGTGGCCCACTGGTGACCCACCAGCCTCAGGCCCTTCTCCTCGGGCGGTGATTCGGCCTGCCAGGCCTCGAGGAGATCGTCGATCACGGGGAATAGCCGCTCCTCGGGGGGGTCCCAGGGCTTGGAGAGATAGTGGTCGATGTGCGCCTCGTTGATTGCCCGAACCGCAGCATCGATGTCGGAATAGGCCGTGAGCAGGACGCGCCGCGCCAGGGGATAGACCTCGCGGGAGCGCGCCAGAACCTCGACGCCGAGCATTCCGGGCATGCGCTGATCGCTGAGCAGCAACGCGACCGCGTCGCCGCGGCTCTTGAGCTCCTTCGCGGTCTCCAGTGCCGCGGGCCCGGACTCCGCGCTGAGGATCCTGTAGGTTTCCCGGTAGCGGGCGCGCAGGTCGCGGCGGACCGCCGCGAGCACCTGCGGATCGTCGTCGACGGCGAGCAGAACCGGCTTGTTCATGCCGTTCCGCGGGAGCCGCCGGATTCGGCGACGGGCAGATTGACCCGGAATTCCGTGCGACCCGGCTGTGAGTCGACCTCGATTGCGCCGTCATTGTGTTGCAGGAGCCGCCGGACGATGTCGAGACCGAGCCCGGTTCCCTGACCCGCCGGCTTGGTCGTGAAGAACGGGTCGAAAATCTGCGCGCGAATCGCCTCCGGGATCCCGGATCCGTTGTCGATGACGCGGACGACGACGCGGCCGTTTTCCGCGCGCGCCTGCACCTGAACGCGTCCTGCGTCGGGCACGGCGTCGAGGGCGTTGTCGATCAGGTTTCCCCAGACCTGGTTGAGCTCGCCGGCGAAACCGCGGACCTTCGGCAGTCCGGGCTCGATGTCCACGGCCACCGCGACCGCCTTCGCGCGCGCCTTCGACTTGAGCACGGCGACCGTATTGCCGATCCCCTTGGCGAGATCCACGGGCTCGGCGACGGTCGCCTGATCCATGTGCGTGAATCCCTTGACCGCCAGGACCAGCCCCGCGATCCGCGTCGAGGAGTCCTGGATCTCCGAGGCGAGCAGGCGAACCGAGCATCCGGCGGCGGCCCACCGCAGCGCGGCGTTGAGCGCGGGTCCCTCGACGACCTTGGCGAGACGGTCGAGCGCCTCGATGGAGACTGCCGTTTCCGTAAGCGCCTCGGCCGCCGCGCTGTCGAGGCCGCGGTCGTCCAGCCAGTCGGCAATGGCCTCCTCCCGCTCGGCCCGTTCGATCGGAGACCGGACGCCCTGTTCGGGCGCCGCGGCGCAGACGTTGCGCACCGCGTCGATCGCGTCGAACTGGGCGTCGGTCAGGTCACACCGGCACAGGTCGCGCGCCGCCTGTTCGAGGTCCGAGAGGCGGCTGGCGAGAAGAGCGGCGCCGCGCTCGATCGCCGCCGACGGGTTGTTGAGCTCGTGGGCGAGGCCCGCGGAGAGGCGCCCGAGCGAGACCAGCTTCTCGTCGTGCAGCTCGTTGGACGTGAATTCCCGGGCCCGGTCCAACATCCTGTGCACGAAGATCGCCGTCAGCTCCGGGCACTCCCGAGTCAGAGCGCGGAAATGTTCGCGGTTGAGTACGAAGACTTCCGAATTTTCCTGAGCATAGGTGTAACCCGGCGCGACGCCGAGACGGGAGTACGGAAGCAATCCCGTCACCTCGCCGCCTCGCCACTCCGATAGCTTCCGGCGGGCGCCTCCGCGATCCATGAACAACGCGATGAAGCCCGACAGGATGGCGTAGAGATTCTCGACCGGGGCGCCTTTGACCGAAAGCTCGTCCCCGACCTTCAACTGCCGGATGGACCCATGCGCCGCGAGCCACTCGAGCTCCTCGCGGGGCGCGGCGCCGAGGGTTCTGTGCTTCGCCAGACGATCGACGAGATCGGTCTCGGTCATTGGAGCGACACCAGGGGTCGAATCCTACATCGGACTCGCGAAGCTGCGGCGTTGCTCGGGCCGCTGTGTCACTTCGTTCCGGCGGCGAGTTTCCGAACGTCTTCGGAAGCACTCGCCCAGGCCCCCGGAGGGGAGAATCCCAGCCGCGACGCGAGGAACGTCCACATGTCCGACCGTTCCGCGATGCGCGCCTGCGCCGAAGCGTAGTTGTGGCTGGCATCGTGAGCGAGGCGCAGCAGAATCGGGGCCTCGCAGGACTGGGCCGCCTGCAGCGCCGCCGCGAACTTGTAGGCGTGGCTCGGTACCACGGTGTCGTCGTGATCCGCCGCCAGGAGGAGCGTCGCCGGGTAGCAGGTGCCGGCCTTCACGTTCTGGAGCGGCGAGTAGGCCAGCAGATATCGGAAGGCCGCCGGTTCCTCGGGCGAGCCGTATTCCGGCACCCAGCCGGCGCCCACGGTGAACCGATGGTAGCGGAGCATGTCGTAGTGACCGGCGTTCGCGACGGCCGCTCCGAACAGGTCGGGCCGCTCGGTGATCGACGCCCCGACGAGCAACCCGCCGTTGGAGTGACCATAGATGGCGAGTTTGCCGCGCGTCGTGTATCCCTTCGCGAGGAGGTATTCCGCACACGCGAAGAAGTCGTCGAAGCTGTTTTGCTTGCGCTCGAGCATTCCCCCGCGGTGCCAGTCCTCTCCGTACTCGCCGCCGCCCCGCATGTTGGCGAGCGCCCACACGCCCCCCATTTCGAGGAACAGGGGAATGTCGGGCTCGAAGCTCGGCGCCGTGACGATCCCGTAGCCTCCGTATCCGGTCAACAAAGCCGGATGCGTGCCGTCTCGCTCGAGACGTCTCGCGGTCGTGATGAACAGCGGGACCCGCGTGCCGTCCTTGGACGCGACGAAGACCTGCTGCGTCTCGTACCGGCGGGGATCGAAGGGCACCCGCGGCGCCCGGAAGGGGGCGCTCGCACCGGTCCGCACGTCGTAGCGGTAGACCGTGCTCGGCGCGAGGAAGGACGTGAAGGAGTAGAAGAGGTCGGATTGCGACACCCGGGCGCCAAGCGGCCACCCGACGGAACCGAGCCCGGGAAGGCTTACTTCGCCGGCCGGCCGCCCGTCGAGCGTGAACAGGCGGAGCCGACTCTGGACGTCGGCGAGGTAGTGCACGACGAGCCGGTCGCCCGCGATGACGGCGTCGGCGATCACGTCGGCGGACTCGGGGACGATCGTTCGGGGACTGGCGGTGGACGGATCGGCCAGGTCGAGCGCGATCACGCGTTTGCGAGGCGCGTCCAGATTGGTCCGGAGGTAGAACACCGTGCCCACGACGTCGATCGGCGTGTGAAAGGCCGCCGGTTCCGCGAGGATTCGTGTCCAGCGCGCCGCGAGATCGGGGCGGTTGGGATCGCCGAGGTCGGCCACGAAGATCTCGCTCTCGGTGCCCTTCTCGGCGACGGCGATCGCAAAACGCCCGTCCTGGCTCGCCATGCAGTAGACCCACGTCGCGTCCTTCCACTCGCGGATCGGCAAATCGCGCGATTGCGGGGATCCGAGACGGTGGTAGAGGATCCGCTTCTCCAGGCTCGGGCCACCAGTGGCTCTCGTCGTTGGGACTCCGCGGCCGACGTAGAAGAATCCGCGGCCATCGTGAGTCCAGCAGGCCGCATTCAGGACGCCGCGAAGGACGTCGCCGCGGCCCCTTCCCGTCGCGAGGTCCCGCACCCGGATCTCGCCTTCGCCTTCGCCTCCGCGAGACGCGATGTAAGCGAGCAGGCGCCCTTCCGGCGAAACGGAGAAGTCCCGAATCGCGGTCGAACCGTCCGGCGAGATCGTGTTGGGGTCGAGGATGGCCCGGGGCGGATCCTGGAGGCCCTCTTGCGAGTAGAGGACCCCCTGGGGCTGGGAGCCGGCGTTCTCGACGAAGAAGAGACGCCCCGCTTCGTGCCAGGGCACCTCCGTTCGTGTGTAGCTCGAGAGCGACGTGAGCCGGCGCCGGATCGCCTCACGGCCCGGAAGGCGCTTCAGGAAATCCTGCGTGAACGCAGCCTGCGTCCTGGCCCATGCCGACGTGCGCGGACTCGCGGCCTCGAGCCACCGATACGGATCCGCGACTCGGACGCCGTGGATCTCCTCGACGACTTGTCCTCGCGGCGTCTCGGGATACCGGGGAACCTGAGCCGACGAGTCCGCGTCCCAGAGGAGTACGCCGAGAGACAGGACCCGAACCGCGTGGCCGAGCTTGCGTGCTCGAATCACTTCGCGCCGGCGACGAGCTTCTGGAAGCGCGGGTTATTGCGGAGCGGATCGAAGTTCGGGTCGATCTTGAGCCAGGCGGGCGAGAGGTAGTACGGGATCTTGAGCAGCGGCTCGAGCTGGTCGAGCGCCTTTTCCGGCTCGCCGACGAGCATGTAGATGCGCACGAGTTGGTGCTGGTAATAGGGGCCGGCTTGAGCATCCTTCGCCACGGGTAGGAGCGCGACGCCGCGCTGTCCCTCCCGCATCGCCTCCTCCTTTCGGCCCAGATACGCTAGCGAGAGACCGAGGCCGACGTGTCGCGTAGCGTCATCGGGCGCTGCGCTAAGCTGCTCCTTGAGCGTCTTCCTCGCCTCCTCGGCATGGGTATGCAGGTTCGCCGTATCGCCCTTAAGGGCGTAGGCCTGCGTCAGGCAGAGGCCCCAGTTAGCCCTGTCGTCGTCGAACGCACTCGGCGTCAGGCGCAGGAGCAACTCAAGCTGACCCTCGTCGAGGGCCCAGACGAGGTCCTGGTAGGTCGCCAAGAAGGCCACGAGCGCCGTGGGCTCGACGTCCTTCGGCGCCGCCTTGAGCACGCCTTGAGCCCCGGCAAGATCGCCCTCGGCGAGATACGTCATCGCCTTGAACTCGATAAGGACGAGGTTTGCGGGCGCGATGGCAAGGCCTCGGTCGAGAATTTCGCGCGCCTCGGGGTAGCGTCGCAGTCGAAGAAGTGCGTCACCCAACCGCCGCAGCGTGATAACGGAACGTGGGTCGAGGCGCTCGGCCTGCCTTAGGTGCTCCACAGTGGCATCCCACCGTCCGAGCGCTTCCTCGGCGATTGCGACCCCCGAGAGGATTTCTGCGTTGTTCGGCGCAAGCCGGTGCGCCTCTTCGTACTGCTCCAACGCACGGCTGTTATCGATGACGACAGAATCCTGATAGCGCGCAACCGCGAGGTGTCCCTCGGCGCTGTTGGGGGCGAGCGCCACGGCCTTCTCCGCAGCCTGCTTAGCGCGCTCGGCCAGCTGGGGCGTGGGCGTGCTGTTGAAGTACAGGAGGGAGCTGGCCATCGAGACCCGCGCCCAGGCCTGTGCAAAGTTGGGGTCCAGTGCCACGGCCTGCTCGTAGAGGCCCAGCGCCTTGCGCAGGCTGGGAGGATCGCTGACGGCCATGCCCTTCGACGCCTCCTCTCCCTTAAGGAAGGCGTCGTAGGCCGCGAGGTTTTCCGTGGGCTTCTCGGAAAGCCGCTTCTCCTCGCCCGCCCCCAGGGCCACGCCCAGAGCCTGCGCCACCTTCGACGCGATGTCCGACTGCACCTGAAAGACGTCCGTAATCGCTGCGTCGAACGGCTGCTGCCATTTCGATGCGGGTGCGCCCGATTCCCTGACCTCGATCAGCTCGGGGCTTACCTGAACCCGGCTCGTGCCCGCGCTCTTTTGCCAGCGGACCGTCGCCTTGAGCAGGTACTTGGCGTCCAGCTCTTCCGCGATCTGTCGAGGCGTCTTCGAAGTCTTCTTGTAGGCAATCGAGCTGTCGCGAGCGATCACTTCCACACCGGGCACCGAAGTCAGCTTGCCCCGGACGGCGTCCGCGATGCCGTCGGCGAAGTAGTCGTCCTCGGGCGCGCCGAGATTCTCGAACGGGAGGACGGCGACGCGCTTGACGCCGGCGGCGGAAGCCGAGGTTTTCGGGCGTCGCCACATGAGAAGCGCCGCGACAGCGAACACGGCGGCGAAGGCGGCGATGAACAGGATCGCCTTGCCGGGGCCGCGGCGGGTCGGGATCACATACGAGCCGCTGGTGGCCGCGCTGAGAGTTGTCGGCGCCGAGGCTTCCGACAACGCGAATGCCACGTCCTTCGCTGTCTGGAACCGGTTCTCCCGGTCTTTCTCCAGGCAGTGCCGCACGATGTGGTCCAGGGCCGGCGAGATGTTGCGCCCCGACTGCGTCAGCTCCGGCGGGTCTTCCTTCAGCACCGCTGCGATCGTGTCGCTCGCGGTGTCTCGCTTGAACGCCTTCTTGCCGGAAAGCAGCTCGTACAGGATCGCGCCGAACGAAAATATGTCCGACCGGTGGTCTACTGGCAGCCCGCGTAGCTGCTCCGGCGACATGTAGCCCATCGTTCCCAGGACCGTGCCGGGCTCCGTGTGCCCGGACCCCGTCGGAGCACTCGTCTTTTCCTCGGGTGCCGCATCCACGCGCTTGGCCAGACCGAAGTCCAGGATCTTGACGTGCCCGTCGTTCGAGACGAAGACGTTCTCGGGTTTCAGATCGCGGTGGACGACGCCTTTGCCGTGCGCCGCCGAGAGTCCCTTTGCGATCTGCAGGCACCAGTCGATCGCTTGCCTCTGTGTCACCGGCGAGCCGTCGATCCTGCCGCGCAACGTTTCGCCCTCGAGAAGCTCCGTGACCGCGTAGGCCGTCCCGTTCTGCGTTCCAAAATCGAAGATCGCGAGGATGTTCGGATGCGACAGCGCCGCGACCGCCTTCGCCTCACGCTCGAAACGCGCCAGCGCGTCCGGATCCTTCGCGACGGACTCCGGGAGGACCTTGACTGCGACGTCTCTGTCGAGCTTCCGGTCGCGCGCGCGGTAGACCTCGCCCATCCCGCCCGCGCCGAGCGGCGCGACGATCTCGTAGGCACCGAGGCGAGTACCGGTTGGGAGTGTCAAGAGCTGGTCGTCGCGGGGATTCTAAACCAAGGTGAAGCGTCGCGAAGCGCGGCGCCGGGGAGGCGCGAGATAAGCTACCCGCGAGATTCCCGCGATGAAGCTCAAGGACCGCGTGGCCATCATCACCGGCGCGACCTCCGGCCTCGGCGAGGCCGCGGCGCTCCTCTTCGCCGAGGAGGGCGCGAAGGTCGCGGTGTCGGGCCGCGACGAGGAGCGCGGCAAGAAGGTCGTGGCGGCGATCGCCGATGCCGGCGGAACGGCCGTTTTCGTCCGAGCCGACGTGCGCCGGGCCGCCGACTGCGAGCGCCTCGTCTCCGAGACGCTCCGCGCGTTCGGCGGCCGCCTCGACATCCTCTTCAACAATGCGGGCGTCTACTACGCGCACAACGCGGTCGACTGCACCGAAGAAGAATGGGATGCGACGGTCGATTCGAGCCTCAAGGGCGCGTGGCTGATGTCCAAGTACGCGCTGCCGACGATGATCGCGCAGGGCCGCGGCGTGATCATCCACCAGGCCTCCGGATGGGGCATCCAGGGAGGAGACCTCGCGGTCGCGTACTGCGCGGCCAAGGGCGGGGTGGTCGTCATGACGAAGGCCATGGCGATCGATCACGGCAAGCAGGGCATTCGCGTCAATTGCCTCTGTCCCGGCGACGTCGACACGCCGATGCTGGAGGTCGATGCGAAGAACCGGGGACTGTCCTACGCGGACTACATGAAAGGCGCCGCGAATCGTCCGCTCGGCCGCGTGGGGACGCCGCAGGAGCTGGCGCGCGCGGCACTCTTCCTGGCCTGCGACGATTCGTCGTTCATGACCGGCGCGGCGCTCGTCGTGGACGGCGGCGGCGTCGCGGACTGACTCGCGCATGAAAGGTCTGGCGGGTAAGCGCGTCGTCGTCACGGGCGGAGCGAGCGGCATCGGCGCCGCGATCGTCGCGCGGTTTCTGGAAGAGAGCTCGCGCGTCGCTGTGATTGATCGCGACTCTGCGGCCAGCCAGACCCTCACCCGAAAGCACCCCGGCCTCGTGGGCATCGTCCAGGCCGATGTCTCGGACGCAGACGCAGTGGCACGCGCGTTTCGCGAGCTCGACGGCCTTCTCGGTGGCCTCGACGTCGCGATTAACAACGCGGGCATCAGCATCCGCCACGACTTCATGGACATCACGCCCGAGGAATGGCGCCGTGTCGTCGGCATCGATCTCGACGGCGTCTTCTACGTGGCCCAGCAATCCGCCCGGCGCATGCTCGCGGGCGGCGGCGGCGTCATCATCAACATGGGCTCGACGTCGGGCATGAACGGCTACCCACGCTACGCCGACTACAACGCCGCCAAAGCCGGCGTGATCGAGCTGACGCGCACGATGGCGATCGAGCTCGCGCCGACGATCCGTGTCGTCGCCGTGTGCCCCGGCTACGTCTGGACGCCGATGCAGGAAGCGGAGTACACGCCGGAGATGAAAGCGGCCGTGGACGCCAAGATCCCGCTCCGCCGCCACGCGACCCCCGCGGAGATCGCAGCGCTTTATGCGTTTCTGGCCTCGGACGAAGCGCCGTACATCACGGGACATCCCGTGATCATCGATGGGGGCGAGATCGCCGGAGGACTGGCGAGCCGATAGGGGAAGAGTCGCGATGACACTCATCGCGGGAACGCGCCTTGGTCCGTACGAGATCCTGGCGCCGCTCGGGGCGGGCGGGATGGGCGAGGTTTATCGCGCTCGCGACACCCGGCTCGGCCGCGAGGTGGCGGTCAAAGTCCTTCCGGCGGAGCTGGCTTCGGACCCCGAGCGGCTCGCGCGCTTCGAGAAAGAGGCACGCTCCGCCTCGGCCCTGAACCATCCGAACATCGTCACGATCTACGACATCGGATCGGAGAACGGCGTCTCCTACATTGCGATGGAGCGGGTGGAAGGAGCGACGCTGCGGGATCTCTGCGCGCCCGGACCTCTCGCGATCCGCCGACTTCTGCCGATCGCCGCCCAGATTGCCGAGGGGCTCGCTAAGGCGCACGGGGCCGGAATTGTGCATCGGGACTTGAAGCCCGAGAACGTGATGGTGACACGCGAAGGGTTGGTGAAGATCCTGGACTTCGGCCTCGCCAAGCTGACCTCCAGGCTCTCGGACAGCGGGGCAGGTTCGCAACTGCCGACGATGACCGGGACCACGCCGGGCGTGGTCATCGGGACCGTCGGATACATGTCGCCGGAGCAGGCAAGCGCGGAGCCTCTCGACTTTCGCTCCGACCAGTTCGCCCTGGGCTCGATCCTCTACGAGATGACGACGGGCCGGCGCGCCTTTCAGAAGAAGACGCCGATCGACACGCTCGCGGCGATTCTAAACGAAGATCCGGAGCCCGTCGGCACGCTCAACGCGCGGACGCCCGTGCCGCTGCGCTGGGTGATCGAGCGCTGCCTCGCCAAGGATCCGGGGGAGCGGTACGCCTCGACCTCGGATCTGGCCCGCGACCTGCGAACGAT
>Ga0075423_10000952_pt1 | contig 24620 bp, 25 predicted proteins | sample SoiMethybrSBSTD2_FD_80114 | JGI IMG/M metagenome (GOLD analysis project Ga0075423, IMG submission 80114) | Bulk soil microbial communities from a Populus tree surrounding site in Tennessee, USA - Soil MetaG P. TD hybrid SBSTD2 | ecosystem: Environmental > Terrestrial > Soil > Tree plantation... | reverse complement strand
TTCCGTCAGCCCGGATCATAGCATCACGCGCGACGGCCGAATGCCGCCGGCGCGGGGCTTTCGAAGCTCACGGTTCCGCCGCGCGGATGCACGAACGCGAGCCGAGTCGCGTGGAGCGCCAGTCGCCGGAGCGGGTTCGTCCGGCCGCCATACTGCGCGTCACCCGCGATCGGATGGCCTGCCTCGGCGAGCTGAGCCCGGATCTGGGCCCGCCGCCCCGTGACCAGCGCGAGCTCGAGCAACGTCGCAGTCCGCCGGCGCTCGAGAACCCGGTAGCGGGTGATGGCTTCCTTGCCGCCCCCTCGCCCGGCGGTGCGCACCCGCAGCGAGCGATCTTCGACCAGACGCGACATCAGCGTGCCTTCGTCCTGCGCCACCACGCCTTCGACCAGCGCGACGTAGACGCGTTCGGCCGTACGGGCCGCGAACTGGGCCTGGAGATGCCGCTTGGTCGATTCCGACTTGGCGAACACGATGAGGCCGGAGGTCTCGCGATCGAGACGGTGGACGATGAAGAGCGGCGCGTGGCTCCCGCCGCGCGCGACGACCCACTCGCGAAGAAGTCGGTAGGCGGTGCGCTCGCGCTCGCGGTCGGTCGCGATGGTGAGGAGGCCGGGCGGCTTTTCGATCACGAGGATGTCCTGGTCTTCGTGAACCAGCTCGAGGGGTGGCGGACACTCGAGTGGCGCCGGTGCCGTCAGGGTCACCCGATCTCGCGGCGCCACCTCGAGGTCTCCACGACCGACGACCGTTCCGTTGACGCGTACGCGTGAGGTGGCCAGCCACTGCCTGATGCTGCGTCGTGAAGCGTCTGGATAGAGCGCGTGCAGCCGGTCGGTCAGCTTCATGACGGTCGAATATGGCCCCAGGACTGCCCAGGGTAACGCCTCGCGTCGCGTCTGACGAGGGCGGTCACATCCCCTCTCTACGGTTGCCAAAATCCGCCCGCGGCTCAGGGGCCAAGACGCCAAAGGAATCGTGGGGTTATTCAGGCCCCGCCCGGAAACGCCATGCGGGGCCCGAGCAATCCACTTAGGACGGACAGGCCGCCGGAGCGATAATCATATGGAGATGCGCGACACTGAGGCTCCGGGCCGCATTCTCGTAGTGGACGACGAACCGGATCTCATCACGATCCTCACGAAATATTTCTCGGAAGCGGGCTACGCCGTCGACGCGGCCGCGCACGGCGGCGACGCGCTCATCGCGGTCTCGCAGTATCGCCCCGATGTCGTCGTGCTGGACGTCATGATGGAAGGTCTCAACGGCGTCCAGGTCCTCGAGCGCATCCGCGCCCTCGACCCGGCGATCCGCGTCATCATGATCTCGGGCAGCACCGACGCCTCGCTAAAGCCCAAGGCCATGGAGATGGGCGCGTTCGCGTACGTGGCCAAGCCGGTCGGTCTTGGGCAATTGCATCAGACCGTGGCCGCGGCGCTCGGCCGGCCCGATCCGCTCGCTCCGCCCGCCGACTGATCGTCTCATAGCACCCAGCCCTCCCTGCCGTCGCCAGGCCTTCGCACACGTAGGTGGATTTCCGTAATCCTCGGCTACGATCTATGTTCATCGAGCAAGGACTGATGGGCTCGTGAAGAATCTCGTCCGGCTGTTCGGCTGGAAGCGCCTGATCCTCCTGACGGTGATCGCCATCGCGATCGCCGCTCCCCTCGTCTACTCCGCGGTGGAGCTCGCCCGATTCGAGCGTGCCGACGCCCGCCGCGCAACGTACATCTACGCCGCCGGCCAGACGCTCGCTCCGGGCATGAACGTTCAGCGTGTGGGTCTGGTGGCGACGCTCGGGCGTCTCGGGTACTCGGAGACGCGGACCGGTCCGCCCGCGCCGGGCTACTTCCGGCGGAGCGGAGGGAACTGGGACATCTATCTACGAGGCAGCGACGAGACCGCGGCCGGCGGCGCGCAGATCGTGCGCCTACAGATCGCCGACGACCGGATCACGAAGGTCACGCGCGCGGGCCAAGAGGTCACCGACGCGGCGCTCGAGCCCGAGGTGCTCGGGAGCGCGACGGATCGACCGGGCGAGGATCACAAGCCGGTGCGCCTGGACGAAACGCCCAAGGTGCTGATCGACGCGGTGCTCGCGGCCGAGGACCACCGGTTCTTCGCGCACGGGGGCGTCGACTTTCGCGCGCTGCTGCGCGCGGCGTGGGCCAACCTGCGCGCCGGCCGCGTCAAGGAAGGCGGCAGCACGATCACGCAGCAGCTCGTCAAGGTGCGGCTCCTCACCCCGCACCGAACCTTCTTCCGCAAGCTCCGCGAGGCGTGGCTGGCTGCGCTGATCGAGTCGCGCTATTCGAAGGAACGCATCCTCGAGGCCTACCTGAACGAGATCTATCTCGGCCAGCGCGGGCCGATCGCGATTCGCGGTGTGGGCGCGGCGTCGCGCGCGTATTTCGGCAAGGAGGTGCACCAGCTCACGGCGCCAGAAGCCGCATTGATCGCGGCGATCATTCGTGGGCCCAACGTCTACTCGCCGGCCGTCGACCCGGACCGCGCACGCGACCATCGCAATACCGTCCTCGCGCAGATGCGCGATCTGAAGATGCTCACGCCCGAGGAGTACGAGCGAGCGCGCAAGACTCCGGTCCGCGTGCGCTCGCTGGTCAGCCCCGGCCAGTCCGCGCCGTACTTCGTCGACTCCGTCCGCCAGGAGCTCGAGCAGCGATTCGACACCGGCGTCGCGCGAGCGCGCGGCGTGCGGATCGTGACCACGCTCGACCTGAGCCTGCAGCGATTCGCCGATGCGGCCGCCGTGCGCGGGCTCGACCGGCTCGAGTCGAGCATGTCGGCGGGATACCGCCGCGACCCAAACCGGCGCCTGCAGGTGGCGATGATCGTCGCCGAGCCGAGCACCGGCGAGATCCGCGCGCTCGTCGGCGGCCGCGACTATCTCGCCAGCCAGTTCAATCGCGCCACGTCGGCGCGCCGCCAGCCCGGGTCGGCGTTCAAGCCGATCGTGTACCTGGCGGCGCTCCGCGCCGGGGACGGCGCCCCATTCTTCACGGCCGCCTCGCGCGTCGAAGACCTGCCGATCACGATCGATTCCGGCGGACAGCCCTGGAGCCCAAAGAATTCCGAAGACCGGTACGAAGGGATCGTGTCGGTGCGCCAGGCTCTCGAGCAGTCGCTCAACTCGGCGACGGTCCGCGTCGCCCAGGCGGTCGGGCTGCCGAACGTGATCGCGATGGCGCGCGCGCTCGGCATCCAGAGTCAGCTGGCGCCGGTCCCCGCGATGGCGCTCGGCGCGTTCGAAGTGACGCCGCTCGAGCTGGCCCGCGCCTACCTGCCGCTGGCGAACGGCGGCGTCAAGCCGGTCGCCATCTCGAGCATCCGCCGCGTCCAGTTCGGCGACGACGAGGTCAGGCCGTCAGGCGCCGACGAGCCGGTCCGGGTCGTCTCGGCGGCCGAGGCCTGGCTGATCACGTCCCTCCTCAAGGGGGTGGTGAACTCCGGCACGGGGAGCGCGGTGCACGCGAGCGGTCTTCCCGACGTCATCGCGGGCAAGACCGGTACTACCAACGACGGCCGCGATGCGTGGTTCGTCGGATATACCTCACGGCTCCTGGCCCTCGTCTGGGTGGGCTTCGACAACGGCGACCCACACGGGATGAGCGGCGCGAAGGCGGCGCTGCCGATCTGGGTGGACTTCATGAAGCAGGCGGTTGACGCCTACCCCCAGACCGACTTCGAGGTCCCGCCGGGCATCTCGTTCGTCGACATCGACGTCGGCAACGGCAAGAAGGCCGCCCACGCCTGCCCGGTCGTGGCGCGTGAGGGGTTCTTGACCGGCACGGAACCGCCGCTCTGCGACGAACATCGCGGCGTCATCGATTCCGTCGTCGGCGGCTGGAACCGCCTGAAGGAGTGGTTCCGGGGTCGCGACTCCAAGGAGTCGGCACCGCGGCGCGACCGCTGAGTGTTCGGCAGGCTGACGCCTGTCCGACGCTCGTGTAATTTTTACAACGTATTTCTTGCTCCACGCCTGGTCAATCTTACGTTCCCGTGACCTCCCCGCAGCTACAAACGTCAGATAAGTTGGGCGCTTATTCCCCTGGGATGCATCTCTGGCACGAGCGATGCTCACCCGGTCGGACACTGACCGACCAAACATGTACTCGGGAGGGGCACGGTGCGTGTGTTTGCAGGGCTCATCGCGGCAGTTCTGGTGACAACGGCGCTGTCCGTCTCACCCGCCTGGGCCCGGACGGTTCGCTTCGAGACGGCGGTCAACCTGACCGACCGCAGCGAGCCCGCGATCAAGCAGGCACTGATGCAGGCGTTCGACACGTCGATGCGCGGCGCCGTCGCTATGGGCTTGTCACACATTCGAGTGGACCGGATCCAGGTTCTTCAGGGGTCCGTCGTGCTGGCGATGATCGCGACGGACGAGGACGACGATGACCAGGCTCCCGACAACGCGAGGGACGAATGAACTCCACAAAGACGATGATGTGCTCTCGGTGTCACGCGCTGCGATGGGTCGAAGACTGGAGGGAAAATCGGGACGAGATGATGTCGATCGTCCTCGGTCCCTGCGGACATATGGTGGAGCGACAGGCGCGGCTCGAATGGACCGTACAGTCGTGGCGAGATTCCGTGCAGTTCGCCCGGCCAGAGCCCGCGAGGATCGCGACGTCATGAGCAAGAGTCCACTGGGGTACACTGAGGCCCCGGCCGCCATGCCTGGGGGAGGCTCACGACCCGAGTCGAGCGCCGGGCCCGAGGCGACGGGCACGGCGGTTGCGCCGGAACGCTTCGGTCACACGGATCGGATGAAGGACCATCGAATCCTGGTCGTCGACGACGAGCCCGCGTCGCGGAAGGGGCTCCAAGAGCTCCTGACGGTGTGGGGCTACGACGTGTCGTCGGCCGGCGACGGGCAGGAAGCGCTCGAGCGCGCGGCTGTCCGGGCTCCCGATCTGGTGATCGCGGACCTCGTCATGCCCGGGATCGACGGGCTCGAGCTGCTCACGCGGCTCAAGCGTGACTTCCCGACCACCGCGGTGGTGTTCCTGACCGGCCAGGGCAGCATCGAGACCGCGGTGCAGGCGATCAAGGACGGCGCGTACGACTACCTCACCAAGCCGGTCGATCCGACCCGTCTGCAGCTGCTCCTCGACCGGGCCCTCGAGCGCTCGGAGACGGCGCGCGAAGTCCAGCTGCTGCGGCGCCAGCTGCGGCAGCGCGGCGCGTTCGGACGCTTGCTCGGCAGCTCGCGCGGCATGATGGAAGTCATGCGGCAGGTCGAGGTGTCGGCGCCGACCGATGCGACGCTCTTCATCGCCGGCGAGAGCGGCACTGGCAAGGAGCTGGTGGCGCGCACGGTGCACGAGCTCTCGCCGCGCCGGCGCGGGCCGTTCGTCGCGGTCAACTGCGCGGCGATACCGGAGACCTTGCTGGAGAGCGAGATCTTCGGTCACGAGCGCGGCTCGTTCACTGGCGCCGTCGAGCGGCGCCAGGGCTGCTTCGAGCTCGCCGACGGTGGCACCCTCTTCCTCGACGAGGTGGCGGAGATGCAACCGGGCACCCAGGCCAAGTTCCTGCGCGTGCTCCAGGAGGGCCAGTTCCGCCGGCTCGGGGCAAAGGCCGAGATCCACGTCAACGTCCGCGTCGTCGCGGCGACCAACAAGGAGCCCGCCAAGGCACTCGCGGACGGCACGTTGCGCGAGGATCTGTACTACCGGCTCAACGTGTTCGCCATCAATCTGCCGCCGCTGCGCGACCGGCTCGAGGATCTGCCCGATCTGGCACAGGCGTTCGTCGAGGAGTTCAACGATCGCCACGGGCGCAGCGTGCGCGGCGTAGACGAGAGCGCGCTGGACGTGCTGCGGCGGCATCGCTGGCCCGGCAACGTCCGCGAGCTCCGCAACGTGATCGAGCGGGCGGTGATCGTGTGCTCCGGCGACCTGGTGCGTGGCGAGCACCTGCCGCCGCTCGGGGCGCCGATCGAGCCGGTGGCGACGGCGACCGAGGCCGATCTGGTGCTGCCGATCGGGACCACGGTCGAGGACGCAGAGAAAGAGCTCATTCTTCGGACTCTCAAGCAGACGGGAGGCAACAAGACCCGCGCCGCCGAGGTCCTCGGAATCAGCCTGAAGACCCTGCATAACAAGCTCCACAAGTACAACGCCTGACGCGCATGCGTCTGACGCTCCGCGCGCGGCAGGTCCTGGCGCTCGCCGTCGTGGTCCTGCTCGTTGTGGTGGGGTCGACCGTGGCCCACCTCGCCAACGTGGCGCGCCTGGCGATCAACGCCGCCTCGGACGAGGGCGAGCTGATGGCGAAGCAGCTCTACCACCAGAGCGCCCGCGTCGTCGCCGCCTCACCGACTCCCTCACCCGCGATGATCCAGCAGGATCCAGGCATCCGGGCGCTGCTCGAAGGGATGGTCGGCTACGCGCACACCGTCGTCTACGCCGCGGTCGTCGATCCGACCGACCACATCCTCGCCCACAGCAATCCCAAGCTCGTGGGCGAGATTCTTCCGCCCCGCGCGAGCCTCGAGCAGTTGAAGTCGCGCTCGACGCTCGCGATCGTCGCCTCGCTCTTCGGAGAGCCGGAGGTCTACGAGGCGCAGGTGCCGATGCGTTTGGGCGCGCGTCCCTTCGGCACCGTGCGCGTCGGCGTCTCGACCAGCCTCATCAAGCAGGCGCTCGCCCAGGCGGCCCTCTACAGTCTGGCCGTCGCCCTGGTGGCGCTCGGCGTCGCGATCGCGATCGGCCTCGTCATCTCGCATCTCCTGATGCAGTCCCTCAGAAAGATCGCGAACGGGATGGATCGCCTCGCGCGCGGCGAGTACGGCGCGACCGTCGACCTCACGCGCGACGACGAGCTCGGCGAGATCGCCGCGCGCGTGAATCGGCTCGGGGAGCGCGTGCACGCCGAGCAGTCGCACTGGCAGAGCGATCGCGCCCGCATGGAGGGCATCCTCGACAGTCTCGAGGATGCCCTGGTCGTCTTGAACGCCAAGCGCGAAGTGGTGTTCGGCAACCAGGCGGCCGAGGGGCTGCTGGGCCAGTCGTTCGATTCCGCCGACGACGGGCTCGCGGGGCACCTTCCGGGCGACCACCCGCTGGCGGCGGTGGTCACCGAGCTGTTCGACGCCGGTATCGAGCGCCGCAACGCTGCCGTGAAGGTCCGGTGTCCGGACGGGCAGACCCGCGAGCTCGCGGTGTCGAGCTATCGCATTCCCGATGGCGAGCGACCCGGCGGCGGCGTGCTCGCGCTACGGAATCTCGATCCGGTTCGCGCCGTGCAATCCCTGGTGACCTACTCGCAAAAGCTCGCGGCCCTGGGCCGTCTGACCTCAGGCGTGGCCCACGAGGTCAAGAACCCGCTCAATGCGATGCGCATCCACCTCGAGCTCCTGAAGGCCCGGCTGGGCGGTAGCCAGCCCGCCGTGCGCGAGAACGTCGACGTGATCGCCCAGGAGATCGTCCGGCTCGACCGGGTCGTCCAGGGCTTCCTCAAGTTCGTTCGGCCGGAGGAGATGCGGCTGGCCCCGGTGGAGGTCAAGGTGCTGCTTTCGGAGGTGGCGCGGCTCATGGCGCCCGAGGCGCAGCGCGCCGGCGCGCGCATCACCGAGGACGTCGTGGGGGATCTGCCGGCGGTCTCCGGCGACGTCGAGCTCCTGCAGCAGGCGGTCACCAACCTCGTCACCAACGCGATTCAGGCGATGCCGAAAGGCGGCACGGTGACCCTCGGGGCGCGTCGCGGCCCGGACGGCGCCGTGGAAGTCCGCATCGCCGACGACGGCGTCGGCATCGCGCCGCACGATGTCGAAAAGGTGTTCCGCCTCTACTACACGACGAAGCCCCAGGGATCCGGGATCGGCCTCTCGATGGTCTATCGGATCGTGCAGATGCACGACGGGCGGATCGACATCGAGTCCGAGGTGGATCGGGGCACCACGATGGTCCTGACACTGCCGGTGGCGTCCGGCAGCATGAATGGCAGCGTGAACGCGTGACACGATACCCGCTGGCGCCCCTCTCCGCGCTGTTGCTCCTGTCGGGCTGTGGCGGGATAGAGGCCGTCATCAAGAAGCCGGCGACGGCGCCGGCGGCCACGGCCACCCCGGCCCCGACATCGACCGGCAGCGCGCCGAAGTCTCCCGCGACGACGCCGGGAGATGCGCTCCGGCCGGAAGTGCCAGCCGATGAGGAGCAGCGCTTGGCCGAGAGCACGAAGCAAAGCATCGGCGACGTCGCGCGCGTGCTCGGCGACCTCGAAGGGCGACAGATGAAGGCGCCACAGCAGGAGGCGCTCCGGACCGCGAGGAACTTCCTCGATCAGGCCCGCAGCGCCCTGGACCAGCGGGACTATCAGCGTGCGGCGAATCTCGCGAGCAAGGCGCGGGCGCTCACCGACGACGTCGCCAGCACGACCAGGTAGGTCCACGCGACGTTCTGGGGGTAAGTCGTACGCGTAGTATTTGCACATCCCGCCTCGCTCAGGTATTTCCCGGGCGGGGTGCGGACCTCGGAGTTTCGGCTATTTGGCCGCTGGTCGGTGGTCGAGCGTGAGGCAGGCACGCTCGTTGCTACTGGAGGTGGCAGGAGGCGCGAGATGTCACTCAGCATTCTCGTGGTCGAGCGCGAGCGTAACGCGCGGGAGGGGTTGAAAGACATCCTCTCTGCCGATGGCCACGACGTAAAGGTGGTCGAGGACATGTGGTCTGGATTTGCGTCGATCTTTTCCCGACCGTACGACCTGCTCCTGCTCGACGACAACGTCGAGGCCGACCGCCACGTCACCCTGAACGTGCTGGAGCTGCTTCGCTTCGCGCGGCGCTACGAGCCCGAGACCTCGGCGATCGTCGTGACGAGCTTCGATGAAGCCGCCCAGCGCTATCGGCACGAGGACGGAGTCGTGGCCGTCATGCGCAAACCGGTCGAGCTGGATCAGCTCAGGGTCGAGCTCGAGACGAGATTGCAATGATGGCGACCGCGCGGCGCCGCGGCGTGATCGGCGCGCTCGTTGTGGCGCTGCTGCTCGGCGTGGCCGCTCGTGCCCTGGCCGGGCCGCCCACCGATCAGCTCAAGGTAGGAATCGACAAGGTCATCCAAGTACTGGCCGATCCGAACCTCAAGGGTACGGCCAAGGCGACGCCGCGCCGGGAGATGCTGCGTGAGATCACCGGCCCCCTCTTCGACTGGAACGAGATGGCGACGCGGGCGATGGGACGTCACTGGCAGCCGCTGACGGAAGCACAGCGTCAGGAGTTCGTGGGGCTGTTCCGCGATCTGCTCGAGCGGTCGTATCTCACCACGGTGGAACGCTACAACGGTGAGCGGGTGACGTACGGGACCGAGACCCTCGAGGGCGACCAGGCCACCGTGCGGACGCAGGTCGCGAACAAGGCCGGCCAGGAATTCCCTGTCGACTATCGGCTGGTTCGCCGCGGCGATCGCTGGCTCATCTACGACGTCCTGATCGAGGGCGTCAGTCTCGTGGCGAATTATCGAGCCCAGTTCGACCAGATCATCAGGACGAGCTCCTACCAGAAGCTCGTCGACAAGCTGAAGTCCCACAGCTGAAAAACGGGCCCGCCTGGGCCCGTCGTCCCCTTGACTCACGGCTCCCCGCCCGGTTAGGCTCCCCGCGATCGCTCGCGCATACCCGCCGACGGCTGACGTAGCTCCCGATCGGCGCGACGACGGCTGATCCGGCGCGACGTTCCACGTTACGGAGGAAGCAGATGTTCTTCTCGCGCAAGGTGCCGGCTCTGAGGGCCGCGCTCGCCGCCGTCCTCGTGCTCGCGCTCGTCCTCGGCGCGAGGGCTGCGCCCTCGGGCCAGCCGATCAAGATCGGCGGCACGCTGGCGCTGACCGGTCCCCTGGCCGCGACGGCACTGCTGCACAAGATCACCGCCGAGATCTACATCGAGGAATTGAATCGCGCGAACGGCCTGCTCGGCCGGCCGGTCGAGTGGATCGTGCTCGACGATCAGTCCAAGCCCGAGGTCACGCGCAGTCTCTACGAGAAGCTCATCACGGTCGACAAGGTCGATCTGCTGATGGGACCCTACGCGACGGGCGGCATCATCGCCGCGATGGGCGTGGCTCAGCGCTACCAGAAGCTGCTCATCCACCACAGCTTCGGCATGCCGCACCTGGCGAAGTACGACATGCAGTTCCCGGCGGCGCCGTTCGGGCCCGAGCCCAATCGCACGGTGCCGAGCATCCTGTTCGATGCGGTCGCCGCCACTAGCAACCCGCCGAAGAGCATCGCGATCGTCACCAGCAAGTTCCCCTCGGCGCAGTTCCAGTCCTCGGGTGCCCGCGAGGTGGCCAAGCAGCGCGGGCTCAAGGAGCTCTTGTATCTCGAGTACGAGTTCGGCACGCGCGACTTCGGGCCGATCGCGGCGCGCATCAAGGACGCGAACGCCGACCTGCTCTGGGTGGGCGCGCTCGGCCTCGACGGCAATCTCGTGCTGGAGGAGCTCAAGCGCCTCGATTACACGCCGCGCCGCCACTATCACCTCTTCCCGGCGCCGGGACCGATGGCGATGTCCCCGGACGCGAAGCTGGCCCTGTCCCACACGTTCTTCGAGGAGCATCCGCCGTTCACGAACAACCCGGCGGTGGCCAAGTTCGCGACGCTGTACCACGAGCGCGCCGCGAAGGCCGGCGTACCCTACACCAACGTCGACACGCAGGCGGCCGGCTCGTACGCGGCCTGGCAGATGCTCGAGGCGGCGGTGACGGCCACCAAGAGCCTCGACGACAAGGCGCTCGCGCAGTGGCTCAAGAAGAACCAGGTCCAGACGATCGTGGGGCGCTTTCGCTTCGACGGCACGAACAATTACGGCGACGATCTCTCGCGCGTGAAGCAAGTCCAGGACGGTAAGTGGGTCGTCGTGTGGCCCAAAGAGTTCGCCGCCCCGGGCGCGCGACTGCTCCCTCAATGATCGCCGCCGGTCGCACAGTGATCGCCGACGCGGTGGGGGGGTCTGGGGGAGGAGCGGCGCTCGCTCCCCCCCAGCACGACAGGAGGCAGACCTAATGCAGTACGGCATCGGACAGGGCATCAAGCGTGTCGAAGACGTCCGGCTCCTGCGCGGACGCGGCCGTTATCTCGACGACGTCAACCTGCCGGGTCAGACGCACGCGGTCATCCTGCGCTCGCTGCACGCGCACGCGCGGATTCGTGGCATCGATTCCACGGCCGCGCTGCGCGCGCCCGGGGTCCTGGCCGTGTTCACCGGCGCCGACGTCGAAGGCCTGGGCACGATGACGATGACCTTGAAGCGCAAGCGTCCCGACGGCTCGCCGATGTTCGCGCGGGCCCACCATGGCCTCTCACGCGAGAGGGCGCGCTACGTGGGCGACCCGGTGGCGCTGGTGGTCGCCGAGACGCGCGCGCAGGCCGAGGACGCGGCCGACCTGGTGCGGATCGACTACGAGCCCCTGCCCTCCGTGACGTCCACCGCCGAAGCGACCGCGGCAGGAGCGCCGCCGGTCTGGGACGAGTGCCCCGACAACATCAACAGCATCTTCGAATCGGGTGACAAGACCGCGACGGAAGCGGTGTTCGCCAAGGCGCATCGGATCGTGCGCCGTCGCTACGTGATCACTCGAGTCCACGCGCAGTTCATGGAGCCGCGCGGCTCGCTCGGCGTCTACGACCCGCACGAGGATCGCTACACGCTCTACGCCGACGTCCAGTACCCGCATCGCGTTCGCAACGCGCTGGCCGGCAGCATCTTCAAGGTGCCCGAGCACAAGATCCGGGTCGTCGCCGGCGACGTCGGCGGCGCCTTCGGCACCAAGGGCTGGCAGTATCCCGAGCACAAGCTGGTGCTGTGGGCGGCGCGCAAGCTGGGCCGGCCGGTGCGCTGGCAGTGCGAGCGGCGCGAGGCCATCCTGGCCGACGAGCACGCGCGCGATAACGTGAGCGAGGCGGAGCTGGCGCTCGACGCCGACGGCCGCTTCCTCGGGATGCGCGTCCGCACGCTCGCCAACGTCGGCGCGTACGTCTCGTCGGACCGGAACCTGCTCGCGACCTTCAGCAATGTGATCACCCTGGTCGGCGTCTACAAGTTCGAGGCCGCGTACGTGCACGTGACGTGCGTGATGACCAACACGAACTCGACCGCGCCCTATCGCGGTGCCGGCCGGCCCGAGGCGACCTACGTCCTGGAGCGGCTGATCGACGACGCCGCGCGCGAGCTCGGACTCGATCCGCTGGAGCTCCGGCGCAAGAACCTGATTCCGACCTCGGCCATGCCATACAAGAACCCCCTGGGCGCCACGTACGACTGCGGCGACTTCGCCACTAACCTGGAAAAGGGGCTGAAGCTGGGTGATGTGGCCGGGTTCGCGCAGCGGCGCGAGGAATCGCGCCGGCGCGGCAAGCTGCGGGGCCTGGCCATCGTCAACCCGATCGAGCAGGCCGCCGGCCCACAGCCCGAGTTCGCCGAGATCCGGTTCGCCCCGAGCGGCAGCGCGACGATCCTGATGGGCTCGAAGAACCAGGGCCAGGGCCACGAGACGACCTTCAAGCAAATCCTCAACGAGCGGCTCGGCCTGGATCCGGCCGACGTTCTCTACGTGGACGGCGACACCGACCGCGTGGCGTTCGGCATGGGCACGATGGGTTCGCGTTCGACGGTGATCGGCGGCACCGCGCTGTGGATGGCCGCGGACAAGGTGGTCACGAAGGGCAAGAAGATCGCGGCGCGACTGCTGGAAGCCGCCGAGGCTGACGTCACCTTCACCGACGGTAAGTTCGGCGTGGTCGGGACCGACCGCGCGGTCGCGCTGAAAGACGTCGCGCGGGCGGCGTTCCAGCCGAATCAGCTCCCGCCGGGGGTCGAGCCCGGCCTCTACGAGACCGGTACGTTCTCGCCCAAGCAGGGCACGTGGCCCAACGGCTGCCACGTGTGCGAAGTGGAGGTCGATCCCGACACGGGCGCTGTCGCGATCGTGAGCTATTCGATCGTCGACGACGTCGGCACCGTCGTCAATCCCGTCACGCTCAAGGGCCAGATCCACGGTGGCGTGGCGCAAGGCGTCGGCCAGGCGCTCATGGAGCAGGTCGTATACGACCGCGAGTCGGGCCAGCTCCTCACCGCCTCGTTCATGGACTACGCGATGCCGCGCGGCGACGATTTCCCGGACATGCACATCGAGAGCAACCCGGTCCCGACCAAGCTGAACCCGCTCGGGGTCAAGGGCGCGGGCGAAGCCGGCACGGTCGGCGCCCTACCCGCCGTGATGAACGCGGTCATCGACGCGCTGGCGTCGGTCGGCGTTCGCCAGCTCGACATGCCGGCGACGCCCGCGCGGGTGTGGCACGCGATCCAGGACGCGAAGAAGCGCTGACAGAAGCGGAGGAGCCAACGTGACCCTCGACGACAAGGCGCTCGACCTGATCCTCCTGAAGGCCCGGACGCAGAACGGGTGGCTGCCCACGCCGGTCACCGACGATCAGCTGCGCGCGATCTACGAGATCATGCGGTCGGGCCCGACGAGCGCGAATTCGTGCCCGGCTCGGATCCTGTTCGTCCGCACACCCGAGGCCAAGGCGCAGCTGATTCCCGCGCTCAGCCCGGGCAACGTCGACAAGACCAAGGCCGCGCCGGTCACCGCGATCATCGGCTACGACACGCGCTTCTACGAGCTACTCCCGAAACTCTTCCCGCACCGGCCCGAGATGAAAAACCCGTACGAGGCCAACGCGAAGCTCGCCGAGACGGTGGCGTTCCGCAACGGCACCCTCCAGGGCGCCTATTTCATCATCGCCGCGCGCGCCGTCGGCCTCGACGTCGGCGGCATGTCCGGGTTCGACAACGCGAAGGTCGACGCCGAGTTCTTCCCGGATGGCCGGGTGAAGTCGAACTTCCTGTGCAACATCGGCCACGGCGATGCATCGAAAGTGCTGCCGAGGCTTCCGCGCCTGGAGTTCGACGAGGCCTGCAAGCTGATCTGATCCACCCGCTCCTGTAGACTCGTCCTCGCCGAGTTTTCTCGGCGAGACGCCTCTTGATCGAGATACCCAGGTCCGGATATCTCGCCGCGCTGACAGCTCCCGCCCGATGCAACTCCGCGTAGGGCAAGCTCGATTCGCCATTCTCCGGCAGCAGGTCGCCCGCGCTATGCTGCTAGATTTGCTGCGACGCCGTGATATGCAGGTCTGTGGAATTAGAACTTAGGCCGAGGAGCGTGTTGTGCCCGAACGCTTCGATGATGTAGTCCGCGAGTACATCGACTTCGTGAACAAACAGGTGGGGGCGGCGTACATGGATGCGCTCGCCGGCTTCGCCGGGCACCACGCTCGAGTTGAGCGCCAGGTCCACCGTGTGAACCGTCCCGTCAGATCCGAGGTAGATCAGGCCGGTCATCAGGTCGTCGTCTGGGCAGTTACGAAGATCCAACGAAGCCAGATGTGATCCACAACCGAATTGTCCGAGCCGAGGACTATCTCGCGGCAAATGCGCTGAATGGTTCGAACGAGCAGCAGCATGCGCGCGCGATCGTTGTCTTTCTGTTCACCTACTGGGAAGATGAGATCCGCCCAAGACTTGCGGCAGCGAAGGCGGTCCCGCTCAGCGAGATCCGCGGTGACGCCATGGGCGATCTCCGTATTCTGAGGAACGTGATTCTCCACGCCCGAGGCATCCTCAGGTCCGACAAGCACACCGAGCTGAAAAAGCTGAGCCGCCTATTCGCCGTCGACCAGCCGCTCAACCTGTCGTATGAGACGATGCATGCCATCTTCGTTGCCGTGAAGCAGGAGTGCGGCAAACTGCTCTTCGACTGGCTCGGCGTCACAGATGCGCCGGTGACGCCGGAGGAGATCGATCTTGCGATTCAGCGGAGGCAGCCGTCGAAGCCAGCCTAACAAGCACTTTCGCCTGACGCCGGACCTCGCTCCCTGCGGTCACTCAGTCGAGCGCAGGTGAAGCGCAGCGTTCGCCGCACAGCGGGGAGAACTGACCGTGACGGAATACCGGCGGACGCCACTTGGGCAGAGTCAACAAATGTCTACGGTGGCTGAACGGCCGCAGCGCAGGCGGCGCGCTGTGCCCCTCAGCGGCCTCGTCTTTCTTATCGCCCTCGTGGCTGCGCTACTCACCGCCGAGGCGCAACAGACGGGGAAGGCGCCTCGTGTCGCGCTGGTGGCCAACACGTCGCCCGTCGAGAATCTGAGGGATCCCGAGCGGCGCGGTCCGGTGCTGCGTGCCTTCGTTCAGCGCCTGCGTGAGCTCGGCCGGGTCGACGGTCAGAACATTGCGTTCGTGTGGCGCTCCGCCGAGGGACGGCCGGAGCGCCTCCCCGATATCATGTCCGAGCTGGTCCGTCTCAAGGTCGACGCCATCGTTACCGGTGACACCCGACAGGCCCAGATCGCAAAGCAGACGACCAGCACGATCCCCATCGTACTCGGCGCGTCCGACGAGCCTATCGAGGCCGGCCTGGTGACGAACCTCTCGCGACCCGGGGGCAACATCACCGGCTTCACACTCGTCATAGGGCCACAGGTTGCCGGCAAGCAGTTGCAGTTGCTCAAGGAATTGGCGCCCGGAAGTTCCCGGGTTGCGGTGATCTCCGAATCACCCTCAAGCGCCTCCTCCCTCGCGTGGCGTCGCGAGACGGAGGAAGCCGCCCGGAAGCTCGGTCTCACGCCGCTCTGGATCACCGTCGATCGCCGGGAGCAGCTCACGGAGGTCCTCCCGGCAATCAGAGGAGGTCGGGCTGACGCACTCGTGGCGCACGGAACGACCACCAACTTCTCGTATCGCTTCCAGCTGATCGCGGTCGCGACCGACGCCCGGCTGCCCGCCCTATACGGACATCCAGAGATGGCGCGAGCGGGTGGGCTCATGGCCTACGGCGCCGACGTCGCCGACAACTATCGCCGTGCCGCCGAATACGTCGACCGGATTCTCAGAGGCACGAAGCCCGGCGATCTGCCGATCCAGCAGCCCGTCAAGTTCGTGCTCGTGCTCAACCTTAAGGCAGCGAAGGCCACTGGCCATACGATTCCGCCATCGTTGCGATTACAGGCGGACGAGGTCATCGAGTGACTGCAACTCGTAGGCAACGGCTCGGGGTGCTCGTCGCCGGAGCGACTGCTACCTAGGGTCCGTCGAAAAGGCTGAATGAAAAGAGTCGCGGTGTTCGGCAACGCCGGCGGCGGCAAATCCACACTCGCCCGGCGTCTGGCCGAGCTCACGCGATTGCCGCTCTATCCCCTGGACTTGATCCAGTTCAAGCCAGGCGGCGGCGAAGTCCCTCACGACGACTACCTGAAAACACACGCCGATCTCCTGCGCCGCGAGGAATGGATCATCGACGGCTTTGGCTCCGTCGCCTCGGCCTGGGAGCGGTTCGCCTTGGCCGATACGTTGATTTATGTCGATCTGCCGCTCATGACGCACTATAGATGGGTGACCAAGCGTCTGATCAAAGGGCTCTTCGTGCTCCCAGAGGGCTGGCCGGCGAAGAGTCCCATGTGGCGCAGCACGATGGACAGCTATCGCGTGATTCCGCTCTGCCACCGCCACGTGACGCCCAAGTATCGGCAGGTCGTCGTCGACATGGCGGCATCGAAGCGGGTCCATCACCTTCGTTCACCCGCTCAGATCCAGTCCTTCCTGGAGGCGGTGAAGGAAGAGCAGCTCCAGGCCCGCGGTCGGCGCGCAGGCTCATGAGCGGATCCTTCAAGATCGGACTCGTCGTGGTTGGCTACATTCTGGCCTTCTTCGCTGCATGGGTGGCCACGGCGATTCGCATCGCAGCGACGAGCGGCCCGGATGCGCAGGCGTCGAGCGGAATGTACGCGGCCGGCGATGCGATGCTCTTCGTCGCTGTCTTCAGCGTGTGCGCGCTGGTGCCGACGGGCGCCGCGCTCTTCTTCCTCAGACCGTATCGTCGCTTCTGGGTGGCGCTCGCGGCTGGCGGTGTTTGTATCGCCGTCACAGGGATCACGGCGGTCGTTCTCTTCGCTGTCGGTCGGCATGCGCAGGCGGCGACGCCTCTCGCGATGGCGGGTGGGCTCTCGGTACTGAGGATCCTGGCCGCGCCGCTGCTGGCGCTCACTTTCCTCGTCTGCGCTGCCTTTGCGCCGCGGCATCCAGCGCGGCTCATGCTGCTCGCGGCGACGGCCATGGAGGCAGGCGTGAGCGCCTATGGCGGGTTCGTCTGGTTCCTGCCGATGCTCCTCGCTCGTCCGTAGACTACCGCTACACGCCGATATCTTCCTGCCACGTGAGCACGCGCGCCTGAAGGGCGCGAAGCCCGCGCGTGAGCACCAAACCGAGCGCGCCGACCAGCGCGAAGGCCGCGTACATCTCCGGCGTGCTCAGCATCTGCCAGTGGCGGAAGACCAGGTGCCCGAGCCCCGACTTTGCGGAAATGAACTCGACGGCCACGAGCGTGACCAGCGCGAGCCCCAGGCCAAGCCTGAGCCCGGTGAAGATCGCCGGAAGCGCCGCCGGTAGGATCACCTTCCAGAACAGACGCGGCCCATGCGCGCCGTAGTTGCGGCCGACGTCGAGCAGCCGCGGGTCCATCGTCTGCACGCCCGCGAGTGTGCTGATGACGATCTGGAAGAACGCCGAGCTCGACCCGGTGAGCACGAAGGCCGGCTCGCCGACGCCCAGGATGATCAGAAGAAACGGCAGCAAGGTGATCTTCGGTACCGGAAAGATGAACGCGAGATACGGCTCGACGACGTCGCGCACCGGCTTGACCATTCCCATCAGCAGCCCGAGCGGCACGGCGGGGATGGCGGCCAGGGCGAAGGCAAAGGCTAGCCGCGCCAGGGTGACGAGCATCTCCGAGCCCAGATCCCCTGCCGCGAACCGATCGGCCAGCACCCAGCCGATAGTCGTGGGCGCCGGGAAGTAGCGCGGCGAGAGAATCGCGAAGCGCGAGCAGAGCTCCCAGAGGACGAGCACCGCGACCGGAACGACCACGCCCATCTAGCGGTCTCCCACGTCGGGTACCCACGGGAGCAGCCGGGCGCGCAGCGCCGCCAGGCCGTAGGACAAGAGCGCGCCGAGCAGCGCGATCACGAAGAACGTCGCGTACATGTCCTCGACCTTGAGGACTTGCCACGAGAGCCAGAGGAGCGCGCCGAGCCCGCGGCTGGCCGAGACGATCTCGACCGCCACCACGACGATCAGCGAGAAGCCGAGGCCGAGCCGAAGGCCCGTGAAGATGAACGGCAGGGCGCCGGGCAGGAGCACGGTCGTGAAGAGGCGCCGGCCTCGCGCCCCGTAGTGGAGCGCCGCCTCGACGACGAGGCGATCGATCTGCCGCACGCCGTGCGTCGTCGTGAACGCGATCAGGAAGAAGGACGTCACCGCCGTGGTCACGACCAGCGCGATGTCGCCGGCCGGAACGATGAAGCTCACCATCGGCAGGAACAGGACGCTCGGGATCGGATAGATCACGGCGAAGACCGGATCGAGCCCGTCGCGCAACGGACGCCAGAGCCCCATCGCGAGCCCGACCGCCACGCCCAGCACCGCCGCCAGCGAGAACGACCAGCCGATGCGCGCGAGCGTCGTTGCCGTGTGGGTCCAGAGCGTCCCGTCCAGCGCGAGGTCGAAGAGGTGCGCGGCGATCGTCGAGGGGCGCGGGAAGAACACGGCGCGCAGACGACCCGTGGTGCTCGCCCACTCCCATACGAGAAGCAGCACGACCGGCGAGGCGATCGTGATCCAGTGCTCCGCGAGCCAGCGGCCCGGCGCCTTCACGCGTCGCTCTTTTCGTGATCGGCACCGCGATCGTCAGCGATCGCGCGCACGACTTCTTCGCGTAGACGCGTCCAGATCTTCTCCAGGAGCGCCCCGTACGCCGGCGAGCCGCGCACCTCGAGCCCGCGTGGGCGGCCGAGATCGACGGGGTAGATCTCGCTTACTCGCCCGGGCCGCGCCGTGAGCAGCACGACGCGGTCACCCAGGAGCAGAGCCTCCTCGAGCGAGTGGGTGACGTAGACCACGGTCTTGCCGAGCGTGGCCCAGATCCGCAGGAGCTCTTCCTGCATGATCGTTCGCGTCTGCGCATCGAGCGCCGCGAGCGGCTCGTCCATCAGGAGCACTTCCGGGTCGTTGGCGAGCGCGCGGGCGATCCCCACGCGCTGCTTCATGCCGCCCGAGAGCTGGTGCGGATAGTGCCGGGCGAAGCGCGCGAGCCCGACCATCGCCAGCATCTCGCGGGCGCGCGCTTCGCGCTCGCCGCGCCCGACGCCGCGGTTCTCCAGACCGAACGTGACGTTGTCGCGGACCGTGCGCCACGGCAGCAGCGCGTGCTCCTGGAACACCATTGCGGTGAGCGGCGTGCCCGGGTGATCGGCCTGGATGCGCACCTCGCCCGAGGTCTGGCGATGGAGCCCGGCCAGGACGCGGAGCAACGTCGACTTGCCGCTGCCGCTCGGTCCCACGATGCAGAGGAACTCACCGGCCTGCGCCTCGAGCGAGATGCGATCGAGCGCGACGACGGAGCGCCCGTGGCTCTCAAAGGTCACGCTGACTTCGCTCACGAGGACTTTCGGATCGCGCGGAGCCATCGGCGCGCCGGGATTGTATATCCTTCCCGGTGGGAGGCCAATTTGGACAAGCCGATCCACGTCGTTGCGGTGGTGGCGTCTCAGGCGGGTGGCAATACCGATCGTCTGGTCGGCCGGGTGCTGCAGGCCGCGACCGACGCCGAGAAGGGTCTGACCTCCAGCTCGATCCATCTCGGCGCGGGCCCGCTCGATCAGTCGAAAGTCGAGGGCTACGTGCAGGCGTTCGCGGTAGCCGATGCGGTGGTGCTCGGCACGCCGATGTACCGGTCGACCTACGCGGCGGCACTTAAAGAATTACTCGAACGTGTTCCGCGCGGCGGACCGGCCGAGCGATACGACGGGCCCCTGCGCGCCAAGCCCGTGGGCGTCGTGGCCACCGGCGGCTCGCACCATCACTTCCTCGGCGCCGACCCCCTGGTCGACCTGCTCGTGCGCTACTTCGGCGCTTACGTGCTCCCTCCGGTGCTCTACGGAGTGATCCGGACGGGTCCGGACGTCGATTCCGGCCTGGTCGAAGATGCGACGCGCTTCGGCCGCGCCCTGGTCGGGCTGGCCCGCGCGATCAGGAGCGACGAGCGGCTCGGCGACGCCCGCCCTCAGGTCTGAGCGGCGAGCAAAGCACGCCGCGGTCGGGCTGAAGCGCGAGAGCTTCAGCTCAACGGCGATGCGTGCCGTTGCTGCGGTGTGGCTATTTCAGGCTATCGATCCCGGCTCGGCCGATCTGAGCGTCCTGGGCCGAGGTGACTCCCGAGACGCCGACCGCGCCGATCAGCTTGCCGTCCACCACGATCGGGATTCCGCCTTCGAGCGGGCTCGCGCCCGGGAGCCTGAGAATACGGAGGTTCGCTCCGCCCTGCGCGAGGGCGTCGTCGAACGCCTTGGTCGGACGCCGGAACGCGACGGCCGAGTAGGCTTTGTCCTTCGCGACCTCGATGCTGCCGAACTGGGCACCATCCATCCGCTGGAGCATGACGAGGTTGCCGCCCGAATCCAGGACCACCATGACAACGTTCCAGCTGTTCTTCTTCGCCTCGGCTTCGGCGCCCGCCAGCACCTTCTTCGCCTGCTCGAGCGTGATCGGGGGCCCGTACGGCGGCGGTGGCGGCGGTGCGGCCGCGGGCTGCTGCGCGCTCGCCAGGGAGGCGCTGAGGATCAGTGCGGTGCCGACCAGCAGGGACGCCAGACGTTCGGTTCTCATGGGTTCCTCCTCGTGGATTGGATCGCTGAGATCGACATCGCCTGTACGACCGACGTCGTCGCGTGACGGGCGAATAACTGCGCGGCGGCGTCGAAGGTTCCAACCATTCCGGCACCCGTCGTGTCGAGGGATATACAGCGACGGCGAAGCGCTCGTCAAGGCCGCGCTTGCCTTCCCCGGCGATGTGGTCTACAAACCGATTGGTGAAAATCGACATCAAGCGCTGCTTGCTCTGACTGGACCTGCGACGGGAGGCAGTGCGCCTCCGAAACGAGCTCCGGCAGACGCTTCAGCTGCCGGCGACGATCCGCTGGGGCGGTCTTGGAGAGCTTTCCGTGGTCGTGGACGGCCGGGTCGTTTTCTCCAAGAGCCGGATCGGGCGCATTCCGGAGCCCGGCGAGATCACGCGACTCGTCCAATCTCTGCTCTGATTCGATCGATCCGTCCGCGAAGCACGACGCCGAACACACGGAGGCATCCATGAGCCAGACGCATAGAATGCGAGTCTGCTTGGCCGTGGCGGTCCTGATGGGCCTCGCCGCGACTGCGCCGGTCTCGCCGCAGACGAAGCCGCTGGTGAAGGTCGGCTACATTCCCTCGGATTCCTTCGCGGCGCTCTACATCATGGCCGATCGGCATTTGCCGGCCGCCGACGTCGCCGTGGAAACGGTGCGGCTGAGCGGCGGCAGCGAAATCCTCTCGCAGGTCGCGACCGGCCAGCTCAACATGGGCGGCACCGGCATGGGGGCCGCGGGCTTCAATGCGGTCGCCGCCTCGCTGCCCGTCGAGTTCGTGGCGCCGCTGCACTCGGGCTACGTCGAGGACTACTTCACCGTGCGCAAGGCGTCCTGGGAAAGGGAGATCAAGCGCATCGGCGATCTCAAGGGCAAGCCCGTCGCGCTCAACGTGCGCGGCGCGGCCGTCGAATGGATGCTCGATCAGGCGCTCAAGCACGACGGGCTCGGGCTGAAGGACGTGCAGGTCAAGATCATGCCCTTCCCCGACATGGTGCCGGCGCTCGAGAGCGGCGCCGTGGAGGCAGCGATCCTGACCGAGCCCTTCCCGACCCTGGCCGAGGAGCGCGGCGTCGCCGTGAGGCCGCTGCCGCGGCCGGCGGGCGCAAAGGCCACGCCGATCACGGCGATCTTCTGGAACAAGGACTGGGCGGCCAAGAATCCCGAGCTCGCGCACAAGGTCATGGTGGCCTACGTGAAGGCGGCGCGCGATCTCGCGCTCGACAACGGCTGGAAGCAGGAGCGCAACATCGACCTGATGGTGAAATACACCGGCGCGAAGGCCGAGGTGATCCGGCGCGCGCGAGCGCACGTGCTCGACCCGAACCTCGACATGGACCCGGCGGTGCTCGACTCGATGCAGCGCCTGGCCTCCGAGCTCGGGCACCTGAAGTACAAGGACCTCTTGCCGGTGAATCGTCTCTTCAACTTCGCCTACCGCGACCGCGCGATCGCCGAGCTCGGCAAGAAGTAGCGCGCGACCGCCGGGAACTATGAGTCAGGACGGCGGCGTCACAGCGCCGCCGTCCACGCTCCCGGCTTCGTGTATTTGTTACACGGTCAGACGCGCGTTACCGGGAAAGAACTACAGGGTTCTCGCGCGTCACCGTATCGGCACGCGCCGGCCGCTCGCCAGATGGATGACGAGCAGAACGACGCCGACCAGGAACAAGATCCACGAGATCTGTCCGGCGATCGCGGCGATGCCGAATAATCCAAGCGCACCGGCCACTAGCCCGACGATCAAGAACACGAGCGCGTAATAAAGCATCGAAACCTCCCTTCGCCTGCGATCCGTTCACTCCCCCCGCCTGCTCGAGAACCCGCACTACCGTCTCCGGTGTTGCATGGGCCGTGCCTACGCATCGACGATCGGCGCATCGAGCGGATCGGGCTGGCACGCATCTTCCACCTCCCTGCTGGTCAGGAGGTACGTGAACACGATGAAACACGATGGTCACGCCACATATAGCGCCAAGTCCTTCGATCACCTCAGGGGGCTCACGGGGATCTCGGATGCGCAGATCACCGAGCACCTCGATCTGTATGCGGGGTACGTCAAGCAGGTGAACGCGCTGGTGCAAGAGCTCTCCGAGATGCGCGCAGACCGCAACGAGTCGGGAAAGGACTTCAGTCTCGCTGAGGGCACGCGTCGGCTCGCGTACGAGTACGACGGCATGGTCATGCACGAGCTGTACTTCTCCGGCCTGAAGCCCGGCGGCGAAGCTCGGCCCAATGATCGCCAGGGGCTCGGGCGCGCGCTAGCCGAAACGTTCGGGTCGCTCGAGCGCTGGCAGGACCACTTCCAGGCGATCGCCGGCATGCGTGGGATCGGCTGGGTGATCCTGTTCGAGGATCCGGCGAGTCATCGCTTGATCAACCAGTGGGTGACGCTGCACCAGGACGGCATTCCGGCCCGGTGGAATCCGTTGCTGGTCCTGGACGTGTGGGAGCACGCGTTCATGCGGGACTACAAAGCGACCGAGCGAGCCAAGTACATCGAAGCGTTCTTCGAGAACGTCGACTGGTCGGTCGTCGAGCAGCGATTGCGCGAACCGGCCGCGGTGAAGTCCGCGGCCTAGCGCCTGCTGTCGCCCGGTGGTCGGGAGGGGACCTTGCCGGTCCCCTCCCGACGCCGCTACACCTGGAGCTCGAGCGTGTACAGCCCGCCGATCAGGCGGTCCACCGCATACACGACGCGGCGCTCGTCGACCAGCACGTCGTTGATTTGCACGGCCCCTGCCCGCGAGCCGCGAGGCGCCTCGGGAACGTAGTACGCCACTTCTTCGGGCTGGAACGGATTGGACACGTCGTGAACGCGCACGCCGCCGTTGAAGTACGTTCCGAAGATCAGCTTCTCGGAGACCAGGTTGCTCTGCACGGGGCGGTTCTCGTGCAGGTTGTGCGCGCCGTAGCGCCCGCCCCGCCCGCCGAAGTCGGCGACGGCCGGGATCGGAAACGTCGAGATCGGCACCGGGTTGCTCTCGTCGCGGATGTCGACGACCCAATTGAGCTTGGGCCAGTCCTTGCCGGCTTCGGCCGTGGCCTCGTCGGAGACGATCACGAGTTGCGGATCGAAGAGCGGCAGCAGAGTGTGGGTGAAGCCGGGGTACGGCGGGTGATAGTCCCAGCGGCTCAGCATGCGCGGATGCGCCATATCCGAGATGTCGAGCACGATCGCGCCGCCGTCGATGTAGCCGATCCACGCGCGGTCCGGCCGCCGCGGGTAGACGTTCGTGTTGTGGGCGCGAAAGCCCGCGTCGAATTTCGGATGGCGAGCGAGCGGCGGCTCCGAATCGCCGTCGCGCGTGCCGGGGAGCCACCAGCGCCCGACCTCGCTCGGCTTGGTCGGCTGGCGTACGTCGATGATCCGATAGAACTGGTCGTCCTTCGGATTACGCGGCTTGAAGTCGGGCGCGCCGCTGGCCAGGTGCAGATAGGCGCCGTCGACGAACCACAGGTGGTGGACGCCGCGCGAGTGCGGTCCGGAGGCGTCGAAAAACGCGATCGAGCGCGGCTTGCCCGGATCGGCCACGTCGAAGAACTCGACGCCGGCCGGCTTCATCCCGACCCGGCTCGTCTGGTACGGCACCACGAGCAGATCGCCGACCAGGTCGAGGTTGTTCGAGCGCATGTCCCCGTGCGGCAGATCGGTCTGGACGATGACCGACGGCTTGCGCGGGTCCGTCACATCGACCGCCGTGAAGTTCTTCGGCGCCGACTCGTGGCCGAGCCAAAGCACGCGCCGCCCGTCGCGGGCGAGCTGGATGGCCATTCCCTCGCCGCAGTTGCCAAAGCCGCCCAGATCGTTGTGGCCGAGGAGCCGCATGTTCTTCGAGAGGGCGCCGTTGTCCGCCATGGCAGGT
>Ga0075423_10000951_pt1 | contig 24630 bp, 23 predicted proteins | sample SoiMethybrSBSTD2_FD_80114 | JGI IMG/M metagenome (GOLD analysis project Ga0075423, IMG submission 80114) | Bulk soil microbial communities from a Populus tree surrounding site in Tennessee, USA - Soil MetaG P. TD hybrid SBSTD2 | ecosystem: Environmental > Terrestrial > Soil > Tree plantation... | reverse complement strand
TCGGTACCGCGCTGGTGGACACCGGCTCGCGGATGGACCAGATCATCTACGAGGAGTTCAAGGGCACCGGCAACATGGAGCTCTACCTCGAGCGCGAGCTGGCCGACCGTCGGGTGTTCCCCTCGTTCGACATGATGCGATCGGGCACGCGGCGCGAGGAGCTCCTGTTCTCCGCCGACGATCTCAAGAAGATCCACCTGCTGCGCCGGGCGCTGTCCGGTCGCAAGCCGGTCGAGGCGATGGAGATGCTGCTCGACCGTCTCAAGCTCACCCCGAACAACGCCGCCTTCCTGAAGAGCCTCGGCGGCTAGCGCGCCTCAGGACCCGCCGAGCCGCATCACGCGGTAGGCCTCGGCGACCTCCAGCTTCTTCTTCCGCCCCTGCTCGCGGGCCCACTCCGTGATCATCTCGGTGGGGTCCCACTCGCCCATCTGCGTCCTGTGCTCGCGCAGGGCCGCGAGCTTCAGGGCGAGCGTGGCGGAGATGTCCACCCAGGTGTCGGGTCGCTCCGCCCCGTGAATCCACACCGCGTCCACGTGATGCGGGTCCAGGCCCTCGTCGATCAGCTCGGGGAAGATGAGGCGGGTCTCCGCGGAGGGGAACACCGCATCGAGCGCCACGTCGGCGGCGGCGCGATGGTCGGGATGGTTGAGATAGATGTTCCCGTAGTAGCGCACGGTGGGATCGCCGCACATCACCACGCGGGGGCGGTGGCGGCGGATGAGCCGGGTGAGCTCGCGGCGCAGCGCGATGGACGGCTCGAGCATGCCGTCCTCGTACCCGAGGTAGACGGTCTCGGCCACGCCGAGCACCCGGCAGGCGGCGCGCTGCTCGTTCTCTCTGATGGCGCACAGGGCTGCTCGCGTCATGTCCTTGGGGGTCCACTCATTGGAGCCGGCCCCGCCACTGGTGATGCACACCGTGACGATGTGGCTCCCCGCCTTGGCCCACTTGGCCAGCGTGCCCCCGATGGTGAACTCCTGGTCGTCGGGATGCGCGTGGATGGCCATCACGCGCTCGGGCGCCGGAGGCTCCGGCGCGTCGGCGGGAGCGGGGCCCGCGCGCTCGGGAACCCCGGGCGTGGCCTCCTCGGGCTGAAGGTCGCTCATGGCGTGCCGTTCAGTGTAACACTTGGAGCATGGGCCACCCGCGGTGAGCGCGCCCCATCATCTGGAGACCTTGGTTCTTTTGCTAGTGGCGGTGCTCGTCCTCATGACGTTCGCGCGCCGGGTGATGATCCCGTACCCGATCCTGCTCGTGCTCGGCGGCCTCGCCCTGAGCCTCGTGCCCGATGTCCCGGTGGTGCGACTGGATCCCGACCTCGTGTTCCTGGTCTTCCTGCCGCCGGTGCTGTGGTCGGCGGCGTACTTCACCTCGCTGCGCGACTTCGTGAGCAACCTGCGCCCGATCGTCCTGCTCGCGGTGGGCCTGGTCCTCGCCACGACCGCGGCGGTGGCGGCCGCGGCGCGCCTGGTCGTGCCCGGGATGAGCTGGCCGGTCGCCCTCGCCCTCGGCGCCATCGTCTCGCCGCCCGATGCCGTCGCCGCCACCGCTATCGCGCGGCGTTTGGGCATCCCGCATCGGCTGGTCACGATCCTCGAGGGCGAGAGCCTCATCAACGACGCCGCCGCGCTCGTGCTCTACCGGGTCAGCGTGGCGGTAGCGCTCTCCGGGGCGACGATCACGCTCGGGGGGGCGCTGCGCGAGTTCGCCGTCGCCGCCGTCGGCGGCCTGCTCGTGGGTCTGCTGGTGGGATTCGCGACGCGGTGGGCGCTGCGGCTCACCGATGACAGCCTCGGCCAGATCGCGATCACCTTACTCGCGCCCTACGCGGCGTGGGTCCTGGCGGAGCGCGTGCACGTCTCGGCGGTGCTGGCGTGCGTCGTCGGCGGCCTCTACGTGCGCCAGAGCTTCAGCGCGATCGTGCCGCCCGTCACCCGCATCCAGGCGCGGGCGGTGTGGGACCTGGTGCTGTTCATCCTGAACGGCCTGATCTTCATCTTGATCGGGCTCCAGCTGGGCGCGATTCGCGAAGGCGGCATGATCGACGACCTCGGCGCGCTCCTGATCCAGGGGACCGTGGTCAGCGTCGCCGCCATCGTCGTGCGACTGATCTGGGTGCCCCTCGCCACGCTGATCCCGCGCTGGCTGAGCCCGTCCCTCCGGCGCCGCGATCCCGTGCCTCCCGCAGGCAACATCTTCCTGATTGCATGGACGGGGATGCGCGGGATCGTGTCCCTCGCCGCCGCGCTGGCCCTGCCGCTGACGCTTCCCTATCGCGACGAGGTCATTCTCCTCACGTTCGCGGTGATCCTCTCCACCCTGGTCGTGCAGGGCTTGAGCCTGACGCCCTTGATCCGCTGGCTACGCCTCGGGCACGACGACTCGCTGGAGCTCGAGGAAGCCTTCGCGCGCGAAGCCGCCGCCCGCGCGGCGCTCGGGCGGCTCGAGACGGTGGCCGGAGGCCCGCCGGCCGGGGAGGAGATCGAGCGCCTACGCACGTCCTACACGCAGCGGGTGGAGCGCGCGACGCCCATCGCGCTGGGGGAAGGGAGCGAGGGCGCCCGGGAACGGGCGGCGCGCCGCCGGATCCGGCACGACCTGCTGGCGGCCGAGCGGCGAGCGCTCATCGATCTTCGTGACCGGGGCGTGATCAGCGACGAGGTGCTCCATCGACTGGAGCGCGAGCTCGACGTCGAGGCGATACGGCTGGGGCTCGGGGAGACCCGGCTCGAGGAGAGCCCGGGCGGCCCCTAGGTCACCGCTGCGTCGCCTTGCCCTCGATCCCGCCGCCGCTGCCGGGGTGCAGCGCCTGCACCTCGATCAGCCTGACCACATTCCCGCGATCCGTCCGGTCGTAGTACGCCTTGACCGAGTGGGGCGCCGTCAGCTTGGCCCGCGGGATGTTCACACTCTCCGGCACGATGAGGTGTGTCCCGCCCTTCAGGACCAGCCACTCGCCGTTCGCGCTCGCCCAGGCGATGGTGCCCTGGGCCACGGCCCCAAGCGGGAGGGGAGCCTGATCGCCGATGCGAGGCGGCGCCGCGGAGGCCATCGCCCCGACCATGACGGCGGACACGAAGCTCATCACGACCACGAGTCCGCGAATGGACTTCATGTCCACTTGGGATTGCACGAGCAAGGCCAGGCGCGGAGCCGCGTAAGTCACGGTCACCACAGCGATCAGCCCCACGCGAGAGACCGGCCCAGGTAGTAGCGACCCGGTCAGGCGCGCCCGGAGGCCGGAGGATGTCTCGTCTAGCGGCCCGGCTCAGGGTGCGGCGCGGCCTGGACGGCCGCCCGCAGGGCGCGCGCGAGCGGGGCGCGCAGCCGGCCGGGGGTCACCCGGCGCAGGATCACGTGATCCGCTTTCACGAAGCGACCCAGCGAGACCAGGGCGTCGGCCAGGCCGGCGACGGTGCCGTCCAGGTCGAGGGGCGGGCCGCCGGCCGCCGGAGGCGCAACCTGGGTCGACAGCCAGCGCTCGAAGTGGACGTGGCGGACCTCCAGTTGTCCCTCGGCGCGGTGCGTCTTCGCGTCGACGCGGCCCACGAGCCGCCCGTGGTGGAGGATGGGGAGGGTGTAGTAGCCGTGCACGCGCTTGGCCTGGGGCGTGTACACCTCGATGCGATAGTCGAAGCCGAACAGCCGGGAGATCCGGCCCCGGTACCAGAGGAAGGAATCGAACGGCGAGAGGAGGGTCGTGCCGGTCGCCGCCGCGGCGGCGCGCCGCTCGGCCCGCCGCAGCGCGGGCAGATCGCGCATGAGGACGAGCCACCGGCCCCGGTGGCCCTCCACCTCGATCTCGGTGACGTCACCACTGTCGATCAGCGAGCGTAGGCCGCTCCGGCGCCCCGCCGCGAAGAAGCGGGGGAAGGTGAGATAGCCGGCAAGGTCCTGCTCGGTCGCCGCGCCCATGGCGTGCAGCGAGCGCTCGACGTGCCAGCGGCGGAAATCTTCCACGGACGCCACCTCCGTCGTGACCCCGGGGAGCGCGCGCTCGAGCAGGTCGTAGCGCTTCTGGAAGTGCTGGCGGCCGTGGATCGCGACTACACCCGTCATCCACAGGTGGTGGAGCGCGTGCTGCACCGGCTTCCACGACCACCACCCCCCGCGGCCCCGGCGCCGCACCCCGCGCTCGAACTCGCCGTGGCTCATGGGGCCGTTGCTGCGAATGGTGTCCGTGACTTCCTTGATGAGACGCGAGTTCCTCTTCAGCCACGTCGACCAGCCGGTGTGCCGGCCCTGGTAGTCCAGCATGGCCCGCCGCCACCACGGCAGCGTGGAGCGCGGCACCAGGCAGGCGGCGTGCGCCCAGTACTCGAACAGCAGGCGCCGGCGGTAGACCATGCGGTCGAGGCGCGCCCGCTCGTAGGGTCCGAAGCGGCTCCACGCCGTCAGGTAGTGCGCGCGCTCGAGCACGTTGATGGAGTCGAGCTGGAGGCCGCCCACGTCCTCGACGAAGCGGAGGAGCCGCCCGGGCGTCAGCCCCTGCGTGCGCGGATGCGTGAGGTGCTGGCGCTCGAGGAAGAGCGCGGCCACCGCGCGCGGCGAGACGATGGGGCGATCAGGCACGGCCGAGATGCGCCCGGCCCCACCGCGTCACCGGAAGCCAGGCGGAGAGCCCGCGGACGAGCACGGTGTTGATGACGATGCTGATGAGCGACGCGGCGAGGGTCGCGTTGTAGACGTCGCCGCCCACGTGGCCGGCGGCGCGCGCGACCTGGACGAGGATGAACGAGAACTCCCCGATCTGGGTGAGCCCGATGCCAACGCGGAGCGCGGTGTCGAAGGGATAGCGGAACGCGAGCACCACCAGCGTCCAGATGATGGCCTTGCCCACCACGATGAGCAGCAGTAGGGTGACGAGGAGCGGGATGTTCGCGAGCACGGCCTGGGGGTCGATCAGGGCGCCCACCGTCACGAAGAACACCGCCACGAAGGCATTTCGCAGGGACAGGAGATGCCCCAGCGACTCGTGGGCGTGGTCCGAGTTGCTGATGATGAGCCCGGCGAGAAAGGCGCCGAGGGCGAGGGAAAGCCCGACCGCCTGCGTGAGGGCCGCCGTCCCCAGGCCGATGGCGAGGGCGACGAGGAGGAACAGCTCCTCGTTCTGCGCGGCCGCGACCCGCCGCATGAGGCTCGGCACGACCTTGGCGGCGAGATACGCGAACGGCACCAGGATGAGCGCGGCCTTGCCCATGGCGACAGCGAGGGCGACGAGGCGGCCGGGGCCGAGCTCGCCCAGCGCGGGGATCAGGATCGTCAGCACGACCACCGCCAGGTCCTCGACCAGGGTGATCGCGATCATCACGAGGCCCTGCCGCGACTGCAGCGCGCCCTGGTCCATGAGGAGGCGCGCGAGGACCATGGTGCTCGCCACCGAGACGATCATCCCGATGATGACGCTCTGTAGCATCGACCAGCCCAGGAGGGCGCCGACGCCGACGGCCAGGGCGACGGAGAGCGCGATGCCGAGCGGCGCCCCCAGCAGCGCGACCCCCTTCACGCGGAGGAGGTCGCGCAGCGAGAACTCGATACCCACCGAGAACATGAGGAGGATCACGCCCACCTCGGCGATCAGCTCGAACGTGTGGAGGTCGGAGACCTGGGGGCCCGGCGTGAAGGGGCCGACCACGATGCCGCCCACCACATAGCCGAGGATGAGCGGCTGGCGCGCCCAGTAGGCGAGCGCGCCGCCCACGACGGCGGCGACGAGCACGTAGGCGAGGTCCCGGAAGATCGCGACGTCGGCGTGCACCCCCCGATGTTACACTCCCCGCGCCGCGCCCCGAACGGCTTGACGGAATGCTGGTGGACATGCGATTGACAAGCCCCGGGTCATTGGCGAGAATCCGGACTCACTCTCCACCGAGGTCGGACCGCCAACCAGGAGGGCCTTCCCGATGACGACGCGGCGCGCGTTTCTTGCCAACGCAGGTCTGCTCGCCACCTCTGCGCTGCTCGCCGACGGGCTCCGCGGCCCCGCCCGCGCCGACAAGCCGATCAACCTCTCCGGCTGGGTGTTCAAGCCCGACACCGTGAAGGACTACATCGAGTTCTACAACAAGAAGCACTCGGGCCAGGTGACGTACGAGGCCATCCCGTGGGCGCAGTATCACCCCACGATGGAGACGCGGGCGCTCGCGGGCGAGATCGTGGACGTGATGTACTGCAATCACAACAATCGCGAGCGGTGGTTCGAAAACGGGCTCCTCCGTGCCGTGGACGATCTCCCCGGGGTGGACGAGCTCAAGAAGAAGATGACCCCGGCCAACCTCGACAGCCTCAAGAGCAAGGACGGGTCGAAGCTCCTGGGGCTCCCGTACTTCACGAGCCTGTTCATCCTCATCTACAACGAGCCCATGCTGCAGCAGGCCGGGATCAAGGGGCCCGCGAAGAGCTGGGACGAGCTGGTCGAGCACTGCATGAAGCTCAAGAAGGACAAGGTGAGCGACACGCCCTTCCTGCCGAACTGGAACAACAGCCCCTCCGGGACCATGCCGCAGTTCATGAGCGACTGCTTCTCGGAGGGCGCCCAGGTCTTCGACGCGAAGAACAAGGTGATCGCGGACCAGGAGCCCGGCGCGGCCAAGGCGATGGAGCGCTGGCAAAAGGTCTACAAGGCCGACCTCGTGAATCCCGAGGTGCTCACCAAGACCTCGTCCACCGACACGCATCGGCTCTTCTGGACGGGGCGCTACGCCTATCACACGAACCACTCGTACTATCTCAAGACCATCGCCGCCGAACCGGAGAACTCCAAGCTCGCCCCCAAGAAGGCGAAGATGGTCATGTATCCCGGCACCGGCCAGACGTACATGTGGACGGACTCCTACGTGGTCAACGCGAGGTCCAAGAACCTGGAGGACGCCTGGAAGCTCACGCGCTTCCTGGGCGGGAACCTCAACGGCGACTGGTACGTGCAGCGGCAGTGGTGCCTCATCTCGGGTCTCGACAATCCCTACCCCGAGATGTACGACCACTCGGAGATCATCGCGTCGTACGACAAGTGGATCGATCTCAAGCTCCTGCGCGAGCAGTACAGGAAGGGCAAGGTCATCGCCGCCTACAAGGAGCCGTGGTACGGCGAGTACGACACCAAGGCCGTGCCCATCGTCCACAACATCATCCGCGGGACGACGCCGGTGCCGAAGGGGCTCAAGGAGCTGACCGCCCTCCAGAAGTCGCTCGTGTAGCGCGGCGGAGGCTCGCGGGGCGTGGAAGGCGCGCTGCCGGTCGCGAAGGGCGCGCGGACGGGACGGGTCGCGATCCGCCTGTCCGAGGGGTGGTTCGCGCTCCTGCTCGTGCTGCCCGCGCTGCTCTGCATCTTCGTGGTCGTGCTGTTCCCGCTGGCGTATTCCCTCTGGCTCTCGTTCACCGACGTCAACCTGCTGCGGACGACGGGACCCGCCGTCGAGCTGTTCGGCGTGCGCGTGCCCCTGTTCCGCTTCGTGGGCATCCAGAACTACGCGCGGATATTCGACGACCCGCTCTACTGGAGCTCGCTGTGGCGCACGCTCTACTTCGTGGGGGCGTTCGTTCTGGAGGCCACCCTCATGGGCCTGGGCATGGCGCTGGTGCTCAACGAGCGCTTCGCGGGCCGGCCCCTCATGCGGAGCCTCCTCCTCATCCCATGGTCGCTGTCGCGGGTGGTGGTCGGGCTCCTGTGGGTCGGCATCCTCGACTTCGAGTTCGGGGCGCTCAACGGTCTCCTCCACAACCTCGGCCTCGTCGAGCGCTCGATCGCGTTCTTCAAAGATGGGTTCACCGCGCTCAACGTCCTCGTCTCCGTCTACATGTGGAATCAGGCGCCGTTCGCCACCCTGCTCTTCCTCGCGGGGATGCAGTCGGTGCCCGAGGAACTCTACAGCGCCGCCGAGGTGGACGGCGCGGGCTACTGGCAGCGCTTCCGCTACGTGACGCTGCCCGCGCTCCGGCCCATCATCTTTCTTGTCCTCGTTCTCGCCACCGTGAACGGCTTCCTCATGCTCGACCTGATCTACGTGCTGACCATGGGCGGGCCCGCCAACGACACCACCACCATCTCGTGGCTCGGCTTCCAGACCGCCTTCGCCTTCTTCAAGTTCGGCCCCGGCACCGCGATCCTCTACACGCTGACCGCGCTGTGCCTGCTCGTGACCATCGTGTATCAGCGCCTGATCCTGGCCCGCTTCGAGCCGGAGGCCTGAGGCGATGGCGCGCCGGCGGGTCGGCAGCCGCCTCGTCCTCTACGTCCTCGTGCTGGGCATCACGCTCTGGCTGATCGGGCCCTTCGTGTGGCTGTTCGTCACCAGCATCTCCTACCAGCGCAATCTCCTCGCCCGGCCGCTCTCCTTCATCCCGCCCGAGGTCACGTTCGACAACTATCGAATGGTCCTGGGGCTGGTCCGCTTCCACGCCGAGGGCCAGGCTTCGAAGATCCTGCCCGCCATGCTCAATAGCTTGATCGTGGGCGGGCTCGTGACCGTGCTGAACCTGGTGGTCGGGACCACCGCGGGCTACGCCTACGCGCGCTACCGCTTTCCGCTGAAGACCTTCTCGCTGTTCGCGCTCCTCTTCACACGGATGCTGCCCACGGTGGTCCTGATCCCGGCGTTTTTCCTCATGCTCCGCGCCATGGGCCTCCAGAACACGCTCAGCGGGCTCATCGTGGCGTATTGCTCGTTCACGATGCCATTCACAGTGTGGATCATGAAGGCCTACTTCGAGACGGTGCCGTCGGAGCTGGACAAGAGCGCGCTCGTGGACGGCTGCAATCGCCTCCAGGCTTATTACAAAGTGGTGCTCCCGGTGTCAGGCCCGGGGTTGGTCGCGGCGGGCGCCTTCACGTTCATGCTCTGCTGGAACGAGTTCATCGTGGCCCAGGTGCTCAACACGAAACCGGGCACCACCACGCTCCCCCCGGTCATCGCGGGTATGAACGGGCAGATCAACATCGACTACTCGGTGATCGCGGCCTCCGGCTTCCTGGGAGCCCTGCCCGCCGTGCTCCTGGTCCTGTTCTTCCAGAAGTACATGGTGCAGGGCCTCACCGCGGGCTCGATCAAGGGCTGAGCCGCCGCCGCGCGCGCCGCCGCCGCCGTCAGCGGGCGGGCGGGAGGGGCAGGAGGATGCGCCAGACGTCCACGGTGTAGGAGAGCTGGCGCGCGCCCAGCGTCGAGGTGAGCACCGCGTAGCGCGAGGCGTCGTCGGCCACCGAGATCGCGTGGAAGGCCTTTCCGCGCGACGTGACGAGCTGGGACCGCTTGCCGGCCACGTCGATGAGGCGCATGCCGGCGCGGTTGCCGGTCGGCGCGAGGAGGCGGCCGTCCGCGGTGAAGCGAAGTCCGCCGTGCGGCGGACCGGTGGCCTCGTTGTCGACGTCGGCGAGGAGCTCGGCGCCGGTGTCGAGGTCCCACACGAAGATGCTGCCCTCGATGGTCGCGGCCGCGGCGCGCTTGCCGTCCGCCGAGAGGGCGGCGGCGACCGCCCACGCGGTGTCCGCCTCCATTCCCTTCGGGGGCCCGTATTTTCGTCGCGAGCGTCGCACCGAGAACGTGCGCACCGCCGAGCCGCCGGCGAGCTCCCACACCGCGACGCCGCCCTCATGGCCTCCGGTGACGACCCGGCGTCCATCCGCGGAGAGATCGAAGGCGGTCAGCGCCTCCGGATGCGGATTGGTCAGGCTGGCCGCCATCCGCCGCGTGGCCACCTCGAGGACCATGACGTCGGTTTCGCAGGCCACGCCGAGCAGGGTCCCCGCGGCGTCGAAGCGCAGGAAGAGGCAGCGGCCGATGGGGATCGCCGCCACTTCCTTCCATCCCCCGGCGCGGTCGTCCTGCCAGAAGCGCAGGGTGCTCTCGCGGTGGCGGCCGATGGTGGCCAGGAGGGAACCGTCGGGAGAGAAGGCAAGATCGGCGATGCCCTGGCGATAGGCGCCCAGTGCGACCCCCTGCGGAGTGCTGTCGGCCGTCCACACCTTGATCGCCCCGCCGCGCTCGCCCGTCGCCACGCGGCTACCGTCGGCGGCCAGGGCCACCGCATCCATGTAGGACCCCGGTGTGTTCGCCTCGGGGATCTCGGCCACGCGGGTCGCGGAGATGGGCGGGGCCGCGCGCTGGCAGCCCGCGACGATCAGCCCCGCGACAAGCGCGAGCACCGCCAGGCGTCGTTCGCGCCCCTGCGCTCTGCGCATCAGCCCGGATTCTACGGCACGGCCGCTCGCATGCCCAAGGAATGAGCGGACGCCGCGAACGGCGCGAACCGGCCGCGCGTCGAAATGGGGTACTATCTCCCCGGTCGCCTCCCCCGGATCTGGGGCGGGCCAGTATCGCATCGGCGTTCACACAGAGGAGAGCTCGCATGAGGCACACGAAGTGGCCCGTGAAGATCGTCTTGGCGGTGGTCGGCGCGATAGCGCTGGCGCTGGGCGCCGGCGCGCTCGGCCAGGCGCAGCAGGGACTCGGTGGCGAGTACAAGATCGGCGTGCTCGAGCCGCTCACCGGCAACCTCGCGGCCGAGGGGAAGCGGCACCTCGAGGGCATGGAGATCATGCGCGACCTCATCAACGAGCGCTTCGGCGGCGTGATGGGGAAGAAGCTCGCCTTCGTCGTGGGCGACGCCGTCGATCCCACCGTGGCGGCCTCCGAGGCCACGCGGCTGGCCACGCAGGGGGGCGTGAAGATCATCGCCGGCACCTTCTCCTCCACGCTCTGCGGCGCCGCGAGCGAGGCGGCTGCGCGGCAGGGCGTCATCTACTGGGAGACCTCGTGCGTGGATCCGCGGCTCACCAAGCGCGGCCTCAAGAACATCTACCGGACGGAAATCGACGGCACCGGCTTCGGGTGGTACAACATCGAGTTCATCGCCAAGCACCTGGCGCATCGCCTGGGCAAGAAGCCGAACGAGCTCCGCATCGCCTACCTCTCCGAGGACTCGTCCTACGGCCAGAGCGTGACGGAGACGGCGCGCCAGCGGGCCAAGCAGGAGTTCGGCATGCAGGAGACGGGGGTGGAGTACTACACCTTCACCACCAACGACCTCACGTCCGTCATCCTCAAGCTCAAGGGCCAGAACCCGGACATCCTGCATCACATCGCGCGCAACCAGGACGCCATCCTCTTCTGGCGCCAGGCGCGCGAGCAGAATTTCGAGGTGAAGGCGGTGGTGCATGCGGGCGCCACCGGCTACGGATCCCCGGACTTCGGCAAGGCCTTCGGCAACGACGCCAATGGTCCCTTCGCCCTCCTCGAGCCCGGCCCCGGCTTCCTCATCGACAAGATGCGGCCGGAGGGGCAGCGCATCGAGCGCGCCTACCGCGAGGCGGTGAAGGCCAAGACGGGCAACGAGATCGCCGGCGGCCATCAGCTCGCGGGCGGGGGCCTCTGGGTGCTGAAGCTGGTGCTGGACGCCGCCAAGACCGACGATCCCGAGAAGTTCCGCGCCGCCGTCCTGGCGCTCGACCTGCCCACGGGGAGCGGGGTCAACGGCTGGGGCGTCAAGTTCGACGAGTACGGCCAGAACTCCAACCCGCGCGTGCAGCACTACATGCTCCAGTGGCAGAACGGGCAGCTGGTGACGGTGTGGCCCGAGGAGTTCACGAGCCTGCGCGGGAAGTGGATCCCGCTCGGCCCGTGGGATCAGCGGAAGTAGCCGCGGGGCGGCCGACATAGCGCTCGACTCCCTCCCGCGCGTGTGCCACGACGCCCCGGGCGCTCCCCGGGGCGTCGCGCGTCCGGCGCCGCGCCGCGCGGCCTGACATGCACGCCGTCCCGCAGCTCGCCGTCTCCACCCTCCTCTTGGGCGGCATCTACGCCCTCATCGCCGTGGGCCTCACCCTGATCTTCGGCGTGATGCGCGTGGTGAACTTCGCCCACGGCGAGTTCCTCATGCTCGCGATGTATCTCGCCTTCTGGTCCTTCGCGCTCCTGCGCCTGGATCCCTACGTGACCCTGGTCCTGGCCCTTCCGCTGGTCTTCGGCGCGGGCTGGGTCTCCTACCGGCTCGTCATGCGCCCGGTGATCCACGCCTCGCACAGCGTGCAGATCTTCACGACGGTGGGGCTCTCGATCGCCCTCCAGAACGTCGCGCTGGTCCTGTGGACGGCCGACGCGCAGTTCATCCGCACGTCGTACTACGCGGTGGTGGTGCGCCTGGGCGGCGCGGCGTTCAACCTCGCCCAGCTCGTGGCCTTCGGCATCGCGGTCCTCGCCACCGCGGCGCTGTTCGCGTTCCTGCGCTGGTCGTATACCGGCAAGATCATGCGGGCCACCGCCCAGGACCGGCAGGCCGCGTCGCTGATGGGCATCGACACCGGGCGCGTGTACTCGCTCACGTGGGCGGTGGGCGTGACCTGCGTGGGCGTGGCCGGCATCCTGCTGGCGCCGGTCTATCCCGTGTATCCGACGGTGGGGCTTCAGTTCGTGCTGATCGCCTACGTGGCGGTGGTGCTGGGCGGGCTCGGCGACATGGCGGGCGCGCTGATCGCCAGCCTGATCGTGGCCACCGTCGAGGTGGTCGGCTCCTACCTGATCGGCACCGCGTGGAAGGAGATCCTCTACCTGCTGCTCTTCATCGGGATCCTCGTGGTGCGGCCCGCCGGCCTCTTCGGCCAGCGGGGCGCCGAGGCGCTCGGCGCGTGACGCGCGGGCTCGGGGGCGTGGGGCCGGCCGTCGCGCTCTTCGGCTTCGCCGCGATCGTGCCGCTCTTCGTGCGCGACGCGTTCTTCCTCGACGGGCTCATCCTGATCCTGCTGTGGGGCGCGGCGGCCTCGGCATGGAACGTGGCCGGCGGCTATGCCGGGCAGATCTCCCTCGGCCACTCCATGTTCTTCGGGCTGGGCGCGTACTCCGCCGCCCTGCTCGGCACGAAGTGGAATGTCTCGCCCTGGATCGCCCTGGTGGTCGGCGCCGCGCTCGCGACCACCGTGGGCTTCGTCATCGGCTTTCTCAGCAACCGGCTGCGCGGCCCCTACTTCGGCCTCGCCACCATCGCGTTCTCGCAGGTGTTCCTCATCGCGGGCAGCCGGTGGCGCGGCTTCACGTCCGGCTCGGAGGGCATTGCGGTGCCGTTCCGCCCCGGCTTCTGGACGCTCGGCTTCGTCGACAAGCGCGCCTGGGCATACCTCATGCTGGTCCTCGCGATCGGCCTCTACCTGATCCAGCTCTACCTCGAGCGGTCGCGGCGCGGCTATCAGCTCGCCGCCGTGCGCGAAGACGAGGACGCGGCGCTCTCGCTGGGCGTGCCGGCCCGGCGGCTCAAGGTCGCGGCCATCGCGGTGAGCGCGGCCCTCGCCTCGATCTGCGGGACGCTGTGGGCGCAGTACGTGGGCTTCGTCGATCCCTTCTACGTGTTCTCGGTGGATCTCTCCGTCCGCTTCGCGCTGGCCGCCGTCACCGGCGGCATCGGCACCGCGCTGGGGCCCTTCCTGGGGGCGGCCCTCATCACCGTGCTCGAGACCTCGTTGCGCGCGCGGTTCGGCGGCATCGCCGCGGGGCTCGTGGGGATCTATCTCATCATCTACGGCGTGGCCCTCATCCTCGTCATGCGCTTCGCGCCGCAGGGTCTCGTGCCCTGGCTCGCGAGCTTGCGGAGGCGGCGGCCGGCGCCCCGCGCGACCGGCACCGCGGGGGCGGCGCCGTGAGCCTCCTGACCGTGTCCGGGATCTCCAAGCACTTCGGCGGCATCACCGCCAACCGCGACATCTCCTTCGAGGTCGCGCCGGGCGAGCTCGTGGGCATCATCGGTCCCAACGGCTCCGGCAAGTCGACGCTGTTCGAGGTGATCAGCGGCTTCTATCGCCCCGACGGGGGCGAGGTGCGCCTGGACGGGCAGCGGCTCACCGGCCTCTCGCCGGACCGCGTGTGCCGGCTGGGCATCGCGCGGACTTTCCAGAAGCTCCGGCCCTTCGCGGGCATGAGCGTGGTGGACAACGTGATGGTGGGCGCGCTCACCCGCACGCGTGACGTGCGCCACGCCCGGGCGCGGGCGCTCGGGCTACTGGATCGCGTCGGACTCGGGGACAAGGCCTACGCGCACGCGCGCACGCTGTCCACCGGCCAGCGCAAGCGCCTCGAGCTGGCCCGGGCCCTCGCCACCGAGCCGCGCGTGCTCCTGCTCGACGAGGTGACGGGGGGAGTGGACCAGCGGAGCATTCCCGGTCTGGTCCAGCTCGTGCGCGAGCTCCATCGCGACGGCCTCACGCTGCTCGTGATCGAGCACAACATGCGGGTCATCACGGCCGTGGCGCAGCGGATCGTGGCGCTCTATCTCGGCGAGAAGATCGCCGACGGCGCTCCCGACGCGGTCACGCGCGATCGGCGGGTCGTCGAGGCCTATCTCGGCCAGGCGTACGCCCAGTGATGGCGACGGTGCTGCTCGGCGTCGAGGCCCTCGACGTCGCCTACGGCGACTTCCAGGTCCTGTGGCAGGCTGCGATGGAGGTGCGCGAGGGCGAGATCGTCGCGATGCTCGGGCCGAACGGCGCCGGCAAGTCCACGCTCATGAACACGATATCCGGCCTCGTCGCCCCGCGCGCCGGCCGCATCACCTTCCGGGGCAAGCGCATCGAGGGGCTGCCCGCGCATCGAACGGTGGGCGAGGGGCTCGCGCACGTCCTGGAGCGCCGGCGCCTCTTCCCCTTTCTGAGCGTGCTCGACAACGTGCTGCTGGGCGGCCACAATCCCTCCGCGCGCCCACACCGTGCCGAGAGCCTCGCCGCCGTGGAGCGCCTGTTCCCGGTGATCGCGAGCCGGCGCGCGCAGCTCGGCCACACGCTCTCGGGCGGCGAGCAGCAGATGGTGGCGATCGCCCGCGGGCTCATGGCCCGCCCGCGTCTGCTCATGATCGATGAGCCCTTCCTGGGACTGGCGCCCCGTGTAGTCGAGGAGCTCGGCGGGCTCTTGCGGCGCATCCGCGACGAGCAGGGCATCGGCATCCTGTTCATCGAGCAGAACGTGGAGCTGGCGCTGCGGCTCGCCGACCGCGGCTACATCCTGGAATCCGGCCGCACGATCCTGAACGGGCCGTCCGTGGAGCTCCTCCAGTCCGCGGAGGTCAAGCGCATCTTCCTGGGTGACGTCGCGCTGTGACCAGAATTGCGGGCATGACGCGCCGGGAATGGGGCTGCGGCCTCCTTGCCACGCTGGCGATGGCGGCGGGCGGTTGCGCCACCGTCTCGCCGAGCGAGGAGCGAAAGCTGGGGCGCGAGGAGGCCGACGAGGTCGAGGAGACCGTCGGACTCGTTCGCGACCCCTGGCCGCTCGAGTACGTACGGCGCGTGGCGGGCCGCCTCGCCCAGGCCGCCCAGCGCCCCGACATCGCGTGGCAGATCAACATCGCCGACGATGGCGAGCCGAACGCCTTCGCGCTCCCGGGGGGCTGGGTCTACGTGACGCGGGGGCTCCTCGCCTTGCTCAACACCGAGGCTGAGCTCGCCGGCGTGCTCGGCCACGAGATGTCGCACGTGACCGAGCGCCATGCCGTCCGCCAGGCCGGGGCGACCACGCCGTTCGCGGTGCTCTTCGGGGTGCCGGCGGCCATCCTGGGCACGGTGAGCCCGGCGCTCGGCGGGATCGTCGGCGGCACCGGCCGGCTTTTGTCGAAGGTGACCCTCGCGCCGTACAGCCGCGACCAGGAGCGCGAGGCCGACGAGCGTGGCGTCGCGCTGGCCGCGCGTGCGGGCTGGGATCCGCTCGGTCTCGCCGGTGCGCTCCACACGCTCCATGAGGAAGAGGCGCTGGCCGCCGGCGATCCCGGCCGGGGGAGCTTTCTCGCCACGCACCCATCAAGCCGCGAGCGCGTGGCCGCCATTCAGGACCTCGCGCGCAAGCAGACGCAGGCCTCGACCCCGCCGATAGCCGGCACGCGCGGCGCGTTCCTGGGGCGGCTCGAAGGGCTCGTCGTCGGCGACAACCCCGCCACCGGCCTCTTCCTCGGCCAGCTCTTCGTGCACCCCGAGCTCGACGTCGCCCTCGAGATGCCCGTGGGATGGAAGACGGCCAATACGCCCGCCGCCGCCGGCGCGGTGGCGCCGCCCGACGGCGACGCCGCGGTGCTGCTTGGTGTGGCCGGCCCCGGGGCCGATCCCGTCGCGGGGGCCAAGGCCGACGGCCTCAAGGATCCCGACCTCAAGCGGCTGGAGGGTCTGCAGGTGTCCGGGCTGCCCGCCGCGCGCGTGCTGGCCGAGACGCGCGACGGCGACAGGGTGGCGCTGACCTGGATCGCGCATCGGCAGCGCGTTTTCCGGGTGATGGGCATCGCCCCGCGCCGGGCCTGGGACCGCTACGGCGCCCTCCTGGAGCGCGCGGCCCGGAGCTTCCGGCCACTGCGGTTCGCCGATCGCGAGCGCATCGTGGAGAGCCGTCTGCGGCTCCGCAGCGCGCGGGCCGGCGAGACGGTGGCTCAGGTGCTCGCGCGAGGCGGGGGAGCATGGGACGCGGCCCACGTCGCGGTCGCGAATGGCACGGCGCCCGACGCCAAGCTCGAGGCCGGATGGCCGATCAAGGTGCCTGTGACGCAGCGCTACGCCTCGGCGGGCGGCGCGTGACGCGACCCCGCGCCCCACTCCCGCGGGGGGAGTACGCCCTCCTGAGCCAGGTCGACATGGACCGCTGGCAGAAGTATCCCAGCACGGTGCGGATCTACTCCGTCGGCGTGGCCTAGTCCGCCGCGCTCTGTCGGGCGAATCTTGACACGCTTCGGCGCCCCGGGGCAGGATCGCGCATGATCCAGAGACAGGCCGACACGCGGCTGGGCCCGATCGTCTGGCTGGTCGCTCTCGCCGTAAGCTTGCTGGTGGGCTGGCCCGCGGACGGTCCCGCCGGCGAGCCGCCGAAGGGGCTCGTCATTCTCCACGAGCTGCAAGGCTTCAGCACGCTCGGCAGCGTGCTCTATGTCGCGGCGCATCCCGACGACGAGAACACGCATGTCATCACGTACCTGGCGCGGGGCCGTGGCTATCGAACCGCCTATCTGTCCCTCACGCGTGGCGATGGCGGCCAGAACCTCCTCGGCCCGCAGCTCGGCGAGGCGCTCGGGGTGGCGCGCACCCAGGAGCTGCTCGCCGCACGTCGCCTCGACGGAGGCCAGCAGTTCTTCACGCGCGCGCGTGACTTCGGATACTCCAAGGATTATCGCGAGACTCTCCGGATCTGGGGCGAGGACGCCGTCCTCGCGGACGTCGTGCGCGTCATCCGTGTCTTCCGGCCGGACGTGATTCTGACGCGCTTTTCGCCGGCTCCCGCCGACACCCATGGTCATCACACCGCCTCGGCCTTCCTCGCGGTGGAGGCCTTCAGGCTGGCCGGTGATCCGCGCGCGTTCCCCGAGCAGCTCGGGGAGCTGGCCCCCTGGCAGCCCAAGCGCATCCTGCACAACCGAGGCGGACCGATGGGGGTGGCCGCCCCCGTGCCCGACGGGCCCGGCGTGGTGCGCCTGGATGTGACAGGCGTCGATCCGTTGTTGGGCGAGACGTTCGCCTCGATCGCGTCGCGCAGCCGCGGCATGCACAAGACGCAGGGCTTCGGCATGGACGGCATGGAAAGTCCGCGGGAGGCTCCGGCGGCGGCGCGGACGGAAGGCTTTCTGCCCCTCGGCGGGGAGCCGGCCACGCGCGACCTGTTCGACGGCATCGACACGACATGGAGCCGCGTGCCAGGCGGCGCTGAGATCGGACGGCTGACCGACGAGGCGATCGCGCGCTTCAGTCCGAGCGCTCCCGAGGCGAGCGTTCCCGCCTTGCTGGCGATTCGCCGGATCCTGGCGCGCCTCCCGGCCGAGCCGCTCGTCAACGACAAGCGCCGTCAGCTCGACTGGATTCTCCAGGCTTGCCTCGGCCTGGACGTCGACACCGTCGCGGATCGCGGCGAGGTCGTGCCGGGCGAGACGGTTAAGATGCGCCACATCGCGAGCGCCGCACGCGTGACCCAGCCGGTGCGCTGGGTGGCGATGCACTACGGCGCGGTACGTCGCTCGTTCACCAAGCCGATCGAGCTGCGGCCGGGCCGCCTGGTTGTCCGCGAGGCGAGCCAGGTCGTGCCGCGGAACACCCCGCCGAGCCAACCGTACTGGCTGCGACGCGAGGGCACGGAGGGCTTGTTCCAGGTCGAAGACGCGTCGTTGATCGGCCGCCCGGAGAACCCGCCCGTGCTCCCGGTGGAGTATGTGTTCGACGTCGGCGGTCAGACGCTGGTGGTGCCGGGCGAGCCGACCGCCATGGCCGACCCGGGCACCACGACCCGCCGGCGGCTGGAGGTCATCCCTCCCGTGTCGCTCCGCTTCATCTCGCCGGTCGAGCTGTTCGCCCCCGGCGCGGCGCATCCGGTGACGGTGGAGGTGACGGCCGCTCACCCGCGCGCCGCCGGTGTCATGCGGCTGGAGGCGCCGAGCGGCTGGGCGGTCGCGCCTGCGTCACGGCCGTTCCGGCTGGCGGGTCTGGGCGACCGGGCGCGCGTGGCGTTCACCGTCACGCCTCCGGCCGGAGCCGCCACCGCGTCCCTCGGAGCCAGCGTGGAGGTTGATGGCGCGCGGTTCCATCATCAGCGCATCGAGGTGCGCTACGACCACATTCCGTTTCAGCTCCTGCACCCACTCGCGATCGTCAAAACGGTCTCGCTCGACCTCGCCATCCGGGGCCGTCATGTCGGCTACCTGCCTGGCGCGGGCGACGAGGTGGCCCACGCCCTGGAGCTGATGGGCTATACCGTCACGCGGTTGACTGCGGACGACCTCACCGTGGAGAAGCTGCGCGCGCTCGACGCCGTAGTCATCGGCATCCGGGCCTTCAATATCCGGACAGAGCTCGCCGCGCGCCTCTCCGCGTTGTTCGCGTACGTCGAGGCGGGCGGTACCCTCGTCGCTCAGTACAATCTCGCCCAGGGCCTGGCCGCGGACTGGTTGGCGCCGTTCCAGATGCGGATCTCCCGGCGCCGCGTGACGGACGAGCACGCGCCGGTGACCATCCTCGCCCCCGACCACCTGGCTCTGACCACGCCGAACCGCATCACCGATGCGGATTTCAAGGACTGGGTGCAGGAGCGCGGTCTCTACTTCCCCGAGCAATGGGATGAGCGATTCACTCCGATTCTGGCGACGGGCGATCCGGGCGAGGATTCGCTCCAAGGAGGGTTGTTGATCGCCCGACACGGCCGGGGATATTTCGTGTACACCAGCCTGTCCTGGTTCCGGCAGCTTCCGGAAGGAGTCCCGGGGGCCTATCGGCTGTTCGCCAATCTGGTCTCTCTGGGCAAGTGAAGCGGCCGCCGGCCGAGAAGCGATCGGACGCGGAGCCGCCCGGCCTGCCCGGGTGTCGCACCTGGCGCGGCCTCTACCTCATCGTGTTCGGCTGGTTCGCCCTCGTCGTGCTGCTGCTCGCCGCGTTCAGCCGGTTCTATTCGTGAACGTCGTCGACTGGGTGGTGCTGGTCGGCACGATGGTCGGCATCGCGGCCTACGGGGCCTGGCGGACGCGTGACATCCGCAGCCTCAACACGTATCTCAGGGGACGGCCGTCGACCGGGTGGGGGACCATCGGCGTCTCCGTGATGGCCACCCAGGCCAGCGCGATCACCTTTCTGTCGATCCCGGGACAGGGGTTCGAGAGCGGTATCGGGTTCGTGCAGAACTACTTCGGACTGCCGCTCGCTCTCATCATCGTGTGCGCGGTCTTCCTTCCCGTCTACCGGCGGCTGAACGTCTACACCGCGTACGAGTTTCTGGGCCGGCGATTCGACGAGAAGACCCGCCTGCTCGGGGCGGCGCTCTTCCTTCTGCAGCGCGGCCTCGCCACCGGGGTGACCATCTACGCGCCCGCCATCATTCTTTCCACGGTGCTGGGCTGGCGCCTCGACCTCGTCATCGTATTCACCGGCGTGCTCGTCATCATCTACACCGTGACCGGAGGCAGCGCCGCCGTCGGCCTGACCCACAAGTGGCAGATGGCGGTCATCTTCGGCGGCATGGCGACGGCATTCGTCGTGCTGCTCGCCAAGCTGCCAGCGGACCTCGGGTTCAGTGGCGCCGCGCACGTCGCGGGCGCCCTTGGCAAGCTGAACGCGGTGGACGTGTCGCTCGACCCCAGCCGGCGCTACACCCTCTGGACCGGGCTGTTCGGCGGCCTTTTTTTGTCCCTGTCGTATTTCGGCACCGACCAGTCTCAGGTGCAGCGCTACATTGGTGGCGCCTCCCTGCGCGAGGGACGGCTCGGCCTGATGTTCAACGCGGTCCTGAAGATTCCCATGCAGTTCTTCATCCTGCTGCTCGGCGCCCTCCTGTTCGTGTTCTATCAGTTCGAGCCCGCGCCCCTGTTCTTCAATCGGGCCGAGTGGCAGCGTCACGCCGAGGGGCCCGCCGCTTCGCGCCTGCAGACGCTCGAGGCGCACTACGCCGCCGCAGTGGGGGACACGCAGGCGGCGATCCGCGCCTGGCTGGAGGCGCGGGCGTCGGCGCATCCCGAGGCGGAAGGGGCGGCGCGCGCGGCCATGGTGGCGGCCCATCAGCGCGCGGACCGTCTGCGCGCGGAGGCGAAGGCGGCGCTCCTCGCCGTGGATTCCCGTGCGAAGACAAAGGACTCGGACTACGTCTTCATCACGTTCATCCTCAGCAAGCTCCCCCACGGGGCGATCGGCCTCCTCGTTGCGGTGATGTTCGCGGCGGCGCTGTCGTCGAAGGCGTCCGAGCTGAACGCGCTCGGCACGACGACCACCGTCGACGTCTGGCGGCGGCTGCGTCCCCTCGCCGCCGACGACGAGGCGCGGAACGTGCGGGTGGCGAAGCGGTTCACCGCGCTGTGGGGGGTGTTCGCGATCGGGTTCGCCCTCTTCGCGGGCTTCGCCGAGAACCTCATCGAAGCGATCAACATTCTGGGCTCGATCTTCTATGGGGTGATGCTCGGGATCTTCCTCGTGGCGTTCTTCCTGCGTCACGTCGGCGGGGACGCAGTGTTCACGGCGGCGGTGGCCGCTCAGGCCCTTGTGATCGTGATGTTCTTCTCTCTCAACATCGGCTATCTCTGGTACAACCTGATCGGATGCGCGGCGTGCCTGGCGTTCAGCCTACTCCTACAGAGCCTCATGGGGACACGCACTCCGAGCGGCGCCGTGCGGGGAGCATGAGCGCGGAGCCCACCATCGCGTTCGGTCAGCAGCCGTGCGGGTTCTTCCCGCGGCGCTTCCTCATCGCCAAGATTCGGACGGCGCGCCGGCTCCAGTCGCAGATCGGTGGCCGCGTTGTGTTCTTCTACCACGATAGCGACCACGACGCGCGCGAGACGCGGACGATCCTGCGCCACCGCACGACCGGCGAGGCCGCTGCGCTGAACTTCGCAGTGACCAGCAAGATCCAGCGGAAGTTCTCGCCACTCTACGTCAAGCGCATCGCCGAAGGCTGGCAGGAGCGGACAGCGGGCCAGCTGCCGAACTATGTGGAGGCTCCGCTGATCGACCGGTTCCGGGCGAGCGCGGGGGAGACGGTGGGGGACTTCTGTCTGGAGATGTACCGAAGGCTGGGATGGCTCGACGGCATCGAGGTAACGCGGTCCGGTGATCCCGCGGTGCGGCGGAGCGCCTGCGAGGTGAGCGACTTCTTCGTGGACGTCCCCTACGAGGGTGAGATGGTGCGGGCGCGGGTGCGGAACGGCGACCTCCTGCTCCATGAGGGTGGAGAGGCCTTCGTAACCCTGGGCGCACGGTCCTTCACGAAGGAGCAGGTCAGTCCGGCCCGGGACACCCGGTTCCGGTGGATGCAGTCAGTCTTGAAATGCACGCACTACGTGGCGGGCGAGGGCGAGCAGGCGTATCTCCACCCCGAAGACGTCGCCGAGATCACCTTCGTGCCGCGCGATGTGATCGAACGACCGGATGAAGCCTACACCGAGCCCTCCGGCTGAGCCGGCATCCCTGGTCGCGTTCGGCGCGCATCCCGACGACGTCGAGTTCGGGTGCGGCGCGGTGATCGCGCAACACACGCGATCGGGACGGTCGGCGCATGTCGTGGTGTGCTCACGCGGCGAGGCGGCGAGCCACGGCCGCCCCGAGGAGCGCGTTGCCGAGGCCCGGCGAGGCGCCGCGCTGCTGGGCGCCAGCCTCGAGCTCATCGAGCTGGACGGGGACGCCCACCTCGAGATCCGCTCGGCGCACGCCCTCACGCTGGCCGGGGTCCTGCGGCGGATGCGGCCGCGCGTCGTTCTTGCTCCGAGCCTCGTCGAGAACCAGCATCCCGATCACTGGCGCCTGGGACGGCTGGTCGGCGATGCCGCGCGGCTGGCGCGCTTCGGCGGCGTCCAGGAGCTCGCCGCGTGGGCTCCGCATCGGATCGAGCTGCTCCTCCACTACGCGCTGGCGGGTGAGTCCGAGCCGAGGAACATCTCCCCGGTGCTCGTGGACGTATCCGCTTCGGATCTCATCGCCGCCTGGGTCGCCGCCATGGAGGCGCATGGGTCGCAAACCGCAGCCCGGCGGTACGTGGAGCTCCAGCTCACGCGGGCCCGGCTGCACGGGCTCGGGGCCGGCGTGGAGCACGCCATCGCGCTGTTCCCGGCGGATCCCCTCGTCTTCGGGTCGCTGGCCGAGCTGGCGCCCGGGGCCCGGGCCTTCTGACATGGCCACCGTCGCGCCGCTCCGGATCGGGATCACGTGCTACCCCTCGGTGGGCGGTAGCGGCGTTCTCGCGACGGCGCTCGGCGAGGACCTGGCTCGCCGGGGCCACGAGGTGCACTTCATCTGTTACGAGCGGCCGTTTCGCCTGCCGGCAGATGCGCCTCGGCTGCATTTCCACCCGGTCGTCATCAACGAATACGGGTTGTTCCGATTTCCCGACTACACGCTGCCGCTCTCGGTCCGCATGGCCGAGGTCACGCTCGAGCGACGGCTCGACGTGCTCCACGTCCATTACGCCGTGCCGCACGCGACGGCGGCGATCCTGGCTCGGGCGATGCTCCCGGCCGAGCGACGACCGCGGGTGGTCACCACGCTTCACGGGACGGATACGTCGCTGCTCGGCTCGGATCCGGGCTACGCGCCGGCCATCCGATACGCCCTGAGCCGCTCCGACGCGGTGACCGCGGTGTCCGAGTCACTGGCGAGTGAGACGCGGCGGGTGCTCGGGTTCGCGGGCCCCATCGACGTGATCCACAACTTCTTCGCTCCCCGAGCGCCCCGCCGCACCCCGGAAGAGGTGCGCCGGGAGCTCGGCCTCGGGGAGGAGTTGGTGATCCTGCACTCCTCCAACCTCCGTCCAGGCAAGCGCATCGACCTCTTGCTGGAGGCGGTCGCCCGCGTGCGCCCGCTCCGCGACTTCAAGCTTCTCGTGCTCGCCGGCGAGGAGTTCTCGCCCTACGCGGACATGGTGAAGCGGCTGGGTCTGACGGGGCGCGTGATCGTTCGCGAGAAGGTCAATGCCATCGAGGACTACCTGCAGATCGGCGACCTCGGACTCTTCACCTCGGACACGGAAAGTTTCTGCCTGAGCATTCTCGAAGCGATGTGCTTTGGATGCCCCAGCGTCTCGACGCGGGTGGGCGGCATCCCCGAGGTGGTCGAGCAGGACCGCAGCGGTGTGCTCGTGCCGGCGGGCGACGCCGACGCGCTGGCCGGCGCGGTGCAGGCGTTGATCGAAGACGCGCCGCGCCGGACCGCGCTGGGCCGGGCAGCGCGCGCGCGGGCGCAGGCCCTCTTCTCGGCCGAGGTTATCGTGCCGCGCTACGAGGCGCTCTACCGGCGCCTGTGCCGCTGAGTCCCGCGGACGCTACTGGGGTCGGCGCGCCGTCGTAGGGGGAACGATCCCGTTCATACGGAGATAGACGACCAGCTGCCCGTGGTGATTCCGGACTTGCAGGATCGGGGTGGTCCAGAAGACATAACGGCTGACCATGCGGTTGCCGAACGGGAACTGGATCGGCTCGAGGAGCTGGGCGTCGCTCGTGGCCGCGAGCATGGCCTCTGCGGCCTTGAACTTGGTCTGCACGAGCGCGATGACCTCGGCCTTCGACATGGTCTTGTGGTGATCGTGCGCCGCGCTCTTGGCGCCGCTGGCGACGTCGGTGAAGCGCTCGGCGATTCCAGCCAGGTGCACCAGCTGGTCACGAAACGTGGAGACCTCGGGAGTCGGCTTGAAGTCGTATTTTGACTCGGGCATCGCCTCGGCGACGTCGAGGATCTCCGTCACCGCGCGCTGCCAGACCACAAGCATCTCTTTGACGACGGTGGTCGAAGCGCTCTGCGCGCGGGCCGGATCGGCGCCCACGGCGGTCACGGCGTAGAGCAACAGGCACGCAAAGATGGTGCGTCTCATGTTCGCCTCCCCGTGGGTTGGACCTGCCAGCGGCGATGATCTTGTACCGGGACGAGGACGGCCGTCAAGGGGCGCTACTGGATCACCTCGGTCGCCTGCGATAGCACTGCCGGCGGAATTGTGAACCCCATGGCCCTCGCGGTCTTGAGGTTGATGACCAGCTCGAACGTGCTGGACTGTTGCACGGGAAGGGCGCCAGGCCTGGCGCCCTTGAGGATCTTGTCCACATAGGCCGCCGAGTCTCGCACCTGGCCGTGGAAGCTGGCCGCATACGACATGAGCCCGCCCACGTCGACGAACTCGCGGTCGCCCCACATGGTGGGGATCCGGCTCTTGACGGCGAGCTCCACCACCGTCTTGCGGT
>Ga0075423_10000950_pt1 | contig 24631 bp, 22 predicted proteins | sample SoiMethybrSBSTD2_FD_80114 | JGI IMG/M metagenome (GOLD analysis project Ga0075423, IMG submission 80114) | Bulk soil microbial communities from a Populus tree surrounding site in Tennessee, USA - Soil MetaG P. TD hybrid SBSTD2 | ecosystem: Environmental > Terrestrial > Soil > Tree plantation... | reverse complement strand
TGGCGGCCGACGCCGCCGAACTTCGGCGTCGACCCGACGGCGTGGGTCGCGTTCGTGAGGCCGTTCCTCGTCCCCGACGTCGAGATGCTGCGCACCGACGGGCCGAACCCGCTGACGAGTGCCGCCTACGCAAAGGACTTCAACGAGGTCAAGGAACTCGGATCGCTGACGAGCACCAGGCGAACGGCCGATCAGACGAAGGCCGCCATCTTCTGGCAAGGCCCCGCCATCGCCATGTGGAATGCCGTGGCGCGCTCGCTGGTCGCGAGCCACGGACTTGGCATCGTCGACAGCGCGCGCCTGTTCGCGATGGAGGACCTCGCCGCCGCGGACGCGTCGATCGGCTGCTGGAACGACAAGGCCCACTGGAACTTCTGGCGGCCGATCACCGCCATCCACGAAGCCGACACGGACGGCAACCCGGCCACGGTCGCCGACCCCGACTGGAAGCCGCTATTCGACCCCTCCACACCGACGAACGGGACGCCGCTCGTCACACCGCCGTTTCCCGACCACCCCTCCGGCCACAGCTGCAACAGCAGCGCCATCCTGCACACGCTCCACAACTTCTTCGGCACCGACAAGATGGCGTTCGACGTCCAGAGCCCCAGGTTCCCGGGCTACGCGCGCCACTTCACACGATTCTCCGAGGCGCTCAGGGAAATCATCGGCGCACGCGTCTGGGGCGGCATCCACTTCCGCACCGCCGACGAGCAAGGGGCCGTGCTCGGCCTGAAGGTCGCGCACTACCTCAAGAAGCACGACTTGCAGCCGGTGAGGTGATCAGGATCGGTAGATCAGCAGCGCGACGGTCAGCAGGCCGAGCACGACACCGGCGCCTGCGAGCATCGCGACGACACGATCGTCAGGACGTGCCCACTCGCCGCGCGCGACCGCCGCCTCCACCTCGCGCAGGCGGCGAAAGCCATACGCGACGAAGACCACACCGAGCAGCGAGAATGCGACTCCGACGGCGACGTACGGCCAGCGGGCGCCGCCGGCGAGCTCCGGGGCGATCTTGCCGGCACCGATCCCGACCGCGAACGCTGTCAGACCGGTTCGCCACCAGGCCAGGTAGGTGCGCTCGTTCGCGAGTCGCGTGCGCCGGGTCGCGTCCTCCGCCTCGGGCATCGCCCTAGGGCTGGCCGGCGTGCAGTGCAGGCTTGCTGAAGATGACGAGCACGCTCAGGCCCTCGTAGCCGGAGAACCGGTGATCGGCGCCTGCGGGGACGAAGAGCGCATCACCGTCCTCGAGCTCCGTGGACGCTCCTTCGACCTCGAGCGTGCCGCGACCCTCGAGCACGACGTAGAGCTCGTCGTCTTCGTGCGGCTGCTGCCGGTCGGGCTCCGGCGCGACCAGCACGTAGACACCAACCTCCATGCCCGGTGACTCGTGGACGACCTCGTAACCGCCGCCGGCCGCCTGAAGGCGGCGCATCGCCTCCCTGACGCGGATCGGGTCCACGGGCGCGGAGGCTACTAGTCAGCGCACGACGAGGACGTCGCAGCGGGCGTGCGCGACGACCTTCGAGCTGACGGAGCCGACGAGGATCCGCTCGGCGAATCGCTTCCCGTGACTACCGACGACGACCAGGTCCGCCTCGCGGCGACGGGTCTCCTCGAGGATCTGCTGCGCCGGATCGCCGAGGGCCTCTTCGCCGCGGGCGCGGACGCCGCGGCTCTGCAGGAGCTCGGTCGCCTCCCCGAGCCGACCGCGCGCTTTGTCGACGTCTTCGGCAGGTGGGGGGACCGGCCCCAGGGACGTGAACGTGGTCGGTAACACGGTCAGAATCGTGACGTCGGCGAGGGCGGCCAGGTCGGCGACGCGTTCGAGGGCGCGGCGCGCCGGGTCGGAGCCGTCGTAGGCGAGCAGGAGACGCGAGTACACGACCGTCCTACCTTCGTAGCGACATCGTGCCGATCCGCGGATGCGCGGGATCGCTGTTGTCCACGACGACGTCGGCCTGCTCGGCCGGGCGAATGCGTTCCCGATAGGCGCGCTGCGCAGGCAGGTAGCGGCGCTGGTAGAGGCGGAGGAGATCGGCGCCGAGCGTGGGTTCGTCGCGGCTCGCCGCCCGCTTCAGGATCTCGTCCTCGTCGACTGCCAGCAGGATGCTGAAGTCCCAGAGGTCTCTGAGTTCCGGACGGAGGAGAAAAACGCCGTCGGCGATGATCACCCTTGCCGTTTCCGGGTCGCCGAGAACCGCCGCGCGGAACCGATCAAGGTCGAAGGAGTCGCGGTAATACCCCTCAGGTGACTCGCGGCCGGCCCGATACCGCTCGGCCCGGGGCCGCAGGAACTCGTCCAGCGAGATCCTGGCGGTGCCGAGGTCCCGCTGCGTCAGCGTTGCGGCGAGCTCGTCCGCGAGCGTCGTCTTCCCGGCCGCGTCAGGCCCGTCGATCGCGATACGGCGCGCGCAGAGCGCGCGCTCTGCGAGCGCCTCAACAAGGTCCTGCCGCTCCCTCACCTTGCGAGCTTATGGCCTGGGTGAACCTCGGGAGGTCAGCCGCCCCGGCGTAGAACGAGGATCGAGCGCGACTCCACGGAGACGCGGGCACGGGCGGGGTGCTCCACAGGCGCTGCATCAGGGTCTTCAGTCGAGAGCTCGAGTACCCAGCGCCGCCCGTAGCGAACCGGGGGGAGAACGAACTCGCACGGCTCGTGGTGGGCGTTGAAGAGCAGCAGGAAGCTGTCGTCGACGATCCGCTCGCCGTGCACGGTCAGCGAGGGGATCTCCTGGCCGTTCATGAAGACGCACAGCCGGTGGCCGTCCGCCTGCTGCCAGTCGCGCTGGGCCATTCTGCGCCCGTCTGTCCGGAACCAGGCGGCGTCCGGGAGGCCCGAGCCGACGACCTCACGCCCTTCGAGGAAGCTCTGCCGCCGGAAGACCGGGTGCGCCCGCCGGAGCGCGATCAGCCGCCGAGCAAACGTGAGCAGGTCGTGGTCGGCGTGCTCCCAGTCGAACCACGAGATCTCGTTGTCCTGGCACCACGCGTTGTTGTTTCCGAGTTGCGTCCGGCCGATCTCGTCGCCGCCGAGAAGCATGGGCACGCCCTGCGAGAGGAACAGCGTCGTCAGGAAGTTGCGGATCCGGCGACGGCGGAGCCGGACGATCTCCGGGTCGTCGGCGGGCCCCTCGACGCCGGAGTTCCACGACCGGTTGTCGTCCGTCCCGTCGCGGTTCTCCTCGAGATTCGCGTCATTGTGCTTCTCGTTGTAGGAGACGAGATCGCTCAGCGTGAAGCCGTCGTGTGCCGTCACGAAATTGATCGACGCCACCGGCGTGCGCCCGTCGTGCTGGTAGAGGTCGCTCGAACCGGTGAACCGCGAGGCGAACTCGGCCACCGAGGAGCCGCCGCGCCAGAAGTCACGCATGGTGTCGCGGTAGATCCCGTTCCACTCTGTCCACACCACGGGGAAGTTTCCGACCTGGTAGCCGCCCGGCCCGACGTCCCATGGCTCGGCGATCAGCTTCGCCTGGGAGAGGACGGGGTCCTGGTGGACGACGTCGAAGAAGGCGGACAGGCGGTCGACGTCGTAGAACTCGCGCGCGAGGGCGGACGCGAGATCGAAGCGGAAACCGTCGACGTGGCAGTCGATCACCCAGTACCGGAGGGAGTCCATGATCAGGCGCAAGACACTCGGGTGCACCGGGTTCAGGCTGTTTCCGGTACCGGTGAAGTCCATGTAGTACCGCGGCCGATCTGGGACGAGCCGGTAGTACGAGCCGTTGTCCACGCCGCGGAACGAGAGCATCGGCCCGAGGTGATTGCCCTCGGCGGTGTGGTTGTAGACGACGTCGAGGATCACCTCGATGCCGGCGCGGTGCAGCGCCTTGACCATCCCCTTGAACTCCCGAACCTGTTCGCCGGCGCTCCCGGTCGCGGCGTACAGGGCGTGCGGCGCGAAAAAGCCGATCGAGCTGTAACCCCAGTAGTTGGTGAGGCCGCGGTCGCGCAGGAAGCTCTCGTCGGCGATGTGATGAACCGGCAACAGTTCGACCGCGGTGACGCCCAGGTCGCGGAGGTAGGCGAGCGCCGGCTCGGAGGCGAGACCGGCGTACGTGCCGCGGAGGTCCTCTCGCACGTCCGGGTGGCGGTTCGTGAAGCCCCTGACGTGCGTCTCGTAGATGACCGTCTCGTGCCACGGCGTGCGGAGAAGCGTGTCGCCCTCCCAGTCGAAGACCGGGTCGACGACGATGCACTTCGGGATCGCCGCAGCGTCGTCTTCGTCGTCCGGCTGAAGGTCTGCGTCCTCGCCGTCCGGCAGGTAGGGGAGGACGTTTGCCCGCTCCCATCGAATGGGGCCTTCGATCGCCTTGGCGTAGGGGTCCAGCAGGAGCTTGGAAGGGTTGAAGCGGCGGCCCTGTTCTGGAGCGTAGGGGCCGTAGACGCGGAATCCGTACCGCTGGCCGGGGCCGACGCCGGGGAGATAGCCGTGCCAGTTGTATGCGGTGCGCTCCGGGAGGGGGACTCGCGTCTCATTGTCGTCGGTGTCGAACAGGCACAGCTCGACGCGCTCGGCGTTCTCGGAGAACAGCGAGAAGTTCGTCCCGTTGCCGTCCCAGATCGCGCCGAGCGGAAAAGGCCGGCCGGGCCAGATGGGCCTCATCGCCATCGGCGCTCGGCGGTCACGTGCGGTGGCGGGTTCATCGGCCGCGCGGATTTTGGTGATTCGCCCGGTCGTCACGCTCCGTTCGCTGCGTTTCGGCGCTGCCGCGTGGCGGCTTTGCGTCTTCTCTGTCACGAAAGCCGCGCGGGCTCTTGCCGCCCCGCCGACGCCGGGCGATCCTGGAGGGGCCGTTCTTTTTCAGGGGTCAGACCCCGAAGTCGCCCCGGCGAGCGTACACGAGCCCATGCCAAGACCGCAGCGGATCCAGTTTCCCGGCGCGCTGTATCACATCACGGCGCGCGGCAACAACCGTGAGCCGATGTACCTCGACGATCTTGACCGGGAGCACTTTCTGCGCGTCCTGGCGACGACGACGCGGCGGTACCACGCGCTCATCCACGCGTACTGCCTGCTCACGAACCACTACCACCTTCTGCTGGAAACGCCGCTCGGCAACGTTTCCCGCGCCCTGCAGTACCTGAACGGTGTCTACTGTCAGCGCTTCAACCGGCGGCACGGCCGCAACGGCCACGTCCTCGGCGCCCGCTTCGCCGCACAGCTGATCGAGCGGGAGGCCCATCTCCTCGAAGCAGCGTGCTACATCGTCTGCAATCCCGTCCGCGCCGGCCTGTGCGCGCACCCTGCGCGGTGGCGCTGGAGCAGCTACCGCGCCACAGCCGGGCTGACGCCAACGCCCACCTTCCTCCTCACGCGAGCGCTCCTCGCCGAGTTCGCGCCCGACCCCACCCGGGCCCGGCAGCGCTACCGCGCGTTCGTCACGGCCCGCCTGTCGGCGACTCGGCCGCGAACCAGACGACCCCGAGCGGAGGCAGCGTGACCTCGGCCGAGAAGCCCTGATCGTGCCACGGAACCGCCTCGGCCTCGACCGCGCCGAGATTGCCGACGCCGCTCCCGCCGTAGTAGACGGAGTCCGTATTCAGCACCTCCCGCCACCGCCCCACGGCGGGGAACCCGACCCGATACCCGTACCGCGGCACCGGCGAGAAGTTGCACACGCAGACGAGCGGCCGCCGTCCGCCGGCTCCGAGCCGCGCGAAGGCAAGCGTGTTCGACTCGGCATCGTTCGGCTCGAGCCACTGGAAGCCCTCGTGCGAGACGTCGAGCTCCCACAGCGCTGGCTCGTCGCGATAGACGCGGTTGAGCTCGCGGACAAGCGCCTGCACACCCGAGTGAGAAGCGTCCTCGAGCAGGTGCCAGTCGAGCGAGCGGTCGTACGACCACTCCACCTCCTGCCCGAACTCCCCGCCCATGAAGAGCAGCTTCTTCCCCGGGTGCGCCCACATGTACGCGAACAGCGCCCGGAGGTTCGCGAACCGCTGCCAGCGGTCACCCGGCAGCTTCCCGAGCAGCGATTTCTTGCCGTGCACGACCTCGTCGTGTGACAGCGGCAGCACGAAATTCTCGGAGAACGCGTACATGAGGCTGAACGTGAGCTGGTGATGGTGGAAGCGGCGGTAGACCGGCTCGCGCTGGAAGTAGTCGAGCGTGTCGTGCATCCAGCCCATGTTCCATTTGAAGCCGAAGCCGAGCCCGCCCACATACGTCGGCCGCGAGACGCCCGGCCAGGCGGTCGACTCCTCCGCGGCCGAGATCACCCCCGGCTCTCGCGCGTGGACGAGCCGGTTCAGCTCCTGGAGAAACTCGATCGCCTCGACGTTCTCGTTGCCGCCGTACTCGTTCGCCACCCACTCGCCGTCGCGCCGGGAATAGTCGAGATACAGCATCGACGCGACCGCGTCCACGCGCAGGCCGTCGACATGGAACTCCTCCAGCCAGTAGAGCGCGTTCGCGAGGAGGAAGTTCCGCACCTCACGCCGGCTCAGGTTGAAGACGAGCGTGCCCCAGTCCGGGTGCGCGCCGCGGCGGGGGTCGGAGTGCTCGTAGAGCGACGTGCCGTCGAAGCGAGGTAGCGCCCACGCATCCCGCGGGAAGTGCGCGGGCACCCAGTCGAGAATCACGCCGACGCCGCGCTCGTGGAGGTGGTCGACGAACGCCCGGAAGTCATCGGGCGTCCCGAACGTCGACTGCGGCGCGTAGTAGCCGGTGACCTGGTAGCCCCGGGAACCGCTGAACGGGTGCTGCATGACCGGCAGCAGCTCGACATGCGTGAACCCCATGTCGAGCACGTAGTCGGCGAGCTCCTCGCCGAGCTCCCGGTACGTCAGCGGCCGGTTGCCCTCGAGCGGGTTTCGCCGCCAGGAGCCGAGGTGGACCTCGTAGATCGAGACCGGATCGGCCAGCGGCTGCGAGGACCGACGCCGCTCGAGCCACGCCTCGTCGAGCCACGAGTACGCCGATGCGAACGTGATCGACGCGTCGCGGGGCGGATCCTCCGCGTAGAACGCAACCGGGTCCGCCTTCAGCAGCAGCTCGCCGTCGCCCGCGCGGAGCTCGTACTTGTACCGCGCGTCATCCTGGACGTCCGGCACGAACAGCTCCCAGACTCCGGCCCCACCGAGCGAGCGCATCGGGTGCAGCCGGCCGTCCCAGGAGTTGAAGTCGCCGACGACGCTCACAGCCGACGCGTTGGGCGCCCAGACGGCGAAGGCCGTCCCGCGCACCCCGCCGACCTCCCGCACGTGTGCGCCGAGCACATCCCAGAGCCGCTCGTGCTTCCCCTGGGCAATCAGATGCAGGTCGAGCTCGCCGATCGTGGGCACGAACGCGTACGGATCCCGAACCGTGAACGTCTCGCCGTCCGGGTACGAGACCTCGAGCTCGTAGTCGAGCGGCAGCTCGGCGTCCCGCAGCACACCCTCCCAGACGCCGCCCTGGACGTGCTCGAGGTCGACCCCGTACGGGACCACCCGGACGGAGCGTGCCTCGGGCCGCAGCGCCCGGACGACGACGCCGCCGTTCTGCGGATGCGCCCCGAGCAGGGCGTGCGGGTTCGCGAGGTCGATCACGACTCGAGGAGGCGGGCGATCCCTGCCACCGGAATCCCGATCCAGTCCGGCCTGTGGTTGAGCTCGTAGCGAAGCTCGTACACCGCCTTCTCGAGCTCGAACACCTCGAGCAACCGATCGCGACCCTCGCCGGGCGGAGGGACGATGCTCGGATCGACGTAGTCGAAGTAGCCGGCGAGGAACTCGTCCCGCGCCCGCTCCTCCCAGCCCTCGCGTACTCCTTCGACAGTCGACGCGACGTACGCGAACGAGCGCAGCATTCCCGCGACGTCGCGGAGCGGCGAGCGCTTCCGGCGTCGCTCCGCGAGCGAGCGCGCCGGCTCGCCCTCGAAGTCGAGCACCACCCAGTCGTTATCGCTCCACAGAACCTGTCCGAGGTGGTAGTCGCCATGCGTGCGGATGACGCGGCCGATCGGACCGGCGTGCGAGATGAGCCGCAACTGCTCCCGCACCTCCTCACCGCGTCCGGCGATCGGCTCGAGGCGCTCGTCCTCGGGCAGCTCGAGGAAGATGCGCTCGATCTCCTCGTCGACCGTGGCGACCACGAGCGCCAGCGACTCGGAGCTCGGCTCCTCGGGCGCGAAGTCGGGATCCAGCGACTCGGATGCGAGCGCACCGTGGAGCTCCCCGGTCACCTCGCCCAGCCGGCGTAGGCGCGCGAGGAACCGATCCGGGGCGGTCGGGATCTCCTCCAGCGCCAGCTCCCAGCCGTCGCGGGCGCCTGGGAGATACGCCTGGAGGATCCCGAGCGTGGCCTCGATCAGCCGTCCCGAGTACTCGTACCAGCCGGCGAGCGGAGGGACATGCGGAAATCCGAGCTCGGTGAGGAAGCGGAGCACCTCGAGCTCCGGATTGATTCCGGCCTCGAGCCGCCGGTAGGCCTTCAGGATCAACTCGTCGCCGAAGACGACCGACGTGTTGGACTGCTCGGCCGAGAGCGGGCGCGTATCGGAGAGATCCGGGCCGTACCCCCCGAGGTTCGCAGCGCGGAACTCGACCACCGCCTCGTCGCCGTGAATCGTCGTCTCGCCGCGCATCAGGTGGACGAGCTCACGGGCCAGCGCCGGATCGGCGAGCGCGTCGTACACGACCCACTCCCCCGTGGCCTCGATGACCTCGCCCGGCGGCGGGTCATCTCGCGGCCGGAGCCCGAGCAGGAGCTGGTACAGCTCGTGCGTCCCGGTGTGGAACCGAATCTCGGTCACGGCGGCGACGAGCACCGGGGACTGCGATCGCACGACGACGCCGTCGACGACGCTGGCGTGGGCGACGTCCTCCGTCTTCGAGCCGAACCATCGGCGGCTGCGCACGAAGTCGATAAGCGAGCGCTCGTCGAGGAGCTCGCCCGCGATTACTCGTTCGGCGATCATCGCTCCTCCCGCAGCTCGAACCAGAAGAAGCCCCGCGGCGCGAGCGTTAACAGGTAGGGCAGCCGGCCGATCCGCGGGAAACTCGTGCGCCCGAACATCTCCTCGGGCACCCTACCCTCGAAGGCCGAGAGATCGAGCTCGACGGGCTGCGCGGAGTTGGCGAGATTGTGGACGCAGAGCACGGCGTCGTCCTCGTAGCGGCGCACGTGTGCGAAGACGCGCGGATTCTCGGAGCGGAGCGGCTCATATGTCCCCAGCCCGAAGACCGGATGCTCCTTCCGGAGCGCGATGAAGCGATGCAGCCAACGCAGCAATGACGTCGGCGTCCGGAGCTGCGCCTCGATGTTGACCGCGGGGTACCCGTAGACAGGATCGAGCGACGGCGGCAGGTAGAGCTGGGCGAAGTCTGCGCGCGAGAAGCCGCCGTTGCGGTCACCGGTCCACTGCATAGGTGTGCGCACGCCGTCGCGGTCGCCGAGGTAGATGTTGTCGCCCATGCCGATCTCGTCCCCGTAATAGAGGACGGGTGAACCCGGAAGCGAGAACAGGATCGCGTGCATGAGCTCGATCTCGCCCCGGCCGTTGTCCAGCAGCGGGGCGAGACGCCGCCGGATACCGAGGTTCAGCTTCATCCGGGGGTCCTTCGCGTACTCGGCATACATGTAGTCGCGCTCGTCGTCCGTGACCATCTCGAGCGTCAACTCGTCGTGGTTGCGGAGGAAGAGGCCCCACTGGCAGTTGTCCGGGATCGGCGGCGTCCGCTCGAGGATCTCGTAGACCGGCGCTGCGTCCTCGCGACGAAGCGCCATGAACATGCGCGGCATGACCGGGAACTGGAACGCCATGTGGCATTCGTCACCCTCGCCGAAGTAGGCGACGACGTCCTCGGGCCACTGGTTCGCCTCCGCGAGCAGAACGCGATCCGGGTAGCGGGCGTCCACCTCGGCTCGGATACGCCGGAGGAACTCGTGCGTCTCGTCCAGGTTCTCGCAGTTCGTGCCCTCCCGCTCGAACAGGTAGGGAACGGCGTCGAGCCGGAAGCCGTCGATTCCCAGGTCGAGCCAGAAGCGGAGCACCTGGAGCAACGCGTCCTGGACCTCCGGGTTGGCGTAGTTCAGGTCGGGCTGGTGCGAGAAGAAGCGGTGCCAGTAGTAGGCGTTCGCCGCCGAGTCCCACGCCCAGTTCGACGACTCGGCGTCGACGAAGATGATGCGCGCGTCGGCGTACCTGGCGTCGTTGTCGGACCAGACGTACCAGTCGCGCCTGGGCGAATTTGGCGACGACCGGGCCTCCTGGAACCAGGGGTGATCGGACGACGTGTGGTTGACGACCAGGTCGGCGATCACGCGGATGCCGCGGCGGTGCGCGGCGTCGACGAGCGACTTGAAGTCCTCCACCGTCCCGTAGTCCGGGTGGATGCCGAAGTAGTCCGAGATGTCGTAGCCGCCGTCGCGCAACGGGCTCGGGTACATGGGCAGGAGCCAGATGCAGTCGATGCCCAGCCACTGCAGGTAGTCGAGCTTCTCGACGATCCCACGCAGGTCGCCCGACCCATCCTGGCTCGCGTCGAAGAAGCCGCGGATGTGGATCTCGTAGAAGACGGCCCGCTTGAACCAGAGCGGGTCGCTCTGGAACCAGTGCTCAGACACGACCCAGCCGCGGCCCGCGCGGGCGGAGGTCGAGCGGCGGCGCGGCGTCGGCGTGCCGGCGCGCTCGGCGAGCCGCGTTGGGTCCGAACGGCGGCGCGGCGTGCGAGGGACGGCGGACTCCGCCCCGGACTCGCCGTTCCACTTTTTCCACGAAGTCGTGCCCCACGCGCGACGATTTGCGCGCTACGGTCCGAAGCGGGGGCGAGGGGCCAAGGGCCCCGGGGGGAGGTTGACGCGAGGGGGTCGCCGGCGACCAGCCGGGGCGCCAAGCAGCGGCGGCCATCACCGCACCACCTGGAGGACGTGGCTCGCGCCGGGGTCGAGGCGCACATAGTTGCGGCCCGTGTGCCAGAGGTAGCTCCCGTCGGCGAGCGCGTCGCGGACCGGGAACGCCGGCGGCAGACCCAGCGCTGCGGGGAGGATCGCCAGGCCCTCCTGTGGCGCGAACGGGTCGAGATTGACGACGCAGATGACGACGTCGCCGTCGGTGCGCTTCGCATACCCGAGCAGCTGATCGTTCTCCGTCTCGAGCCACGCGAGATTGTCGAAGTGCTGCAGCGCCGGACTCGCACGACGAACGCCGTTCAGCCGGCGGATCAGCGGTAGCAGTGGCCCGTCGAGCGCGCGCTCCTTGATCTCGTACTTCTCGGAGTCGAGGTACTCCTCGCTCCCCGGCCGCACCGGCGTGTTCTCGAACCACTCGAACCCGGAGTAGATGCCGTACGCCGGCGACAGCGTGCCGGCCAGCACCAGCCGCGCCGCAAACGCCGGCGGGCCGCCCGTCTGCAGGTACGCGTGCAGGATGTCGGGCGTGTTCGCGAAGAAGTTCGGCCGGTAGAAGCGCTCCCACGACCTGACCTGCTCGACGAACTCGACCAGCTCCGCCTTCGTGTTCTTCCACGTGAAGTACGTGTACGACTGGGCGAACCCCGCCTTCGCGAGCGCCGTCATCATCGCCGGGCGCGTGAACGCCTCGGACAGGAAGATCGCCTCCGGCGCGTCGCGGCGGATCTCGGCGATCAGCCACTCCCATAACGCGAGCGGCTTCGTGTGCGGGTTGTCGACCCGAAAGACCCGGACTCCGTGGTCGACCCAGAACCGGACGACGTCGAGAAGCGCCGCCCACAGCCCGCGCCAGTCCTCGCTGTCGAAGTTGACGTTGTAGATGTCCTGGTAGCGCTTCGGCGGGTTCTCCGCGTACTTCAGCGTTCCGTCCGGGCGGCGGTGGAACCACTCCGGATGCTCGGTGAGCCATGGGTGGTCCGGCGAGCACTGGATCGCGAAGTCGAGGCAGATCTCGATGCCGAGCTCTCGTGCCTGCGCCACGAGGCGCTCGAACTCCTCGAGCGTTCCGAGGTCGGGATGGATCGCGGTGTGGCCACCCTCCTCCGCGCCGATCGCCCAGGGACTTCCGGGGTCGGCGGGCGTGGGGTCAAGCGAGTTGTTGCGGCCTTTCCTGTTCGTTCGGCCGATCGGGTCGATCGGCGGGAGATAGACCACGTCGAAGCCGAGCTCGGCAAGCTCCGGGAGAACTCGCTCGACGCCCGCGAAGCCGCCCCACGAGCGCGGAAAGAGCTCGTACCACGAGCCGAAGCGCGCCAGCTCGCGATCGACGTCGATCTCGAGTGGGCGCGGGAGGGCCGTCCGCTCGTGCCGCTCCTCGTCGGCGCGGCCAAGCCCCTCCTCGAGGCTAAGCGAGCCGACGCCGTACAGCCGCGCTCCCTCCAGCAGCTCGCTGGCGAGATCGGTCTGGCCGCCGTCGACCTTTCGCTGCACCTCCCACCGCCACGACGCCAGCCGATCGAGCCAGCCCTCCACGGTGAACTGCCACCGGCCTGGCCGATCGAGGTCGAAGGAGCCTGCCCAGCGATCGTTGCCGAGCGCGAGCAGCGGCGCCTCGCTCCAGCGGCGGTCGCCCGGGCCGCGGTAGCGCACCGCGGCGCCGAGCACCTCGTGGCCGTCACGGAAGATCGTGGCGCTGACGTCGATGCGGTCGCCGACGCACGCCTTGACCGGGGAGCGCCCGCACTCGATCTGGGGCTCGACGTCGCGGATCTGGATCCGCGGCGGCGCCGCCCGGCCCGTTCGTGGGCCGCGCTCGAGCCCCTCGATCTTTCCGCCTCTACGGTTCACGTCCATGCGCTTTCCACGTTCCATGAGCCTCGCCCGATCGAGCGGAATCCTGCTACATCCGACCTCCCTCCCGGCAGGTCGAATCGACGACCACGCGTACCGGTTCGTCGATTGGCTGGCCGAGGCCGGTCAGTCGTGGTGGCAGGTGCTGGCGCTCGGTCCGCCGGACGAGTTCGGCTCGCCGTACAAGGCGCGGTCGGCATTCGCGGGTTCTCCGCAGCTTCTCGCCGATTCGAACGCGACCGTAACCGAACGCGACGTGGAGCGCTTCCGGGCGCGCAATGGTTTCTGGATCGACGACTGGGCGCGTTTTGCCGGCGAGCCAGGTGTCGCCGACCAGGTTCGCTTCGACCGGGAGTGGACCGTGCTACGCCGCTACGCGGCCGAACGAGGCATCCGGCTCTTCGGCGACATGCCGCTGTACGTGTCGGAAGGAAGCGCCGACTTCGCGGCACATCCGGAGCTTTTCCGCGCGGGCATCGTTGCCGGCGTGCCGCCCGACTACTTCAGCGCTGAGGGTCAGCGCTGGGGAAACCCGCTCTACGACTGGGGGACGATGCGTGCGACGGGCTACCGCTGGTGGGTGGAGCGGTTCCGCCGCACGTTCGACCTCGTCGACCTCTGCCGGGTGGATCACTTCCGCGCATTCGTGGCCTACTGGGCGGTTCCGGCCGAGTCCACGACCGCAGCCGCCGGCTCCTGGAGACGCGGCCCCGGCCGCGATCCCTTCGATGCCGCAGGCGCCGAGCTCGGCGACATCGCCATCGTGGCCGAGGACCTCGGCGTGATCACGCCGCCGGTCGAGCGGCTGCGCGACGAGCTCGGATTCCCGGGGATGCATGTCCTGCAGTTCGGGCTCGAGGGGAGTGCGTCGAATCCACACCGGCTCGAGAACCATCGCGACTGGGCGGTCGTCTACACGGGCACGCACGACAACGACACGGCGGTCGGGTTCGCGCGTTCCACCGGGCTCGACCTCGGCCCGGAGCCGAACTGGACGCTGATCGCCATGGCGATGTCGTCGCGCTCCCGGCTCGCGATCGTCCCGATGCAGGACGTGCTCGGGCTCGGAAGTCAGGCGCGCATGAACCGGCCGGGGACGCTCGAGGGCAACTGGCGGTGGCGGATGGGCGAAGGGGCCCTGACGCCGGAGCTCGCGGCGCGGCTGCGATCGGCAACTGCCGCGGCCGGGCGCGTCTAGGCGGCGAGCGCGGCGGCGGCCTCGAGCCGTTCGCCGAGCGCGTCGAGCTCGGTCGCCTCGGCCTCGAAGACGTGGGCGCGGTACTGGAGGAGCACCCTGCCGCCGGGGCTGAGTCGAGCGGCAGCCGATTCGAGCAGCCCGCGGCACAGGTCGAGGCCGTCGCCGGCCGCGAAAACCGCAGCCGCCGGCTCGCCCACGAGGTCGGCGTACCGCTCGTCGCTGCGAAGCCTCGCCGGAAGGTACGGGAGATTGGCGAGGACGAGGTCGAGGTCGCCCGGAATCGGCTCGAGGAGATCGCCGGCGAGCACGTGCACGCGCTCGCCGACCCCCTGCTGGGCAGCGTTGGCGCGGGCGAGAGAGACCGCCGACGCGCTGATATCGGTGGCCCAGACCTCGGCGTGCGGCGCGAGCAGCGCGAGCGTCACCGCGATCGCACCCGAGCCCGTGCCGACATCGGCGACGCGCACGCCGTCGCGGCCGACGAGCTCGAGGGCACGATCGACCAGCTGCTCGGTGGAACGGCGCGGCGACATGACCCGGCCCGGCGCCAGCAGCAGCGACACGTTGTGAAAAGTCGTGGTGGGCATCAGACGGTTCGTGCCGCGCCGGCACGCAGTCTTACCTCGAGCTGGACGTCATCCGCAGTAGAGCCGCCACGCGAGCAGGCCGGCAGCATCCCAGAACGCGTCGGAGCTGGAGGCAGTGCTGGGACTCCCGTTTGCGCAGATCACGACCTGGCGCGTGCCGTCTTCGCTCGACAGCGCCATCGCGGTGTATCCCAGCGAGAAGCCGATGTGGCCCCAAGCGGGGCCGCACGGTGATCGCCGTCTGCCCATCAACGCCGTGATCTCTCCGATGCCGAGGCCGTACCGGTCGGTCTCTTGCCAGTCCGAGTCGACCGCCTGGAGCATTGCCGCGCGGAGGTGGTCGGGTAAAAGCTCACCGCCGAGCAGGGCGCGGAGCATTCCGGCGATCTCGCCGGGCGTGGAGACGACGCCGCCGCCGGCGCCATGGAAGGGCACGTCGATCTCGGTCACGTCCACGGGCCCCGATCCACCCGGGAGGATCGGGTTGTCCGCCGGCAGGTATCCCCGAGCACAGTCATCGCGCAGAGGGCCTTCGACAAGATCGGCCCTGCCGAGGCCGAGCGGCGCGAGCAGGCGCTGTCGCAGCGCCTCCCGCAGCATCATGCCCGTCGCCTCCTCGACGATGAGCCACAGGACGATGTAGTTGCTGCCGTGGTACGCCCAACCCTCGCCGGGCGCGAACAGACGCGGCTTCTCCATGACGCGCGTCAGCTGCTCACGGGCGTCGAGCTCGCAGCGGTGATTCACGTCTTGGCGGTAGGGCTCGAAGAACTCGACGATGTCGCCGACGAAGTCGTCCAGGCCGCTCGTATGGTTCAGGAGCTGTCGGATCGTGATGCCGTCGGCGAACGGTGCGGCGTCGCCGTCGAGGTCGAGCAGCCCCTCCGCGACGAGCTGCAGGACGAGCGCCGCAACGAAGATCTTCGTCACGCTCCCGATGCGGAAGCGGTGATCGACCGTGAGGGCTTCGCCGGTTCGGAGATCTGCCGACCCGACCGCCGCCGCGACCGTCCCGCCCGGTCCGCGGGCTAGCGCGACGGCGCCCGGAACACCGGTCGCGACAACCGCCCCGAGCTGATCCTCGACCGATTCCATCTGGTGCACGCCTCGCGGACCGCCGTCGGTCGCTCGGCGACCAGGCAATCGGCGAGCGAGACTACGTCACCGACGACCAGCAAGACGGCCGACTCGAGCTCGGCCGCGGCGGCCGCAATCTCCGCGATCGGGGCTCTAACGCTCCGCTGTTCAGGAAGCGTGCCGCTCGCGATCGCCGCCGACGGGGTCATGGGGTCGAGCCCGTGGGCGATGAGCTCCGCTGCGATCTGCCGGAGCGCCCGCCGCGCCATGAAGAAGACGAGCGTGCCGGGGGTGCGGGCGAGCGCCGCGTAGTCGGGACGCGTTCCTTCCGGTGAGCAGTGGGCGGCGACGACGGTCACCTGCGAAGCCACGCCGCGATGGGTAACGGGGATCCCGACGGACGCCGGCACGGCGCTGAGCGCCGAGACACCCGGCACCACCTCGAAATCCACGCCGGCATCCGCCAGCGCCCGAGCCTCCTCGCCGCCGCGCCCGAAGACGAACGGGTCCCCGCCCTTGAGGCGTACGACGAGGAACCCTGTGCGCCCGTACTCGACGAGGAGGTCGTTGATCTCCGCCTGCGTGTGCGGCTCGTGGGCGATCCTGATCGCGTCGGCCGGTGCTTCGTCGAGAAGCGCCGGCGCGACGAGCCGGTCGTGGAGGAGCACCTCGCAGGCCCGCAGGAGCTCGAGGCCGCGGGCGGTGATCAGCCCGGGATCCCCAGGCCCGGCTCCGACGAGATGCACGCTCATCCCAGCGCCTCCTCGACGAGCGCCTGGAAGTAGTCGCGCCGCTCCTCGTACGTCGCAAGGTTTGCCTTCGCCCAGGGACGCTTCGCTCGGAGCCGGCGGGCGAGCTCCGCATGCTCCGGGCCGTAGCGTTCTGCCAGCTCCGATCGGATCTGCTGTGCGAGGGCAGGCGAGGCCCCGCTCGTCGTAACCGCGATTGCGATCGGATCCTCGCGATGCACGGCCGGGAGGATGAACGTGCAGAGATCGGGCGCGTCGGCGACGTTGCAGAGGAGCGAGCGCGCTTCGGCGTCGCGGAAGACCCGGCGGTTGACGTCCGGGTCGGACGTGGCCGCCATGACCAGGAACCGTCCGTGCAGATCGGCGCTGCGGTAGCGCCGCTCCACCAGTTCAACCTGGAGCGAGCGCAATTCCGCCACGACAGCGGGTGCGACGACCGTCACGCGGGCGCCACAATCGAGAAGCCCGGTCGTCTTCTCGAGGCCGACCGCGCCGCCGCCGACGACGAGGCAGTCGCGGCCCTCGACGTCGAGGCAGGCCATGTAGTAGCGCTTCTCGCCGATCGCCTAGACCCCGACGCTCGCGATACGGGCGCCCTGCCGGTCGAGGCGCACGGACAGCTCCAGATCTTCGGCACGAACGGAAACGACGTACGCGCTCGGCCCCACTGCCTGAATCGCGACTGAGTCGAGCGTCTTTCCCTCGAGAGCGGACAGGGCGTCGCTGACCTCGCGGGCGGACCGGCCCAGGTCACGTCCCCCCGGAAGCTTCCGGTAGAGCTTCAGCGCTGCCTGCTCGCCGCCCGGCCCGTACAGCGCGCGAAGCCGGCCGGTCTGGAGCCCCAGCTCGAGCAGGTCCTCGAGAGCCTCCGCGTCCGCCTCGTCGATCTCGCCGTCGTGGATCGCCGCAACGAGCGACGCGAACCGGCCGCGGCGCTCCTCGTCGTGCACCATCGCGAGCACTGCCTGCGCCTCGCCGAGCGCGACCTCGCGCGCCTCGCCGCCGAGCCTGACGCTACCCAAGCTCCTTCCTAACCTTCCTGGTCGTCCTGCTCGTCCTCGCCGAGGATGGCGTGCAGCTCGTGCTCGAACCCGCCCGTCTCGATCGCACAGTGGATGCCGCACTCCTTGGGGGCATTCACCTCCCACCACCACCGACCGGCACGCCCCTGTTCGCCGGGTGCGAGGGCGCGCGTGCAGGGAGCGCACCCGATCGACGTGTAGCCGCGGTCGTAGAGCGCGTTGTAAGGCACGTCGTGCTGGCGCACGTAGTCCCAGACCTCGTCCCCGGTCCACTCCGCGAGCGGGTTCAGCTTGACGATCGCGCCGTGGTCGTGGTCGAGCTCGACCTTGCGGATGTTCGTCCGGGTGGCCCATTGATCGCGGCGCAGCCCGGTGACCCAGGCGTCGAGCGTCGCCAGGCGGCGGGTCAGCGGCTGGACCTTCCGCACGTTGCAGCAGAGGAGCCGGTTCTCGACCGACTCGTAGAAGAGGTTCGGCCCTCGGCGCGCGACCATGCGCTGGAGGTGGACCGGGTTCGGTGACAGCAGCTCGAGCTGGAAGCGCGGGTAGCGGTTCCGCAGGAGCTGGATCAGCTCGAATGTCTCCTGCGGCAGGCGCCCGGTGTCCACGGCGAAGACGCGAATCTCTGGATCGATCGCGTACGCCATGTCGAGGAGGGCGACGCCGTCGATCTGGAAGGCAGTCGAGAGGGCGATGCGCGGCGAGAAGCGCTCGAGCGCCCACTCGAGCACGACCTCGGGCTCCTCGCCCTCGAAGGCGACCGAGAGCTCCCCGGCCTCCAGCTCGTCGATCAGCTCGATGCTCATTAGGCCGCCAGCTCCTGGCGTTCGCGCTGCTTCGCCGGCTCGACGCCCGCGAGCGCCCCGAGCTCCCCGTCCGAGAGCCGTCGCGAGAACGCGGTGAACGACTCGCCTTCACGCCGGCCGTCGAGCCAGCCCCGGACGAGGCCTACAACGGCGGCATCGAGCTCCTCCGAGAGGATCCGGCGGAACAGCGGGCGCCCGATTGCGGCATCGCGACCGAGACCGCCGCGGACGAAGATGTCGTAGGCCTCCCGGCGACGGCCGTTCTCGTCGCGCGCGGTCGTGCCCTGGAAGCCGAGGTCGGCGATCCAGTGCTGCGCACACGAGTGCGGGCAGCCGTCGAGGTGGAGACGGAGATCGGCGATATCTGCTCCGAAGCGCTCCTCCAACGCCTCGATCAGCCGGCCGAGCCGCGTCTTCGTCTCCGTGACCGAGAAGTTGCAGTGCGGCTCGCCCGTGCAGGCGATTCCGGCCGCCCGGACGTGATTGACGTCGAGCGGGAAGCCGATCGAGGCGAGCTCGGCGAGCGCGGTCTCGACGTCGGCGTCGGGCACGTTCGCGACGACGAAGTTCTGCTGGCGCGTGACACGGACGTCGCCGCCGATGCGCTCGGCGAGGCCGGCGATCGCGATCATCTGGTCGCCGGAGACGAGCCCGAGGTGAACGGGCACGCCGATGTAGCGGAGCCCGGGCTGCTTCTGCTCGTGGACGCCGATGTGATCGCTCGGCGCGACCGCTGCGGCGGGAAGCGTGAAGTCCTCGAGCGCGCGGCCGAGCTTCGTCTCCACGCGCTGCCGCATGCCCTCGACGCCGATGTCGTCGATCATGAACTTGAGCCGCGCCTTCACCCGCGAGACGCGGTAGCGGAGGTCCTCGCTCCAGACGCCCGTGATGGCGGCGAGCACCTCGATCGCCTCCTCCTTGGGAACGAACAGGCCCAGGTCCCGCGACAGGCGCGGCACCGACGACAGCCCGCCGCCGACCCGGACGGCGAAGCCCTCCCGGCCCTCGTGGAGGGCGCCGACGAGCGCGACGCAGTTGATCTCGGGGGCATTGCAGCGATCGGCGCAGGCGGCGATCGTGTACTTGTGCTTGCGCGGCAGGTCGACGAAATCGGGATTGCCGTAGAAGACGCGCGCCGCCTCCTCGACCACGTCCGAGCAGTCGAAGAGCTCGTTGCGGTCGAGCCCCTGCACCGGGCAGCCGGTGATGTTCCGGACGGTGTCTCCACAGCCTCCCGCGGTGGTCAGTCCCGCCGCATCGAGACGCCCGAGCACCTCTGGAAGTGCCGCGAGCTCGAGCCAGTGCAGCTGGATGTTCTGGCGCGTCGACAGCTCGCCGTCGCCTCGCCCGTAGGCGTTGGCGACCTCGCCGATCGCGCGCAGCTTCGCAGGGGTCAGGTAGCCGCTCGGCAGCTTGATCCGCAGCATGAACGTGCCGATCTTCGGCTTGTCGTGATAGAGGCCCCACCACTGCAGGCGGACGATGTCCTCCTCGGCGACGCTCTCGTACCCGGCCGCGATGAGCGCCGGTAGCTCGTCGCGTATCCCGAGCGGCGCCTTCTCACGCTTCAGCCGCTCGACCGGGTTCCGCTTCAAAACCAGATCCCACGTCGCTTCCGGGCGCGGCCGAGTGAGGCGGCTGGATGCCATTGGAAGCGGGCAGCCTACCGGTCGAGCTTCAAAAAGTAAAGTACTTTCGAGAATGAAGTGATGGGCGGGAAGAAGCGGCGGCCCGCGGTCGTTCTCATACTACGTAAGCAACGAATACCAGTTATACTTTTTGAACCATGAGCCAAGGAGAAAGAGAGAAGCCCAACGTGACTGAGCTCTTGCTGATCCCGCTGGAAGACGCCGTCGTCTTCCCGAACATGACCGTCACGCTCCCCGTCGAGGCCGGGGACGAGGAGCGGGTGCTGCTCATCCCCCGGCATGAGGACGAGTACGCAACGGTGGGCACCGTCGCCGAGGTCGGCGACCGGCTTCGCCTGCCCGGCGGCGCTCAGGCCGTCGTCCTGACCGGCCTCCACCGCGCCGTAGCCGGCGCGGCGAGCGCCGGCGCCACGGGCCAGCTTCGCATCTCCGTCGAGGAGCACCCCGACGAGACGCCGCCGCGCATCGTCACCGACGAGCTGGAGCGCGAGTATCGCGCCGTCGTCGAGGAGATCCTCCAGCTCCGCGGCGATGACGGGCGCATCAGCGCGTTCGTCCGTTCGATCACCGAGCCCGGCGCGCTCGCCGACACGGCGGGCTACTCCCCGGATCTGACCTTCGAGCAGAAGGTCGAGCTCCTCGAGACGCTCGACGTCCGCGAGCGGCTCGAGTTCGCCGTCAAGCTGCAGCGCGAACGGCTCGCCGAGCTGCAGGTGCGCAAGCGCATCCGCGAGGATGTCGAGTCCGGCGCGGAGAAGCAGCAGCGTGAGTACTTCCTCCGCAAGCAGATGGAGTCGATCCGGCGCGAGCTCGGCGAGGACGACGCGTCGATCTTCGAGGACTACCGCACGAAGATCGTCGAGGCCGAGATGCCCGAAGAGGTGCGCGAGCAGGCCGAGCGAGAGCTCAACCGCCTCGAGCGCATGGGCGAGGCCTCCGGAGAGGCGTCGATGATCCGCAGCTACCTGGACTGGCTGCTCGCAGTGCCGTGGTCGCACCGCTCCGAGGAGCGACTCGACCCGGTTCACGCGCGCGAGGTGCTCGACACCGACCACGCCGGCCTCGAGGACGTCAAGGACCGGATCATCGAGCATCTGGCCGTCCGCAAGCTGCGCAAGGAGCGCGGCGTCGCCGACGACAAGAAGTCCGGCGCGATCCTGACGCTGATCGGCCCGCCCGGCACCGGCAAGACGTCGGTCGGCGAGTCGATCGCGCGGGCGCTCGGCCGTGAGTTCGTCCGCATGTCGCTCGGCGGGATCCGCGACGAGGCCGAGATCCGCGGTCACCGCCGCACGTACATCGGCGCGCTGCCGGGCCGTCTCGTGCGCGCGCTTCGCGACGCCGGGACGATGAACCCGGTGATCATGCTGGACGAGGTCGACAAGATCGGCGCCGACTGGCGCGGCGATCCGTCGGCGGCCCTCCTCGAGGTGCTGGACCCGGCGCAGAACCACTCCTTCCGCGACCACTACCTGGACGTGGAGCTCGACCTGAGCGAGGTGTTCTTCATCGCCACCGGCAACGTCGCCGAGACGATCCCCGGCCCGCTGCTCGACCGCATGGAGGTCATCCGCTTCGACGGCTACACCGTCGACGAGAAGGTCGCCATCGCGCGCGGTTACCTCTGGCCGCGGCAGGTGGAGCGGAACGGTCTCCGCGAGGACGAGGTCGTGATCACCGACGCGCTGCTCGAGACGATCATCTCCGAGTACACGCGTGAGGCGGGTGTTCGCCAGCTGGAGCGCGAGCTCGGTCGCCTGCTCCGAAAGGAAGCGACGAGGATCGCCTCCGGCCAGATGGAGACGCCGATCGCGATCGATCTGGCGGCGGTCCGCGACGCGCTCGGGCGCCAGCGCTTCTACCAGGAGGCGGCCGAGCGCACGGCGGTGCCCGGCGTCGCCACCGGCCTGTCCGTGACCGGACATGGAGGCGAGGTGCTCTTCGTCGAGGCCACGGCGATGAACGGGAAGGACGATCTCGTCCTGACCGGCCAGCTGGGCGACGTGATGAAGGAGTCCGCGCGCATCGCGCTCTCCTACGTCCGCGGCCACGCGGCCGAGCTCGGGATCGACGAGGACGTCTTCGCCGACAGGTCGTTCCACGTGCACGTCCCGGCCGGGGCCATCCCGAAGGACGGGCCGAGTGCCGGCGTGACGATGACGACCGCGCTGACGTCGCTTCTGACCGGCAGGCCGGTCAAGCACACGGTCGGCATGACCGGAGAGGTGACGCTGCAAGGGCGCGTGCTGCCGATCGGCGGCCTCAAGCAGAAGGTGCTCGCGGCCCATGCCGCAGGGCTGACGGACGTGATCCTCCCCGAGCGCAACCGCGCCGACCTGGAGGACGTGCCCGAGGCCGTTCGGGAGGAGCTGTCCTTCCACCCGGTGATGAGCGTGGGCGAGGTGCTCGACCTCGCACTCGAGCCTGCACGCGGCGATGTCCCAGCATCGTTGTCGTAGGTGCGCACCCGTTCCCGAGGAGGTCCGCCGGGCGGCGGACCTCCTCGAGCGGCGCTGGACGGTATCCGTCCTCTGGGCGGCGCACTCCGGCGCGGTGCGCTTCAACGAGTTCCGGCAGGCAATCGGGGGCGTTCCCCCGCGGACGCTCGCCCAGCGGCTGACGGAGCTCGAGCGGTCCGGACTGATCGCGCGGACGGTGATCGACTCGCGACCGCCGCGCGCCGAGTATCGCCTCACCGAGAACGGGCTCCGGCTCCGTGGCCTTCTCCAGGCGGTACAGAGCTGGGCTACTGTCTCGGCCGAGTGACCGTCGACTCAGACCGTCTACGCCCGCTTCCCCTCTTCGCGGACCTGTCGGACGCCCAGCGCAAGCGGGTCGCGGCCTGGATGGAAGAGCGGACGGCCGATGCAGGTGAGCGCATCGTCCCCGAAGGCGCGGCCGGCTACGAGTTCTACGTCATCGAGAGCGGGACCGTCGAAATAACACGTGAGGGGGCGCTGATCCGAACCCTGGGCCCCGGCGACTTCTTCGGCGAGATGGCCCTCGTCGGGTCGTCGGCTCGCCGGGCGGCCTCGGTCGTCGCCACCTCGCCGCTCCGGGCGCTCGTCGTGCACGGTCTCGAGTTCCGGGAGCTCGAGACCCAGCTCCCCGACATGGCGGAGCGGATCCGGGCGAGGATGCTCGCGCGGCTCGCCGAGTAACGCCGGCGTGCGCTACGCCGCGTCCGAGATCGCCTCGAGCTCGCGCGCCACTGCCAGGCGCTCGAGGGCGTCCGACTCGATCTGCCGCACGCGCTCACGGGTGAGGTCCAGGCGCCTGCCGATCTCCTCGAGCGACTTCGGCGTCTCGTCGCCGTTGATCCCGTAACGGAGTTTCAACACCTCGCGGTGGCGGTCGGGCAGACCGCCGAGCGCCTTGCGAAGCGCCTCGTCGCGCAGACTCACGTCGAGCTCCGCCTCGACGTCGCTTCCCTCGGCGGGCACGAGCTCACCGAGCGTCCCGCCGTCGTCTCCGAGCGGCTTGTCGAGGCTCGTCACGGCGCGCGGCGCCTTCCGCACCTCTCGCACCTGCTTGACGGAGAGCCGGGTCGCCTTCGCGACCTCCTCGTCGGACGGCGGCCGCTCGAACTTCGCCGCCAGCTCGCGCTCGACGCGCACGATCCGTTGCTCCCGTTCGACGATGTGCACCGGGATCCGGATTGTCCGCGCCTTGTTGGCGACGCCGCGCTGGACCGCCTGCCTGATCCACCACGTCGCGTACGTCGAGAACTTGAAGCCCTTGCGCCAGTCGAACTTCTCGACCGCGCGGATCAGCCCGATCACTCCCTCCTGGATCAGGTCGAGCAGCGAGACCCCGTGGCCCTGATACTTCTTCGCAATCGAGACGACGAGGCGGAGGTTCGAATTGATCATCCGGTCCTTCGCGTGCTGGTCGCCTCGCTCGATCCGCTTCGCGAGCTCGACCTCCTCGGCGGCGGTCAGGAGCGGGTAGCGCGCCGCCTCGTTGAGGAAGAGCTGCAGCGAATCGGTCGTCGCAACCGCCAGTCCGCCGTTGACGTACGTCGACTTGGTCGTCTCATCGTGGCCGCAGTCGTCGCTGAGCTCGATGTGCCTGCGCTCGACTTCGTCGTAGAGGTGCTCGATCTCGTCGTCGTCCAGCTCGAGCGCCTGGATCGCGTCTGACACGCGCGAAAGCTCGAGGCAGCCCTGGATCTCGCCCTCCTCGAGCAGCGCGCTGACCTCGTCATGCGTGCCATTTGTCGCCATGACGTGCGGATACCCGACGATCGGGAATCCGGAACCTACGGAAGTCGCGACTGCATCGCCTCGACGATCTTGTGCTGCAGCTGCGGCTCGCGGCCGAGCAGGGCGCGGAACTCGCGGTCGCGAATGGCGAGCGCCCGCACCCGCGTCGTCGCCCGGACCGTGGCGGTACGCGTCCCGTGGGCGATCAGCGCGATCTCGCCGAAGAAGTCGCCCGGGTTGCGGATCTCGACGCGGCGGTCTCCGCGGACGATCTCCGCCTGCCCGTCTAGGAGGACATAGAACACGTGACCTGGCTCCCCCTCGCGGACGAGCTCGTTCCCTGCGGGATGCTGCTCTTCGCGGGCAAGCGCCGCGATCCCGTTGATCTCCCGCGTGTTGAGGTTCTCGGACAGCGGCAGACGCCGGATGACGTCGGCGTGCTTCTTGCGCCCGAACACGCGGTAATTCTAAGATCGCGCGCCGTGTTGGAGTTCTTCAGCCCGCGTGTGCGGCGCCTGCGCAAGCGCCGCGACGTCCCCGGCCTCGTCGAGGCGCTCCAAAAGTCTGGGCCCCGCTCGCGACGAGCCGCCGCTAACGCGTTCATCCTGATCACCGACCCGCGGGCGATCGACGCACTCGTCGCC
>Ga0075423_10000948_pt1 | contig 24648 bp, 24 predicted proteins | sample SoiMethybrSBSTD2_FD_80114 | JGI IMG/M metagenome (GOLD analysis project Ga0075423, IMG submission 80114) | Bulk soil microbial communities from a Populus tree surrounding site in Tennessee, USA - Soil MetaG P. TD hybrid SBSTD2 | ecosystem: Environmental > Terrestrial > Soil > Tree plantation... | reverse complement strand
GCGCTCGCCGCCGTGGCCTTCGACCGCCGCGAGTTCAAGTGAGCGCGCCCGCGCTGCGCGCGCCCGTGCCCTGGGGGGCGCTCGCGGTCTTCGCCGTCGCCGCCGTCGCCGCCGTGTGCGTCGCCCAGGGCGCGAGCCGCGTCGTGCCGCAGGGCCGCGCCCTCGAGGAGCTGGCCTACTACCCGTCGGGCACCTGGCTCAAGCCGCTCGCGCTCGGCGAGAACGCGACGCTCGCCGACCTCACCTGGCTGCGCGCCGTGCAGTACTACGGCGAGCACCGCGAGACCGACGGACGCTACGCGCTCATGGCCCACGTGTTCGACATCGTGACCAGCCTCGACGAGCGCCACCGCAACGCCTACGTGTTCGGCAGCACGTCGCTGGCCCAGGAGGGACACCAGTTCGAGGCCGGGATCGCGCTGCTCGAGAAGGGGCGCGAGCGCAATCCCGAGACCTGGGTCTATCCCTTCGAGATCGGCTTCCTGACGTTCGTCGAGAAGCGCGACACCGAGACCGCCTCACGCTGGTTCCGCGAAGCCGTGCGCAAGCCCGACTGCCCGGAATACGTGCGGCACTTCGCCGCCTACACCTCCGCCCGCGCCGGCTACATCGACCAGGCGGTGGCGCTGTGGGAGAGCGTGGCCGAGGAGACGCCGAACCGCGTGCTGCGCGAGAAGGCGGTGGCCGAAGCGCGGCGGCTCGCGCGCGGCACCGAGCTGGCGCCGGCGGTCGAGCGCTGGGCGGCGCGGCTGGCACTGGATCCTCTCCCGGGAGAGCGCGGATGAGCCTCTGGTCTTCGCTGTGGAGCGTGGAAGCGGGATGGGGATGGCTCGCCGCCGGAGCCCCGGCGCCGCCGGCGACGATCGCGCTCGGCGCCGCCCTGGGCCTCTGCCTCGGCTCCTTCCTCAACGTCGTCATCCATCGCCTGCCGCACGAGGAGTCGATCGTGTGGCCGGCGTCGCGCTGCCCGGCGTGCGGGCACGCCCTGGCGCCGTGGGAGAACCTTCCGCTCGTCTCGTTCGTGCTGCTCGCCGCGCGCTGCCGGTCGTGCCGCGCGCCGATCGCCTGGCGCTATCCGCTGGTCGAGGCCCTGGGAGGCGCCACCGTCGCGCTCGCCGCCTGGCGCTTCGGTCTCGGGCCGGCGACCGTGGGGGCCGCCGTCTTCGCTCTCTTCCTCATCGCCGTGGCGTGGATCGACGCCGAGCACCGCGTGATCCCCGACGAGCTCTCGGCCGGGCTCTTCGCCTTCGGGCTCTGGTGCCGCGGCTGGTCGACGACCGGACTCGTCCAGGCCGGAGCCGGCGCGGTCGCCGGCGTGCTCGTGCTCGGCGGCCTCGCCTGGGCCTACCGGCGCGTGCGCGGCGTCGACGGGCTGGGCGGCGGCGACGTCAAGCTGGCCGCCGGGCTGGGGGCGTTCCTCGGCCTGCCCGGGCTCGTCGTGACCCTGATGCTCGCCTCCCTGGTGGGCTCGGTCGTGGGGCTCGCGCTCATGGCGCGTGGCAAGGCCCACGGCCAGACGGCGCTGCCGTTCGGCACCTTCCTGGCCGGGGCGGCGGCGGCGGCCCTGGTGCTCGGCCCGGCCTGGTGGCGGGCCTATCTGACGCTCCTGGCTCCGACGCCCTGACCTGCCGGCCCGCGGCGGGGCCCGGCCCATCTCGGGCATTTCGCCTTTGGCGCTCAAGCCGCGCCGGTTTCGGCCGAAAACCGGTGCGAATCGCCACACGGCGGTCGGTCCCTCTCGGGGACGCTCTTCCACCTGCAGGAGAACGGGATGCTCTTCGCGAAGAAGCAGTCGCTGATCGGACTCGACATCGGAAGTCACACGGTCAAGGCGGTCGAGATCGAGGCTCAGCCCGGCGGCGGCCATCGCCTGGTGAACTTCGGCATCTCGGAGCCGCTCCACGAGGCCATCGTGGACGGCGAGATCATGGACCGCCAGCTGGTGACCGACGCCATCGCGAACCTGCTCGAGACGCGCGGCATCAAGACGCGCTCGGTGGTGGCCGCGGTCTCCGGGCGCGCCGTCATCGTGAAGAAGATCACGATGCAGAACCTGAACCAGGACGACGCGCGCCAGGCCATCCTGTGGGAAGCCGAGCAGCACGTTCCCTACGACATCAACGACGTGTCGCTCGACTTCGAGGTGCTCGGCCCCGCCGCCGACGGCAAGCAGCAGCAGGTGCTGCTCGTCGCCGCCAAGAAGGACATGGTGCTGTCCTTCGCCGACCTGATCCGCGAGGCGGGCCTGACGCCGGTGGTCATCGACGTCGACTCGTTCGCCATCCAGAACGCCCTGTCCGCCAACTACGACTTCGCGCCGGGCGAGGTGATCGCGATCCTCAACGTGGGCTCCGAGATCACGAACATCAACATCGTCCAGAACGGCGTGCCGTACTTCACCAAGGACCTGCAGATCGGCGGCGCCTCGTTCGTCGACGCCGTGCAGCGGCGCTACAACGTCACGCGCGAGGTCGCGGCCGCGGCCCTCGCCGGCCAGCGCGCCGATCTCGACGTGGCGCCCGTGGTCGAGCAGACGTGCGAGAGCCTGGCCACCGCGCTCGAGCGCGCCCAGGCCTACCTGCGCACCACCGGTGAGACCGGACCCATCGCCCGCATCATGCTGGCCGGCGGCGGATCGCTCACGCCGGGTCTCGTGCCGTTCCTCGAGACGCGCTTCTCGGTGCCCACGGAGATCGCCAATCCCCTGGCCCGGGTGCAGTACGACCCGGCCCTGTGCGGCGACAAGGATCCCTCGCAGGTCTCGCCCTTCCTCACGGTGGGCGACGGACTGGCGCTCAGAAAGGCGGGCGACAAATGATCCGCATCAACCTTCTTCCGCAGGAGGAGAAGCAGGCGCGGAAGAGCTTCGCCTTCAAGCGCCCGTCGGGGATGCTCCTGCCCCTGGCGCTCATGGGCCTGGGCGTCACCGTCGTGGTGGCGTGCGTGGTCCATCAGCAGGCCCAGGTGCAGTCGCTGACCCGCGACCTGCGCAACGTCGAGGCCGAGATCTCGCGCCTGGCGCCCGAGGTGGCGCTGGTCGACCGCCTGTCCAAGGAGCGCGCCGAGCTCGACCTGCGCCTCTCGGTCATCGATCAGCTCTCGCAGAAGCGCTTCTACGCCGTGCGCCTGCTCGACGAGCTCGACAAGGCGGTGCCCGAGTACCTGTGGCTGACCTCGGCCCAGCAGACGGGCGACAACGAGATGAGCCTCGAGGGCGTGACGTTCTCGAACCTCATCATCGCCGACTACATGACGCGTCTCGACCGCTCGGCCTACTTCGCCGACGTCGATCTGACGCAGGCGGAGCGCGGCATCATCGAGGAGCGTGACGTGGTGAAGTTCAAGCTCACGAGCAAGCTCACGCCGGCGGCCGCCGAGCCGCCCGCGGGCGACCAATAGGGGGGCGGCGTGAAATTCGATCTTCGCGATCCCAAGACCCGCAACGCCGTTCTCGTCGTCATCCTGGTCGGCGCCGGGCTCTATCTCTTCTTCGCCACGCCCTACGTGCCGTTCGGCTGGCAGCCGACGGCGGCCAAGATCGCCACGCTGCGCACCGACTTCGAGAAGAAGTCGAACGACCTGTCGCGGGCGCGCCAGGCGGTGGCCGACCTGCCGCGCTTCCAGGCCGAGTTCGCGCAGCTGCACGAGCGCTACGAGATGGCGTCCGAGCTCCTGCCCACGGACCGCGAGCTGCCGGGCCTCCTGCGCAAGATCACGCTGGCCGGCCAGCAGGCCGGCGTCACCTTCCAGCTCGTCCGGCCGCAGCCGCCGATCACCAGGGAGCACTACATCGAGCTGCCCATCTACATCACGGTGCAGGGTGGCTACCACCAGGTCGGCCAGTTCGTGGCCCAGCTCGCCAACCTGGAGCGCATCGTCAACGTCGGCACGCTGAACCTGGCCAGCTTCACGGCCGCCGACGATCCGTCCACCTGTCAGGCCAGCTTCACCGCCACCGCCTACATGCTGAATCCCGCCGACAAGCCGGCGCCCACGGGAGGCAAGTCGTGAGAAAGAGCCCGCACGTCCTGATCGCGCTCGCGCTCCTGGCGCTGGCCGCGCCGGCGCGCGCCGGCGACGCCGACGGCGAGACCGCGGTGCCGACGCCGGCGACCTATCAGAACGGCGCCCAGCAGTCGGCCAAGCAGGTGAAGCAGGCGGTGTCGCACAAGGTCGACCAGGCCATCCAGGCGTCGAACGCCATGGTGCCCCACCTGCCGGGCAAGACGGCGGCGACGCCCGCGAAGACCGCCCCCAAGCCGGCGGCGTCGACGCAGGGGCCGCGCAAGCCGACGACGAGTGAAGAGCGTCATCTCCTGAACCGGGAGGTGTACGTCTACAAGACCGTGGGCCGCCGCGACCCGTTCGCGTCGCTGCTCACGGGGGAGTTCGAGACCACGGTGGGACGTCCGCTGCTGGACGTCTCGAGCATGAAGCTCGTGGGCATCGTCTGGGGATCGAGCGACAAGTTCGCCCTGGTCGAAGACGGCCGCGGGCACGGCCACGTCCTGCGCGTCGGCGACCCGGTGATCAACGGTAGCGTGGTCGGTCTGACCAAGGACGAGCTGATGATCCGCCAGTCGTCGTACGGAGACACGCAGACGGTGACCATCCAACTCCAGCGGAAGGAAGGAAGCTCCGATGAGTAGGAAGACGCGCACGAATCGCCGCGCGCTCGCGATCGCGCTGTTGCTCGCGGGCGTCGCTCTCTCGGCCATGACGGCCGCTTCCCCCGCGGGAGCGCAGGAAGCCTCGCGGTCGGCTCGGAGCCGTCTCGGACTCGTCCAGACCGGACCCGGGCGCTTCTCGATCGACGTGCAGGGCGCGGACATCCACACCGTGCTCCGCGCCATCGCCGAGTTCAGCGGCCGCAACATCGTCGCCGGCAGCGCCGTGAAGGGACAGATCAGCGTCACCCTCCACGACATGCCGTGGCGCGATGCGCTGACCACGATCGTACGGGCCAACGGGCTCGACTTCACCGAGGAGGGCGGCGCCATCCGCGTCGACACCTCCGACAAGCTGCAGGCCGAGCTCCTGGCGCGCGAGACCAACGAGTCGCGGCGCCTCGAGGTGCTGCCGCTCGAGACCCGGGTCATCCACCTGAACTACGCCTCGGCCAAGGAGCTGTCGCCGGTGCTGCAGAGCACGCTGTCCAAGCGCGGCACGATCCAGACCGACGACCGCACGAACTCGGTGGTCATCACCGACGTGCCCGATCGCGTCGACCAGGGCGAGAAGATGGCCCTGCGGCTCGATTCCGAGACGCCGCAGATCGAGATCACGTCCAAGCTCGTCGACGTCGACGTGTCGGCGCTGCGCGACGTGGGCATCAAGTGGTCGGCCGACCTGAACCTGGGCAAGACGCCGGACACGTTCGAGGAGGTCAAGTTCGACCAGCCGGCCGCGGACCCGGCCGGCACGCTCCGTATCGGCACGGTGACCGCGCAGGGATCGCTGGAGGCCACGCTGTCGGCGCTCGAGCTGCGCCGCAAGGCGAACATCATCTCGAACCCGCGCATCACCACCGTGGACAATCGCGAGGCCAAGATCCTGGTCGGCCAGAAGATCCCGCTCATCGTGCAGGACGTGGCCGGCAACGCGGTGACCCAGCTGCAGACGATCGGCATCCAGCTCACCGTGACCCCTCACCTGACGGCCGACAAGCGCATCGTGCTCGACCTGCATCCGGAGGTCTCGGACCTGTCGACGCAGTCGACGGTGCAGGGCGGCGTGATCATCAACACCTCCGAGGCCAACACGCGCGTCATGGTCGACAACGGCCAGACGGCGGTGATCGGAGGCCTGATCCGCACCAACGACTCCAAGGTGAAGACCGGCTTGCCGATCCTCATGCACATCCCGATCCTCGGCCAGCTGTTCTCGGACGAGAGCACGGTGAAGCAGCAGCGCGAGCTCGTGATCTTCGTGACCCCGCGCCTGCTCTCGACGAGCCCCTAGTCGCGGCCTTCTCATCGAGCTTCCAGCGGGGCGGATGGGCGACCATCCGCCCCGTGTCGTTGACAGGCGTTTCCCGCCGCCCTTAGCTTTCGGAGTGTCCTGCCGCCAGCGCCCGCCCTCGGGCCATCGCATGTTCCCTCGCCGTCTCGTCGCTTGCTTCCTCCTCGCCGCCGCCGGCGCCGGCTGCGCCCAGGCGCCGCGCCCCGTCGTCGCACCGCCCGCGGCGGCATCCGCCGCCCTCGACAGCGCCGGCCTCGCCGGACCGTTCGTCCGCGCGCTAGTAGCGCGGGCGCGGGCCGCGCACACGCTGCGCGGGCGGGCCGAGATCGCGCTCTCGGCCGCCGACTGGGAGGGCTCGACGCAGGCGGAAGCGGCGATCCTGGCCGAGGCCCCGGGGCGGCTCCGCCTGCGCGCCTACGCCGGCCCGGTCACCGCCTTCGACCTGGTGGCCCGCGACGGCCGCTTCTGGGCCTACGTGCCCGATCGCCACGAGGTGTGGAGCGGACCCGCCGACGCGCTCGAGCGCCGGCTCGGCTTCCCGGTGCGCGCCGACGATCTCGTGGACGTCCTCCTCGGCCGCCCGTTCGGTCCCCCCGACGCCGCCCGCCTCGTGAGCCTCGATGCCGATCGCGCCGTGCTCGCCTGGGACGTGCCGCGCGGCGGCTCCGTGCGCGCCACCGTGCGACGGCTCGACGGTGCTGCGCTCTCCTACGAGTGGACGCGCGACGGGCGCACCCTCGCCGTGCTCAGGGCCGACGACTTCGTGCGCGAGCCCTCGGGGCTCTGGCCCCGGCGCCTGAGCCTGCGCTGGACCGAGCCGGAGGCCTCGCTGCGGCTCACGTTCCGCGAGCAGCAGCTCAACCGCGACCTGCCGGGCGGCTCGTTCGAGCCGCTGGCCCCGCCCGGCGTCGCCCAGATCGACCTCTCGGCGGCGCCCGATTCGGGCAGCGCCTGGGAGCGCGCGCGATGAGGGCGCGCCTGGCATGGCTCGCCGCGCTCGCGCTCGTCACCGGGCGCGCCGAGGCGGCGTCCGATCCCGTGGCACGGCTCGACCGCGCGCTGCGCCGCACGCACGACGTGCAGGCGCGCTTCGTCCAGACGCGCAAGTCGCCGCTCCTCGCCGGCGAGGAGCGCGCCACGGGCTCGCTCTGGGTGCGCAAGCCGGGCGACGCGCGGGTCGACTACCGCGATCCGTCGCCCATGGTGATCTGGAAGCGCGGCGACTCGACCTGGGTCTACGTGCCGGCGCTGGCGCAGGCCGTGGTGAGCGAGAGCGGGGCCGCCGGCGTGCCGGTGAGCTGGGTGCTCGGCGCCTCGCTCGCCGAGGTGCGCCGCGAGGCCGACGTGCGCGCGTCCGGAGCCGAGGTGGAGATCCGCCCGCGCCCCGACGCCGGACTCCCGTGGTCCTCGGTGCGCATCGGCTTCGGCCCCGGCGACTTCCCCAATCGCTACGTGTTCGTGGACCCGGCGGGGGAGGAGGTGCGCATCGACCTGCGCGAGGTGCGCACGAACCGCGGCGTGCCCGCGGAGCGCTTTCGGCCCCGCTTCCCCCCGGGCACGCGCGTGGTCGGCGGCTCGTGAACGACGGCGGGCGCGAGCTCCACTTCCTCTTCGACCTTGACGACACGCTCTACCCCTCGTCGCTCGGCTTCTTCGGCCTGGTGTCGGCGCGCATCCGCGCCTACGTGATGCGCACGCTGGCGCTCGACGAGCGCGCCGCCGCCGACTTGCAGCGCCGCTACTGGCGCGAGCACGGCACGTCGCTCGCCGGCCTCATGGCGCACCACGGCATCGATCCCGCCGGCTACCTGGAGGAGGTGCACGAGGTGCCGGTGGAGGAGATCCTGAAGCCCGATCCGGCGCTGTCGCGGGCGCTCGCGGCGCTGCCCGGAGCGCGCTACGTGTTCACCAACGGGCCCGAGCCCTACGCGCGCCGCGTGCTCGCGGCGCTCGGCATCGAGCCGCTGTTCGAGCGCACGTTCGACATCGTCTCGTTCGGTTACCAGCCCAAGCCACGCCCGGCGCCCTACGACACGGTGGCGCGGGCGCTCGGCCCGGAGGCGCGGATCGTCCTCGTCGACGACGCGCCGCGCAATCTGCCGCCGGCGCGCGCGCGCGGCTGGCGCACGGTATGGCTGCGCGCCGAGTCGCCGAGCTTCGGCAGCCTGCCGGAGGGCGCGCCCGAGGCCGACGTCACCGTCGATCGCCTGACCGACCTGCCGGATCGCCTGCCGGAGATCCTGAAGGATCTCTAGGAGAGGGCGCGGTGCGCGGCGACCACCGCCGCCCACGGCCGGAGCCCCGCCGTGAGCTCGCGCGGCGTGGTGCGCGACACCATGGTGAGATCGCGCGGGCGCACGAGCCCGCTCTCCGCCAGCGTTCCGGCACGCACCCCGGCCAGCGGAACCCCGAGCGCTTCGAGGAACGAGGTCCCGAACTCCCAGCGGCTCAGGACCTCGGGGCCGCCGAGATGGATGGTGCCCGGGAGCGCCGCCGGCCGGTCGAGGGCGCGGGCACCGGTGGCGAGGAGCGCGTCGGCCACGTCGCCCACCTCGGCCGGACATCGCATCTCGTCGGTGAAGAACGTGACCGGGCGGCCGTCCTCGAGATCGCGGATCACCTGCACGGCGCGCGGGTCGGGCGGATCGAGCGAGTAGAGGAGGGGGAGGCGGGCGAGGACGGCGTCGGGATGGGCCTCGCGCGCCCCGGTCTCGGCGGCGGCCTTGGCGCGGCCGTAGGGGGAGACCGGGCTCGGCAGGGCGCTCTCGTCGTAGGGCGCGTGCTCGCCGTCGAACACCATGTCGCTCGAGACATGGATCAAAGCGGCGCCCGCCTCGCGCGCCGCTCGGGCCACCCGCCCGGCGCCACGCGCCGTGATCTCCCCGTGCTCGTCGTCGCCGCGCCCCATGGCCGTGTGGACGACGACCTGCGGGCGTGCGGCGGCGATCACGCGGCGCACCGCCGCCTCGTCGCCGAGGTCGAGCCGGTAGGCGACGCCGCGGAGATCGGGTGGCGAGTTGCGAAAGTACGTGAACGACGTCTCCCAGCGCCGCGCGGCGCGGCGCACGAGCGCCGATCCCAGGAAGCCCGAGCCGCCGGTGACCAGCAGTCGCGGACGCATGCCCGAGTCTTGGAACGCCGTCGCGGCGCCGTCAAGCGCGTCCGCCTTGACCTCGGGTGCGGGCTCGTTCAGAGTGAGCCGACCCGCGCCGGTCCCGAGCCACGGAGAAGCCACCGGGCTGCGACACCGCGCGGGATTTTCACGATGCGCATCATCGCCGGGGAGCTACGAGGCCGTCGCATCGCCGCGCCCGAGGGACGCACCACGCGCCCCACGCCGGATCGTGTGCGGGAGGCCCTGTTCTCCGCGCTCGAATCGCGACTGGGGGGGCCCGGCTCCCTCGAGGGTCTGCGCGTGCTCGACCTGTTCGCCGGCAGCGGGGCTCTGGGCATCGAAGCCCTTTCGCGGGGTGCGGCCCGCGTCACCTTCGTGGAGCGCGACCGCCACGCCCTCTCCGCCCTCCAGCAAAACCTGAAGTCGCTCGGCGTCGAGGCCCAGACGCGCGTCCTGGCCGAGGACGCGGAGCGCGCCCTCGACCGGCTCGCCGGCGGTGGGGAGCGCTTCGACGTCGCCTTCCTCGATCCACCTTATGGTGCGCCCGAGGCCGTCGCGTCGCTCGCCGCCCTGGGACAGACCGGACTCCTCGCCGAGCATGGGGTGGTGGTGCTCGAGCACGCCACCGAGGATGCCCCGCCGGCCGAGCCCGGGCTCGCGCTCCTGCGCACGCGCGCCTACGGCACCGTGTCGCTCACCTATTACGCGAAGGGGACCTCGTGAGCGCGACGCGCGCCGAGACCGCACTCTTTCCCGGCACCTTCGACCCGTTCACGAACGGGCATCTCGATCTCGCCACGCGCGCCGCCGGGCTCTTCCCGCGCGTCGTCGTGGCGGTGGCCCAGGCCTCGACGAAGACGGCGCTGTTCTCCTCCGAGGAGCGGGTGGAGATGATCCGCGAAGCGCTGGTCGCCGTACCCGAGACCGCGGCTCGCATCGAGGTGATCACGTTCGAGGGACTGGTCGTGGATTGCGCGCGCACCGCGGGTGCCAAGGTGATGATCCGCGGGCTGCGCGCGGTGAGCGACTTCGAGTTCGAGTTCCAGATGGCGCTCATGAACCGCAAGCTGTCGCCGGGGCTCGAGATCGTCTACCTCATGCCCGACGTGCGCTACACCTATCTGAATGCGACGCTGGTGAAGGAGGTGGCGCGGCTGGGCGGGGAGGTGAAGGACCTCCTGCCGCCTCCGGTGGCGCGGCGCCTGATGGCCAAGCTGGGCGCGCAGGCGCGGCGATGAGCTTCCTCGAGGAGCTGGCGCGCCGCGCCGCGCTCAAGCCGCGGCGGCTGGTGCTGCCCGAGGGCGGCGACCCGCGCGTAGTGCGGGCGGCGGAGCGACTGAGCCGCGGGCGGCAGGCCGAGGTGACGCTGATCGCCGGCGCCGAGGAGCTGCGGGCGGCGCGGCGCCAGAGCGAGGCCGCGCTCCTCGGCGTGCGCGTGGAATCGCCGTCGGCGCCGGCTCTGGTGGAGCGCGCGGAGCGCGCCCTGCGCGCCGCCCGCGGCGACAAGCTGGGGGCCGCCGAGTGCGGGGAGCTGGCGCGCCATCCGGTGTTCCAGGCCGCGGCCCTCGAGCGCGACGGCGAGGCCGACGCCTTCGTCGCCGGCGTGGCGCACGCCACCGCCGACGTCCTGCGCGCCGCGCTCTGGCTCCTCGGCACCGCCGAGGGCGTGCGCACCGTGTCCTCCTACTTCGCCATGATCCAGGAGAGCGGGGGCAAGGAGCGCATCCTGTTCTTCGCCGACTGCGGCGTGGTGCCGGATCCGACGCCGGCCCAGCTCGCCGACATCGCCATCTCGACCGCCGACAGCTTTCGCCTCATGACCGCTCAGGAGCCGCACGTGGCGCTGCTCTCGTTCTCGACCCGGGGCAGCGCCCGCCATGCCCGCGTCGAGCGCGTGCGCGAGGCCCTGGCCCACGTGCGCGCCCGCCGCCCGGAGCTCCACGTCGATGGCGAGATGCAGGCCGACGCCGCGCTCTCGCCCGAGGTGGCGCGCGTCAAAGCGCCGGATTCGATCGTCGCCGGGCACGCCAACGTGCTCGTCTTCCCGGATCTCGACAGCGGCAACATCGGCTACAAGCTCGTGCAGCGGCTGGGTGGCTGGATCGCCATCGGCCCCATCCTGCAGGGGCTCGCCCGGCCGGCGAACGATCTGTCACGCGGGGCGACGGCCGACGACGTCTATCACGCGAGCCTGTTCGCGCTCGCCGCCGCCGCCGCGTCGCCGGCGGCCGGGGCCCGCGCCGGCACGGGAGGCCGGCCGTGAGCGGCTACAAGATCTCGCGCCTGGCGCAGGACGTGAAGATGTCGGGCACGCTGGCCATGGACGAGCGCTACCTCGAGCTCAAGCGCCAGGGCCACGACGTCATCTCGCTGGGCGCCGGCCAGCCCGACTTCGCCTCGCCGCCGGCGGCCACCGCCGGCGGTATCGAGGCCATCGAGAAGGGCCACACGCGCTACACCCCGGTGGCCGGCACCCCGACGCTGCGCGCCGCCATCGCGCGCAAGCTCAAGGAGCAGAACGGCCTCGCCCTGACCCCCGACCAGGTGGTCGTGTGCTCGGGCGCCAAGCAGGCGGTCTATCACGCGCTGCTCGCCTTCGCCGATCCCGGCGACGAGATCTACCTGCCGACGCCGGCATGGCCTTCCTACCGCGAGATGGTCGCCCTCGTGGGCGGCCGCCCGGTCGAGATCCCGCTGTCGTCGGCCAACGGCTACAAGCTCACCGTCGAGTCGCTCATGACCGTGCTGCGACTCCACGTGGGCAGCCCCGGGCTCCTCCTGTTCAGCAATCCCAACAACCCGACCGGGGCCGTCTACACGCGCGAGGAGCTGACGCGCATCGCCGAGGTGGCGCGCGGCGAGGACCTGTCGGTGATCGTGGACGAGATCTACGAGAAGCTGGTCTACGACGTGCCGTTCGTCTCCTTCGCCACGCTGCCCGGGATGCGCGCGCGCACGGTCACGGTGAACGGCGTGTCCAAGGTGTTCTCGATGACCGGCTGGCGCATCGGCTACGCCGCCGGGCCGGCGCCGGTCATGCAGGTCATGCGCTCGCTGCAGAGCCACACGAGCGGCAACCCGTCGAGCATCTCGCAGGACGCGGCCGAGGCGGCGCTCAACGCCGAGATGGACACCGAGGAGGGGCGCGAGCCGGTGGAGCGCATGCGCTATGCCTTCCGCCGCCGCCGCGACCTCGTGTGCCGCCTGCTCGACGCCATCCCGGGGATCACCTACGTGCGGCCGGATGGCGCGTTCTACTTCTTCATCGACGTGTCCTCGCATTACGGGCGCACGCTGGGGGACCGGAAAATCCCGAATTCCATGGCCCTGGCGGAGTATCTTCTGGAGGAGGCCGGCGTGGCCGTCGTGCCCGGCTCGGAGTTCGGCGACGACCGCTGCATCCGCATCTCGATCGCGGCCAGCGCCGAGGATCTGACCGTGGCCATCAAGCGGATCGGCAAGGCCCTCGACAGCGACCGCGCCTAGAACCAGTTCCTTGGAGACCCCCGCGTGCCGACGTACGAGTACGAATGCCGCCAATGCGGCCATCGCTTCGAAGTCTTCCAGTCGATGAAGGACGAGCCGCTCAAGAAGTGCGAGAAGTGTGGCGGCGAAGTGCGACGCCTGGTGAGCGGCGGAGCCGGCATCCTGTTCAAGGGCTCGGGCTTCTACCAGACCGACTACCGCAGCGACTCCTATCAGAAGAAAGCCAAGGAGGAGAGCGCGGCCAAGAAGCCGGCCGATCCTCCGAAGAAGGACGCCCCGGGAGGCAAGGAGAGCTCGTGAGCGCGGGCCCTTCGTCCCGCGCCCGGCACCCGGTCACCCTGATTCCCGGCGACGGCATCGGCCCGGAGATCACGCGGGCCACGGTGGGGGTGCTGGAGGCCACCGGCGTGGCCTTCGCGTGGGACCTTCAGGTCGCCGGCGAAGAGGCCATGAGGACGGAAGGTACGCCGCTTCCGGCGCGCGTGCTCGACTCCCTGCGCTCGACCCGCGTCGGACTCAAGGGGCCGGTGACCACGCCCTCGGGCACGGGCTTCCGCTCGGTCAACGTGTCGCTGAGGAAGGAGCTCGACCTCTACGCCTGCGAGCGCCCCTGCCGCATCTATCCCGGCGTGCCCACGCGCTTCGAGCGCGTCGACCTGGTGATCGTGCGCGAGAACACCGAGGACCTCTACGCCGGCATCGAGTTCGCCGAGGGCAGCCGCGGAGCACAAGCGCTGCGCGCCCTCGTGGCCGCCGAGACCGGCCGCGCCATCAGCGAGGACAGCGGCATCTCCCTCAAGCCGGTGTCGCGCCACGGCAGCCGGCGCATCGTCCGCCACGCCTTCGAGTACGCCCGGCGCCACGGGCGCCGGAAGGTCACCGCGGTGCACAAGGCGAACATCATGAAGGACACGGACGGCCTGTTCCTGGCGTGCGCGCGCGAGGTGGCGGCGGCCTATCCCGACGTGGCCTTCGAGGAGCGCATCGTCGACGCGCTGTGCATGCAGCTCGTGCGCTTCCCCGAGGCGTTCGACGTGCTCGTCCTGCCCAACCTCTACGGCGACATCGTGAGCGATCTCGCAGCCGGCCTCGTCGGCGGGCTGGGCGTAGCCCCGGGCGCGAATCTGGGAGAGAGCGTGGCCCTGTTCGAGCCCACGCACGGATCGGCGCCGGCGTTCGCGGGCTCGAACCGCATGAACCCGACGGCGCAGATCCTCTCGGCGGTCCTCATGCTCCGCCATCTCGGCGAGGTCGCGGCCGCCGACCGCCTCGAGGGCGCGGTGGCGCGGGTCATCGCCGAGGGCCGCTGCGTGACCGCGGATCTCCTGCCCGAGAGCCAGGCCGGCCGGGCCGCGACCACGACCGAGATGGCCGACGCCATCGTCGCCGCGCTCTAGCGCTCCGTGTTCGTCGACCAGGTCGAGATCGAGGTGGCGGCCGGGGACGGCGGGACGGGGGTCGTGTCGTTCCGCCGCGAGAAGTACGTGCCCAAGGGCGGACCCGACGGCGGGGACGGCGGAAAGGGTGGAAGTGTCGTCTTCGTGGTCGACCGCAACGTCAAAACCCTCCTTGATTTCCGGCATCGCCCCTTCTATCGTGCAAGGGCCGGCGGGCGCGGTGAGGGTGCGAACCGCACCGGCGCCGACGGCGACGATCTGCGCATTGCGGTACCTCCCGGAACCGTGGTGAAGGACGCCGAGACGGGCGACGTGCTCGTGGATCTCACCGAGCCCGGCGGCTCGTGGGTGGCGGCGCGCGGCGGTCGAGGCGGACGTGGCAACGCCCGCTTCGCCACGGCGACGCGACAGGCGCCGCGACACGCGGAGCCGGGCGGCGAAGGCGAGCGGCGCAAGCTCATGCTCACGCTCAAGCTGATCGCCGACGTCGGACTCGTCGGACTCCCCAACGCCGGAAAGTCCACGCTGCTCTCGCGCGTCACGCGAGCCAACCCCAAGGTGGGCCCGTATCCGTTCACGACCCTGAGCCCGAATCTCGGCATCGCGGCGCTCGACGACGAGCGCCAGATGGTGCTCGCGGATCTTCCGGGCCTGATCGAGGGCGCGCACGAGGGGAAGGGTCTGGGGCACGAGTTCCTGCGCCACGTGGAGCGCACGCGGGTGCTCGTGTTCCTGATCGACGCGAGCGGCGAGGATCCGTCGCGCGACCTGGCGGTGCTGCGCCGCGAGCTGTCGGAGTATGCGGTGGCCCTGACCGACAAGCCGTGGATCGTCGCGCTCTCCAAGGCCGATCTGGTGGACGAGGCCGAGGGCGAGCGCCGGCGGGCGGGGCTGGGGACGGAAGCGATCCTGCTCTCTTCCGTCACCGGCTCGGGCCTTCAAGTGTTACTCGAACGCGCGTGGAAGCTGTTGGAGGCGGATCATGGCGGATGACAAGTACTCCTCGCTGCGGGCCCTCGAGGCCATGCAGGTGCGGAGCCTCGAGGGGAAGAAGGAATACGTGGCCTCGCTCGAGGCGCGCGGCGACGAGCAGGCGCTGTCGCTGCTCGTCGAGTGCCTGTGCGACGAGTCGGGCTACCTGCGCGACCTGGCCGAGCGCGCGCTCGTGCGCGTCGGCGATCGCGCCGCCAAGGTCCTCCTGCCTCACCTCACGCAGGGCCTGTGGTTCACGCGCGTGTCGGTGGCCAAGGTGCTGGGCGAGCTGGGCTACCGCGACGCGCTGCCCGGGCTCGTCGAGATGGCCGGCGACGCCAATCGCGCCGTCGCCGAGGCGGCGCTCCAGTCGGCGTCACGCATCGCCGCCCACGGCCACGTGGTGAGCGCCGCACGGGCTCTCTTCCACGCGCCGTCGGAGCGCGTGCGCGAGATGCTGGGCGCCGCCGAGGCCTATCAGGCCGGGCTCGCCTCGCAGGTGCAGCGGGTGCTCGCCGATCGCGAGCTCATGACCGCCGAGGAGAGCGAGCTCCTGAACGAGACCGCCGGAGGGCTCGCCGCCGGCGAGGGCGTCGAGTGGTCGGTGCTCACCGGAAGGGGTACGGTCGAGACCGGCGTTCCCGCCGCCGATCGCGAGGCCGGGTGAGTCGACCGCTCCCTCGCCGCCCTTCCCATGTTCTCTTCCCGCCCCCGCGAGCGCATGCATGCCCGGGGGCGTCGTTCTTCAGCGCGTCGCGCGTGACCATCGGGACTATCCGCGTCTGCTTCTCGATCTGCCCCGGCCGCCGGCCACGCTCTTCTGGTGCGGGGTCGCGTGGCCGCCGCCCGATCGCGCCGTGGCCGTGGTCGGAGCACGCGCCGCGACCGCGTACGCGGTCGAGATGGCCTGGCGGCTGGCCGCCGATCTGGCGCGCGCCGGCGTGGCCGTGGTGAGCGGCCTGGCGCGGGGCGTGGACGCGGCGGCGCACGAGGGCGCGCTGGACGCGGGTGGGAGAACGGTCGCCGTGCTGGCCGTGTCGCCGGGCACTGCGTATCCTCCCGAGTCGCGCGCGCTCCACGAGGCGCTCCTCGCACGCGGCGCGTGTTGCTCGGAGTTCGCGGACGGCACCGCCCCGCGCCCGGGTCTCTTCCTGCGCCGAAACCGCATCGTCGCCGGGCTCGCCCGCGGCGTGGTCGTGGTCGAGGCGGGGGAGAGGAGCGGGGCTCTCACCACCGCGCGGTGGGCGCGCCGGCTCGGCCGTTTCGTCGCCGCCGTGCCGGGCGACGTGACGCGCGACGGCTCGCGGGGCACGCTCGCGCTCCTGCGCTCGGGGGCCACCGCGGTGGGCGACGCGGGCCACGTGCTCGAGCTCTTGGAACGCGCGCTGCCCACGGCTCCGGGCGCCGAGGAGCCGCTGGCCGCCCGGCTCCTGGCCGCGCTCGACGTCGGCCCCCAAGGGGTCGCCGCGCTCGCCGCCCGCGCCGGGTGCGAGCCGCAGGAGGCGGCGGCGGCTCTGGTGACGCTCGAGCTGACCGGGGCGGTCGAGCGGCGGCCGGGCGGCAGGTTCGAGCGACGCGCGAGGGGTGAGGCATGAAGCGCTTGGCCCAGGCCCTGGTGGCCGGTCTTCTCGGCGTCCTCCTCGTCCCCGGACGCGCGCTGCCCTACGCGGCGGCGCTCGCCTGGGGCCGGGGGCTGGGCCGGGTCGCGCACGCCCTGGGCCTGCGCCGGGCCGTGGTCCTCGACAACCTGCGGCGCGCCTTCCCGGAGTGGAGCGAGGCCGAGGTGCGCGCCACGGCCCGTCGCACCTACGAGACCTGGGGCATGGCGCTCGTCGACCTGGCGCGTGGACCGGCACTCGCGCGGCGCGGCGGATGGAGCGAGGTGATGGAGCCCATCGAGGGGCTCGAGCGCTTCACCGAGGCGCGCGCGCACGGTCGAGGGGCCATCCTCCTCACCGGGCACTTCGGCGTCTTCGCCTACCTCGGGGGCGCCGCCGTGGCCACCGGCGACGCCGTCGACTTCCTCGTCCAGACGCAGTCCAACCCGTGGGTCGACCGCTGGCTTGAGCGCACCTGGCGGGGGCTCGGCGTGGGCGTGATCCGCCGCGGCGCCGACGTGCGCGAGCCGCTGCGCACGCTGCGCGCCAACCGCTGCCTGGCGCTCGTCGCCGACCAGGACGCGCGCGGCGACGGCGTGTTCGTCGACTTCCTCGGGCGGCCGGCGTCGACGCCGGCGGGCCCGGCGGCGCTGGCGCTGCGCACCGGCGCCCCCATCGTCATTGCCTTCCTGGTGCGCGGGCCCGACGGCCGGCACCGCGCCTTCGTCGAGCCGCTGCTCGTGGTGGAGAGCACGGGCGACCGCGATCGCGACGTCGAAGCACTGACGCGCACGCACGTGCGCGTGCTGGAGAAGTGGGTGCGCCAGCATCCGGACCACTGGTACTGGTTCCACCGCCGCTGGAAGACCGCGCCGCCCGCGGCTCTGGTGGCCGCGGTGGTCGCCGCCGCCCTCTCGCTCGGGGCCGCGCCGGCGCCGACCTCCGCACCGGCGCCGCGCGCGGCAGCGGACAGCGCGCGCGCCGACGAGCCCACGGTCTTCGGCGGCGCCGGGGCGAGCCTGCTGCCGCTCTCGCCCACGCGCGTGGCGCGCGTCATCGAGGACGTCTCGCTCGTGCGCCGCGGCGGCTCTTGGTCGATCGAGGTCGTGGACGTGATGGTCGGCGGCGGGGGACCGGAGACCGTGCGCGTCGGGCTCCCCGACTTCGAATCGGCGCCCGACTCCGGCGCCTCGCGCCCGACGCTCGAGGACGTGGGCTTCGTGGTCGACGGCGACTCGCTGGCGCCGGCCATCGAACCCGGCCCGGCGCGCCCGGATCTCCCCGGCCTCGGGGGCATCGGGCGCTTCTACACCTGGGCGGTGCCGTTCGGGGCCGAGGAGTGGAAGCTGGCCCGGCTCACGTACCGCGTGAGCGCGAGCCGCACGCAGGGCGGGGAGGAGCTCCTCTTCTACTACTTGAACCCGGGCACGCCATGGCGCGGGCCCTCGGGGCGCGTGAACGCGCGCTTCGACCTGGGCGACGAGTCGGTGGAGGACGTGGTGCCGGGCTGGCTGCGGCCCCAGCACTTCGGCATCGATGGCAATGCCGTGGTGTGGGCGCTCGCCTCGGAGGAGCCGGAGGAGGATCTCGTGCTCGCCCTGCGCGCCTTCCGCGATCCGCGGGCCCAGTTCCCGGACGCGGCCCGCGGGCCGCTCGGGCTCACGCCGCTCGAGCGCGACGACTGGCTGGGACGGAGCACGCCGCGCGAGTGGCGCTTCTGGCTCGACTTCGTGCGCGCGCGCCGCGGCGAGGCCATCCGCGACACGAGCTTCACCGCGCTCCTGCCCGGAGCGCCGCGATCCAAGCCGCGGGCGCCGACGCGCGCCGAGCGCGATCTCGCGGCGGCGCTCGAGCGTCGCCTCTCCGAGTGGGAAAGCCACCGCCTGGCGGCGGCGGACACCACGCGGACTCCCTAGAAGCCGATCCCCTTCTTGTCCTTGTCCGAGCGCCCGTCGCCGCCCGGAGCGGCGATGGCGCCGTACTGCTCCTCGTACTTGGCGAGGTTCTGGCCCAGCGCCATGAGCAGCGATTTGGCGTGCTGCGGCGTCATGATGATGCGCGCGTAGACGCGGCTCTTGGTCACGCCCGGCAGGGCGCGGGCGAAGTCGAGGATGACCTCCGAGGACGAGTGGGAGATCAAGCAGAGGTTCGAGTAGATGCCCTCGGCCTCCTTCTCGCCCACCTCGATCGACATGGGATGCGAATGCGGCGTGGCCGGGGGGCGCGGCTTGTCTTCCATGGACGCTCTCCTGGGGGGATTTTCCCGCTCGTGGGGAATCTGACGTGCGGCAGTCTGCACGAGGCCGGTCGAGCTGCAGCCTAGGAACCGTCTCCGCGGGCGTCAAGCACGGGCTCGCCTCGAAATCGTCCTGAAATCGGGCTCGGAAGAGGTCTTTCCGGGTCGCCCACTGGGCCCGGGCCGGGCCTTCCGTGGCATGGCGGTTGCCTTGTTTCTGGACAAGCCGGCACGGCCCGACGCCGGTCACCCAGCCAATGCACCCATGGATTCGGGAGGAAACAGATGCCGCGCTCGACCGCGAAGCACCCCTCGCCCCCCAGCGCTCGTGCCTCCGCCCTCGCCGCGTGCTACGCCGCGTGGGGGGACGCCGTGGGTGCGGCCGAGACCGCGGAGCAAGCGCTGACGCTCACGCTCGCGGGGAGCGTGGCGCTGTCGGGCGCGGCGCGCGCGTTCGTGCTGCGCCCCGAGCGCCGCTCGGGCGAGAAGCAGCTCGTGGGCTGGCTCGCCGTCGACGCCGAGTCCGTGGCCCGTGAACCGTCGGTCTCCGCCTGGCGCGCGCTCGCGGCCGCCGGGGGTGCCGACGCCGTGGCCCCCGAGCTCACCTCGCGGCTTCGCTCCCTCCGTCTCTCGTTCGAAGGCCGCGACGACGTCACGCTCGCCTCGTGGCGCGCCGCGACTCCGGCGACGAGCGGGGGAGCGACGGCCGCGCACCCGGTCTGGGAGGAGCGGCTGGGCGTGGTCTCGTTCCACGCCCTGCCGGTCCTGTCGGAAGAGGGGCCCGAGGCGGTGATCGTGCTGCCGTGCGGCGAGACCACGGAGCCGCCGCCGCTGGCGCTCGCGCTCGTCGCCCAGTGCGGCCGCGCCCTGGCGCGCCTGCGCGCCGCCGCCGCCGCCCGCCTGCGGCGCGGCCAGCTGGCCACGCTGCGCGAGACGGCGCGGGCCGCGGGCGAGGCGCAGACGCTGCCCGCCGGTCTCCAGCGCGTGACCCGCTCGGCGGCGCAGGCGCTGGGCGCCCGCGGGGCCGCCCTGTGGCTCACCGACGCCGCCGGCCGCACGCTCACGCTGTCGGCGATCTTCGGCGATCCGGACGAGAGCGAGACGCGCGCCCGCGCGCTCGAGCTCGCGCCGCTGGCCGAGGCCTGTGTGTTCCACCGCGAGACGCCGCTCGTCGCCGAGTCCACCGACGACCCAAGACTCGGCGCGGCGGCGCGGCGGCTCGCCCCGCTCATGGGCGTGCCGCTCCTGGCGCGCGACCGCATGCGCGGCGCGCTCGTCCTCTTCGGCCGCGAGGAGGAGCCCGCGCTTCCTTTCACGCGCGAGGAGCAGGACCTGCTGGCGCTGTTCGCCGCCCTGGCGAGCTCGCTCGTCGAGCAGGCTGGCCTCGCCGAGCGCGTGAGCGCGGCCGAGAAGAAGCTCGAGGAGGCGCGCGGCCTGGCGCGCCGCGCCGAGGGGCTCGCGCACCTGGGCGAGGTGAGCGTGCGCATGGCGCGGGAGATGAGCGGCCCGGCGGCGTCGATCCTGGGCTTCGCGCGGCGCGTGCACCGCTCGCTCCCCGAGGGCGACCCGGCGCGCGAGTACCTGGAGATCGTGTCGCGCGAGGCCGAGAGGCTCGAGCGGCTGGTGTCCGAGCACCTGCAGTTCGCCGCGCTCCACCGCTTCCACCTCGGGCTCACCAGCCTGAACCATGTGGTGCAGGACTGCCTCGAGCGCGTGTCGTCGACGGTGGCGACCAAGCGCGTGCGCCTGCTCAAGAAGCTCTCGGCCGACGTGCCGCCGCTCGTCCTCGACGAGGAGAAGATCTCGCAGGCCATCGCCAACGCGCTCGGCAACGCGCTCGAGTCGGTCTCCTCGGGCGGCTGCGTGCGCATCGAGACGCGCTTCGAGCGCGGCCAGGCCGTCATCGAGGTCGCACATGACGGGCCGCCGCCGGCCGGCGAGCTGCTCGATCACCTGTTCGTTCCCTTCGCCACCGGCGGGCGCGGCAGCCAGGGCCTGGGGCTCGCGGTGGCCCAGCGCATCGTCCGCGACCACGGCGGCGAGGTGGGGGTGCGGCGCGAAGGGGACTGGGGGCAGGTGCTCACGCTCACGCTTCCCGTGCGCGACAACGAGGACCGCCGGCACGGCCGCGACCGCCGCGGGGAGCGAGGCGATCGCCGCAACCGTATGGCCGAAGTCTGATCCCGGCACGGTGCCCCGTGCCTTGACCGTTCGCGGAACCCCATGATAAAAACGGCACTTGCGAGTCGCACGCCCTCGCGGGCCGGCCTCGGCCCGGTCAAGGCGTGCGACCCTAGCTCAGCTGGTAGAGCACCAGACTGAAAATCTGGGTGTCCGCGGTTCGACTCCGCGGGGTCGCACCATTCGATCGGCTCGCCTGAATCCCCCGTTTCGCGGAGCTGGTGTAGCTCAGTTGGTAGAGCAGCGCACTCGTAATGCGCAGGTCAGCGGTTCAAATCCGCTCACCAGCTCCAGCGTGTCTCCCGTCTTCAGAGCTTGGATCACGGCAGGGGCCGGTGACGGGCCCCTTTCTTATTGAGGGTAGGCATGCTGGTTCGCAGCGTCTCCGGGGTGCGCGGGATCGTGGGCGACGGGCTCTCGCCGGAGACGGCGCGCGCCTACGCCCGAGCCTTCGGCACGCGCGGCGGCGGCATCGTGGTCGGGCAGGACGCGCGCTCGAACGGGCTATGGCTCGCGCAGGCGGTGCTCGCCGGCCTCGCCGAGGCGGGGGCGCGGCCCGCGTACCTGGGGCTCGTGGCCACGCCGGCCGTTCAAGTGGCGGTGGAGGAGATGGGCGCCGCCGGCGGCTTCATCGTCACCGCGAGCCACAATCCCGACGGCTGGAACGGATTCAAGTTCGTCGGCGCCGACGGCACGTTCCTGGCGCCGGAGGAGATGGAGGCGCTGTTCGCCGCCGTCGACGCGGCCGCCCCTCCGGCGGCCGCCGCGGACGCTCCGTCGTGCGCCTTCGAGCCGGGAGCGGTGGGGCTCCACGTGCGCCGCTGCCTCGCCGGCACCGGGCTCGCGGGCGGAGCGCTGGCGGCGGCCCGGCTGCGCGTCGTCGTCGACGGCTGCCGCTCGGTGGGCGGGCTGTCCACGGTTCGCGCGCTGCGCGAAGCGGGGTGCGAGGCGGTCGAGCTCGACTGCGAGCCCGACGGGCGCTTCACGCGCGGTCTCGAGCCGCTGCCGGAGAACCTCGGCGCCCTGGGCGCGCGGGTGCGCGAGACGCGGGCGCACTTCGGGGTGGCCCACGACCCGGACGGCGATCGCGCCGCCCTGGTCGACGAGAAGGGCGAGCCGCTGGGCGAGGAGCGCACGCTGGCGCTCGCCGTGCGCGAGGAGCTGGCGCGCCGGCCCGGGCCTGTGGTCGTGAACCTCTCGACCTCGGCGGCCAGCGAGGACCTGGCGCGCGCCGCCGGCGTGCCGTTCCACCGCTCGCGCGTGGGCGAGCGTCACGTCGTCGGGCGCATGCGCGAGGTGGGGGCGGGGATCGGCGGCGAGGGCAACGGCGGCGTCATCCTGCCGGCGGCGCACTGGGGCCGCGACGGCACGGTGGCGGCCCTCATCACCGCGCGCGCCGTGGCGCAGGCGAGGGAGCCCCTGTCGGGGCTCGCCGCCACGCTCCCGGCCTACGAGATGCGGAAAGAGAAGATCGAGGGCGTGCGCTGGCCCGAGGCCCGCGAGCGGGTGCGCGCCGCCTTCCCCGACGCCGCCGCCGACGACACCGACGGCTGGCGATTCGCCTGGTCCGGCGAGTGGATCCACGTGCGGCCCTCGGGCACCGAGCCCGTGGTCCGCGTCATTGCCGAGGCGCCCACGGCCGAGCGCGCCCGGGAGCTTTGCGCCCGCGCCCGGGAGGCGTTGGCGAAGTCGGGGTCGGATCGTAGATAATCGAAGCACGAGAGACGCGGACGGCTGTGCCCTCGGCCCGGCCCGCGCCCTCGCGGAACATCCAGGCCGCGATTCCACGGAACGCGGCGAGGAGGCGGCATGTGCGGCATCGTGGCTTACCTCGGCAACCGTCCCAGCCTTCCTCTTCTCCTGGAGGGGCTCAAGCGTCTCGAGTACCGGGGCTATGACTCGGCCGGGGTGGCGATTCCCGAGGACGGGGCGATGAAGATCCACAAGGCGGCGGGGAAGATCGCCGCCTTCGAGAGCCGGATCGACGGCCTCACGTTCGCGGCCACCGAGGGCATCGCGCACACGCGCTGGGCCACGCACGGCGAGCCCACCGACGGCAACGCCCACCCGCACACCGACTGCAGCGGGCGCCTGGCGCTCGTGCACAACGGCATCATCGAGAACCACACCGCGCTCAAGCGCAAGCTGGCTGCCGAGGGACACGTCTTCCACTCCGACACCGACACCGAGGTGCTGGCGCATCTGATCGAGAAGTATCTGGTGGGGCACTCGCTCGAGGAGGCGGTCTCGACCGCCTTGCAGCTGGTCGACGGCACCTACGGCATCGCCGTCGGCCACGCCGATCATCCCGGGGTCCTGGTCGGCGCGCGCAACGGCTCGCCGCTCGTCATCGGGGTGGGCGCGGGCGAGTACTTCCTGGCCTCCGACGTGGCGGCCATCCTCGGCCACACGCGCCAGGTGATCTATCTCAACGACGGCGAGATGGCGGTGCTGACGCGCGACGGCTACCGCACCACCACCATCCGCCGCGAGCACGTGGAGAAGGAGATCCAGCAGATCGAGTGGGATCTCGACATGATCGAGAAGGGCGGCTTCCCGCACTACATGCTCAAGGAGATCTTCGAGCAGCCCGACTCGGTGCGGAACGCCATGCGCGGCCGCCTCCAGGTGGCCGAGGGCGCGGCCCGCCTGGGCGGCCTCAACCTCACGAGCGAGCAGCTGCGCGACGTGCGCCGCATCATCCTCACCGCCTGCGGCACCTCGTGGCACGCCGGGCTCATCGGCGAGTACCTGCTCGAGGAGCACGCCCGCATCCCGGTCGAGGTCGAGTACGCCTCCGAGTTCCGCTACCGCAATCCCATCCTCGACGAGGGCACGCTGGTGCTCGTCATCTCGCAGTCGGGGGAGACGGCGGACACCCTGGCGGCCATGCGCGAGGCCAAGCGCAAGGGCGCCCGCGCGCTGGGCATCGTGAACGTGGTGGGCTCGACCATCGCCCGGGAGTCGGACGGCGGCGTCTACATTCACGCCGGCCCCGAGATCGGCGTGGCCTCGACCAAGGCCTTCACCTCGCAGGTCACCGTGCTGTCGCTGCTCACGCTGCACCTGGGGCGCCAGCGCGGCGCCATGAGCAAGGAGACGGGCAAGGCGATGGCCAGCGAGCTGGCCACCATTCCGGACAAGATCCAGCGCATCCTCGACGGCGCCGACCGCGTGCGCACGATCGCCGAGGACTACTACCGCCACAACAACTTCCTCTACCTGGGCCGCGGCGTGAACTTCCCGGTGGCGCTCGAGGGCGCGCTCAAGCTCAAGGAGATCTCCTACATCCACGCCGAGGGCTATCCCGCGGCCGAGATGAAGCACGGGCCGATCGCGCTCATCGACGAGAACATGCCGGTGGTGGTGCTGGCGACGCGCGACGGCGCGCGCGAGAAGGTGCTCAACAACATGCAGGAGGTGCGGGCGCGCCGCGGCAACATCATCGCCGTGGCCACCGAGGGCGACGAGGACGTGCCGCGCCTCGCCGACCACACGCTGTTCATCCCGCCCACGCACGACTCGCTGGTGCCGCTCCTGTCGGTGATCCCGCTCCAGCTGCTCGCCTACCAGATGGCGGTGCTGCGCGGCTGCGACGTCGACCAGCCGCGGAACCTGGCCAAGAGCGTCACCGTCGAATGAGTGCCCGGGCGGGAGGGAGCCCGCGTGCCGCCGATGCCGTCTCCACCCCGCACGCCCCGG
>Ga0075423_10000947_pt1 | contig 24650 bp, 28 predicted proteins | sample SoiMethybrSBSTD2_FD_80114 | JGI IMG/M metagenome (GOLD analysis project Ga0075423, IMG submission 80114) | Bulk soil microbial communities from a Populus tree surrounding site in Tennessee, USA - Soil MetaG P. TD hybrid SBSTD2 | ecosystem: Environmental > Terrestrial > Soil > Tree plantation... | reverse complement strand
AGGACAAGCCGGTGGATTCGAACAAGACCTCCGACGGCCGCGCAAAAAATCGCCGCGTGGATGTTCGCTTGATGACGAACACCACGGGCGACAACGCGCCCGCTCAGACGCCCGGACAGGCCAGCACGACGCCGCCGAGCATGTAACCCAGTTTCCCTCCTCCCCGGAGGACTTCGCCAACACAGGCCACTCGCCCCCATGAGTGGCCTGATTTTTTTTGTGGGGTTAAGTCTGTGCGCATCATGCACACTTCAAAGCTCATGACACAGGACGAGACAGGGATTCTCGGGGACGCCGCTAAGACTGTGAAGCAAGCGCCTGGCGGAGATATCCCGCCACATCACCCACGAAGCGATGGACCGATACCTCTGCGATACGGTGCCCTACAATAGCGTTCATGGTCTTTCCCACGGCACCTAGTGGAGGCTCGTAAACACCGGAAAAATCCAACTGCGTTTCTGTTGAGGTGAGCGGATATACCGAAAGTTCGCCCTTCATGAGAGGGAACAACCTGGGCATGGTCGCCGCCTCCCACTCCAGAAGCAACCTGGTGGTATCAGGGACCCTCTCCTCGACACTCCTGATCAAAATCTTTATGTCGGTCTTTATCCCAATGCCACCGAAATCGATGTGCAACTCAGCGGCTACCGATTGCGCCCGGGAAGCCGCAGTCTTGGTAGCAGATTGGAATACGGAGAGAGCGTTTTCCTTCAACGCATCGCGGACGCGGTCATAGGGGTGGTTTACGTAGTCGTAGCAGCGAATTTCTCGCCCTGTGTCCCCCAATGTGCTCCACTCCAATTTGACCAATCATTCGAACTCGCGGTCAGGCAACTTTACCATAGGGCCTCATACCGAAAGGCTGCCGGATGTGTAAGCAAGGATCGCGTGGCTCGTGCTTCCCTCCCAGCTGTACTTCTTCCAGCCCCTTGTTTCCAAAGCAATCACGGGGAATTTGCCTGTATGATGACTACCGCCCAAATTCAATCGTGGGCAGGGCTTGACCGCGGGAGCGACTAATCCCGCGCGAGCGGGGAGGCCCGATGTCGCAGATTGACGTTCCACTATCACACGCCGGTTTTGGACAGACGCGCCGCTCAGACAACTGGTGGATCCAACCGCTGGTTGTATTTCTCGGCCTGTCCGCTTTCATTGTTTACTCGACGTGGGCTGCGCTACAAGGTCAGCATTTCAGGTTCGGGCCATATCTCTCGCCTTTTTATTCGCCGGAGCTGTTCGGCGCCGCCAATGAGGGTTGGTTTGGTTCAAAGCCGGACTGGATGCCGGCTTGGGTTACAGCGGCCATGCTCATTCTCTGGGCGCCGGGTGGCTTCCGGGTAACGTGTTACTACTATCGCGGCGCCTACTACAAGGCGTTCTGGGCGGATCCTCCTTCCTGCACAGTAGGCGAGCCGCGCAAGAAATATCTAGGAGAGGGTTCCTTTCCTTTGATCGTGCAGAATATCCACCGGTATTTTCTTTATCTCGCCCTGGTATTTCTTATCATTCTGGCCCGCGACGTGTGGGAAGCATTCTGGTTCGATGGACGATTTGGGGTGGGCCTCGGCACTCTCATTTTGTTGGCGAACCTCGTACTACTCACCTGCTACACCTTCAGTTGCCACTCGCTTCGTCATCTGGTCGGGGGTTTTCGCGATCGTTTGGCAGGCGCTCCCGCCCGAAGGCAGGTCTATGAATGTGTGAGTTGTCTGAATCGGCGTCACATGCTGTTTGCCTGGTGCAGCCTTTTCACGGTGGCGTTCTCTGATCTTTATGTACGGTTGTGCTCGATGGGTGTGTGGAACGACTGGAGGATCGTTTAGTGGCCGAATACGTCACCCACGAACACGACGTTCTCATCATTGGCGCCGGGGGTGCTGGCCTGCGTGCTGCAGTCGAAGCTTCGGCAGCAGGCGTAAAGGTCGCTCTCATTTCAAAATCCCTCTTGGGCAAAGCGCACACAGTCATGGCCGAGGGTGGCATCGCCGCGGCGATGGGAAATGTGGACGATCGAGATAACTGGCGTGTTCATTTTGCCGACACGATGCGCGGAGGCCAGTATCTGAGTAACTGGCGGATGGCTGAGCTGCATGCCAAGGAAGCCCCGGCGCGCGTCCGCGAATTGGAAGCATGGGGTGCCCTTTTCGATCGCACGAACGATGGCCGGATCCTGCAGCGTAATTTTGGGGGCCATCGGTATCCGCGGCTGGCGCATGTCGGTGACCGCACGGGCCTCGAGATGATTCGCACGTTGCAAGACCATGGAATTCATCTCGGACTCGACGTGTTCATGGAACACACAATCGTCAGGCTGCTCAAAGACGGGGAGCGCATCGCGGGCGCATTTGGATACGATCGCGAGCGCGGGCGATTTCACCTGTTCCGCGCCAAGGCGGTGGTTCTAGCCACAGGAGGAATTGGAAGAGCTTACAAAATCACCAGCAATAGCTGGGAATACACGGGTGACGGTCATTCGCTCGCATACGATGCTGGCGCCTCGTTGATGGACATGGAATTTGTGCAGTTCCATCCGACTGGAATGATCTGGCCGCCAAGCGTGCGCGGCATTTTGGTCACGGAGGGAGTGCGCGGCGAGGGAGGAGTGCTTCGGAACAGGGATGGCGAGAGATTCATGTTCAAAGACGTTCCTCCGCTCTACGTAAACCAGACCGCCAATTCGGAGGAGGAAGGATGGCGGTACACCCAAGGTGACAAGGACGCAAGACGCCCTCCCGAACTGCTGACACGCGATCATGTCGCGCGCTGCATCCGGCGCGAGGTGCGGGAAGGGCGAGGCAGCCCTCACGGCGGCGTATTGTTGGACATCGCCTGGATCAGGGAAAAAATTCCAAACGCTGGGGAACACATAAAGAAAAAGCTACCGAGCATGTATCACCAGTTCAAGCAGCTAGCTGACATCGACATTACCCAGGAGCCAATGGAGGTGGGCCCTACAACGCATTACATGATGGGAGGCGTGCGCGTTGACGCCGACTCGCAAATGTCAGATGTTCTTGGATTGTTCGCAGCCGGAGAATGCGCCGCCGGCTTGCATGGAGCCAACCGCCTGGGTGGAAATTCTCTTTCCGATCTCTTGGTATTCGGCCAGCGAGCCGGGGAGTACGCCGCGGCTTTCGCAAAAGAACACTCTTTATGCAATGTCGACAATGGCGAACTCAAATCAGCGGAAACGTGGTCTCTGCAACCTTTCGAGCGGAAGAGTTCGGAAAATCCATATGCCGTACAGAGTACGTTGCAAGAGGTAATGCAGGACCTGGTGGGCATCGTCCGGCATGAGCAGGAGATGTTGCAAGCCCTCGATCGCATTCGAGAACTAAGAACTGCCAGTGAGCGCGTCAGCGTAGACGGAAACCGGGAATACAACGCAGGCTGGCATACCGCCCTAGACCTGTACCATCTCCTGACGGTTTCGGAAATTGTGACTCGAGCCGCACTTGAGCGAAAAGAAAGTCGCGGCGCCCACTTTCGCGATGATTTTCCAGAAAAGAACAATCAGTTCGGGGCGTTCAACATTGTCGTGCGAAAAGGCGCCGACGGCACAATGAAGTTTGCACGCGAACCGATGCCAATCATGCGGCAGGACCTGCAGCAGATCGTAGAGGAGATGAAGTAATGGCGACGGCCACGTTTCGGATCTGGCGCGGCGAGAAAGGCCAAGGACAATTCCGCGACTATACGGCTGAAATTGCGTCCGGCATGGTGGTCCTCGATATCGTTCATCAGATACAGGCGGAACAGGCCGGTGATCTCGCCGTTCGTTGGAATTGCAAGGCGGGGAAATGCGGCTCCTGCTCGGCCGAAATAAACGGAATGCCGAAATTGATGTGCATGACGCGCTTGAATACCCTCGCGCTTGATAAGCCGGTCACGATTGAACCGATGAAGGCGTTTCCGCACATAAAGGACCTCGTCACCGACGTATCGTGGAATTACCGCGTGAAACAACGTATCCCGAAATTCACGCCCCGGCCTCCCGACGCTCCGGATGGCACCTGGCGCATCGCCCAGGAGGACGTCGAACGAGTCCAGGAGTTTCGCAAGTGCATCGAATGCTACCTCTGCCAGGACGTCTGCCACGTATTGCGTGAGCACCACATGCAGGAACAGTTCATTGGTCCACGATTCCTCGTTCATGTGGCCGCCCTGGAAATGCATCCATTGGATGTGGGGGATCGACTTCAAGACCTGAGAAAGCAATTCGGCATCGGCTTGTGCAATATCACCAAATGTTGTACGAAGGTGTGTCCTGAAGGCATCACAATTACGGATAACGCCATCATTCCCCTCAAGGAGCGCGTGGTCGATCGCTTCTTCGACCCGTTATCGAAATTGTTCCGCGTTTTTCGCCGACAGGAAACCTAGGAGGTCCTAATGCATTTCGACCTGAAATCTATTTCCGTGCAAAGCATCCCCGAGGCGCTCGCGAAGGTGGAGCGCTACCGGCTGTTGAATGAACCCACTCTCGCGGAGAGCATTTGCCTCGATATCTTGGCCATTGTGCCAGACCACCAGCAGGCGCTTATCTCGCTCCTTCTCGCGCGAACCGATCAATTTCAGATGCAAGTGCCGGCGAAGGCAGCTCAGGAAGTTCTCGCGCGAATTAAGGGCGATTACGAGCAAGCCTATTACGCCGGCATCATCTGGGAGCGTGTGGGCCACGCCCGGATTCGCCAGGGCACCACTGGAGGGGGCGCGTCCGCGTACCACGCCCTGAAAGAAGCGATGAGTTACTTCGAGAGAGCCATCAGCTTTGCTTCCCCCGGAAACGACGACGCCATTCTGCGATGGAATACTTGTGCGCGCGTGATCATGGAGAACCCGGAAGTCCGACCATTGCCCGAGGAAGACCCTGCTCAGGTGTGGATGCGCGGCGAAGGCAGCTCAAGGATCGCAGACGTTTAAGATCGACGTTGCGGGTTTTCAAAAGTTTCAACGTTTCTTAGGTTTCAAGGATCTCTCGGAAGCCGGCGAAATATTGAACCCTTGCAACCTTGAAAAATTGAAGCCTGTCCTGTCGCCGTCGAGCGTTGCGAAATTTTGCAGTACGAAGAAGCCATCCGCTAGCTGACACCCAGCATCTACTAGATGACAATTCAGCTCTTCAATCTGCATTGTCGAAAACCGCTTCGGAAGTCACATTATGGCAGAGACACAAGAGAATAGACCCGATTTCAGAAATGGATTTTCGATTAGCGACCTCCGCGATGGAGGCATGGTCGCGGGTCAAGTCGATGGCGAGGAACTCGTTCTGGTTCGCCGTGGCGACGAATTTTTTGCTATCGGTGCACATTGCACACATTACGGTGGTCCGCTCGCTGAAGGTTTAGTCGTGGGAGACACGGTACGCTGTCCCTGGCACCATGCCTGTTTTAACTTGCGAACTGGAGAAGCGCTCCGGGCTCCAGCTCTCGACCCGGTCTCTTGTTGGCGAGTGGAAAGGATCGACGACCGAATCTTCGTTCGCGACAGACTTGCTCCACCTGCTCCCACGCGTGTGGCAAACGCTCCCAACTCGGTTGTGATTGTAGGAGGCGGCGCTGCCGGTTTGGCTGCGGCTGACATGCTGCGCCGTGAGGGCTACGAAGGTCCACTTACCATCATAAGTGCCGATGACTCTCCGCCCGTAGATCGCCCTAACCTTTCCAAGGATTACCTGGCAGGCACGGCACAGGAAGAGTGGGTTCCCTTGCGTCCGCCTGACTATTATCGTGACCGCCGCGTTGATCTTCTCCTGCACTCGAGAGTCTCTTCCCTGGACACAAAGAAAAGGCAGATAGCATTTGAAAATGGCAAGAGACTCGAATTTGGCGCTCTGCTATTGGCAACCGGAGCGGACCCGATCCATTTGCCGATTGAAGGCGCAAGTGATTCTCAGATCCACTACCTGCGTACCTTCGCGGATAGCAAGGCGATCATAGCCAGGGCAGCCTCAGCAAAACGTGTGCTAGTGGTAGGTGCCAGCTTTATCGGTATGGAGGTTGCGGCATCGTTGCGCGCCCGCGGAATCCTGGTAAATGTCGTAGCACGTGACCGACAGCCGCTCGAACGGATCATGGGAGCTGAAGTGGGTCTCTTCATCCGCAAACTTCACGAAGCCCATGGTGTGACCTTTCATTTGGAAGATACTGTCAAACGGATAGACGGTCGCACGGTCACATTAAATAGCGGAACAACTTTGGATGCAGACTTTCTGGTCCTGGGCGTAGGAGTACGTCCGTCCCTGACTCTGGCCGAACAAGCTGGTCTTAGAATTGATCGCGGCATCACCGTGAACGAATACCTCGAAACCAGCGTTGCCGGGATCTTCGCCGCCGGCGACGCGGCACGTTGGCCCGATCCGCGCACCGGCGAACGAATTCGCGTCGAGCATTGGGTCGTTGCAGAACGCCAAGGGCAAGTAGCCGCCAAAAATATTCTTGGCAGGCGCGAGAGGTTTGATACAGTCCCGTTCTTCTGGAGCCAGCACTACGATGTGGCCCTCAACTACGTAGGCCACGCTGAGAAGTGGGATGCCGTTGAAATCGATGGGAACCTGGATGCCCGCGATTGTGCCGTGACGTACAAGAAAGATGGAAGGGCCCTGGCTGTCATAACGATCTCGCGCGACCTCCAGAGTTTGAGGGCCGAGGTTGCCATGGAAGCTGAGCTTCAGTCGAAACGCCAACAAGTCGCTTGAACGGACCGAGTGCGGCTTAAGACGAGAACAGCCAAAACTAGAGAGCCAAACATGTCGATTCGGCCAGTTAAGCGCCTTATCCGATCTAAGCCAACCACGGAAGGTGCCGGTGTGCACTTGCACCGTGCCTTCGGTTTCGGAAGCACAAAAGACTTCGACCCTTTCCTCCTCCTGGATGATTTTCGCAATGATGTCCCCGAGGACTACCTGGCAGGTTTCCCCTGGCACCCGCATCGGGGCATTGAGACGATTACTTACGTTCTCGCCGGCACTGTTGAGCATGGTGACAGCATCGGCAATAGCGGCACTATAGGCGCCGGTGACGTGCAGTGGATGACTGCTGGGAGCGGCATCATTCATCAAGAGATGCCGAAGGGCGATCGCGCAGGACGCATGCATGGATTCCAACTATGGGGCAACCTTCCTTCCTCCATGAAAATGACCAGCCCACGGTACCAGGAAGTGAACGCACCGGAGATTCCCGAAGTCACGGATGACGATGGCACGCATGTGCGAATCGTGTGCGGCAGTTTCTGGGGAAAGAAGGGTCCGGTGGAGGGCGTCGCTGCCGATCCTGTTTATCTCGATGTCTCGCTTTCCCCTGGTAAACGAAAAACGCTGCCGGTGGAAACCACTCGTCACGCCTTTGCCTACGTCTTTGCTGGAAGTGGAAAATTCTGTAACGCTTCGGGTCCTCTTTCCGTGCCAACCGAAGCCATCAAGTGGCTGGACACTACCCCGCCTCGAGAGGCCGATAACCGATCGCTCATACTCTTTGACCGTGGTGACGACGTTAGCGTGCAAGCCGGGGAGGAGGGAATCCGGTTCCTGCTCGTCTCGGGGAGACCACTTGAAGAACCCGTGGCGTGGTACGGTCCCATCGTGATGAATACGCAAGAACAGCTTAGACAGGCTTTCACCGAACTTCAGGAAGGCACATTCCTCAAAGAAACTCGCCATCGTTGAGTAAGATTGCGTCTTTCGAGCCGCGCATGCTGACACGATAGATCTGGCTTACCATCCTTACAACGTCGTTGCAGTCATCTCGTCGCGAGGAAGTCCAGGCCCACCAGTTGTTCTTGTTGATGGCACGGCGTCTGGGGAGTGCATGTTTCCATGTAACTGATGAGTGTTCGTCTGCTCGAGACCGGTGAAATTGAGGTTTTCGCCGCAACTCGACGCTTCTTGTGAGTCTCAGCGCCTGAATAGAGCAGTCGCTTGTCGATGATAGAAACGCTCACTCAAGCAAGCTTTGCTATGCAGCTTTTGTTTGCTCGCCAAAGAAACGTGCGCGCACACCGTCGTCGATGGGAAGCTCGGGTCCACTCATAATGTGGTCGGGGATTCGCGTCGGATCCTCCGCTATGAGCGGCATAGCGACGGCTCGCGTGCGATCCGCTTCCGGGCTTTGTTCCTGAAACACGTGCCGCAACCATTCGCAAGAGGTATGGATCACCGAGAAATAGCGGCGGTGACTGGTCGCATAATCGTTGCTGGCAGATTCCCAATTGTTGCTGCTCAGGAGTTTGTCGCTGAGGGCGCGCACATCACGCAGAGTCAAAGACATGCCTTGGCCAAAAATGGGGTCGCTGGTTGCGGCCGCATCCCCAATCAGGGCTACCCCGTCGGAGTACGGGTGTTCCACCCAGTCCTCGTCGCACGAAAACGACGCCAGCGGCCCGATACATCGAAGATCGCCTTCATAAAAGCTGGGAGACGCCGTCGTCCTCCTTGACTCATCAAGAAACCGGGGCAGCGTCTGCTCTCCTTGCAGACGCTCTATTCCGTCGCTGGGATATCCGAGATAGGCGCGAAACCGATCCTTGCCCTGGTACACGACCGCATTGACCATCGCGATGCCAGGGTTAAAGCAGTAGTGCCCCAGATCCTGCGGCATGGCCAGCCCGCTGAGCAAGACTCCAGCAAACAGAAAAGGGTGCGACTGGCGCTTGAGCTCAAAGCCTGCCCACTTGCGCGCGGCCGAACTGCGCCCATCGGCGGCCACCACCAGGCGTGCCGAGACTTTCTCGCTACCGCTTGACGCATGAAACTGCACCCGTGGCGGCTTGCCGGGTTGGATGTCCGTGACCGTGGTGCCGCGGCGAATCTCTGCGCCCGCTTTGGACGCAGCCTCCAGCAATGCTTCCTGCATCTGAGGATGGCTGAAACCCAATGCAGGCAATCCCTGTGGGGTTGTGGCAGTCAAGTCGCGAGGAGCGCCCATACCCATCTCGACTTTGGGCACGTAGCAGCCGCAGCTTTGCAGCAAGTCTTCAATGAACAGCAGCCGCGCTTCGGCGACTCCCCAAGGCGCCAGGAATTCACCGCGGACCCGATCCTTGAACTTCGCTTCCTGCTCAAGAACGAGGACGCGGGCACCGGCTTCGGCCATGGTCTTAGCCAGTGCCGCTCCACCTAACCCTCCTCCTACCGCAATCAAGTCATAATCGTTGACCGGCATACTCATTGCCTCCGCTGCCGGGCGAATCTTACTTCTGCGCCTAGTATCGGTCAATGTCACCATGCGTTCCGCCACCGGCTCCAAAGAAAAACCGGTGAAAGCAAGGCTCGCGGCAAGTCGATGTTCAAGAGGGTAATCAGCCCCAATTTCACCAGTTGGCATGACCTCAAAGACGAACCGCATCTTGCTCCAACAAACGCGATAAACTCTGATCCGTTCAAAGCTCGATGGTGGAGGTCGTCATGGAACTGAACGAGAAAGCGCGCCTGCAGGCGTTGCACCGGTACAAGATTCTCGATACGGATCCGGAAAAAGCGTTCGACGATCTCACACTTCTGGCGTCGCAAATCTGCGAAACTCCCGTGGCGCTGATCACGCTGATTGACTCGAATCGGCAGTGGTTCAAGTCGAAAGTTGGTGTAAGCGTGAGCGAAACGCCGCGCGAGATTTCTTTCTGCGCCACGGCCATCCAACAGCCGGATCTCTTCGTCGTGCCGGATGCCAGCAAGGATCCGAGATTCAGTGCGAATCCTTTTGTCGTGTCTGATCCCAAAATTCGATTCTATGCCGGCGCGCCCTACACCAGTTCCGACGGTCATCGCCTGGGTACTTTGTGCGTGGTGGACGTGGTGCCGCGCCAGCTTACTTCAGATCAGGAAAATGCGCTGTTGGCCTTGAGCCGTCAGGTGCAGGCGCAGTTTGAGCTGAGAAAGAACCTGATCGACCTGCGCCTCGCACTCGATGAGCGCGACCGTGCCGAAGCGGAGCGTGACAGGACCCTCGACGAATTGCGGCGAGCCCTCGAGCACGTGCAACGTTTGAGCGGATTGCTGCCGGCATGTTCAGCCTGCAAGTTGGATGTAACGATACCCGCTAACCCCAACGCGATTTCCGGAGTCGTGGATGGAGTAATGCAGATTGCGCGCGAGATGAGATGTGCGGAAGGCAACGAATATCAGGTTGAGTTGGCCCTGCGGGAGGCGCTTGCCAATGCTATCGTTCACGGCTGCAACAACGATCCCGATAAGAAGGTGGAGTGCTGCGTAGCCTGCACCGAATCTTCGGATGTAGTGATCGTCGTACGCGATCCCGGCGAGGGCTTCGCCCCAAGTGCCGTGCCCAATCCTCTCGCCTTGGAGAACCTAAATTCCGCCCATGGCCGCGGAATCTATCTCATCAATCAACTGATGGATGAAGTCTCGTTCGAACGCAACGGTACAGAAATTCGCATGCGCAAAGCGGCCGCGGCTTCAGCAACTCCAACTGAGGCGGGAGCGGCCTAGTCAACGTTTGCAGTTATCCTGTGTACCTATGTCTGCGTATACTCGTCGCATGCGGAATATCGTTGTCGTGTTGTTTCTAGGGTCATTGTTATTCGCGGAATCCGTTGCTGGGTTGAAATGGACAAGCCCAAGGGGCTGGAAGACGGAAGCCCCCAAGCCCATGCGCGCTGCGACCTACAGCATTTCACCTGCGTCCGGAGATACGGCGAGCGCGGAGTGCGCGGTTTATTTCTTTGGAGCCGGACAGGGCGGGAGCGTGGAATCGAATCTGGAGCGTTGGAAAGGACAGGTACTCGGTTCCGATGGCAAACCAGCCGACGCGAAAATTACGAAGCGGACCGTTCACGGGCTGGCGGTGACAACGATTGATTCGTCGGGCGATTACACTGGAATGGGCGGCCCTATGTCGGCGACAAAATCCGTACAAAGCAATTATCGCTTGCTAGGCGCAATTGTGGAGGGTCCGGACGGAAACGTATTCATTAAGCTTACGGGTCCAGCGAAAACGGTCGTGGCCAGCCAGGCCGACTTCGAGAAACTCCTGAACTCATTCGAAAAAGAAAATTGATCGCTTTCAGTTCCCGTCGCCGTGCGTTCGAGCCTTCCCCTGGAATAAATGGGTCTTCCTCAGGCTTGCGCCTTTGCAGGCGATTCTGTGGGATTTCCTCGGGCATGCCCCGTTGTATTAAGAACATCACGACTAGAATTATTCCAAACGGAACGAGCGCCAGAAGTTGCCACCAGCCGCTTCGATTAGTTTCATGTAGCCGCCTCGCTCCTGCTGCGATGAGAGGCAGTAGGGTAACAAGCGAGAACAGCACATAGAGCCCATAAGCAAGTGTCCACGCGACCGCACTCCCAAGCAGCACAGCGAGGAAGAACCACCAGTATTCGCTACGTGTTGCCCGTCCGTTGAAATCGGCATATTTTGCAAAGCACGCCTTGATTGCGTCAACCATTGGCATTCAAGAACGCCTCCGTTTCTGACAACGAGGTCCGCACGACTCACTTATCCCGTTGAGTGTAGACGGAAGTGAGCCTTGTTGGTGTTAAATCTCGAACTAGGCACGTTCGACTGCGCTCCTAATGCAGTCAATGGGTTAATCGACGGATGTTATCAATTGTTCCTGAGTGTCCGTTTGCCTTCCAACTGGGCCTTCACTTTCGTAACACTTGTGAGATTCGCGTGCCGAACGCATACTTGGTTTCACCGCTGTTTAAGCGGCACCGTTTTGGGGGAGATGAATGAAACTGCAACGCCTCGCACTAGGCTTCGGTCTGCTCACGCTCTTGGTTTTCAATTTTGCATACGCCACGCAGCAACAGAAAGGGTCCGACGAAGTAGCCATTCGGGCAACGGTCACCGACTACATAGAAGGTTACTACACTGGCGACGCGGTCGTATGGAGAGATCGTTGCATCCACACTACCTGAAGCACACGATCAGCGAATCCAATGGCCAGCTCAAAATGAGCGAAAAGACAGGTCTGCAGATGGTACAGGATGTGCGCCTAAACGGCCCCTCGACACTTCCTGCGTCGGAAAGGAAGGAAGAGATCACCATACTCGATGTAACGGGTGATGTGGCTTCCGCAAAACTGGTCACGGCACACTGGGTAGATCACATGACGTTGTCGAAGTGGAACGGGGACTGGAAGATTGTGTCCGTGGTGCTTAGTGAACAAGACTAATAACACATTCTTGCCGACATTGTTGCAGGCCCGCCATTTGGGCGTTTGAATTTGGCGGAAATCTATGGCAGCGAAGTTCTGGTTGGCTTCTTTACAAGGCGCTGCGCACTGATCGTTTTGGTGGGGACCAGCTTCAAGATCAATCAAACGCCCATTGGGGTGATTCCGTAGCACCGGGCCAGGTCATTGATGCCTGTCCGTAAGGCCGCCCAGTAGCGTTCCGGCTGCGTGCCATAATTGCCCCGCGTCAAAACTTGGTTGACGCGTCGTGCGCTGTCCATGACTTGTTCCATCTGGACGCGGGTTTCCATGTAATTGGAGGTTGGATCGAACTTGCGCCGGAGCCGGTTTGTAGATCGATTCAGTTCATCCATCGCGTCTTCCAAATCATCCTTTGTCTGCTTCGCTCGATCTTGACGGGCCTGCGAATTGGAGGGATTTGCCTGACGACGTCGCGTTGTCGTTCCGTTGTCCTGTGCCGTTTGTGCTTTCGAACGGGCATCCTCACCTCGGTTATCCAAGTATTTCCGGAATTCATCCACCCCATCTTCTACTTTGCGGATGCGGTCTGCCACTTGTGCCTTCGAGAACGGACTCGCTTGGGCATTGGCAAGTTCTAGACTAGAAATTGCAAACAAAATGACGGCCAATACCCTGGTCAATTTTGATGTCATTGCACTCGTCCCCTACCCGGTGTCCGACAGGAGGAAATCATGAAGCGATGGCGGGTTCGCACCACGCGATTACAAGTGGTGCGCCAACACATGAGAACTGGCAGAAGTGACAGTAACGGTAGCTCAGTGAGTTTCGATTCGGAGTTGCCTCAACCCTGTGGCACTCAAGAGGTGTGAGTACCATTGTGCGGTTGGCGAACCGCTTTCACCCATTACTGCAGGGAATTGGGGGTTGTGGGTAATCGCCAGATAGTGTCATTGAGCACTCAAACGTACGGCTCATGCAGTTGAACGGGCGCTGTGGCCCTCCGCACGCGCAGGTTGATCGCTTCCACGAAGACTGAGTACCCCATAGCAAAGTAGATATAGCCCTTCGGTATGTGCAGCCCGAGACCTTCTCCGACCAACGAGAAGCCAATCAGCAGTAAAAACGAGAGCGCGAGGACTTTCACCGTCGGATGGCGATTAACAAAGGCGCTGATCGGCCCCGCTGAGAACATCATCACGCCGATCGCCAGAATCACCGCTGTGATCATGATGCTGATTTCGTTGGCCATGCCAACTGCGGTAATCACAGAATCCAGCGAAAAGACTATATCCAGCATCGCAATTTGAATAATCACAGCGGCAAACGACGGCCCCACCCGCACCGACCTCTGGCCTTCTTCACCTTCCAAGCGCTGGTGAATTTCGATCGTCGCTTTCGCGAGCAGGAACAGACCACCTCCGATCAAGATGAGATCGCGTCCTGAGATGCTACGCCCCAAGACATAAAAAAGGGGAGCGGTCAGCCTGATGATCCAGACAATGGAAAGTAAAAGCACGATGCGCATCCCCATCGCGGCCAGAAGTCCCACCCGCCGAGCCGGGCCTTGTTGTGGCCCGGGAAGCTTGCTTGCCAGAATCGAAATGAAGATGACGTTGTCGATGCCGAGCACGATCTCAAGAAACGTCAACGTGATGAGCCCTACCAGACCGGAAGACGTGAAGAATGCGTCCATGGTCATCCCTCTCCCTGGAAGCTAAGCTGCATATTAACGTCGATGACTCGCACCGCTACGCTTCACGCGGCGTGGCGCCCGCGAGCAGAAGGACGGCGCCGCAAAACATGAGCGTATCTGCCACGTAGTTAATGCCGTTGCTAAGACTCGCGCGGTCCACCACTCCGATTGGCACGTAGACGATTAACTCCACAAAAAGCACGGTCAAGCCTAGCCACGCAGCCGCCGCGCGGGTTTTCTTGCCAACAAGCAACAGGATTCCTGCGACTGCATAAACCACGGCTGTCAGGTATGTCCAAATGGCGTGTCCGTAGACCCATTCGGGGGTCACGCGATTCAGCGGAATGCCGGGGACGTAATTGCCGTGCATGAATTGTTCGAAGCTGAAAAATAGCACGGGAATAGCAATGAAGTATCGCCCAATCGTCGCAAGAAGGTGCGTGCCGTGCTCGCGCCACTGCTTCGTGAGGCGGGCTGCCAGCGCCAGAGCGCTGCCGCTGAAGGATAACTCTCGCAGCATGACCGCCAATGCAAACCGATCGCGCGGGTTTTGCGCCCAACCGGGGGCGTCCATGAGCACTACGAAGAGGAAAAACGTCAAGCCGAGCAAACTCGCCGAGAGACGGGCCTGAATCCCCGTTACCAGGCTGAGCGCTGCGGCGATGAAACAAGCACCGACGAAATACGCCCAAAACTGATGCCAGGGAATCCACGTCGGTATGATCGACGCGATGGCTTCCGTTAGCGTGAAATGCTCGGTGCCGAAGGCGGCGAGAGGTGCTGCGTAAAAAAGCGGGCCGAATAGAACCAGCCCGTCGAGTCCTCGAGCTTTTTGCCAATCGCCACGAAGAAAAATCGTGACCAGTCCGATTGCAAAAACCACTCCACCAACACAATATGACCAAGTCACCTGGCTGGGGATTGCGAGCAGAGCGATCACGGCCGACGAATTCACAAAGGTGCCCCTCCTGACGATTCCTCTCCGCCCACGGTGGAACGTATTCGTGCGGCGGATTTTACTACTCTCCCCGGTGAGAGTGTGGATAGGTGACTTCGCGGTACAAGTGGATCATCTGGAAACTCGGTTTGGCAGGCAAGGAACGCAACAACCTTGTGCTCACTGATGAGCAAGATTGTGGAGAGAGTAAGCTCTGCGCTCAATTGACATAGCATAGTTACTCATTGCCTGAGTCCGAGATTTCTTGTCACGTCTTGCCGATCGAAGCTAATATCTCTGTCCTCATGAAAGGCGCTGTCTATACCAAGGGGAAGTCGGGAAAGGTCCTCGTTGTGAAGGACCTGGAACAGCCTGTGCCCAAGGACGACGAGGTTGTCCTGCGAGTTCGCGCCGCTTCGGTGAATCCGCTCGACTGGCGTTTGAAAGTAGAGCGGCCTGGAGTGGATGTTGCTGGAGAGGTCGTGGCGGTCGGGCGAGGAGTGACGCATTTCAAGCCGGGCGATGCCGTGTTCGGCGTTGGCAAAGGCGTTTTTGCCGAATATGCCCGCGCTCAAGAGAGCAAGTTAGTGCTGAAGCCGGAAGGCGTGAGCTTCGAGCAGGCGGCCGCTGTGCCAATTGCAGGGCTGACGGCCTTGCAGGGCTTGCGCGACAAGGGACGCCTTCAGGCAGGACGGAAGGTCTTGATTAACGGTGCCGCAGGAGGGATCGGCACCTTTGCCGTACAGATTGCGAAGTCATTTGGTGCTCACGTCACCGGGGTTTGCAGCGCGAGAAATGTTGAGTTGGTGCGCTCGCTTGGCGCCGACCGGGTCATAGACTACACCCACGAGGACTTCGCGCAGGACAGCGAACCATACGACCTGCTTCTCGATAACGCGGCAAATCGCTCGTTATCTGCGATGAAGGGCGTGCTGAGTTCGGATGGCAAGTGTGTGATGGCTGGAGCGCCCAAAGAATTTTGGGCAGTCTTGACCCGGCTGCTCAAGACCGTCGCGTGTTTGCCGTTTTGGAGACAGAAATTCAAGTTTTTCATTGCGAATGTCAGTCGAGACGACCTGACGCTTCTTGGCGAAATGATCAAAGCCGGGAAAGTAACACCTGTCGTCGACCGACGCTACCCGCTGGCGGAAGTCGCCGATGCCATCGCCTACGTGGAAGAAGGGCACGCTCGCGCGAAGGTAGTCATCACGATCGCATAGGTTTATAAGTGCTGGTAAGAGGAGACAGTTCGTGAACTCATTTGAGGAGAAACGCCGAGCCCTTCTCATCACCGCGGGAAGCCTCGGCATGAGCCAAGTGTTAGCACAGTGCCTCGTCGAGAGTCAGGAGGCAGCGCGGCAAGGGCATGTGGTTGGCGCCGGCGAGGGAGAACACCTCATTCATTTTCGCGACCAGGGAAATATCTTCATCAAAGTTGGCTCGGCCACAGGATCAGAGCATCTCGCATCAGGCACCCAGCAAGTGATGGTCGGTAGCGGCATTCCGATCCACCGACACTTCAAGATGGACGAGGCCTTCTATGTTCTGGAAGGCAGCGGGATTGTCATTCTGAACGACGTGCGTCACTCATTTGAAAAGGGCGGAACGATCTTTATTCCCAAAAACTCCTGGCATGGATTTGAAAATCCCGATCACGAACTCCTGCTGCTCTGGGTTGTTTCGCCGGCTGGCTTGGATGGCCTTTTCCGTGAGACTTGTAGTCCGCCCGGCGCGCCTCGGAAACAGTTCACCCGAGACCAGATCAAGGAGATTGCCCGGAAATATAACACGGAATTCAGGTGAGCCCATTCGGCTGAGGTGAAGGAAGAACTGCTCAATTTCCCCCGTGGATCCAGTTCTCCAGTTCGCCAGTTGAGCGCATCAGGCTCACGCGAGCCTGCTGCAGATCGTACTTCGTATCCTGCAGCGCGAGGAAGCGCTCGTTGGCTTGAGTGCGGGCATCGCCGAGATCACGGAGGGGAGCGGTTCCGGCGTCGACACGCGTCTGCAGGGCGTCGAGACTTGATTCGGCGACTTCGTATTCAAGTTGCGCGACTTCTTGAGCCGCTTCCAACTGTCGAACCGTGCGCTGCAGTTTAAGTGTTTCCTCCGACGCCTGGTTCTTGGCGGCCTCGGCCTGTTTCTTCGCTTTGGATGCGTCCGCATCGGCACCCTTGGCGCGCTCTTTTTGCGAGAAATTGAGGAATGGGAAGCGAATCACCACTCCAATCGTGGCATTGTTGGGTTCGAAGGTTTTGAAGAAAAGGTCGTAATTGTTGTAGGTAGTGAGGCGCGCGTACTGTGTCGCAAAATCGAACGTTGGCCAGAATGCGCGGTGCTCAGCTTTGGCGCGCAGGTATTGTGCTCGGGCATGTTGTACTGCGGATTCGACGGCGGGATTGCTATCAACCTTGCTGTGGAGATCCTCTTCCAAGGGAAGGGCGGGGAACGGTGGAAGCGAATCGGAAACGGTTTCGATGGACGCAGCCTGCAGGCCAGTAAGCCTGGCCAGATGTTCGCGCAAGACGTCAGCGGAACCTTGCGCTTCAGTCAATCGCAGATGCAGGCGCGCAGCGGCCAGGCGCGCTTTGGTTCGCTCGACTGGACTATCGACTCCTTCCTTCACGCGTTCTGCCATCGCTTCTTCCAGTTTCATGGCGGCGGCCTGCTCGTCCTGCAAACGGCCGATGCGCTGTTCCCAGCGACTCAGTGATGCGTAGCTGAGCACCGTGTCCTGAATCACCTGATTGCGCTGATCTTTGCTTTGCGCCGCCGTGGCTTGGGTGTCGACGCGGGCGGCGCGGATCGCTTCCCGCAACGATGGACTGTAGAGCGCTGAGCTCGCGTTGAAATTAACCAGAGAAGGGGCAGCACCTTCCAGGCTGAGCGGAAAGCCCCATGATTTGCCGAGTCCCGAACCGATCGTCCCCTGCGGAATGTAATTGTTGCGGAGTTCCCGGTAGGCGGCGAAGACTCGCTGCTCGTCGGCGGCTGCGATCGCCGAAGTTGTGCTGTGCGACAAGGCAAGTTCCACGGCGCGCTTTAAAGGCAGCGGCTCTGCGGAGAGGGTGACCGGCAGCAAGCAGGCCAGCACGCACAGCAAATGCGCCAAGGATGTTCTATGACACTTGCAGTCATTCATCGCTTCACCTTTTTGGAGAAAGGGGATTCAAGAGAGCTAGAAAAGCTGAGTGGGACCATGTTGGCTAAGAATAGCCAAGGGAATGGTTCGAGCGGAACAAAAAAGTCGCCTGCGGAGAGCGCCACTGCTTTTGAAGAACATTGTTCGCTGCCAGGAACGCTTGACCGCGGGTTTGGGTGCCCCAACCTATCGCGCTTTATGCGAAGGCCGGGTTTGTGGAGCGGAACTGCGCAGGGAACGACCGAAAGATCCGGCATTTGAAACTTAGCTGCGCTTCTTCGCTTCGTATGCCGGTGCCAGATTCGGAGACCGACCCAGCCTTCGCGAAGAACGCGATAGGCTGGGGCACCCTTTGGTGTTGTACGCTCTCAAGTGCGGCCGAGACGCCCACACGACAGGCGCCGCGACGGCTGCGCTACCGGGTCACTCGATTCAAGGCTTCGCGGGCGCGGACGAAGTCTTTTGCTTGTGCCAGGGCCAGTTGATATTCCTTCGCGGCTCCCTGCTTGTCGCCTTGCTTTTCCAGAATGTTTCCCAGCAGGTAGTGGGCCTTGAACGGAGGCGCCTGTTCCACTGTAGGGGACGCCAGATAGCGCTGCACGAGTTGCACAGCAAATGGCAAGTCGCGGTTCGTGCGCAGCAGGGTTGAGGCGGCATCAATCAGTACGTCCGCGCGATCGATGGGGGCAGAGGCGGCGTGTTTCAAGGCGTCCTGCATTTCATCGAAGCGTTTGGTGTTGCGGTAGAAGAGTGCGAGGTTGAGCCAAGTGCTGGCGTTTCCGTGGCTTTCTTCGATAGCGGCGCGATATTCGCGTTCTGCTGTTGCGGTGTCTTTGTTCTTTTCCGCGATTCGTCCAATGATCCAATGCGCTTTGGCGGCGTCCAGCTGGGAAAGAGCGTCGGCCTGCGCGCGGGCTTTGTCCTGTCCACCGCCGACGATGCCAGGCGCTTCGAGATAGAACTCAGCCAGGTCTGTCCGGTTGATGGCGTTCTTGGGATCCAGAGCGACTGCGCGTTCGAACTCCGTGCGAACTTTCTTGGCAAGCCCAGCCGCTGCGAAGAAGTTGGATGCATCAGCCTTCTCCCCATAGCTCCGGCCGAGCCATAGGTGATATTCGCTCTTGTCAGGAGCAAGCGCGACGGCTTTTTCGCAGGCTGTTACAGCGCGGTCCCAGTTGCTCACGGCAAAATATGCGCGACACAAAAAATTGTAGGACGCCGCGTCATTGGGAGCCGAGCTAATGCGGCCGCTGAGAGTTGTAATGGCGTCGTCGACGCGCCCAGCCGCCAGCAGGTCTGACGGAGAGTCGGCTGCCTGCGCAGACGCCGTCCACGAGAGTATCCCTAAGAGGAAACACTTTACGATCGACTTCATCGTTTACTGAACCACCTTTACTGGACTGCCATCACGGAGGGGCCGGAGAGGCGACATGGAGCTGAGGGCGACAACATCCTTGTCGCTCAGCCCATCGCTCACTTCGATCCTGGTTAGATTAGATGCGGCTACTGTCACCGCGCGACGATGTAATTTGTCGTTCACAATCTGGTACACGTAGGGCTTGGAATCGTCCTGGCGGAGCGCCTCGCGAGGGATGGTCAAGACGGCGTCATGCTGGGCAATGATGACGGTCACGCTCACGTTTGTGTTGGGTAGAAGGCGGAGGTCGTGATTGTCCAGAAGGACTACGGTTTCGCCGACGTTGCGAGTACCGTGCAGCTTGACGGTGGAGGGGAGCACGTCCACCATACCATTCCAGATCCGGCCGGGCATCGCGTCCCAGGTGACTTCGGTTCGTTGGCCGTGGTTCAGCTTTCCGATATCCGGCTCGTCGACGTAGGCGCGTACCAGGACTTGCGAGAGATCAGCCACCTGCAGGAGTAGGTCTCCAGGTTGCACGTAAGCGCCCTGCTTTACCGGAAGAACATAGACCACGCCATCAAAGGGAGCGACGATGTTGGATTTCTGCAGGACATCTGTGGCTGCATCATAGGCTGCTTGCGCTTCGGAACGCTGGGCTTCGACGTGCTCGACTTCGGGTCTCGAATAGCGTTCTTTTTCCTTGCGCTCCAGGAGGTCGAGGTCGGCCTGGGCGCGTTGTAAGGTATTTTCTGCTTCTTTGACTTCTCCGAGGGAAGCAGCGCCTTTCTGCTGAAGACGTTTAAAGGCATCGAGGCTGCGTTGCGCGGAGTCGCGATCAGCGCGGGCCTTCACGATCTGCGTCCGCAGAGTGAGCACTTCTTCCTGCGACCCACCTTTCTGAACGGCTTGGACTTCAGCTTGAGCGCCCTTCAGCTGTGCCTGCGCACGAGCTGCCTGGCTGCGGGCTTCCGAGTCGTCAAGTTGTAAAAGCAACTGACCTTTGCGGATGTGATCGCCCTCTTTCACGAACAGGTGCTGCACGGTGGTGCTCACAGGCGCGTGCGCTTCGAAATTCTGCGAAGGCTCGATTTTGCCGTTGGTGGAAATGACGCTGCGCATGGAGGCGCGCTCAACAGAGGCCGCGCGGACCGGAATCACCTCATCGCGAATGGAATTGAACGAAGCCAGCAGGATGATGGCGAGTCCCGCTCCGAGAAAAATGACCAGCCAACGGTGGCGGCCGAAGAAACCGGATTTTTCCTTATCTGCCAATGCCATGAAGTGGGTTGCGCAAGAAACAATTTACCACCCTAGAGCATGCGCGACGTTGTAATCCCATGTTGCGTGTTGTCAATTAGATGCTCGAGGGTGTCTTTTGGCTGACTGACCGGCCGTGGAAGCGACTGCCAGGTTGGGGAGCGGTCAGGACTTCGGCGGCGAAAGCCGCCGGGTTTCACTGGATTGCGGCGGGGACGAACGCGCGCCCTTTCAAATCGTTACGCCCCTGCGAAAAAGCTTCGTTGCACGCCGACAGCAAGCCTCAGCATCTGGAAGCCGCGGCGGGTCGACGAGTTTTACCGCACGACTGAAGTCGTGCCCTTCCCAGATTCGTTTGTGGGTAGGTTGGCTCAGCTTGAGCAAGGAGAGCGTCGTCCAGACCGCGACCCGTTACAATATCGCGCATGCCAAAGCAGCCACGCTACACTGCGGACCACGCCGCCGCTGGTCTGGACGCGAAATTTCCCGAGATCGAAACATGGCCGAACCAGTTTCCCGGCTACGAGATTGTGATTGATGATCCGGAGTTCACCTCGGTGTGTCCCAAGACAGGACTGCCGGATTTCGGGACGATCACAATTCGGTACATGCCGCGGAAATCGTGCCTCGAGTTGAAGTCGCTGAAGGAGTACCTGCAGACCTACCGAAACCTGGGCATTTTTCAGGAGAACATCGTTAATCGCGTGCTGGAAGACGTGGTGCGCTGGGCCAAGCCGGAGTGGGCCGAGGTTAAGGGAGATTTTCGGCCGCGCGGTGGGATCTCGACAGTGGTAGTGGCGAAGTGGCCGCGCGCGCGACGAAAAGGATAAGCCCGCCAGAGATGCGGACTCAGTTCTAAAGCAATTAGTTCCGAGTCACCCAGGAAACGAACAGCGTATACGTCCCTACAGCGACGAAGGGTGCTTGTACGCATAACACCAGTTATCAACTAGCGATAGCTCGGTTTCGAGTGTTGATATGCGCTGCTTTGATGCCAGACTCTCGAGCACAGGAGACCAACTCCAGCAAGCTCCCTAACGACGCTGATTTTAAGATGGCATTGAGCTTTGAGGCTCCTTCCTCAGGCACCATTCCAGGTGGCTGGCAAGGAGGTCCGCCGGGAACGATCTTCGCAGACGACAAGGTTGTGCACGGTGGTCGCAGGTCTGCTCGAATCGAACGCCACGCCGACAGTCCGGGCGGTTTCTCCACGATCACGAAATCCATTCCAATCGATTTCTCTGGGACCAGCATCGGGTTGCGTGGCTTTGTACGCACCGAAGATGTAAGCGACTTCGCCGGGCTATGGATGCGCGAGGACGGTGATACGTCCGGTCTGGCCTTTGACAATATGCAGAAGCGCCAGTTGGAGGGAACTACGCCCTGGACTGAGTATTGCATCAGCTTGCCCGTGCACCCCGAAGCAAAGCAGCTTTTCTTTGGTTTTCTTGTCTCCGGAAGCGGAAGTGCCTGGGCAGACGATTTGCAGGTGCTAGTGGACGGTAAACCGGTTTGGGACGCGCCCCGAGTTGTGCGACCCAAAACGCCGCTGGATTTGGATCACCAGTTCGACGATGGCTCAGGCATCGTCGTAAAGCAGCTTACAACTTCCTAGATCGATAATCTTGCAACCTTGGCGAAGGTTTGGGGCTTCCTGAAGTATCACCATCCTCAAGCCACCTCCGGAAAGCTGCATTGGGACTACGAGTTGTTTCGTGTCCTGCCATCGGTTCTGGACGCACCCGATCGCAAGGGAGGCAACGCCGCATTGCTGCACTGGGTCGATAAGCTGGGCCCTGTCGCCCCTTGCAACCCTTGCGCGAAGTTGAACGAGAGCGACCTTGACTTCGGCCCCGACCTCGACTGGATCGCAAACGAAACGTTGCTTGGAACTGAGCGCAGCCAGCGACTGCGCGCGATTCGCAACAACCGAGTGCCGGGTAGCCAGTTCTACGTCTCCAAGATGCCCCGAGTCGGCAATCCCTCGTTCGACCACGAGCTTTCCTATCAGAACGTCAAGCTTCCCGACTTCGGATTTCAGCTCCTGGGCCTCTATCGCTCTGGAACATCATCGCCTACTGGTCACCCTATCGGGATGTCATGGGAGAGAATTGGGACAGGATTCTGACGCAGTTCATCCCCAGGGTCGCGCTAGCTGATAGCTCAGATGCGCACCAACGGGAACTTTTGGCTTTCATCGCCAACGCCCATGATGGCCATGCCAACCTGTGGAGTTCGCTCGCTGTGCGGCCTCCTGTCGGAAAGTGCCAACTTCCGGCAGATGTGCGCTTCGTGAAGAATCTGCCCGTGATCAGCGGACTGTCCGCCGCTGCCCCGAGTGATTTAGCACTCAAGATCGGCGATGTCATCACTGCGCTCGATGGAGTTCCCATCGAAAAGCTCATCGAGAGCTGGAGGCCGTACTACGCCACTTTGAACGATGCGGCGCGGATGCGCGACATCGCGCACTATATGACTCGCGGCGAATGTGGAGATGCACGCATCGGCATCCATCGTCAAAGCCACGAGTTCACATTCACCGTCAAACGCGTTCCCTCCTCCATCAACGATTACGACCCCGGCAAACACGATCTGCCTGGTCCCGCTTTTCGTCTTCTGTCGAAGGATGTCGCCTATCTCAAGCTCTCTTCGGTGAAGGAATCCGACTGTACTCACTATGTTGAGCAGGCATCTGGCACCAAAGGACTGATCATCGACATTCGCAACTATCCTTCGGAATTCGTGGTTTTTGCACTGGGCTCGCACCTCGTAGAAAACGATACCGAATTCGTACCATTCACGGAGGGCGATCTATCGAACCCGGGCGCGTTCCACTGGACGAAGCCGCTATCCTGAATCCTGAAAAGCCGCATTACTCGGGAAGAATCGTCATTCTGGTCGACGAAAGCTCAATGAGTCAATCCGAATACACTGCGATGGCCTTCCGCGCCGCTCACGGCGCGATCGACATTGGCAGTACCACCTCCGGGGCCGACGGCAACGTTTCGCCGTTTGCTTTGCCCGGTGGCCTGCACACCATGATCAGTGGCATCGGAGTTTTTTTATCCGGACAAGTCGTCGACCTGGCGCATCGGCATTGTTCCCAATATCGAGGCAAGACCCACCATCGCAGGAATTCTGGCTGGCAGGGATGAGGTGCTCGAGGAAGCGTTGCGGCAGATTCTGGGGGGCCAGGCACCCGCGGCGGAAATCGAAAAGATGGCAAGACCGTAAAGCGGGACGAAGACTTCCGGTCCGCATGCAGAGTTTTGCACTGTGCGTTTTTATGAAGGATCGATGCGGTACACAGGATATCGGGCGGCGACCGCTTCAAAGTCTGAAAGTCGCGCGTTGACGGCAACCGGAAAATGTTGTCGGCCACTCCTCGCGATTCGTACATACTCTTGCAAAATGGGAGCCCTCTGCTCAGCCGGCACGGGCACAAGGTGAACGCGGTGGCGGCGTCCCTGACGGAGAACCGCCTCGCCATCCAACGCTTCGACGTTTTTAACCCATTCAGATTCTGTTCCGAGCATCGATACGAGATATCGTTGGCCGTCTACAGTGGCAATTACCACAGGAGTGGAGCGTGTGCGGCCCGATTTGCGTCCTTGCACTTCGAGGACGGCCTGGAATTTTGGCGGCAGCCCGAGCCCTGACCACCAGCCCATCAAACGGTTTATCCACATGCCGAGACGTGTGGGCCGCCAGTTGCGGTAAAGCAGCCGCATAATGACGCTTCGTTCCGCAGGGTCGTGATGACTTGAGTTCCTCATTCGGTTGGCTATACAGCGGATCGTTGCGCCGTGGGGTTCGACGGTGGTGGTGCCGCGGTGCCCAGAGGAACGAGAGGTAGACATCGTTGGTTTCTCGGGCTCGATTTGATGAATTTGAGGGCCAGGTTTTTCACTTTTCAAGCTAAGGATTACATTGAGCAAACCGATCGGCTCTTCGTCCTTGCATGACAATTCCGAAGTATTTCAATCGAGGCTTGGTTTGTTTCGAGAACTCCGTCTCGGAGGATTCACCACGAATGTTGCCTCCAGAGCCGATCTTCGCTGAGAGCGTAGCCCGTTACGATTCCAATGATTCCATACTTCCGGTGTTTCCATAGGTTCGCGACATTCTGATGGCAGGAACTGGACTT
>Ga0075423_10000946_pt1 | contig 24653 bp, 25 predicted proteins | sample SoiMethybrSBSTD2_FD_80114 | JGI IMG/M metagenome (GOLD analysis project Ga0075423, IMG submission 80114) | Bulk soil microbial communities from a Populus tree surrounding site in Tennessee, USA - Soil MetaG P. TD hybrid SBSTD2 | ecosystem: Environmental > Terrestrial > Soil > Tree plantation... | reverse complement strand
TCGGAGGGTCGCACCTCGACCGCGTAGTTGTCGCAGCCGATCGCGGCCACCTGCCTGGCGTGCAGCCACGGGGCGGTGTGCACCGACATCCCCGGGAACGGGTCGAGGTCGTAGTGGCGCCAGTCCTTCTTGTCGAGGTAGCGCGACATGTGGCCGGTGCGCACGAGGAGGATGTCGCCCGGCAGCACCTCGACGCGTGCGGCGGCCGCGGTGGCCTCGAGGTCGGCCACCGTGATCGCGTAGCCGGGCTCGAGCGCCTTCACGCCCTTGTGGCGGGCCACGTCGAGGAGCACGCCGCGCCCGGCGAGCTTGCTCGTGGTCTTGTCGATGCTGTTCTTCGCCGCACCGCTGCTGGTGACCAGCGTGGCGTCGTAGCCGTTGTACATCTTCCCCTCGTAGAAGATGTGGGCCAGGCTGTCCCACTGGGTGACGCACTGGAGCGGCATCACGATCCAGTCGTCGGAGCCGCCGTAGCCCTCCTGGGCCGCCACCTCGGAGGGGGTGCGGGGCGCGTCGCCCCCGTCGCGGAACATGGTGTGGATCGGGTTGAAGCGCGCGCGGGTGCCGCTCTGGGGGCCGTTGCGGTCGAGCGGGATGCCGAGGGCGAAGACCTTGCCGGTGGTGGCGAGCCGGCACGCCGCCGCCAACCGCTCGGGGGTGATGTAGTTGAGCGTGCCCAGCTCGTCGTCCGGGCCCCACTTGCCCCAGTTGCGCACCTGGAGCGCGATCCGGCGCAGCGCCTCTTCACTCACGCGGGCGGCCTCACGCCTTGAGCGCGGGGATCACGTCGCGCGAGAGGATCTCGAGGCTCCGCGCCTCGAGCTCGGGCGGGATGCGGCCGCCCGGGTTCAGCTCGGCCACCACCCCGTCGATGCCGAGCTGGTCGCGCAGCTCACTCACCCGATCGACGATCGCGCGGGCGGTGCCGAAGGCGCCCTTGCGCGCGAGGATGTCCTCGTAGGAGAGCGCGGCCATCCGCTCCGCCTGCATGCGCCGCCGGTCGGCCGGGCCCGCGCCCGCGCGGCCCACCGCCTGGCGGGCCAGCTCGGTCTGGCGGGCGAAGAACGCGGTGAGGCTCTCGCGCGGCTCCTCGCGGGCGCCCGCCGCGGTGGTCGACGCGTAGACCGGCAGGCGGAGGTACACACTCGGGTCGCCCGGGTGCCCCGCCTCGCGCCACGCCTCCCGGTAGGGGCCGAGCTGGGCCTGCAGGTCGGAGATCTCGGTGGCGCGCAGGCCGATGAAGATCGGCAGGCCGAGCCGGCCCGCGACCGGGAACGTCTCGTCGCTGGTGGCCGCCATGCGGATCGGCGGGTGCGGCACCTGGTAGGGGCGGGGCGCCACGGTGGCGTTGTCGATGCGATAGAACTCGCCCTGATGGCTGAAGGGCTCGCCGGTCCAGGCCCGGCGCAGGATGTCGAGCGCCTCGCGGAAGCGGGCCTGGCTCTCCGCGTAGGGCACGCCGTACGTGTCGTACGTCCGCACCACCCCGCTGCGGCCGATGCCGAACTCGAAGCGCCCCTCGCTGATGTGATCGACGGTCGCCACCTCCTCCGCGATGCGCAGGGGATGGTTCAGCGGGAGCACCTGGACCGCGGTGCCGATCCGGACGCGGCGCGTGCGGGCCGCGATCGCGCTCGCGACCTGGAGCGACGCGGAGATGACCGAGCGGCTGGGGGTGAAGTGGATCTCGCCGAGCCAGACGCAGTCGACGCCGGCCGCCTCGGCCCGTTCGGCGGTCTCGAAGACGTCGCGGAACGCACCGGCCTGGGTCGCCCCCTGGCGCAGCTCCTCGACGAAGACCCCGAAGTGCATGGAGGATACTGGCTCGCCCGGCGCCGTGGAGTCAAGGGCGCCCGGACCGAGAGGTGTGTGGTGGCCGGGCACCGGTGGTAGCATACCCGGGCCATGAGACGAGGGCGTCTGATCGGCTTGACCGCAGCGGTCTCGCTGATCGCCCTCGCGTACGGCGGCTACGTCTGGTGGGAGAGCCGCAAGCGCGTCGCCACCGACGACGCCTACGTCGAGGGCAACATCGTGGTCATCAGCGCCAAGGTCGCGGGTCACGTGGCCGAGCTCCTGGTGGACGACAATCGCGCGGTCAAGACCGGCGACCTCCTGCTCCGGATCGATCCCCGCGACTACGCGGCCCGGCGTGACCAGGCCCGCGCCGCGGTGGCGGTCGCGGCGGCCAGCCAGGAGGCCACCCGCTCCGAGACCCAGCTCACCCGCGAGACCACCGCCGCGCAGGTCGAGGAGGCGCGCGCGACCCTCGAGTCGGCGCGGGTGGCCGAGCAGGCCGCCCAGTCGGCGGTGGTGGAGACGCGGGCCACCCTCGAGGCCAAGCACGCGGCCACCGCGGCCATGACCGCGGAGGTGACCGGAGCGCAGAGCACGCAGCGCCAGACCGCGCGGGAGAAGGAGCGGATGCGTCGGCTGCTCGAGGGCGGCTTCGTCGCCCAGCGCGACTTCGACCAGGCCGAGATGACGGCGGGCACCGCGGCGGCCACGCTCGAGGCGACCCAGCGGCGGCTGAATCAGGCCGAGAAGGAGGCGCAGCAGGCGGAGGCGGCGCTGACCAGCCGCATCCTCGCCGCGAACCAGGCCAAGCAGCGCATCAACGAGGCCCGCGCCGCGCTCGGACGAGTGGAGAGCCAGCGGCGCCAGGTCATCGTGAAGGAGGCGGAGATCCAGCGCGCGATCGCCGCGCTGAGCCAGGCGCAGGCCGACCTCGCGTTCGCGGAGCTGCAGCTCGCCCACGCGGAGGTGCGGGCGCCCGGCGACGGGGTGGTGTCGAAGAAGAGCGTGGAGGTGGGACAGGTGGTGCAGATGGGCCAGCCCCTCCTGGCCCTGGTGCCCCTGCGCGACGTCTGGGTCGTCGCCAACTTCAAGGAGACGCAGCTCTCGCGCGTGCGGCCCGGGATGCCCGCCACCGTGGAGGTCGACACCTTCCCCGGCGAGGTCTTCCACGGCACCGTCGACTCGCTCAGCGCGGGGACCGGCGCGCGCTTCTCGCTGCTGCCGCCCGAGAACGCGACCGGGAACTGGGTGAAGGTGGTGCAGCGCGTGCCGGTGAAGATCCGTCTCGATCCGCGGGAGCTGGGCAATCCCCACACCCTGCGGGCCGGGATGTCGGCCTACGTCGTCATCCAGGTGAGGTAGCGTCGCGGTGGCCGCGCTGCCGGAGGTGGCCCCGATCTCCTCGGCCCGGAAGTGGGCCATCACGCTGTCGGTGATGGTGGTGGCCTTCATGCAGGTGCTCGACACCAGCGTGACCAACGTGGTGCTGCCGCACCTGCAGGGCTCGCTCTCCGCCGGCCTCGAGGAGGTGTCGTGGGTCATCACCTCCTACCTCGCGGCCAACGCCATCATCATACCGGCCACCGGCTGGCTCGCCGGGGTCCTCGGCCGCAAGCGCTTCTTCTTGATCTGCTGCGTGCTGTTCACGGTGAGCTCGGTGCTCTCCGGCATGGCCCCGAACCTCACCTTCCTGATCCTGGCCCGCATCTTCCAGGGCATCGGGGGCGGGCCGATCATTCCGCTCTCGCAGGCGATCCTGTGGGAGATCTTCCCGCTCGGTCAGCGCGGGCTCGCGATGGCGGTGTGGGGGGTCGGGTTCATGATGGGGCCGATCATCGGGCCCACCCTGGGCGGATACATCGCGGACAACTGGTCCTGGCGCTGGATCTTCTACATCAACCTCCCGGTGGGTCTGCTCGGCTTCTTCATGGCGAGCGCGTGCCTCTTCGACCCGCCCTACCTGCGCAAGCCGGCGCGGGTGGACTGGCCCGGGCTCGTGCTGATGGTCCTGGGCTTCGGCTGCCTGCAGCTCTTCCTCGACCGCGGCGAGCGCGAGGACTGGTTCGACTCCACCCTGATCGTGACCCTCGCGTTCATCGCGGGCGTGGCCCTGGTGGGCTTCGTGGCCCGCGAGCTGCTCGCGAAGGACCCGGTGCTCGACCTCACCGTGTTCACCGACCGCAACTTCGCGTTCGGGGCCACCTTCATCTCGCTCATCGGGCTCGGCATGTTCTCGAGCATGGTGCTGCTCGCCCTCTACTCCCAGAAGCTGCTCGGCTACGACGCGCTGACCTCGGGGCTGGTGCTCGCCCCCGGCGGCGTCGGCAACATGTTCTCGCTCATCCTGTGCGGGCGGCTGGTCACCCGCGTCGATCAGCGCGTGCTGCTGACCTTCGGTTGCCTGGTCAACGCGCTGAGCCTCTACATGATGTCGAACCTCACCCTCACGATGGACTACTGGACCCTGACCTTCCCGCGGGTGATCCAGGGCTTCGCGCTCGGCTTCATCTTCGTGCCGCTCTCGACGCTCACGCTGGCGACGATTCGGAGGGACAAGCTGGTCAACGCGACCTCCGCCTACAACGTGCTGCGCAACCTGGGGGGCAGCGTGGGCATCGCGCTCGCCACCACCTTCCTCGCCCAGCGGAGCCAGTTCCACCAGCAGAACATGGTGAGCCACATCACGATCTGGGCGCCGGAGACACAGGCGCGGCTCGCGCGCTGGACCACCCACTTCCTGAGCCAGGGCAGCGACGCGTTCACCGCGCAGCGCCAGGCGCTGGCGATGCTCTACCAGGACGCGGTCGGGCAGGCGCAGGTACTGGCCTACGCGGACGACTTCTGGCTACTCGCCATCCTCTTCTCGATCGTGCCGCTCTTCCTGCCGCTGATGCGCCGGGTGCGGGTGGACCCCGCGCCGCCGCCGGAGGAGGAGGGGAGCGAGGGCGGCCGCGTGCCGCCGCTGCCCGCGCCGGTCGACTAGTCGGCCGCCGCCGACGTCGCGCATCCCCCGGGATGCTCGAGAGCGGATCGCCCCGTGTCCCCTTCCGGCATGGCTTATCATGGGGACTCGGAGGCCAATCATGAAGAACGTCGAGATGACCATCGCGGGCGATATCCTCACGATCACGATCGATCTCTCCAAGGAGTTCGGACCCTCCTCCTCCGGCAAGACCACCATCGTGGCCTCGACCGAGGGCAACGTGACGGTGCCCGAGCGCGAGGAGAAGATCGGGCTCAACGTGTACCGGAAGAAGTGACCCGACCATGCGCCCCGAGCCCGAGCATCCGCTGGCCGCGCCCGCTCCCGGTCTTCTCCATCCCTGGCCCGACCCGCCCGAGGGCGGCGCCAGCATCCTGGTCGCCCCCGGCATCCGCTGGATCCGGATGCCGCTGCCGTTCCAGCTGAACCACATCAACCTCTGGCTGCTCGACGACGGCGACGGGGTCACGGTGGTGGACACCGGGGTCGGGCTCCCGCCCACCCGGGCCCTGTGGGAGTCGCTGTTCGCGGGCGAGCTGCGGGGCAAGCCGATCGTGCGCGTGCTCGTCACCCACTTTCACCCGGACCACATCGGCAACGCGGACTGGCTCGCCCAGCGCTTCGGGGTCGAGGTGTGGTGCCCGCAGGCCGAGTGGCTGATGGCCCAGCTCGCCTGGCAGGGGATGGGGGGCAACGACTCCGAGAAGCGGCTCAACCACTACCGCCGCCACGGGGTGCCGGAGGCGTCGGTGGAGGCCTTCCGCGGACGCGGCAACCACTTCCGCCAGCTCGTGCCGTCGGTGGCGCCGGAGTTCCGCGCGGTGCGCGAGGGCGACGTGGTGCCGATCGGCGGGCGCGCCTGGCACGCCTTCACGGTGATGGGGCACGCGCCCGAGCACGCGTGCCTCTTCTCCCCGGAGGCGAACGTGCTGATCTCGGGCGATCAGGTGCTACCGAAGATCACCACCAACGTGAGCGTGTGGCCGGACCAGCCGAACGGTAATCCGCTCAAGCTCTATCTCGACTCGCTCGGGCGCTTCCGCCCGCTGCCCGAGTCCACCCTGGTGCTTCCGTCCCACGGCCTGCCGTTCCGTGGCCTGCACCGACGGCTCGACTACCTCCAGCACCACCACGACGAGCGGCTCAGCGAGACCATCGACGCCCTCGCGGAGCCGCGCACCGCGAACGACCTCGTGCCGGTGCTCTTCCGTCGCCAGCTCGACGCCCACCAGCTCGGCTTCGCGATCGGGGAGACGGTGGCGCACCTGCACTTCCTCGAGGCGCAGGGGCACGCGAGCCGCCTCGTCGGCGAGGACGGGGTGCACCGCTTCCGGAAGGCCTAGCCCGATCGGCGCGTGGTAGCACGCGCCGGGGCGAGAGGGATGTCCGCCTCGCGTTGACGCCCCTCCGCGCCCTGTGGTACTTCAGGGGCCCATGGCGATCACGGTCTACGGGGCGGGCGCGATCGGAGGCACCACCGGCGCGGCCCTCGCGCGGGCCGGCCACGACGTGCTCCTGGTGGACAGCGCCGCCGCCCACGTCGAGGCGATCAACGCCCAGGGCATCACCATCGAGCGCCGGGACGGGGTCACCACCACGCGGGTGCCCGCGGTCACGCCCGACCGGCTCGGCCGCGACCTCGCCCTCGTCCTCCTCGCGGTCAAGAGCCACCACACCGCGGAGGTGCTCCGCGACCTCGCGCCGCGGCTCGCCCCCGGCGGCGTCGTCGTCTCGCTGCAGAACGGGCTCAGCGAGGAGCAGATCGCGGCCTCCGTCGGCGTCCAGCGCACCATCGGCTGCCTGGTGAACTGGGCCGCCGACTGGGTCGCGCCCGGCCGCATCCTGCACGGCGGCCACGGCGCCTTCGTGCTGGGCGAGCTCGACGGGCGGATCACCCCGCGGGTGCGCGAGCTGGCCGCGCTGCTGAGCGCGGTCGAGGAGACGCCGGTCACCGACAACATCTGGGGCTACAAGTGGGCGAAGCTCATCTACGGGGCGCTCCTCTTCGCGACCGCGCTGGTGGACGCCCACGTCTACGAGGTCGTGGAGCGGAGCCCGGGGGTGAAGGACGCGCTCGTCTCCATCGTGGGCGAGGGGATCGCGGTCGCCGACAAGGCGGGCGTGCGCGTGCTGCCCTTCGACGAGTTCGACCCCGCGTGGTACCGCGCGGCCCTCGCGGGCGACACGGCGGCGCGCGATCGCGCGATGGCCGCCATCGCGGCCCACTACCGGCAGCACACCAAGACCAAGACCGGCATCTGGCGCGACCTCGCGGTGCGCCGGCGCAAGACCGAGGTGGACGGTCAGCTCGGCATGCTCGCCCGCAAGGGCGAGGCGCTCGGGGTGGCGACGCCGCTCACCCGGCGGCTCGCCGAGCTGATCCGCGACCTCGAGGACGGCCGCCGCCAGATGGACTGGAGCAACCTCGACCCGCTGGTGACCCTCGTGCACAAGGAGACCCGCCCATGACGCGTGCCCGCCTCGCGCCGACTGTCCTGGTGGCCCTCATCCTGGCCGCGGTGGCCGGTCTCGCCGCGCCTCCGCCCGCGGCGGCCCAGAAGCCGGGGGGCACGCTCACCATCGTGCGGCCGACCGATCCGGTCTCGCTCGATCCGCAGCTCGAGACCACCGCGCCCGGGGCGTGGGTCTACTTCAACATGCTCGAGCCGCTGCTCACCCTCGACGAGAAGATGCAGATCCGCCCCGCCCTGGCCGCCTCCTACGAGGTGATGTCGCCCACCAAGGTGCGCTTCAAGCTGCGGCCCGGCGTCAAGTTCCACGACGGCACCCCGCTCAACGCGGCGGCGGTGAAGTTCACCTTCGAGCGCGCCCTGCGCGGCAACCCGCCCGCGCGATGGGCGAGCCTGGCCGGCCCGCTCGCGGGCGCGGAGGTGGTGGACGACCTCACCGTCGACGTGATGACCCGCGAGCCCTACGGGCCCATCCTTCGCACGCTCGCGATGTACTGCACCGGCATCGTCTCCCCGACCGCGGTGCAGAAGATGGGCGAGGGCTTCAGCCGCGCCCCGGTCGGCACCGGCCCGTTCCGCTTCGTGGAGTGGAAGACCAACACCCACGTGATCCTCGAGCGCAACCCGGACTACTGGGGCGACAAGGCGCTGCTGGACCGGGTGATCTTCAAGGTGGTGCCCGAGGAAGGCGCGCGGATGATCGCGCTGCAGACCGGCGACGCGGACATGGTGCTGCTGCCCGCGCCGGCCCAGCTCGCGCAGATCAAGCGCGACCCCAAGTACGCGGTCCACGAGGTGGTGGGCGGGCGCGTGGTCTTCGCGGGCATGAACGCGGCGGTCCCGCCGCTCGACGACGTGCGGGTGCGCACCGCGCTGCTCTACGCGGTCGACCGCAAGGCCATCCTGGACAACATCCTGGAGGGCTCGGCGGTGGCCGCCCGCGGGGTGCTGGCCCCGAGCGTGTTCGGCTTCAAGGACATGCAGCTCGATCGGCTGTATCCCTTCGACCGCGCGAAGGCCAAGGCCCTGCTCGCCCAGGCCGGCTGGACCCCGGGCCCCGACGGCGTCCTCCAGAAAGGCGGGCAGCGGCTCTCGCTCTCCTGGCTGGCCGCGCGCGGGCGCTATCCGAAGGACGGGGAGATCACCGAGGCCATCCAGGCCATGCTCAAGGAAGTCGGGGTCGAGACCAAGGTGCAGTTCCTCGAGTGGGCCACCGTGTTCACCCAGTTCCGCTCCGCCGGCTTCAAGGACCACATGTTCACGCTGGGCTGGGTGACGTCGAACGCGGACGCCGACTACTCGATGTACGCGCTCTTCCACAGCAAGCAGGTCCCGCCCACCGGCTGGAACACCTCGCGCTACGCGAACCCGAAGGTCGACGCGCTGGTCGAGCTGGCGCGGCGCAACCTGAACCAGACCGAGCGCGAGAAGCAATATGGTGAAGCACAGGACATCCTCGCCCGCGAGATGGTGTGGATCCCGGTCTACAACACCAAGGAGATCGTGGTGACGCGGGCCGGGGTCAAGGGCTTCACGGTGCACCCGGTCGAATACAACCTCTGGCTGGGGAAGGTCTGGCTCGACAAGTAGGACCGGGACGGTCGTCGTGCTGACCTTCGTGGCGCGCCGGCTGCTCCTGGCGGTGCCGGTGCTGCTGGGCGTGGTCTTCGTGGTCATGCTCACCGTCGAGCTGATCCCGGGGGACGCGGTCGCCCTCATGCTGGGTGAGCACGCCACCCCCGACGCGGTGGCCCGCCTGCGAGACTATCTCGGGCTCGACAAGCCGCTGCTGGTCCGCTACGCCGCCTACGTGGGGCACCTCGCGCGCGGCGACCTCGGCCGCTCCATCCAGCAGAACCGCCCGGTGGTGGACGAGCTGGCCGACGCCTGGCCCGCAACCCTCGAGCTGACCCTGGCCGCCCTGGTGCTGGCCGCCGCGGCCGGGGTGGCCGCCGGCGTGGTCTCCGCGGTGTGGCCCAACTCCCTCTTCGACGCGGCGGCCCGCGTGGGCTCGCTCTTCGGCCTCTCGATGCCGGTGTTCTGGACCGGTCTCGTGCTGATCGTGATCTTCGCGCTCTGGCTGCCGTGGCTGCCGGTGGGCGGGACCGGCTCCCTCGGCCACCTGGTGCTGCCCGCGGTCACCCTGGCCCTGCCGTCGGTGGCGATGGTGGCGCGCATGACGCGCTCGAGCGTGCTCGAGGTGCTGCGCGAGGACTACGTGCGCACCGCGCGGGCCAAGGGCGTGGCGGAGCGGCTCGTGGTGTCCAAGCACGCGCTCCGCAACGCGGCGATCCCGATCCTGACCCTGCTCGGCCTGCAGGCCGGCCAGCTCATGGGCGGCGCGGTGCTGACCGAGACCGTGTTCGCCTGGCCGGGCCTCGGCCGCCTCATGGTGAAGGCGATCTTCGCGCGCGACTACGTGCTGCTGCAGGGCGCGGTGCTGGTGTTCGCGCTCGCGTTCGTGCTGATCAACCTGGCGGTGGACGTGGCCTACGGCGCGCTCGACCCCCGCATCGCGCGGCAGGGGTAACCGGGTGGCGATCGCGGCGGACGCGCTCGCGGGGCCCGAGGCGTCGCTCGCGCCCGCGACCCTGTCCGCGGACGCGTGGCGGCGCTTCCGCCGGAGCCGGCTCGCCATGATCGGGCTGGTGGTGGTCGCGCTGCTGGTGCTGGCCGCCGCGGGCGCGCCGTGGCTGGCCCCCGCCGATCCGGCGAAGCAGAGCCTGATCGAGAAGCGGGCGCGGCCGGGCGGCAAGTTCCTGCTCGGCGCCGACGAGTTCGGGCGCGACATCCTCTCGCGGCTGATCTTCGGCAGCCGCGTCGCGCTCCTGGTGGGCGGCCTCTCGGTGGCCATCGCGCTGGCGGTGGCCCTCACCCTGGGCTGCCTGGCCGGCTTCGCGGGCGGCGTGGTCGACGTGGTGGTCATGCGCGTCGTCGAGGTCCTGCTCGCGTTCCCGTACCTGCTGCTCGCCATCGCGGTGGTCTCCGCGCTCGGCCCCGGCGTGCTCAACACCACGATCGCGGTCGGCATATGGGGCGCCCCCACCGCCACCCGGCTGGTGCGCTCGGCGGTGCTCACCGCGCGCGAGTCCGAGTACGTGCGGGCGGCCCGCGCCCTCGGCGCCTCCGCCCTGCGCGTGCTCACCCGGCACGTGCTGCGCAACGTGCTGCCGACCGTCATCGTCTACTCGACGCTCTTCATGGCCAACGCGATCCTGGTCGAGGCCGCGCTCTCCTTCCTCGGGCTCGGGGCCCAGCCGCCCACGGCCTCGTGGGGGCTGATGGTCTCGAGCGGGCGCGACTTCTTGCTGGTGGCCCCGCACATCGCCAGCGTGCCCGGCCTGGCCATCATGCTCGCGGTCCTCGGCTTCAATCTCCTGGGCGACGGGCTCCGCGACGCGCTCGACCCCCGGTTGCGGGGGCAGCTCTAGCCGTGCGGCTCGAGGGGCGGGTGGCGATCGTGACCGGCGCCGCGCACGGCATCGGCCGCGCGATCTGCGTCGAGCTGGCCCGCGAGGGCGCCCGGGTGTGGGCCTGCGACGTGCGCGCCCCCGAGCTCGCCGCGACGCGCGCCGCGGTGGACGCGGCGCGGCCCGGGGCGGGCGAGGCCGCGGCGGTCGACGTGCGCGACGCGCGCGCGGTGGCCGACTTCGTGGGGCGGGTGGATGGGGCGGCGGGGCGCGTCGACATCCTGGTCAACACCGCGGGCGGCGTCTCGGGGCAGGTGATGCGGCCGGTGGAGGAGGTGTCGGACGAGGCGTGGCGCGAGATTTTCGCGGTCAACCTCGACGGGGCCTTTCACTTCACGCGGTCGGTCGCCCCCCTCATGAAGCGGGCCGGGCGCGGGGCCATCGTGAACATCTCCTCGGGGGCGGGGCGCTCGTACAGCCTCACCGGCATCCAGGCCTACGCGAGCGCCAAGGCCGGGCTCATCGGCTTCACGCGCCAGACCGCGCGGGAGCTCGGCCGCCACGGCATCCGGGTCAACTCGGTGGCCCCGGGTTTCATGCGCACGAACCCGGCCACCGAGCTGCAGTGGGAGGCGATGGGGGCGGCGGGGCAGGCGCGCCTCATGGACTCGATCGCGCTCGGGCGCCTCGGCGCGCCCGAGGACGTGGCGCGCGCGGTGCTCTTCTTCGTCTCCGACGACGCGGCCTACGTGACCGGGCAGACCATCAGCGTCGACGGCGGGCAGTGGATGCTCGGCTGATCCGGGCGCGCGGACGAGGCCGTCGCCGCCCGTGCTAGACTGACGCCCGCATGGCCAACGAGCACGGCCGTCTGCCCAAGGCCGATCCGGAGCGGCTCGATCCGGCGCTGCGCCGCCGGCTCGAGGTCTGGCTCGCCAAGGCCTACCGGGACGACAACCTCTTCCTCACCCTCGCCCGGCGTCCCGCGGTGCTCGATCTCTTCCTCACGTGGGTGTCGTTCATCTACGCGGGAGGCTCGAGCCTCGACCCCGCGATGGTCGAGCTCTGCCGGATCCGGCTCGCCCAGCGCAACCAGTGCGTGCACTGAAGCCTCGCACGGAGCGCATCGTTGGTGCGCAAGGGGCTCGCGGAGGACGAGGTCCAGCAGGCGCTCGGCGATCTGGACACCGCGACGCTGCCCGCCCGCACGGTGGCCGCGCTACGGCTGGCCGACTGCCTGAGCGGCGAGCGGCCGCTGGTGGACGACGCCCTCTACGCGGAGCTGCGCGAGCACTTCGACGAGGGCGAGATCCTGGAGCTGGGCGCCGCCCTCACGGTGGCCTCGGGATGGCAACGCTTCATCGAGTCCTTCGGCATCCGCCCCGACAATTGGCGCGAGGGGGCGCCGCCGCCCTGGGAGCGGTGAGCTACTCTCCCTGCTACTCTCCCTGCTACTCTCCCTGCTACTCTCCGATGTCCTCCGCCCAGAGCGACGGGTTCGCCTTGATGAAGCGGGTCATGAGGTCGCGGCACCGCGCGTCCTGGAGCACCTCGACCTTCACGCCCCGGCCGCGCAGCAGCGCCTCCTCGCCCATGAAGGTCTGGTTCTCGCCCACGACCACCCGCGGGATGCCGTAGAGGAGGATCGTGCCGCTGCACATCGCGCACGGCGAGAGCGTGGTGTAGATGACGCTCTCGCGGTAGACCCGGGCCGGCTGCCGGCCCGCCCGCTCGAGCGCGTCCATCTCGCCGTGGAGGATCGCGCTGCCCTGCTGCACCCGGCGATTGTGGCCGCGCCCGAGGATACGTCCCTGGTGCACCAGCACCGAGCCGATCGGGATGCCGCCCTCGGCGAGGCCGGCCTCGGCCTCCTCGATGGCGGCCCGCAGGAACTCATCCATGGGGCCGCTCCGCGCTAGCGGCCGCCGCGCATCGCCTGCGGCACCACCACCGGCTCGGTGCGCCGGCCGAGGATCAGGTAGAGGCCGCCCGCCACCACGATGCCGACCAGCCAGCTCAGATCGGCGCCGGAGAGCAGCTTGGTGGAGATCGGGCCCTGCAGCGCCGGCACCAGGCCGTCCTCCACCGACCAGCCCGCCACCAGCCCCACCAGGAAGGACACGATCGCGCCCCAGTTGATGTCGCCGTATCCGCTGCGCTCTGGCTCGCGGTAGAGCTCCGCCACGTCGATCTGGCCGCGCCGCACCAGGTAGAAGTCGGCGAGGATGACCCCGGCCCACGGGCTCATCCACAGCAGCAGGCTGATCATCCAGTTGTCGAAGGCCTTGGCGAACGACGGCTGGGCCAGGAAGTAGAGGGTGACGACGTAGCCCACGATGCCTGCAATCAGGGCGATCGCGGTGCGCGACACCCGCACGCCCAGGCTGAGCGCGGCCAGCGCGGCCGAGTAGACGTTCAGGATGTTGGTGGCCACCGGCCCGTGCAGGACCAGCAGGAGAACCAGGAGGCTCGTGACCCCGCCGAAGACACTGCTCACCATCTTGGCCGGGTCGGTGTCCATCGTGGTGCTCGCGATGGTGGCCCCGAGGATGGCGAGCCACACGGTGGGGACGAACATCCCGACGTAGCTGTACCAGAACACGGACGAGGAGGGCACCTGCCGCGGCACGAAGCGGGAGTAGTCGGAGGCCCAGGTCACCCAGGAGATGCCCCAGCCCACCCCGATCGCGGTCATGAGCAGGGTCAGCATCGCGAAGTGGGCCGCGGGCGGGAGCGAGCTGGTGAGCCCCCAGTTGACGACCCCGGGCCGGGTCCAGGCCAGCACGCTCATCAAGGCCATGATCACGACGGTCACCGGCACCGTGTACTTCTCGAAGGTCCGGATCGCGTAGAAGCCGTAGATGCCGATCAGCACCTGGACCACCATCACCACCGTGACCACCACGAAGTTCGTGAGCCACGTGTCGCCGATGCCGAACTGGCCGAGGATGGCCACCGCGATCTTCACCGGGAAGTAGGTGTTGACCCCGATCCAGCCGAGGGTCATCACGAACATGAGGGCGCTCGGCAGGTAGGCGCCGCGCCGGCCGAAGGCGGAGCGGCTCAGCACCATCTGGTTCACGCCGGTCTTGTGGCCCATCACCGTGAAGGCGGAGAAGATCGCGCAGCCCACCAGGTTGCCCAGGACGATGACCGCGATGGTCTCCCACAGCCCGAGCTTGAGGACGATGCCGAGAGCGCCGAGGGCCCAGTTGATCGGGGCGATGTTGGCGCCCGCCCAGATCCACATCTGCTGAGGGCCGGTGGAGTCCTTGTCGGACTCGGGAATGGGTTCGATGCTGTGAACGTCGGCCCGGAGCTCGCTTCTGGCTTCGCTCGCCATGTTGCCCCCCTTGACCCTTCTCCGCCGGAGCGGGTGTGGGTGATGTTGTGGGCTCGGACGACGCCGTCGCGGCCGCCGCGATACTGCGCTGCCGATGCGACCATGTCAAGATGCCGCCGCGGACCGGTTGGGGCCGGTCACCCTTGCCGATCCGGGCCCGATCTGGCACGATCGGCGCCGCCGAATGCGACGCTACCTGACGCACCGTCTCCTCTCCGCCCTCTTCGTGCTGGTCGGCGTCTCCTTCGTGGTCTTCCTCGCGCTCCACCTGGCCCCCGGCGACCCGGCGCAGGTCCTGCTGGGCCCGATGGCGACCCCGGGCGAGCTCGCCAATCTGCGGAGCCAGCTCGGCCTCGACCGGCCCATGATCGTCCAGTACGGGCGCTGGGCCGCGCGCGCTGCGCACGGCGACCTGGGACGCTCGATCATGCTGCGGCGCCCGGTGCTCCCGGAGCTCACCCGGCGCTTCCAGGCCACCCTGATCCTGGCGGCGGGCGCGCTGCTGCTCGCGTTCCCGGCCGGGATCCTGCTCGGGGTGCTCGCCGCCACGCGTCCTGGATCGCCGATCGACCGGCTCGCCCAGGTGGTGGCGATGGTGGGCATCAGCATGCCCGCGTTCTGGGTCGGCCTCCTGCTGATCATCGGCTTCTCGGTGCGCCTCGGCTGGCTGCCCGGCACCGGCATGTACGCTCCGGCGGGCGACGGAGGCGCGCGCGATCTCCTCGCGCACCTGATCCTGCCCGCGGTCACCCTGTCGCTGGTGCCGCTCGCCATCGTCTCGCGGCTCACCCGGACGAGCATGCTCGACGTGATCGCGCAGGACTACGTGCGCACCGCGCGCGCCAAGGGCGCCTCCGAGCCGCGGGTGATCGGATGGCACGCCTTCCGCAACACCCTGGTCGCGCTCGTCACCGTGCTGGGCCTGCAGGTGGGCTACCTGCTCGCGGGGGCGGTCTACGTGGAGACGGTGTTCGCGTGGCCCGGCGTCGGCTTCATGATGGTCAACGCCATCCTCACCCGCGACTTCCCGCTGGTGCAGGGGGGCGTGCTGCTGATCGCGGCCAGCTACGTGGCGATCAACCTGGCCACCGATCTGCTCTACGCGGTGGTGGACCCGCGGGTGCGCCATGTCCACTGAGGCGCCCGCGCGCCGGCGCCGGCGCGCGCGCGCCGCCGGGGCCCTGATCGTGGCGCTGGTCGCGGTGGTCGCCGCGCTGGCCCCCGCGCTGCCACTCGCCGATCCCAACCGCACCCAGCCGAGCCGGCGCCTCGCGCCCCCGCTGAGCCCCGAGCACCTGCTCGGCTCCGACCACCTCGGACGCGACCTGCTGAGCCGGGTGGTGTGGGGCGCGCGCGTGTCGCTGGTGGTCGGGGTGCTCGCGACCCTGCTGGCCGTGGTGGCGGGCACCGCGGTCGGCCTCGTGACCGGCTTCTACGGCGGCCTCACCGACCACGTCGCGATGCGGGGCATCGACCTGATCATGGCGTTCCCCTACATCCTGCTCGCGATGCTGCTGGTGGCCGCGCTGGGACCCGGACTGGTGAACGCGATGCTCGCGGTGGCGGTGGTGAACGTGTCGTTCTACGCCCGCGGGGTGCGCGCGGCGGTGCTGCTGCTGCGCGAGCAGGAGTTCGTGGAGGCGGCGCGCGCGGTCGGCTCGAGCGAGGGGCGCATCCTGCGCCGGCACATCCTGCCCGGCATCGCGGGGCCGATCCTGGTGTTCGTGTCGATGAACATCGGCGTGATGATCACCGAGAGCGCGGGCCTCTCCTTCATCGGGCTCGGGGCCCAGCCGCCCACCGCGGACTGGGGCACCATGCTCGCGGACGGGCGCCAGTTCATCACGGTGGCCGCCCACGTGGCCGCGATTCCGGGCCTCGCGATCTTCGTGCTGGTGCTAGGTTGTAACCTCTTGGGCGACGGGCTGCGCGACGCGCTCGACCCGAGATTGCGGTGACGCGATGGTAGGCGGCGGTGGTTCTCGGCGGGACCCAACCGGAGGAGGAGATCGATGAGAGCATGGCGGAAGCTGGTCGCGGTGGCGGGGCTGCTGCTCACGGCGCTGGCGGGCGCGGGCGCGCCGGCGGCGAACGCGGCGGCCAAGACCTTGGTGGTGGGGCTCGTGGCCGAGCCGACCTCGATGGATCCCGGGCAGCTCACCGACATCAACTCGATGCGGGTGCTGTCGAGCGTGTACGACACCCTGGTGCGCTTCAAGGAAGGCTCGTTCACGCAGGAGCCGGGGCTGGCCACCGCGTGGACGATGTCGCCGGACGGCCTCACCTATACCTTCACCCTGCGCCGGAACGTGAAGTTCCACGATGGCACGCCGTTCGACGCGGAGGCGGTCAAGTTCACCTACGATCGCCTGCTCGATCCCAAGCACCCGCAGGCCGAGACCGGTCCGTTCCCGTTCGCCTCGTTCTACTACGGGGCGATCAAGGAGGTGGCCGTCGTCGATCCGGGGACGGTGCGCTTCACGCTGAAGCAGCCGTTCTCCCCGCTGCTCAACAACCTGACCCTCAACACCGGACGCATCGTGAGCCCGACCGCGGTGCGGAAGTACGGCAAGGAGTTCGCGAGCCATCCGGTCGGCACCGGCCCCTTCAAGTTCGTGTCGTGGGACAAGAACGTGCGCATCGTGCTGGAGGCCAACTCCGGGTACTGGGCCGGGCCCCCGAAGCTCGAGCGCATCGTATTCCGCCCGCTGGTGGAGGAGCAGACCCGGGTGACCGAGCTCCTCTCGGGCGGCGTCGACTTCATCGTGGACGTGCCCCCCGACAACGTGGCCCAGGTGAAGAAGGATCCCAAGCTCGTCTACTACGAGCAGCCCGGCCCGCACATCTGGTGGGTGACCCTCAACACCGAGAAGAAGCCGTTCAACGACGTGCGGGTGCGACGCGCGGTCAACTACGCGGTGAATCGCGAGGCCATCGCGAGCGACCTGCTGAAGAAGACCGCCACCGCGGCCATCGGCCCGGTGCCGCCCTCGATCACCTGGGCCTTCACCGACCAGGTCACCAAGTACCCGTACGACCCGGCGCGGGCCAAGAAGCTCCTCGCCGACGCCGGATACCCCAACGGCTTCCCGGCCGTGTTCTGGATCCCGGAGTCGGGCTCGGGCATGCAGTCGCCCAAGACCATGGCCCAGGCCATCCAGGCTGATCTGGCCGCGGTGGGCGTGCAGGCCTCCATCCAGACCTTCGAGTGGGGCGCCTACCTCAACAAGTACGGCAAGGGGTTCGGCCAGGAGGCGGACATGGGCGCCATGTCCTTCATGCTCGACCCGGGTGATCCGGCTCCCATGCTGAGCCTGGTGATCGACGGCAAGGGCGGCTTCCGGGGTGGTGCCTATGCCAACCCGGAGGTGGACAAGCTGCTCGCGGAGGCGAGCCGGATCGTGGATCTCAAGAAGCGCGGCGATCTCTACCGCCAGGTGCAGAAGCTGGTGGTGGACGACGCCCCGTGGATCTTCATCGACAACGCGGTCCAGAACGCGGCCGGCACCAAGAAGGTGACCGGCTTCAAGCTCCACCCCTCGTTCTACCTGTTCTTCGACAAGATCGCGGTCGCGCCGTAGGCGGTCGCTCGCCCGGCCGCGCCGGCTCCGTCTTGGGGCCGGCGCGGCCAAGACTTACCCGGTAACCGCGTCCTCCTTCCCGGCGCCCCCATCGCGCGGACGCCCGCATCCGGCCTCGCGACGTCGTCCTCGCTGGATCGGCGCTCCGGTCGCGCGAGGCACACTCCTTGCTCCTCTTGCCTTCGATCGATCTCGAGTCGGAAGGAGATGCCGTGATGAACACCATGCTGCGCAGGAGCGGAGCCGGGCTCGCGGTGCTGGCGATCGTGATGCTGCTGGCCGCGTGCCAGTCCACCACCGGCCGGACGCTCGGCGAGAACATCGACGACGCCGGGATCACCACCACCGTCAAGGCCAAGCTGGCGGCGGAGAAGATCGCCACCCTCACCCGCATCGACGTGGACACCAACCAGGGCGTGGTCGCGCTGAACGGCACCGTGCAGAGCGAGTCCATGAAGGTGCGCGCGGAGCAGATCGCGCGTCAGGTGAAGGGCGTGCGGGACGTGATCAACAACCTGCGGGTGCAGGCGGCGGCGCGCTAGCGCGGAGGCGGAGGCCGGAGCGAGCGCCGGCCTAGCGCCGGCGCTCGAGATCCGGGTCGGTGCGGCGCAGCCGCTCGAGCTGCGCCTTGAGCCGGGCGGTATCGTCCTCGCGGGCGATCAGGTCGCCCAGCACCGCCCGCCACGCGCGCGCCTCGCTCTCCCAGCGGCTCTGCGGATGCTCGGTCAAGAGCCGCGAGAACGCGGCGTGGGCGGCCCGGTAGTTGCGAAGCGGGCTCCCCGGGGCGGCCTGCAGGCGGCCGAGCCCGTAGAGGGCGGCGGCGGAAGCCGGATCGGCCGGGTAGTCGCGCAGCACCAGCTCGTAGACGTTGAGGGCCTCCGGGGCCTCCCCTCGCTCGGCGAGGCCGTCGGCCTGGGCGACCAGGCGCGTCGCGGGGCCCGACTCGCCGCGCGCGGGCAGCCCGCCGCTCCACGGGGCCGGTCGCGTGGTGCAGGCGACGAGGAGCAGGGCGAGGGGGAGCGCGCGGAGGCCGCGGATCATGCCGCGGATCGGGCCTTCGGCAGCTCGATCGTGAAGCAGCTACCCCGTCCGGGCGCGGAGTCCACGCGCACCCGTCCGTGGTGCGCCTCCACCAGGCCCTTGACCACCGCGAGACCGAGGCCGCTGCCCTGACGGCGCCCGTGCGCCTGACGGTAGGGCTCGAAGATCGACGCCAGCGCCTCGGCGGGAATGCCGACGCCGGTGTCCCGCACCTGCAGCTCGAGGCGGTCGCCGGCCTCGGCCAGGCGCAGGGTGACCGAGCCCTCGGGCGCCGTGAAGTTGACCGCGTTGCCCAGCAGGTTGATGACCACGCGCACGAGGCTGCCCTCCTCCCCGAGCACCGTGAAGTCGTTGCCCTCCGCGGCGAGGGTCAGACGGATGCGCTTGGCCTCCGCGACCGGGCGGAGCTCGTCCATCGCGCGCGTCACCGCGCCGAGCGCGTCGACGGGCCGGGTCTCGATGGGCAGCGAGAGGGCGCGGAGACGGGTGAAGTCGAGGATCTGGTTCACCATGCCGAGCATCCGCGCCGCGCTCGCGTCGATGAGCTGGGCGAGTCGCAGGCCCCGGGCGTCGATCGTGTGGCGGGCCCGCTCCTGCAGCGTCTCGGCGGCCAGGCGGATCGCGGCGAGGGGATTGCGCAGGTCGTGGGAGACGTGCGAGAAGAACTCCTCTTTGAGGTGCTCGACCTGGCGGAGGCGCTCCGCCATCACGTCGAAGGACCGGCTCAGCTCGCCGATCTCGTCGCGGTCGGGCATGGCGAGGGGCCCGGTCCAGGTCCCGCTCGCGAGCGCGGACGTGGCGGCGGACAGGCGCCGCAGCGAGCGCGTCATGCGGAACGAGAGCCACGCGCTGGCCGCGAGGGCCAGCGCCAGGCTGGTCAGCATCGCGACCGCCACCGCGTGCCACGTCCACGCCTCGAGCTCGCGGGCCCGGGCCTGCGAGTGGACCAGCGCCGCCTCGGTCGCCGCGGTCATGGCCGCGAGCGCGGTCTCCACCCGCTGGGTCGCGTCCCGCGCGGGGCCTTCCGCGAGGCGGAGGGCGGCGCTCGCGCGGGCCTCCGTGACGAGCCGCCGCTCCTCCGCGACGTGGGCGCGATAGTCGTCGAACGCGGCCCGCACCGCGGCGTGGGCGGCGCGCTCGTCCGGCGTCTCGAGGTAACCCGCGACCTCGCGCAGGTCGTCGGTCATGCGGGTGGCCCGCTCGGTCCACGCCCGCGCGTAGTCGCGATCGGCGAGCACGAGCGCGCGGGTCTCCAGGCGAACCAGGCCGTGCAGCGTCTCGCGCAGCTCACCCTGTAGGCGCAGCGCGGGCATCGAGCGCGTGGTGATCTCCTGGTTGACCGAGACGAGGCGCTTGACGGTGAGCAGGCTCCACCCGACCGAGCTCGAGAGCGCGACGATGGCGAGGGCGGAGACGAGGAAGATCTTGGGGCCGAGTCGCATGGCGAGCCGTCGGCGCCCGCGGGCTACGCGCTGGCGTTGAGCAGCACGCTCACCATCTGCCGGACGACGCGCAGCGGGAACGGCTTCTCCAAAATCGGATCGGTGGTGCCGCGGAGAAAGTCCGCGTGCTCGGCCGCGTTGCCGGTCATGAAGATGACGCGGGGCAGCTTGGTGGCGAAGCGGACCGGGAAGTGGTGGCGGGTGCGGAGGGTCTCGTAGAGGGAGGGGCCGTCCACGCGCGGCATGCGGAGATCGCTCAGAACCAGGTCGTAGGGCTGGCGGTCCAGCAGGGCCAGGGCCTCGGTGCCGTCGGAGGCCCCGTCGACGGTGTGCCCGTCGCGGGTCAGGGCGACGGTGAGGACCTCCCGGAGGGCGTCGTCGTCGTCGACGACCAGAATGCGACGGGTCCCGCGCTCATCTGACATGCCCAGAGAGCATGCACCACCAGTGCCAGCCTATTCAGATAGACACGACGCGGGGTTACGGAGCCGGAGATCTTACCGGGTTACGCGGGAGAGCCCGAGCTCTGACAAGGCATGTCAGTCGACACTCGGCCCGGGGCCGATCGGCTGCAGCCGGCTCTGGGTGAAGAGGAGATCGCGGGCCAGCTGCGGCACGGGGTAGTCGGCGAATCCGGTGGCGGCGCGCACCCGGGCCAGGGCGCGCGCCTCGTCCTCGAAGAACCGCGCGATGGCCCGGAGCGCGTCGCGGATCTCGGTGCGCCGGGCCCGGGCCCCGGCGTGCTCGACCAGCCGGAGCGCGAGGGACTCGAGGGCCGCGCGCGACTCGCCGCGCAGGAGGCCGGCCCACCCGGCCGCGCTACCCGCGGGCAGCCGGCGGAAGCCGCGGACCACCGAGTGGCGCGCGGCCCCGAGCTGGCGGCAGCGGTGGCGCGGCACCGGGTGCCCCACGTAACGGAGCAGGTCCACCAGGCAGTAGAACGCCTCGCGGGTGACGTCGCGGGAGCGGAAGGCCCCGTGGAACGCGACGCCCGGGAACGCGGCGGGCGACGTGGTCAGGCAGAAGTAGGTCTCGTCGCCCTCGACGTGGAGGCCGACGAACGGGTAGAGGAACGGATACGCGGTCGCCACGTTTCGCGGCGGCCGCAGGGTCTGGATGAGGCGGATCTCGGCGAGCGCGGCGGCGAGCGGGGACTCGCAGACCTCCCAGGTGATGCGGGCGGCGGCGCGCACCAGCGCGCGGCGCTTGCGCTCGGCCTTCCGTCGCCCGGCCAATCGGTACTGGGCGAGCCGCCGGCGGAGGTTCGCGGCCTTGCCGATGTAGAGCAGGCCGCCCGTCGCGTCGTGGAAGCGGTACACCCCGGGCGCGGCGGGCACGCCGGTCAGGAAGTCGGCGCCGAAGGTCCGATCGAACGCGCGCACGCGGGCATCGTCTCAGGAGCGGGGGCCGCCCGGCGAGCATTTTCGAGTACCATCGGAGCCGCCATGTCCCTGACCGTGCGCTTCGTGGGCTCGGGCGATTCCTTCGGCCGCGGCGGGCGCTTCCAGACCTGCATCGTGGTGGACGGCCCGCGCTCCCGCTTCGCCATCGACTTCGGCGCCTCGTCGCTGATCGCGCTCGCCCAGCAGGGCGTGGACCACAACTCGCTCGACGCGATCCTGCTCACTCACCTGCACGGCGACCACTGCGGCGGCGTGCCCTTCCTCCTGATGGACGCGATGCTGGGGGCGCGGCGCACCCGCCCGCTCACCATCGCGGGGCCGCGCGACCTCCGCCCCCGGCTCGACGCCCTGCGGGAGGCCCTCTTCCCCGGGTCGAGCGTGATGACCCCGAAGTTCCCGATCGAGTGGCTCGCGATGGAGCCGGGGCGGCCGCACCAGGTCCTCGATCTCGTGGTGACGCCCGAGCCCGCGCGGCACACCCGCGAGACCAATCCCACCGCGCTGCGGGTGCAGGTGGGCGGGCAGGTGGTGGCCTACACCGGCGACACCGAGTGGACCGACGACGTGGCGCGCGCGGCGCGGGACGCGGACCTATTGATCGCGGAGTGCTACTTCCACGACAAGCCGGTGAAGTGGCACCTGAATTACCAGGACATCCGGGAGCGGGCCAGCCGGGTCGGGGCGAAGCGGGTGATCCTGACCCACATGAGCCGGGAGATGCTCGCGCACGCGGCCTCGGTGCCGGAGGAGTGCGCGCACGACGGGCTGGTGGTGGAGGTGGCGGGGCCGGGCTAGATCTCTCCGAAGCCGGGGCGCACCGCCGGCTTCGATCGCTCGGCGGGGGCCGACGAATCGCGCTCGCCATCGTCCACGCTGGGCCAGGGACCGCTGCGGTCCTCGGTGGGCGTGGTGAGCCAGACCCCGGCCCGCTGTCCCGCGAGGTAGGCGATCGGGCTCAGGAACACCACGGTCAGGACCAGCACGGCGGCCAGGGCCATTCGTCTCGGGGTCATCGATGCCTCCTGGGCGGATCCTGAGAGCAAGCGCCATTCCAGGAGATTTATCCAGAGTTTCCAGCAAGTTACGGGTATGCAACCCGGGATAGAGGCAGGGATTTACCCCTTGTCGGCAGGGTTTCTCCCAGGCCGGACCGGCCGCTTCCCCGTTAGGCCTTGGTGCGGGCCGACTCCTCCCGGGCCGCGCGGATCAGGGGCGGGTAGGCGAAGGTCGGAAGCGAGCAGCCCGGGGCGAGGATGAAGCGGGTCTCGCCGCCCGCCGTCAGAGCGGCCCGGACCCCCTCGCGCGCCCGGCGGGCGGAGCTCTCGACGAAGCGCGCGTGATCGAGGCCGGTCATGAGGGTGAACGGGGTGCGCTGGCGCGCTTCCGCGATCGAGGGCCCGCCGTTCAGATCGGCCCAGGACAGGGCGTGGACCGGATAGTCCACGAGGCGATCGAAGTAGAGCCGCTCGCCGTGGGCGTGCAGCACGTGGCACTCGCCGCGCCCGCGGATCGCCTCGAGGAAGGCCAGGTCGAAGGGCCGCATGAACCGCTCGTACTGCTCGGCGGTCACGCTCTCCGCGGTGGCGGGCACCGAGAAGAAGATGCCGGCGGCCCCGCGCTCGAGGCTGGCCCGGGCGTAGCGGATCAGGTTGTCGTTGACGATGCGGAGCGCGGTCTCGACGGCCTCCGGCTGCTCGCGCATGAGCCCCGGCATCGCCTCGCGCACCAGGTTGCGCTTGAGCGTGTTCCAGGCGTTGAACACGGTGTCGACGAAGAGGGCGCGGCCGCGGAGCGCGCGGGCCACCAGCTCCACCGTCTGGAGCTGGGTGCCGAACGGGGTCTTGGCCGGATCGAAGGACTGGAGGCGGCCGAGGTCCTGCGCGGTGGCGACCACCTCGAGGCCGTCCGGCATCGGGTAGTCGTAGTCGTTCATGAGCTTGAGCAGGTCGAGATCGTAGTGCTCGAAGAACTCGACGTGCACCTGCGCGGTGCGCTCCGCGGGAGCGTGCTGGTTGCCGAAGTGGTACCACACCGTGAAGGGGGCCCGGTCGACCGGCCGGCCCGCCAGGGTCGCCCGCACGCGCTCGATCTTGTCCATGGGGTGTCTTATATCACGCGCCCTCCCGCGCCGGCGGGGTCACTTGACAGCCCGCGCGGGCGGGCGCAGAGTCGCGGCACTTTCGAGCATGCGGCTGGATCAGGCCACTGGAGGTGTCTTCTCCCCCCGTTCCGACCACCCGGATGGCCGGCGCCGGCCGTCCGCGCACCCGCGCCCGCGTAGCGCTCCTCCCTCGCATTCTCGGGCGCGCCCCAGTTCTCCCTGACCCGTCCTCACTCACAAGGAGGTGCGTATGGACCGACGGGACGATCGACGGCAGTTCCTCAAGACCGGGCTCGCGGCGGGCACGATGGTCGGTGCCGCCGGCCTCGAAGGCATTCTCGCGGCGCGCCGGGCGCCCGCTCTCGCGCAGACCACCAAGATCCACCTGCTGCAGTGGGTGGACTTCATTCCGGAGGGCGACGTCGAGGTGCGTCGCCAGGTCGCCGAGTACACGAAGCAGACCAAGGTCGAGGTCACCTTCGAGACCATCAACGCCAACGACCTGCAGGCGCGCATCACCGCCGCGATCCAGTCGGGCGCGGGGCCGGACCTGATCCTGATGCTGCACAACTGGCCGCACCTCTACGCCAACGCATTGGTGGACGTGACCGACCTGAGCGACTGGAAGACCAAGGACCAGGGCGCCTACTACTCGCACTGCGACGTGGCGACCAAGGTCGGCAAACAGCGCCTCGCCCTGCCCTACGGCACCGGCGGTATCCTCACCGCCTATCGCAAGTCGTGGTTCGCGGAGGTCGGGGCCCCGCAGCCGCCCAAGACGCTCGACGAGTACCGGAAGATCGGCACCGCGCTCAAGAAGAAGGGCCGGCCGATCGGGCAGACCCTCGGCCACACCTTCGGCGACGCCCCCGCGTGGACCTATCCACTCCTGTGGACCTTCGGCGGCGCCGAGACCGACGCGTCCGGCCGCAAGGTGGTGCTCAACGGCAAGGGGGCGATCGAGGCGGTGAAGTGGATGACCGCGTTCTGGAAGGACGCCTGCGACGAGGGCGCGCTCGCCTGGGACGACACCAACAACAACCGGGCCTTCCACGCGGGCGAGATCAGCGCCACCAACAAC
>Ga0075423_10000938_pt1 | contig 24758 bp, 18 predicted proteins | sample SoiMethybrSBSTD2_FD_80114 | JGI IMG/M metagenome (GOLD analysis project Ga0075423, IMG submission 80114) | Bulk soil microbial communities from a Populus tree surrounding site in Tennessee, USA - Soil MetaG P. TD hybrid SBSTD2 | ecosystem: Environmental > Terrestrial > Soil > Tree plantation... | reverse complement strand
TCGGTGCAGGTTTCCTTTTGAACGTGCTCGTTCAGGAGGGTGCGCAGCCTCCGCCACGCGGCGCGCGCCTCCACGAAGCCGCGCCAGCTCCCGACCAGCGTCTCGACCTGCGCGAGCGCCCGCCCGAGGAGGATCGTGCCGGCCATCATGATGCCGGCGGTGACGTGCTGCGAGAGCACGAGGTGCGCGCCGATCGCGAGCATCACGAGCTGGATCAGCTGGCGCGCGAACTTGGTGAAGCCCGAGAAGCCGGAGCCGATCGCGTTGGCGCGCTTGTGCTCGCGCAGCGCAGCCTCGTTCAGGGTGGCCCAGCGCCGCGTGAGCGCCGGCGCCATGCCGAGCGCCTCCACCACGTCGGCGTTGCGCGTGCCGACGTCGATGAAGCGCGCGGCCTGGCGCGCCTGCGTCTGGGCGCGCTCGAGCGGCACGCGCGTCAGGCGCTCGTTCAGGAACGCGAGCACGACCATCACGATCGCCCCGCCGAGCGCGGCCGCGCCGAGGATCGGGTGGAAGAGCGTGATGAGGAGCAGGAAGATCGGCAGCCAGGGCGCATCGAACACCGCCATCAGCCCCTGCCCGCTGAAGAAGGCGCGCAGCGTGGCGACGTCGCGCAGGCCGTGGACGTGCCCCGCGCCGGAGAGGCGCGCGGTCTGCGCCATCAGCCCCTGCAGCACGCGTGGGCCGAGCCGGCGGTTGAGCGCCGCCCCGGCCGCCGCGAGGAGCCGCGAGCGCAGCACGTCGAGGAGCATCATGGCGAAGAGCGCGATCACCGCCGCGAGGCTCAGCACGGCGAGCGTCTCCTCGCTGCGGCTCGCGAGCACGCGGTCGAACACCTGCAGCATGTACAGCGACGGCGCGAGCAGCAGCGTGTTGATCGCCAGGCTGAAGAGCGCGGCGAACAGAAACAGCGGCGTCAGGCGGGAGACGAGGTCGCGCACCAGTAGCGCTATTCGACCCTAGTCAGGGGCATGCGCATTACGGCCCAGCCCTAGTCTGGTTTGCCCAGTCGCCCAGGGCCGACTAGATCACCGCGATGTCGGTCGCCGCAACCGCCGGATGGCCCTGAATCGTGGCCACCAGCTGCGCCGCCCCTGCGCCATTGCCGTCGGCGTCGTAGTAGAGGTTGCCGGTGCTTGTGTCGTATACGACCCGATCGCTCGCGTCGTGCCCGGAGGTGAATCCCGCGCCTGCCGCAAAGCGTGCATCGCCCGCCGCGAAATTCCCGTTGGCGCCTAGCGCCGTGAACACCGCGTTGTCGAAGCTCAGGTGGTCGGAGGCCGAGACGAAATCGGTCACCTGATCCACATTGCCCGTGCCCGGCGGCGTGTCGAACACGAACGTGTCCGCACCGGCACCGCCGGTGAGGCTGTCGTTGCCGCCGCGCCCGTCGAGCGTGTCGTTGCCGGTACCGCCGAGCAACGACTCCGCCGCGGCCGCTCCGCTGATCCGGTCGTCGAACCCGTCGGCCCCGATCACCGTCTCGATGCTGGTCAGGCTCGCGCTGCCCGTCCCATCGTCTCCACCGCGGAGCGTCCCCGCCGCGAGATCCACCACGATCGCGCTCTTGGCAAAGGCGCCCCACTCCAGCGTATCGACGCCGCTTCCACCATCGATCACCTTCGTGCCGTAGCCCGGCACGCTGCCGCCTCCCATTCGCACCCAGTCATTGCCCCCACCGCCCTGGATGGTGTCGTCGCCGCCTCGCGGGTTGAAGAAGTTCCTGGCCGAGTTGCCAATGAGCAGATTGGCGGCGTTGTTGCCGGTGGCGTCCACAATGCCCGTGCCGGTCAGCGTGAGGTTCTCGAACCCGTCGGCCAGCGCCCAGGTCACGCTACTCTGGACGGTGTCGACGCCCCCCGTATCGGAGAGCACATCGCCCGCGGTCACGATGTAGGTATCGTTCCCCAGACCGCCGTTCATCGTGTCGACGCCCGCCCCGCCGTCCAGCGTGTCGTCTCCCGCCGTACCGGTAAGCGAGTCGTTGCCCGCTGTGCCCGTGATTGTGCTCCCCGGCGTGCTCCCGTTGTCCACGACGATGTCGGAGGCCGCCAATGTGGCACCCGGCTGAAGCGTCACAATCAGCTGCCCGGCGCCTGCGCCACTGCCGTCCGCGTCGTAAAAGACCTGGCCCGTGCTGGTATTGAAGATGACGCGATCGTCCGCATCGTGTCCGCCCGTGGCGCCCGCCGCCGCGAAGAAGCGCGCATCGTCCGCCGCGAGCTGGCCCGACGCACCCAACGCAGTCATCACCCTCGCATCGAGCTCCAGCGTACTGTCTCCGGACTGGAAGTCGGTGATGACGTCGGCGTTTGCAGTGCCTGGCGCCTGATCGAAGATGAACAGACTTTCTCCTCGTCCTGTCAGCACATCGTTGCCGGCGCCGCCGTCGAGGCCCCTCGCACCGCCGTTGAATATGAGACCACCTATGAGCGTGTCGTTGCCACCGCGGCCCTCCAGTCGGCTGTCTGCAAACCCGACGGACATGACGTTATCGAGCTCGTTGCCGATGCCGGTTTGGCCGAACTCCCCGACACCGTTGGCGAGCGTGAGATTTTCAAAGCCGGCGCCGAGCGTCCAATCCAAGTCGATTGCCACCACCGTGTCGATACCGCCTGCATCGATCAAAACGTCCCGGTCGTTAACGACCTGATAAAAGTCGTCGCCGAGGCCTCCGTCCAGCGTGTCGACGCCGGTATCTCCAGGAACGAACAAGCCGTGTGGCCCCGCGATAAGCGTGTCGTTGCCGTCGCCGCCGATGAGCCGATCGGATCCGTATCCGCCGTCCAGCGAATCGTTGCCCGCAGCGCCATCCAGGGTGTCATCGCCGTCGCTCGGGTCGATCCCGGCCGGCTGGCCGAGCAAGGTGTCGTTGCCTGCTCCGCCCGACAGAGCGTTGTTCGCCAGGTTTCCCGTGATGATGTTGTCGAGTTCGTTGCCGGTGCCGTTGATCGGCGCGCTACCGATGAGGGTCAGGTTATCGACGAAAGCGCCGAGCGTGTAGCTCACCGAGGCGTCGACCGTGTCGTTGCCGCCGCCGGCCTGCTCGAGCGTCACATCGCCCAGGTTGTCGACGAAATACAAGTCGTCGCCCAGGCCGCCGATCATCGAATCCACGCCCGATCCGCCATCGATCGTGTCGTTGCCTCCGAGCGCGTTGATCGTGTCGTTGCCCGCCAGGCCGTTGATGGAGTCAGTTCCGTTGGTGCCGGTTAACGAGTCGTTGCCCGCCGTGCCGTTGATCGCCTGACCCGAGCCGTTGTCCACGACGATGTCGGCGGCGTTCACCTGCGTCACCGCGCCGAAGATGCCTGACGTGAAGGTGCCGATCAGCGCCGGATCGCCCGCACCGGTGCCGTCGCCGTCGTACCAGAGCTGGCCGGTCGAAGTGTTGAAGATCACCCGGTCGTCGGCGTCGTGGGCGGCATTGGCCCCCGCTCCGGCGAAGAAGCGCGCGTCGCCGGCGCTGAAGTTGCCGTCCGCTCCGAGTCCCGTCAGAACCGACGCGTCTAGATGGATCTTGTCCGAGCCGGTGGCAAAGTCAATGACGTGGTCGGCAGTCGCCGCTCCGGCTCCTCTGAAGACAAAGCTGTCCGCGCCGTCGACACCGCTAAGCGTATCGTTGCCGCCACCGCCATCGAGGGTGTCGTTGCCGTCGTGGCCGCTGAGCAGGTCGAATCCGTCCCCGCCGATCAACGAATCGTCGCCGGCGCCACCGTCGAGCGTGTCGTCACCACCAAGACCGTTGAGCGTGTCGTTGCCCGCCAGCCCGGAAATCGAGTCATTGCCCTCGCTCCCGGTCAGCGAGTCGTCGCCTGCGGTGCCGGCTATACCCGCGTTACCGTTCTCCACGGCGATGTCCGTCGCGACGAGCGTCACGCCGGGCCCCAGGTGCGTGATGAGCAGCGCGGCGCCCTCGCCAGTCCCGTCCGCGTCGTAGAAAAGCTCTCCGGTCGAGGTGTTGTAGATGACGCGATCGGTGGCGTCGTGGGCCGTGCTCGCGCCCGGCGCCGCGAAAAAACGCGCATCGTCGGCGGTGAAGTTGCCTGAGCTACCGGAGTTGGGGTGGACAAACCCGTCCAGGACGATCTTGTCGGTGCCCGACACGAAATCCGAAATCATCCGCGGCGCGCTGGGATCGTCCATCCCCGGGGCGCTGGCAAACACGAAGCTGTCCGCCCCATTGCCGCCCGAAAGCGTGTCGTGGGTGCCGACCGAAACCAGTCGATCGTCACCGTCACCGCCGCTGTAGCTGTCCCCATCGAAGTCCGAGCCTCCCCCCATCAGCGTGTCGTTTCCACGGCCGCCTAAGAGGCGGTCGTTACTCGCCCCGCTGATCAGCAAGTCGTTGCCATCGCCGCCGTCGATATCGGCCCCGCTGTTGACGAAAAGGCCTTGGACTCGAATGGTGTTATCGAGCGCGTTGCCCACGTAGGACACGCCAATGCCTTCACCATCGGAAAACTCGAACGGCTGATATGTCAGATTCTCAAAGCCGTCCGGCAGCGTATAAACGTCCTGGTCCGTGCGGACGGTATCGATGCCGCCTGCGTCGACGATCACATCGTTGAACTGGATTTCAAAGACATCGTTGCCAAGGCCGCCGTCGAGCGTATCGCCCGGCAAGGGCTGTCCGTTTGCGTCCTGCGTAAGCTCCGTGAAGTCTCGCGTGAAATCGGTTGCGCCGTCCAGCGTGTCGTCGCCATCCCCGCCGCGCAGCAAATCCGCGCCGTGGCTCCCGACCAGCGCGTCGTTGCCTGCCAATCCGTCGATCGTGTCGTTGCCCTCGGTCCCGGTCAGCGTGTCGTTGCCGGCAGTTCCCTGGATCGAGCTGCCAGCCGTGCCGCTTACCGTGATGTCGGTCGCCGCCAGCGACGGATGGCCCTGCAGGGTGGCGACGAGCTGCGCGGCTCCCGCCCCGTTGCCGTCGGCGTCGTAGTAGAGGTTGCCGGTGGTGGTGTCGTAGACGATCCGATCGCTCGCGTCGTGTCCGGAGGTGAACCCCGCTCCCGCCGCAAAGCGCGCATCACCCGCAACGAAGTTGCCGGCAGAGCCGAGCGCGGTGAACACCGTGTTGTCGAAGCTCAGCTTGTTGGTGACCGAGATGAAATCGGTCACCTGATCGGCGTTGCCGGCACCCGGCGTCGTAGAGAATGCAAACGTATCCGCGCCAAGACCGCCCGTCAGCGTATCGTTGCCGCCACGCCCGTCGAGCGTGTCGTTGCCCGTGCCACCGAGCAGCGACTCAGCCGCGGCCGCTCCGCTGATCCGGTCGTCGAACCCGTCGGCGCCGATCACCGTCTCGATGCTGACCAGGCTCGCGCTGCCCGTCCCATCGTCTCCACCGCGCAGCGTCCCGGCCGCGAGATCCACCACGATCGCGCTCTTGGCAAAGGCGCCCCACTCCAGCGTATCGACGCCGCTTCCACCATCGATCACCTTGGTGCCGTAGCCCGGCACGCTACCGCCTCCGAGGCGCACCCAGTCGTCGCCCGCCCCGGCCTGGATGGTGTCGTCGCCGCCTCGCGGGTTGAAGAAGTTCCTGGCCGAGTTGCCAATGAGCAGGTTGGCGCCGTTGTTGCCGGTCCCGTCCGCATTGGCCGTGCCGGTCAGCGTGAGGTTCTCGAAGCCGTCGGCAAGCGTCCAGCTGACATCGCTCAACACCGTGTCGACGCCGCTTGAATCGGACAGCACGTCGCCCGTGCTGACGATGTAGGTGTCGTTGCCTGCGCCGCCGTTCATCGTGTCGGCGCCGCCGAAGCCCTGCAGCAGGTCATTGCCTGCGGTGCCGGTAAGCGAGTTGGCGAGGTTGTCGTTCTGCGCGGTGGAGTTGTCGCCGAAGAGGAGCTTGCTGCCGTCGGCGAAGGTGACGTTGGTCGCGGCGAGCTGCAGCGGGCTGACGTTCTGCAGCGTCACGTCCTTCCCGGCCTGGGTGCCGCTCACGACGTCGATGCGGATGTTCGTGCCGACCTGCGTCACGCGCAGATCTGCGGCCGCGACGGTCGTCTGGTCGAAGTTGAGAACGTCCGTCGTGGGATTGAACGCGAGCGACTGCCCGTCGCTCAGCGCGCTGAACCGGAACACCGCCATGGACCTGCCCCTTTACTGAGTAAAGAAACCGATCAGCACTTTGCGCGCCCAATGTGCTGTAGGGTTTTTCCTAGCGTAGCCGCGCCAGCACAGTGCAAGCTCGGCGACAGCCCGTTCAGCAGACCCACAGATTCTCGCGGCCTAAGGACACTCTGATAAAAGCCGCGTGGCACTCCCGTGAGCGCCGCATGCGCTGAATGGAAAACTGGGCCCCGCCTTCGCGGGGCGACTTCTGTAGGTCCCTGCCCGCTGAGGAATGCGCGCAGCGTGGCGACGTCGCAAAAGACCATTGGACGTGCCCCGCGCCCGAGAACCGCGCGGACTGCGGCATCACCGCCTGCAGCACGCGCTGCCCGAGCCGGCGGTCGAGCGCCGCCCCAGACCGGGGCGGACTAGATCACCGCGATGTCGGTCGCCGCAACCGCCGGATGGCCCTGAATCGTGGCGACAAGCTGCGACGCCCCTGCTCCGCTGCCGTCGGCGTCGTAGTAGAGGTTGCCGGTGCTGGTGTCGTAGACGATCCGGTCGCTCGCGTCATGCCCGGACGTGAACCCGGCGCCCGCGGCAAAGCGTGCATCGCCCGCCGCGAAATTCCCGTTGGCGCCGAGCGCCGTGAACACCGCGTTGTCCAGGTCCAGCTTGTCGGTAGCCGAGACGAAATCGGTCACCAGATCCACGTTGCCAGTGGCCGGCGCGGTGTCGAACACGAACGCGTCCGCACCCGCACCGCCGGTGAGGCTGTCGTTGCCGCCACGCCCGTCGAGGATGTCGTTGCCAGCGCCGCCGGCGAGCGAGTCCGCCCCGGCGCTGCCGCTCAGCCGGTCGTCGAATGCACCGCCGATCACGCTCTCGATGCTGGTGAGACTCGCGCTGCCCCCGGTCGTGCCTCCGCCCACCAGCGTTCCCGCGCCAAGATCCAGCACGATCGCGCTCTTGGCAATGCCGAAGTCCAGCGTGTCGAATCCCGCCCCGCCATCGATCACCTTGTTGCCATAGTTGGCAACGCCGCCGCCGCCGAGGGCCACGATGTCGTTGCCCGCCCCGGCCTGGATGGTGTCGTCGCCGCCTCGCGGGTTGAAGAAGTTCCTGGCCGAGTTGCCAATGATGAGATTGGTGCCGTTGGTTCCGGTCCCGTCCGCACCGGCGGTACCGGTCAGCGTGAGGTTCTCGAACCCGTCGGCGAGCGCCCAGGTCACGCCACTCTGGACGGTGTCGACGCCACCGGTATCCGAGAGGACGTCCCCCGCGGTGACGACGTAGGTATCGTTGCCCAGACCACCGTTGAGATTGTCGATGCCGGCTCCGCCGTCGAGCGTGTCGTCGCCACCAAGTGCGTTGATCGTGTCGTTGCCCGCCAGCCCGGAGATGGTGTCATTGCCCTCCGTTCCGGTGAGCGAGTCGTTGCCGGCGGTTCCCACGATTGTGGCGCCGGGTGTGCCTGCGCCGCCGATGACCACGATCTCGGTCGCTGCGAGCGCGGATCTACCTTCCAACGTCGCAACGAGCTGAGCGGCGCCGGCACCGCTGCCATCGGCGTCGTAGTACAGGTTGCCGGTCGAGGTGTCGTAGACGATTCGATCGCTCGCATCGTGTCCGGAAGTGGCGCCTGCGCCCGCAAAGAACCGCGCGTCTCCGGAAGCAAATGTCCCGGCGCCTCCGATTGCGGTGAAGCCGGTGTTGTCGAAGACCAGCTTGTCCTGGGAGGTAGCGAAGCTCGCGACGCGATCCACACCCGTGTTGGGAGCACGGAACAGGAAATTGTCGATTTCTTGCGTCCCGACCAGGCTGTCATTGCCCAGCCCGCCATCGAGGGTGTTGTTGCCGCCGATGGGGTCGAAGTCATCGAGGCCGCCTCCTATCAACGTGTCGTTTCCGGCACCGCCTTCCAGGAGGTCATTTCCGAGCATGGCTGCCAGCAGGTTCGCGTCGGCGTTGCCAATGATGTGATCATCGAAGCTCGAGCCGCCTCTTTCGGTGAAATTCTCTATGCCGCTGAAGGTAAGGCTGCCGGGTCCGCCGTCCGTAAAGCTGTTGGATGAGAGGTCGACCAGAATTGCGCCTTGCTGCCCTTCAAGCAGAATCCCGTCAGCGCCGTCGCCGCCGACTATCGTGTCGGCTCCCCAACGCCCGTCGACTCCACTCAGCAGGAAGACGTCGTCGCCTGCACCGCCGTCCATCAGGTTGTTTCCTCGCCAGCCGCTGATAGCGTCATTGCCGGCACCGCCGAAGATCTGGTCGTCACCTGTATCGGAAGCTAGGGCAAAGGGTTGGAGGAAATCGTCCTGCCTGAGAATATCGTCGCCGGCCCCGCCAAGCATAGTGTCGCTTCCGTCGCCTCCAAAGAGCTCCACACCGGAATCGTTCGCTGTCAAACGATCATCAAACGCCCCACCGAAGGCTGCTTCGATGTTTGTGAAATGGACGCTTCCCGAGCCTCCGGTGCCGCCCCCGACCACGGTGCCAGCGCGGAAGTCCACGACGACCGCGCTATTCTGTCCCACCACCAGGTCATCGAGAAAATCTCCCCCGTCGACTGAATCGTTCCCGTAAGAACCGGATCCGGCAGCAAAGAGAAAGTGGTCCTGGCCGGTTCCGCCGATCAGGGTGTCATTGCCGTCCGCGCCGTCAATGAAAGCACCGGGGCCAGGCTGAGAGCTGTTGTTCTCGTTCCGGATAACGTTGTTGAGGTCGTTGCCAGTGGCGTGCGGCGTGATGACTGGAGCACTGACGCTTCCTTCGGCCAGAATGAGATTCTCGAAGCCGGTGGGCAGGGTCCACGACGTGCCGCCATGTGCGACCACGGTATCGACACCTCCGGCGTCGGTCATTACGTCATCCGCGGTCTCATGCAGCACGTAAGTGTCGTTCCCAGTCCCACCATCCATCGTATCGATGTCGCCCGCGCCGCCGGGGCCGCCGTCGAGGGTATCGTCGCCCGTGCCGCCAATGAGCGAATCGGCCCCGCCGAGGCCGCTGATGAGGTCGTTGCCGCCGCGACCGTCGATGGTGTCGTTGCCGGGCGTCCCGGTCAGCGTGTCGTTGCCTTCGGTGCCGGTGATCACCTGGCCGCCTGGCGCCGTGCCGTTGAGGACCACGATGTCGTTCGCAGCGAGCACCGGATGGCCCTGCAAGGTCGCGACGAGCTGGCCGCTGCCTGCGCCGCTGCCATCGGCGTCGTAGTAGAGGTTTCCGGTGCTGGTGTCATAGACGATGCGATCGTCCGCGTCGTGCCCGCCCGTAGCGCCGGCGGCCGCGAAGAAGCGCGCATCGCCCGCTGCGAATCGTCCCGATGCGCCCAACTGCGCCATGACGCTCGCGTCAAGGTCGAGCGTGTCGCTCGCGGAGTGGAAATCGGTGATGAGGTCGGCGTTGGCGGCACCTGGCGTCTGATCGAAGACGAAATGATCCGCGCCGGTAGACTGGGTTGTGCCGAAATCGGTGCTGTCGCCGGTCAAGGTATCGTTGCCGCCGCGTCCGTCGAGCGTATCAGCACCCTCGTTGCCGACGAGCACGTTCGCGCCGCTGCTGCCGCGGATATCGGCGACCGGGCCCTGCGGACCCGCATTCACGAAATGGGTGGCGCGGAAGTTTTCAATACCGACGAAGAGCGCCCGACTGCCGAAACTCGTCAGCGTACCGGCTGCGAGGTCCACGTGTACGTCGGAATCTGAACGTGTTTCGAGCGTATCGATTCCGTCGCCCCCGTCGATCGAATCGGTATCGGCGCCCTGGCCAGACTCCGAATTCTGGCTGTCTACGATGATGTGGTCGTTCCCTGCACCGCCCTGGACGGTATCATTGCCGCGGCTGGCGATGATGGTGTCATCGCCCGCTCCGCCGGAGATCGAGTCGTCTCCAGTGGGCTGGACCTGTGAGTCAACCCTGATGTCCTGGTCGTCCCGGAGGTCGTCGTTGCCCGCCCCGCCGCGGATCGTATCGTTGCCGCCGCCCCCCAGGATTTCATTGCCGGTGTCGGCTGCGATGAGGTCATCGTCACGAGCACTGCCCTGAACGCCTTCAACGTTCGAGAACGTCATGTTGCCCGACGCGCTGCTCACCGTAACCGTGCCGGTGGGAAAATGGACGACACCCGCTTCGCTAAGGAAAATGCGATCGAAACCGGCGCCGCCGTCGACCACGTCGTTACCGGCCGAGACGTTGATGAAGTCGTCACCCAAGCCTCCGTCGACTGTGTCGGCACCTGCGCCGCCGTCGAGGGTGTCGCTGCCCGCGCCGCCGATGAGCGAATCGGCGCTTTCGAGGCCGCTGATGAGGTCGTTGCCGCCGAGGCCGTCGATGGTGTCGGTGCCGGGCGTGCCGGTCAGCGTGTCGTCCCCTTCGGTACCTTGGATGGTCGAGCCGGGTTGGGCCGTGACGACGATGTCGGTCGCGGCGAGCGCCGGATGGCCCTGCAGGGTGGCGACGAGCTGCGCGGCCCCCCCAAAGCTGCCGTCAGGGTCGTAGTAAAGGTTGCCGGTGGTGGTGTCGTAGATGATCCGGTCGCTCACCTCGCGTCCGGAGGTGAACCCTGCACCGGCCACAAAGCGCGCATCGTTCGCAACGAAGTTGCCCGCAGAGCCGAGCGCCGTGAACACCGCCGTGTCGAAGCTGAGCTTGTCGGTGGCCGAGACGAAGTCGGTCACCTGATCAACGTTGCCGGCGCCCGGCGCCGTGGAGAATGCGAACGTGTCTGCACCGGCGCCACCGGTGAGGCTGTCGTTGCCGCCACGCCCATCGAGGGTGTCGTTGCCAGCGCCGCCGGCGAGCGACTCCGCCGCGGCGCTGCCGCTGATCTTGTCGCTGAACGCATCGCCGACCACGCTCTCGATGCTGATCAGCGTGGCGCTGCCCTGCCCCGCGTCGCCTCCGCCTTTCAGGGTCCCCGCGGCGAGATCCACGACGATCGCGCTCTTCGCGAAGCCGCCGAAATCCAGCGTGTCGAAGCCCGCGCCGCCGTCGATCACCTTGGTGCCATAGCTCGGAACCCCGCCGCCGCCGAGACGGATCAGGTCATTTCCTGCCCCGGCCTGGATGGTGTCGTCGCCGCCTCGAGGGTTGAAGAAGTTGTTGCCCGAGTTGCCGATGAGGATGTTGGCGCCGTTGTTTCCGGTCGCGGCTATATTGCCCGAGCCTCTCAGCGTGAGGTTCTCGAACCCATCCGCGAGCGTCCAGCTGACATCGCTCAGCACCGTGTCGGTTCCGCCCGAATCGGAGATCACGTCGCCCGTGCCGACGACGTAGATGTCATTGCCCAGCCCGCCGTTCATCGTGTCAGCGCCGTCGAAGCCGACCAGCAGATCGCGCCCGGCCGTACCGGTGAGCGAGTTGGCGAGGTTGTCGTTCAGCGCGGTGGAGTTATCGCCGAAGAGGAGCTTGCTGCCGTCGGCGAAGGTGATGTTGGTCGTCGCCAGCTGCAGCGGGGTCATGTTCTGCAGCGTCACGTCCTTCCCGGCCTGACTGCCGCTCACGACCTCGATGCTAATGTTCGTGCCGACCTGCCTCACGTTCAGGTCCGCGGCGGCGACCGTCGTCTGGTCGAAGTTGAGAACGTCTGCGTTCGGATTGAAGGCGAGCGACTGCCCGTCGCTCAGGGCGCTGAACTGGAACACTGCCATGTGCCTTACCCCTCAGGAGGAAAACCGAGCAGCACTCTGCGCGCTCAATGTGGCTGTAGGGGTTTCCCTAGCGTAGCCGCGCCAGCACAGTGCAAGCTGGACGACAGCCCTTTCAGCAGGCTTACAACATTGACCCTGATCCTTCCGGCCTAAGGACACTCTGATAAAAGCGTCTGTCCCTAGTCGACGCGAAGCTCGACTTCGCCCAGGCCTTCGATCGAGTACTTCACGAGATCGCCGGGTTTCATGTTCTTCGAAGTGATGATGCTGCCGGTGATCACGACGTCGCCGCGACGGAGGCCGCGGCTGTGGGCGGCGAGATGGTCGGCGATCCAAGCCACTGAATTGAAGGGGTGGCCCATCGCGTCGCCGCCGTTGCCCTTGCCCACGAGGCTGCCGTTGACCGTGGCGCGGCCGCGCACTGCCGCGAGATCGAGCGTCTTCCAGTCGCTCACGGGGTAGCCGAGCACCGCGCCTTCGTTCCAGCTGTTGTCGGCGATGAGATCGAACGGATGTTTGGAGAGCTCGCCATAGTCCGCCTGGCGATCGTCGGCGAGCTCGATGGCGGGCATCACCGCGCCGACCGCGGCCGCCACGCGCTCCAGCGTGAACGGCGCATCGGCCGCGGGAAGGTCTTCCTCTAACAGCACGGCGATCTCGAACTCGACGATGAGGCGCAGGTAGTCGCCCGCGCGCACCGCGGCCGGCGTGCGCAGCAGCGTGGACTCGAACATGATGCCCGCCTGGGGCCGATCCACGCCGACGAAGCGCTGCATCGCCTTGCTCGCGAGCGCGATCTTGTACCCGGCGATCGCACCGCGCTTCTCGGCGCGCAGCGCGACGAACGCGTCCTGGATCTCGTAGGCGGCCTCGCTGGTGCGCGGCGCAAGCTCGGGCGGCAACGGCCGGAAGGGCTCACGCCGTTCGTGGGCTTCGTGAAGGAGGCGCGCGGCGCGCGTGAAGCGCGGCTCGGTCATCCGCGCCCGGGGTGGACATGCCCGCACGCCGGGCAGCGGCGCTCGCCGGCGTAGAACGCCTCGAAGAGAGGCGGCAGGTCGGCTACGATGTCCTGCACGTTCACCTCGACGCGGTGGATGCGCGTCCAGCAGCGCGGGCAGTACCACTCGAAGGCGTCGTTCACCTCGCGCGGGCGCATCTTCTCGACCACCAGGCCGATCGAGCCCGCCGGCCGCTGCGGCGAGTGCCGGAAGTGGCCCGGGATGAGCAGGATCTCGCCCTCGCGGATCGGGATGTCGCGCGGCCTGCCGTCTTCGACCGCCTTGAGCACGATGTCGCCCCTTAGCTGGAAGAAGAATTCCTCGTACGGGTCGTCGTGGTAGTCCGTGCGCGCGTTGGGGCCGCCGATCACCTGGATGATCAGGTCCTCGGCCTCGCGGAACACGAGCTGGTTGCCCACCGGCGGCTTGAGCAGGTGCGCGTGCTCGTCGATCCAGCGGCTGAAATTGAAGGCGGAAAGCGCCACGGGCGTATATTCCGCAGGCATTCTAGAATAGCGCTGCAGCGCCCCAGAGACCATAAGATGAAACTCGACTCCCGGACGTATGCCGACACTCTCGTCGTGGCGCCGGCCGGCCGGCTGGACCACGACAACTGCGAGGCGTTTCGCGCCGGCCTGCAGCCCCTCCTCGACGAGGCGCTCGCCAAGCGCCAGCGCATCGTGGTCGACCTCTCCGGCCTCGAATACGTGTCCTCGGCGGGCCTGCGCTGCTTCATGCTTGCGGCCAAGGAGGCCGGCGCCAAGGGGGGAAAGATCGTGCTCGCGGCGCTGCGGCCGGTGGTGGCGGAGATCTTCCAGATCAGCCGCTTCGACATGGTGTTCGAGCTTCATCCGTCGGTCCGCGAGGCGCTCGCCGCAGTGTCGGCGGACGCCGCCGCGGCCTTCGACCGGGGCTAGCGCGCCGCGATGCGCGTGCGCTTCTGGGGCACCCGCGGCTCGATGCCGGTGTCGCTCACCTCGCTCGACCTGCGCGACCGCCTGGCGCAGGCGCTCCTCGCCGCGAACGGCCGCGGGCTCGACGACATCCAGAAGGCCGCCGCCTTCGTCGAGCACGAGCTCGACTTCGCGCTGTCGCACACCTTCGGCGGCCATTCCTCGTGCGTGGAGTTCGAGACCGGGAGCGACCAGTACTTCGTCTGCGACATGGGCAGCGGCGCCCGCCCGTTCGGCGCGCACGTGCTCGCGCGCCAGTCGGGCCGGCCCGCGGCGGTCAACATCTTCATGTCGCACATGCACTGGGACCACATCATGGGCTTTCCCTTCTTCGGGCCGGCCTACGTCCCCGGAACGCGCCTGCGCATCTACGGGTGCCACAGCGACCTGGAGCAGGCGCTTCGCCGCCAGCAGGAGCCGCCCTCCTTCCCGGTGCCGTTCGCGCACCTCACCGCGACCATCGAATTCGTGCCTCTCGTCCCGGGCGTGACCCAGGAGGTGGCGGGCGTCAAGGTCACGCCCGCGCCGCAGTTCCATTCGGGCGACTCGTACGGCTTTCGCTTCGAGCGCGACGGCAAGAGCTTCGTCTACAGCACCGACTCCGAGCACAAGCTCGACGACATCCGCGAGACCCAGCGCATCGTCGAGTTCTTCCGCGGCGCCGACCTCGTCATCTTCGACGCGATGTACTCGCTCGCCGAGGCGGTCTCGGTGAAGGCCGACTGGGGCCACTCGAGCAACGTCGTAGGCGTGGAGCTCTGCCAGATGGCCCAGGTGAAGAAGCTCGCGCTCTTCCACCACGAGCCGGCGAACGATGACAGCGCGATCCGCCGCATCCTTCGCGACGCGCGCCGGCTGGAGGAGCTCACCCGCCAGGGAGGCGGGCTCGAGGTGACCGCGGCCTACGACGGGATGGAGATCGAGCTCTGACCCGCGCGCGCGTCGCCGCCGCCGCGCTCGTCGTCCTGCTGCTAGCGCTCGTCGGATGGTCGCCCGGTCCCGTCCAGGCGGTGCGCGAGGCGCTGTTCGACTCCTACCAGCGCCTGCTGCCGCGCGAGCGGCGCAGCGCCCCGGCGACCATCGTCGAGATCGACGAGGCGACGCTCGCCGAGTACGGCCAGTGGCCCTGGCCGCGCACCCTCGTCGCCGAGCTCGCTACGCGCATCGCCGAGCACGAGCCCGCGGCGATCGGCTTCGATCTCCTGTTCCCCGAGCCCGACCGCTTTTCGCCCGCCGAGGTGTCGCGCCTGGTGCCGCTGCCCGACGAGCTGGCGCAGCGCCTGGAGCGGCTGCCGAGCAACGACGCCTGGCTCGCGCTGGCGATCCAGGACCATAAGGTGGTCCTCGCCGTGGCCGGCCTGGAGGAGCGCGAGCCGCAGGGCTCGCCGCCGCTGCGCGAGTACGGGAAGCTCCTCGCGAGCGTGCCGGAGATCGATCGCGCGGCCGCGGGGCGCGGCCTCATCAGCGTGGACGTGCCCGAGCGCCTGGTGCGGCGCGTGCCGCTTGTCGCGCGCGTCGGCGACACGCTGGTGCCGGCGCTCGCGCTCGAGCTCTGGCGCGTGGGTACAGGCGCGCGCCAATTCTCGCTGAGCGACGCGGGCGACGGCCTGCTGCGCGTGGAGTTCGCCGGCGCTTCGGTGCCGGTGCAGCGCGACGGCTCGATGTGGCTGCGCTACAGCCTGCACGACCAGACGCGCTTCGTGTCGGCCTCGCAGCTCCTCGCCGGCGACGCCGACCCCGAGCTCCTGCGCGCGAAGCTCGTGCTGCTGGGCGTCACGGGAGTCGGGCTGCTCGACTACAAGGCGACGCCGCTCGGCGAGCAGGTTCCCGGCGTGGAGCTGCACGCGCAGCTCATCGAGCAGATCTTCGACGGCACCTTCCTGGTGCGGCCAGACTGGGCGCGCTGGCTCGAGCTCGCGCTGCTCGCCGCCGGCGCCGGCGTCCTGATCTGGCTGGTGCCTTCCTCGCGCGTGCATTTCTCGGTCGCCACCACCGGCGCGCTGCTCGTGGCGTTCTTTGCCGCGGGCTTGTGGGCCTTTTCCCGCGGCCTGCTGCTAGACGCCGCGTGGCCCGCTTTCGGCCTCGTCGTCGCTTTCGCCGTGCTTCTCGCCGCGACGCTCTCGGAGGCCGACCGGCAGCGCCGCGAGCTGCGTGAGGCGGCGGCGCGCGCCGCCGGCGAGCTCGAGGCGGCGCGGCGCATCCAGATGGGCCTCCTTCCCGACACCGCGGTATTCGACGCCGAGCAGCGCTTCGCCCTGCGCGCGCTGGTGCAGCCCGCGCGCAGCGTGGGCGGCGACTTCTACGACTGCTTCAAGCTGGACGAGCGGCACCTTTTCTTCGTCGTGGCCGACGTCTCGGGCAAAGGCATGCCGGCCGCGCTCTTCATGGCGCTGTGCAAGGCGACCATCAAGGCCGCCGTTGTGAACGCGGGCGCGGAGCCGGCGGCGGCGCTGCGCCGCGCGGCGCAGGAAATCACCCGCGACAACCCCGAAACGTTCTTCGTCACGGTGTTCGCCGCCGCGCTCGAGCTCGACACGGGCGAGCTCGCCTATTGCAATGCCGGGCACGAGCCGCCGTACCTGCGCGGCGCCTCGGGCGTTCACCGGCTGCCGACCGCGCCCCGGCCGCCGGTCGGCGTGCCGGGCGCGTTCTCGTTCACCACGCAGTCGGTGCGCCTCGCCCGCGGCGACGTGCTCTGCGCGCTCACCGACGGGGTCACCGAGGCGATGAACGAGCGCGGCGAGCTCTACGGCCACGAGCGGCTGGAGCGGCTGCTCGCCTCGCTGCCGGCCGGCACGGCGCCGCTCGAGACCAACCTGGCGGTGATCGAAGACGTGCAGCGCTTCGTGGGCGAGGCGCCGGCCTCGGACGACCTGACGCTGCTGACGCTGCGCTGGAACTAACTAACGTACGTTGATTTCCACCCGCCGGTTGAGCGGCTCGTCGACGTCGTTCTCGGTCGGCACGACCGGCTCGCGCTCGCCGCGGCCGGCGGCGCGGATGCGCTCGGCAGAGGCGATGCCCTGGGCGACGAATTCGGCCTTGACGCGCTCGGCGCGGGCAAGCGAGAGCTCGTCGTTCGCCTGCTCGTTGCCGACGCGGTCGGTGTGCCCGATCACCACGATATCGGCGACCTCGCGCCGGCGCAGCTCCTCGAGCATGCGCCCGAGCTCGAGCTTGGAGGCATCGGTCAGGTCGTCCGTCCCCGTGACGAAATAGAGCAGGAACGAAACCGGCCGCGGCGGCAGCGCCGCGATCGCATCGTGGAACATCGGCAGCGACACGGCGACGCGCTCCAGCTGCGGCCGCTGCACCTCCGAGGCTGCGCCGGAAGTCGACGCGACGACCTGGGCCTCGGCCTCTTTCGGCTCGAGCTTTTCGAGGTGAATCTGGCCGTCCGAGGTGACGCGGCTCGTGGCGTAGGCCTCGTTCAGGATGACCCGGTCGTCGCCGCGCTCCACCACGACCATGCCGACGTGACCGTCGGCGCTCGGCACGACCACCACCATTTCCTTTGTCGCTGGGAAAAGCAGGAACAGCGCCAGGGCGGCGCCGACGAGCGCGACCGCCACGTCAGTCGACGCGCACGAGGAACTCGGTTCCGCGAACGCCCATCACGCTCGAAGGGGTGCGCACGCGCATCGATCCCGGCGTCTGCTTGACCATCTTGCCCGACACCACGGCGAGCGAGCCCTTCTTGAGCGAGGCGTCGAACTGCCCGTCGTGCGTAGTGCTGTCGAACCGGTAGCTCTCGATCGCGAACACGGTCGAGGGCCCGGCCGACACCATGGTGTTGTCGAGGAAGGTCACGCCGACCGAGCCGTCGGCGCCGGTGACGAGCGTATCGGAGCTGCGCACCGGCATCCCGGCGCTCGCCGGAATGCGCTTGCCTTCGCGCTCGACGTGCACCGTGCCTTTCGCGTTCTTGATCTGCCCGACGTCCTGCGCATATGCCGCGGAGCCCATCAACGCCGCGGCGGCCACTGCAAGTATCCAGCGCATCGGAGCCTCCCTTAGGTCCGGTTCCCACTACGCCCTACGCCCCAAATTCTATAATGGGGGTCAACATACAAGCGTGCACAATGCCCGCGCTCTCACGAACCGCCATGTTTCTCGCCCGCATCGACCGGCTGCGGGCGCTGCGTGAATTCCTCGAGCGCTTCTGCGCCGACGCCGGTCTCGGCGGCGACCAGTGCCTGCGCCTGAACCTCGTGCTTGAGGAATTGTTCACGAATACCGTGCGCCACGGGCACCGCGGTGACAGCGATTCGCCGGTCTGGCTGACCTTGAGCATCGCGGGCGCCAACGTGAGCCTCACTTACGAGGATGCTGCACCGCCCTTCAATCCCTATGGCGCCCCGCCCGACGCGCCGCCCGACATGACCGTCAAAATGCGTAAGATCGGCGGCCTGGGCGTGCTCCTCACGCGCAAGCTCGCCGCCTCGCGCGAATACGCCTACCTCTACGGAAGAAACCGCATCCGGCTCGCGCTCAATCTCGGCTGAGCCGAGCGGGATTTTCCTGCGCGCCGCATGGTCAATCCTCTTTTCGGAGGTGGCCATGCCCCAGAGACTGGAAGATCTGCTGTTCGCGCTCGAGGAGCAGTTTTGGCTGAAAAGCGCGGACTACCATGACAGCAACCTCGCCGATGCCGCGATGCTGGTGTTTCCGGATCCGGCCGGCGTGCAGGTCAAGGATGAAATCCTGTCTTCCCTTGCGGGCGCATCGCGCTGGAGCGATGTGGCGCTCGAGGAGCATCGTGTCATGGAGCTCTCGAGCGGCGCCGCGCTGGTGACCTACAAGGCGACTGCGCGTCGCGCCGGCGAGCCCAAGCCGTATCGCGCCCGCGCGAGCAGCGCCTACGTGCACGATGGAAGACGGTGGAAGCTCGCCTTCCATCAGCAGACGCCCCTGCTGTGAGTGAGCCTATACGGTGCGCCCGCTGCACATCGTGCAACGGGCGGAAATTCTTACAGGGTCAGGTGGTGTGTAATTTCCATCGGCGCCGGCCGAAGAGCGCGAGCCCCGTACCGGTCCCAAGTCCCCACGCCGCGTTGACGAGCAGCCCCACCATCAAAGCCTTGGGCGCGCCGCCGCCGAAGAGCGGCTGACCTTTCATCGAAGCGACCAGGGTCCACGCCACAAGCGAGGGGAAGAGCGCGCCGAAGATCGTCGCCGCTATCACGAGCGCGCTATCGGCGAACTTTCGAAGGGCCACGGCGAGCACCACGCCCCAGACGCCGCCCCAGAACACGATCGACCAGAGCTGCGCAACCCCCAGTGGTTGCGTGGGCTGCATCGAGTAGGGCGCGCGCGGCGTGATGCCGATCGCGTGAAGCAGCGCGGCGATTACTTGATGGAATAGGAGCACGGAGACCGCCCCGCTCACGAAGCCGACAACGAGCCACCGGCCGAGATTTTCCTTGGTCATCATGAGAGCTGACCTGCAACACCTGTTCCCGCGCGCGCTCCGTTGGATGTGCCGGAACGTGCCTTGCAGCGGTATGGGCCTAACCCCGCAAAGAGGGATCCTGAAACCTTACCAACGGAAAGGATTCAATGATCAGGAAGCTTTCATATTTGCTTCTCGCAAGCGCAGCCGCAGTTTCGTTCAGCGCGATCGCCGCGGGCAACCAGCAGCAGTCGCAAGGGCAAAGCGACCAGGCCCAGGCGCAGGGCAGCCAATCTTCGCAGGGCAGCCAGTCGGCGCAGAGCAGCCAGAGCCCCGACGTGGTGAAGCAGGCTCAGGAGAAACTGAGCTCCGCCGGCATGGACAGCGGCCCCGCCGACGGCAAGCTGGGTCCGAAGACCCAGGCCGCGGTAAAGGAGTACCAGCAGTCCAAAGGCATTCAGGCCTCGGGCAAGCTTGACCAGAAAACCCTGGCCGCCCTCGGCGTGAGCGAGAGCTCCGGCTCCGCCTCGACCGGCTCCACGAAATCCTCGAGCGGCGCGAGCGCCTCGTCGCCGTCCAGCTCGAGCGGCGCTTCGTCACCCTCCTCGTCCGGCGCCTCGAGCGGCTCGACCGGCTCGAGCGGCAAGGCGTCCAAGTACTAGCTAATCAAGTCCAAAACGAAAGAGGCGGAGAGCGTAACGCTCCCGCCTCTTTTTTTGCTGGAGGCATTACACGGTCAGGCGCCAAGGACTACACGCGTGTCGACGGCCGGCTACACGAGCGCGTGAGGTTGTCGTGTCACTTGGACTGGCGCACGCTTTGCCTGTACTGTTCGCGCTTGTCCATGGCCGTCCACGATCTCGATAAGGCGTACGCCGTGCACGCCGCGCTCCTAGCCCTGTTCATCCAGGAGCACGGCGGGACGAGCAATGCCGGCGCGCTGGCGCGGGCGCAGGGGCTGTGCAACGCGGCCGTCGATGCGGTGAACGACGTGGAAAGTCGCGTCGCCATTCGCGGGGTGAAGAGCCTCGCGATGCTGCTCTACTCCGACGACGGGCATTACGGCATCGCGATCGGCGACCTGCACGGCGTGCACGCCGTTCGCCTCCAGATCGCGAACGAGCTGAGCGCCTTCCGGGGCCGCCTCGAGCTGCTGGAATCGCGCAAGCCTTCGCGCCCGGAAATCCCCGCCGTCGAGCCCAACAAGCACCTGCGCGTGCTCGTGGTGGAGGACAACCGCGATTCGGCCGAATCGCTGCGGCGGCTGCTCGAGCTCTGCGGCTACACCGTCACCGTCGCGGAGACCGCGAAGGAAGGCCTCGATACGGCAAGGAGCATGCGGCCCGACGTCATCCTGTGCGACATCGGCTTGCCCGATTCGGACGGCTTCTCGCTCGCCCGGGCGCTGCGCAAGAACCCCGAGACCTCGGCGGCGCGGCTGATCGCCGTGACCGCCTACGGCAAGGACGAAGACAAGGAGCGCTCGAAGAAGGCCGGCTTCGCCCTCCACCTCCTCAAGCCGGTCAGCCCGGGCACCTTGCTGCAGGTGCTCGAGGACGTCCCCCAGCTGGTAAAAAGTTCTTAAGAAACGAGGGGCTTAGCTACTTCGGGCTAAGGCTTTGAGCGAAGTCCGGCTGGCATAATCATCCGGCTATTTCCCGGGGGGTCATGCCGCGGCTTCAGGGGCGGCGACTAAGTTGATAACGACGATGGTCCAGCTCCAGTTCGACGCCAGCACCGCGCCCACGATCCTCTATCTCGGCGCGCATTGCGACGACATCGAGATCGGCTGCGGAGGCACCGTGATGCAGCTCGCCCGCCGCTATCCGAAGGCGAGATTCGTCTGGGTCACGCTCAGCTCCGACGCCGAGCGCGCGGCCGAAACGCGCGCGGCGGCCGAGCGCCTGCTGCACGGCGCCCGGGAGTACGACGTTCACGTCGAGGAATTTCGCGGCAGCTACTTTCCGTCGTGCTTCGCCGAGCTGAAGGACTACTTCGAGGGCCTGAAGGCGCTCAAGCCCGACGTGGTGTTCACCCATTTCCGCAACGACTTGCATCAGGACCATCGGGTGACCAACGAGCTGACCTGGAACGCCTTCCGCAACCACCTCGTCCTGGAATACGAGATCCCGAAATTCGACGGCGACCTTGGCGTGCCCAACGTCTTCATCCCGCTCACCCGTGCGGAGCTGCGGCGCAAGTGCGACGTCGTGACCGAATGCTTTCCGAGCCAGGCGAGCAAGACCTGGTTCTCGCGCGACACGTTCGAGGCGATCGCCAGGCTGCGCGGCATCGAGTGCAACGCGCCCGAGGGCTTTGCCGAGGCGTTCTACGGAAGAAAGCTTCGCCTCAACCCCTTTGACCAGATCCAACAGACGGCAACCACCCAATGATCTTCACCGAAACCAAGCTCAAGGGCGCCTTCATCATCGACATCGAGCGTCGCGAGGACAACCGCGGCTTCTTCGCCCGCTCTTTCTGCCAGCGGGAGTTCGCCGACCACGGGCTGAAACCGCTGATCGCGCAGGCCAACATCGCGTTCAACAAATACAGGAGCACGCTGCGCGGCATGCACTTCCAGTATCCGCCCGCTGCCGAGACCAAGCTGGTGAGGGCGACGCGCGGCTCGATCCTCGACATCATCGTCGACCTGCGTCCCGAGAGCCCCACCTATCTCCAGCACATCTCGGTCGAGCTTTCGGCCGACAACCACCGGGCGCTCTACGTTCCGGAGCGGTTTGCGCACGGCTACCAGGTGCTCGAGGACAACACCGAGACGAGCTACCAGGTGGGCGAGTTCTACACGCCCGGCGTCGAAGGCGGCCTGATGTACAACGACCCGCGGCTCGGGCTGGCCTGGCCCCTTCCGGTCGGCGAAATGTCGCCCAAGGACGCGGGGTGGCCGTTGCTCGCCGCCATCGAGCCCGAGCTCAAGCGCAGGATGAGCCTGCGCGAGACCGAAACCGCGAACGTGTAGGGGGACGCGATGATCCTGGTCGACAACGCATTGAAGGCCCGCAGCCAGTCGGGCAAGCCCATCCGCGTCGGCATGGTCGGCGCCGGCTTCATGGGCCAGGGACTGACGAATCAGATCACCCACAGCGTTCCCGGAATGCGCATGGCCGCCGTCTACAACCGGCGCCCGGAGCGCGCGAGGCATGTCTTCCAATATTCCGGCCTCAGCAACATCTTGATGGCCGAAACGCAGTCCCAGCTCGACCAGGCGATCCGCGACGGCACGCCGGCGGTCGCCGAGGACCCGTTCATGATGTGCCGCTCGGGCGAGATCGACGTGATCGTCGACGTCACGGGCTCGGTCGAGTTCGGCGCCCGCGTGATTCTCGAGGCCTACAAGCACGGCAAGCCGGTGGTGATGATGAACGCCGAGGTGGACGCCACCATCGGACCCATCCTGCAGGTCCATGCGCGCAAGCACAACGTCATCCTGTCGGCCTGCGAGGGGGACGAGCCCGGCCTGCAGATGAACCTCTACCGCTGGGTCAAGGGCCTCGGGCTCATTCCGCGCGTGATCGGCAACGTGAAAGGCCTGCAGGATCCGTATCGCAATCCGACCACCCAGCAGGGATGGGCGGAGCGCTGGGGCCAGAACGCGGCCATGGTGACCTCTTTCGCCGACGGCTCGAAGATCAGCTTCGAGCAGTCCATCGTCGCCAATGCCACGAACTTCAAGGTGCGCTCGCGCGGGATGTCCCGCGGGTTGAAGTACGACGGCTCCATCATGGACATCGCCAAGCTCTACGATCTCGAAGAGCTGCGTGCGCTGGGCGGCGTCGTCGACTACACGGTGGGCCCCGCCGGGGTGAAGATCTTCGTCCTCGCCGAGCACGCCGATCCGAAGCAGCGCCACTACCTCAATCTTTACAAGATGGGCGAAGGGCCGCTCTATCCGTTCTGGGTTCCTTACCACCTGGTGCACTTCGAAACGCCCAACGCGATCGCCCGGGTGGTGCTCTTCGGCGACAACATCGCGCCGCCGCTCGCGGGGCCGGTCGTCGAGGTGTGCGCGGTGGCGAAGCGCGATCTCGCCGCCGGCGAGGTGCTGGACGAATACGGGATGTACACGACCTACGGCGAGGCAGTGAATGCCGACGAGATGAGCGCGATGCGCTATCTGCCGGAAGGGCTGGTCGAGGGCTGCAGGCTGAAGCGCGCGATCCGCAAGGATGAGGTGCTCACCTACGACGACGTCGAGCTGCCCAAGGGCCGCATCGCCGACCAGCTGCGCGCCGAGCAATACCGGCACTTCCGCGGCGAGCGCTGGCTCGAGGAGCGTTTGCAGCGCGAGCACGAGCCGGCCACGGCCTGAACCACCGCATGAACGAACAAAGGGGGAAACGAACAACATGAAGATACTAGTCACCGGCAACTGCGGCTACATCGGCCCCTCGGTCTTGCGGCGGCTGCGACAGTCCTATCCGCGGGCGACGCTGATCGGCCTGGACAAGGGCTATTTCGCGCACTGCCTCACCAACGCCGACATCCTTCCCGAATGCCGCGCCGACGTTCAGTATTTCGCCGACGTGCGCAGATTCCCTGCGGAGCTGCTGCGCGGCGTCGACGCGATCGTGCACCTCGCCGCGATCTCGAACGATCCGATGGGCAAGACGTTCGAGGAAGTCACCTACGACATCAACTACCGGGCCAGCGTCGAGCTCGCCCGCCAGGCCAAGGCCGCCGGCGTCAAGCGCTTCGTGTTCGCCTCGAGCTGCAGCGTCTACGGGCTCGCGGACGATACGCCGCGAAGCGAGACCTCGCCGCTGAACCCGCTCACCGCCTACGCCAAGTCGAAGATCCGCACCGAGGTCGACCTCGAGAAGCTCGCGGACCGCGGCTTCAGCGTCACCTGCCTGCGGTTCGCGACCGCCTGCGGCATGAGCGATCGCCTGCGGCTCGACCTGGTGGTCAACGATTTCGTGGCGTGCGCCGTCAGCTCGAAGAACATCACCATCCTGAGCGACGGCACGCCGTGGCGGCCGCTGATCCACATCCGCGACATGGCGGCGGCGTTCGACTGGGCCATCGGCCGCGATACCGCGTCGGGCGCGTTCATCGCCGTCAATGCGGGCAGCGACGAATGGAACTACCAGGTGAAGGATCTCGCCGAGGCGGTCGCCCAGATCGTCCCCGGCGTCGCCGTTTCCATCAACCACAAGGCGCCGCAGGACAGCCGCTCCTACCGCGTGGACTTCGCGCTGTACCGCGAGCTCGCTCCGCGCCACCAGCCGCAGGTCGACCTCGCAACCACGATCCGCGAGCTGAAGGTCGGGCTGGAAGCGATGGGATTCAGCGACTCCAATTTCCGCAACTCCAAGTACATGCGGCTGATGGTGCTCAAGGAGCTGCGCGAGAAGGGATTGCTGGATGCCAATCTCGAGTGGGCCTGGGGCGCGCCGGCCCGCACCGCGCGCGAGGTTGTCGCCGAAAGGAGCGCAGTCCAATGAAGGTGGTACTGTTCTGCGGCGGCCTGGGAACGCGGCTGGGTGAGCTGACCGAGCACATCCCGAAACCGCTCGTCAAGATCGGATACCGGCCGATCCTCTGGTACGTGATGAAGTACTACGCCCATTACGGCCACAAGGACTTCATCCTGTGTCTCGGCTACAAGGCCGACACGATCAAGGATTATTTCCTGAACTACAAGGAGTACCTGTCCAACGATTTCACCATGAGCAACGGCGGCCGCGACATCCAT
>Ga0075423_10000936_pt1 | contig 24769 bp, 19 predicted proteins | sample SoiMethybrSBSTD2_FD_80114 | JGI IMG/M metagenome (GOLD analysis project Ga0075423, IMG submission 80114) | Bulk soil microbial communities from a Populus tree surrounding site in Tennessee, USA - Soil MetaG P. TD hybrid SBSTD2 | ecosystem: Environmental > Terrestrial > Soil > Tree plantation... | reverse complement strand
CAAAATAGTGTTGCTGCGATCGAACAGAATGGCCTTCGGCACCACGCCGCGGGCCTTCATGTCACGCAGCATCCAGGCCGAGGCGACCCCACCCTTGGCCGTGACCAGCACGAGGATCTTGGCGTGGTAGGTCTGGCCAAAAAGTTTGTGTGCGGGACGCGAGAAGGTGCCGTTGCGCCGATCCAAATCGTAGCGCGCGGAGAAATTATCCGGCGCCACCAGCGCCGTCCCACTCACCGTCGGGCCAATTCCCGGATGGCATTTCAAGACGATGGGCATCACACGATCCGTCCGGCAACCGCGCTATCGATGCAACGTTCCATGCTGGCCAGCGTCGGCTGATAGCCATAACCGCCGATGATGTTGACGAGCTTGGCCGAGTTGGTGAGCAGGCGCTGCCAGCCGTTCGCCTCGGCCATTTCGCGGGCGTAGCTTTGGTAGAAGCAGACCCCGGCCGTGACGATGCCGCCGGCCCCTTCGATCACGGCGGTGAGCCCCATGCGATCGGCGGCGAATTTGAGCTCCGGCGAGGTGGCAACGATCAGCGTTGTCTCGCCGCTTATGCACCGGCCCGACAGAAGATCGGCGACCTGGCGCAGCTCCAGCAGCGACAGCTGGGGTGCGGCGAACACGACCACGTCGACCTTCTCACCGGGCGCCGCGTAGGCCGCATAGAAGGCCTCGATCGCCTGCGCCTCGATGCTGATCGCGGCCGGCACGGAAGCCCCGGCAAAGGCCGCCGCCAGGCTCGTCGCCTCCGGTGTCAGGCCGGGAATGTGGAAGAGCGCAACGGAGCCGAAGCTCGCCAGCGCCGCGCCGAAATGTTTCAGTTCGTCCGAACTCGGTGGCGTAGCCAAGCCCGTCAGGACGGGCACCTCCCAATAGCTGTTGCAGATGCGCCCGACGACGCCGCCGAGCGCCCCCCAGTCGGCAAGGTCGCGCGGCTGAGCGCGCACGGCGAAATGCTTGCTGCCGGCGCGCTTGGCCTCGAGGTGATAGCCGTAGCGCGGGGTACGTCCGCTGAGACCTGCCGCCAGCGCCGAAGGCCCACCTTCGAAATTGCTGCGCGCCCCCATCACGCTGTTGCTATAGATGACAACACCGGTATCGCCGAAAGCCATGTGCTCGCCGCGCACCGGCGGCAGAATAGTTTGATAGTTGATGCAGGTGTTGGTCATCAGCATGCCGAGCGCCTCGAAGGCGGCGATGGTACGCGCCTCGAGATTCGCCATGCCTTCGGTCTGCTTCAGGCGCTTATAGCTTGCAAAATCGAGCCCTCGCGGATCGGTGATGGTGGGCACCATGACGCGCCGTTCTGTTGCGGGCAGCGCGGCTAGCTCTTCCAGCCAGTCCACCCCCGAGGGCCCTAGACTTTCCGTATCGGCCATGACGTGGGCCTGGCCCACGCGCACGAAATCCGGCGCATCGAAGAAATCGCCAACGGCCACTTGATGCCGGAGCGCCCATTGGCGGGCGCGGCCCAACTCTCCGGCCAGCATCGCTTGCTCTTCGTCGTTGAGCCGCATCTCGTCCTCGTGCTCGCCGCCGCCGCGGGCGCCAGGGCCGCTATTTCGCGGTGGCGTCCTTGAGCACGGGAGTGATGCGTGCCATCTCGCTTTCGACCAGCCTTTGCAGGCCATCGGGGCCCCGCTCGCCAGCCTCGGGGGCGGTGCTGCCGAGGTCGACGTAGCGCTTGACGGTGGCAGGATCGTCGAGCGCCTTGTTCAGCGCCGCCGTCAATTTGTCGATGGTCTCCTTGGGCGTGCCCTTGGGCGCCACCATCGCATTCCAAGCACTAAAGATGAAATCGACACCGGCTTCCTTGGTGGTGGGCACGTCCGGCAGGCTCTCGAGGCGCTGCGCGGCGGCAACGGCGAATACCCTGATGGTGCCCGCCTTGATCTGAGGGATCACGTTCAATGATTGGTCGACCATGTAGTCGATCTGGCCCCCCACCAGGTCGTTGAGGGCCGGCGCCGTCCCCCGGTAGGCCACCAGCGCGGGCTTGAGGCCGAACTGGGTATTGAACAGGGTACCGGAGACGTGGGAGATCGAGCCGACCCCGGCGTGGCCGTAGCTCAGCTTGGCCTGGTTCGCCTTGAGATAGGCGATGAACTCTTTCAGGTCCTTGGCCGGATTGTCCTTCTTGGCCACGATCGCCTGCGGCGTGAAATTGGCGATGCCGACCTGGGCAAAACTCGCGGCCGGATCGTACTTGAGATTGGGGTAAAGGGCCGGGGCCGCCGATTGCGTGCCCATATTGCCGATGCCCAGCGTGTAACCGTCGGGCTCGGCGGAGGCGACTTTCGCCATGCCCGTGGTGCCGCCGGCGCCGCCGATGTTCTCGACCACGAGCTGCTGGCCAAGCGTACGCGACATGTGATCGCCGACGATACGTGCCACCACATCGGTCGGCCCACCCGCGGCGAACGGCACGATCAGGCTGATCGAGCGGCTCGGGTAATTTGCCTCGGCCGCCTCGGCAGGCGCCGCAAGCAGGGGCAGCGCGAGCGCGACAACACTTAGACCTCGAAGCATTTTACCTTCTCCTCTTCCCGGATCATCCGCGGCGGTGGCCGCCCCGGTCTGCCGGCCCAGGCAATGGGCACGTTCCGGCGCAATCTCAACCATCCCCCCCGGCTTTGGCAACCGCGGCGCTCGGCCTCGGCGCTGTGCCCCAGGCATGGCTGGACCAACGCTACAAGTTCGGCCAATATCCCGCTGGCCTTTCTTCCCCACGTCCTTGCTGTGAGAGACCTACATGAGATTTCGACCCCTTGCCGTCGTGAGCGCGCTCGTGCTCGCGCTGGCGGCCACGCCGGCTGCCGCAAAAACATTTCGCTACGCCTTCCAAGGCGATCTCAACGCGCTTGATCCTTATACCCTCAACGAGAGCTTCACGCTCGGCGCCCTCGGCAACGTCATGGAGGGCCTGACCAAGCGCGACAAGGACCTGAAGATCATCCCCGGCCTGGCCGAGCGCTGGGAGATCGTCGACCCCCTGAAGTGGCGCTTCTATTTGCGCAAGGGCGTCAAGTTTCACGGCGGGGAGGACTTCACCGCCGATGACGTGATCTTCTCGCTGGAACGCATGCGCAGTCCCACCTCGCAGATCAGTACGCGCGCCCCCGCCGATATGCAGGCCGTCAAGGTCGACGACTACACGGTCGATTTCGTGCTGACCTCGCCCAATCCCATCCTGCATGCGGAATGGGACACCTGGTACATGTTTTCCAAAAAGTGGTCGGAGGCCAACGGCGCCACGCAGGCGCAGTCGGCGAAGGCGACCTCGCTTAATCCGTTCGCGCTCAAGGCCAACGGCACCGGCCCCTTCACCATCGTCAGCCATGAACCCGGCGTGAAGACGGTCTTCAAGCCCAACCCCAACTGGTGGGGCAAGCCCGAGCACAATCTCGACGAAGTCGTGTTCCAGACCATCAAGTCGGATGCCACCCGCGTCGCCGCTCTGCTCTCGGGTGACATCGACATGATGGACCCGGTACCGGTGCAGGACATCGACCGCGTCAAAAGCAATCCAAACGTCACTGTCCTCACCGGCCCCGAGTTGCGCACGATCTTCCTCAATATGGATTCCATGCGCGATGAATTGCTTTATTCGAACGTCAAGGGCAAAAATCCCTTCAAGGACGCCCGGGTGCGCAAGGCCCTTTACCAGGCGATCGACATGGAGGCGATCCACGCCAAGGTCATGCGTGGCATGTCGAACAATTCCGCGCTGTTGATTTCACCGCTGCTTTTTGCGCGCGCCGGCGAGTTCAAGCGCTGGCCCTACGACACCGCGGCGGCCAAAAAGCTGCTCGCTGAGGCCGGCTACCCCAACGGCTTCGAGGTGACGCTCGATTGTCCCAACGATCGCTACGTCAACGATGAAGGCATCTGTCAGGCCGTGGCGCAGATGCTGTCGCGCGTCGACGTGAAAGTGAAACTCAACGCCATGCCCAAAGCAAAGTTCTTCCAGAAGGCGGGGCCGACCGACAAGTACGATTCCTCCTTCAACCTGCTGGGCTGGACCCCCGGCTCGTTCGACAGCTGGAACGTGATTGCCAATATCATGGGCTGCCGCGACGCCAACGGCAAAGGTGGCACCTTCAATTACGGCGGCTATTGCAATCAGAAGGTCGAGGACCTCGCCAAGAAGATCCTGGTCGAGACCGATACGGCCAAGCGCGACGAGATGATCGCCGAGGCCTTCCGCATCAATCACGAGGAGGTGGGGGTGTTGCCGCTGCATCAGCAGGCGCTGGCCTGGGGCGTGTCCAAGAAGGTCCAGATCGTGCAGCGGGCCGACAACCAGATCCTATTCTACTGGGCAAAGATGCAGTAGGCGAGCCGGGCCCGGGCGGCCCCTTGCGTCGCCAGGCCCCGAACTGAACGACCGATGCTGGCCTTTGCGATACGTCGGCTGTTCGAGGCCGCCATCGTCATGCTGACGGTGGCGCTGCTTGCCTTCGTGCTGTTCAGGTTTGTCGGCGATCCCGTCAACCAGATGGTGGGGCAAGATACCTCGCTGGAGGATCGCTTGCGCCTGCGCGAAGAGCTGGGCCTCAACGACCCCGTGCCCGTGCAATTTGCCCGCTTCCTCGCCGGCGCCGCGCGCTTCGATTTCGGCATTTCCTATCAAATGAAGCAGCCGGTGACCGCCATTATCGCCGAGCGGGCGCCGGCAACCATCGAGCTGGCGCTCACCGCCGCCCTGTTCGCGGTGAGCCTGGGCATCCCCATGGGCGTCTATACCGGTATCCACCGCGACAGCTGGCTCTCCAAGGTTTTCCTCACGGTGTCGCTGATCGGGGTGTCGCTGCCGACCTTCCTGATCGGCATTTTCCTGATCTACGTGTTCGCGGTGAAGCTTGGGGTACTGCCCTCGTTTGGCCGCGGCGAGGTCGTGCGCCTCGGCTTTTGGAATACAGGCCTGCTCACGGCCTCCGGGCTGAAGGCTCTGATCCTCCCGGCCATCACGCTCGGACTATTCCAGATGACGCTGGTGACGCGCCTGGTGCGCGCGGAAATGCTGGAAGTCCTGCGTACCGATTATATCAAGTTTGCGCGTGCCCGCGGCCTGACGCGGCGCGCCATCAACTTCGGGCACGCCTTGAAGAACACGCTCGTGCCCGTCATTACCGTGATCGGCCTGCAGCTCGGCGCCGTGATTGCCTTCGCCATCATCACCGAGACGGTCTTCCAATGGCCGGGCATGGGACTGATGTTCATTCAGGCGGTACAAAATGCCGATATTCCCGTGATGGCGGCCTACCTATTGTTGGTGGCCTTCCTCTTCGTCCTCATCAACTTTTTGGTCGATCTGATCTATGTCAGGGTCGACCCCCGCATTCGCATTTACGGGCGGGGCGCACATGATTGAGGACGCCGCCGACAAATTGGCCCTTGCCCGCGAGACCGGCAGCCCCGAGACGCCGAGCGCCGGGCCGCGCCAAAGGACCCCGGCGCCCTCCCGCTGGCGACGCTGGCGCGATAGCGATCTGGTTTACAGTTTTCTGCGCTCAAAACTGGTGGTGCTCGCTGCCATCGTCACCGTGCTGCTGGTCGGGGCTGCCTTTCTTGCTCCCGTGATCGCGCCGCATAACCCCTATGACTTGAAGTCTTTGAGCCTGCTCGATTCCAATTTGCCCCCGATGTGGGAAAAGGGCGGCGAGTCGAGCTATCCGCTGGGCACCGACGATCAGGGCCGCGACATCCTCTCCACCATCCTTTATGGCACGCGCGCCTCCATCCTGATCGGCATCGCCTCGGTACTCGTGGCGGTGGCTATCGGCTTGTCGGCTGGCCTCTGGGCGGGCTACGTCGGCGGACGCGTGGATGCCTTTATCATGCGCATCGCCGACGTGCAGTTGACGTTTCCCGCCATTCTTACGGCGTTGCTGATCGATGGCGTGGCCATCGCCATCTTCAAGAACTACGACCTCGATGCGGCCAAATTCACGATCCTGGTGATCGCCATCGGCCTGTCGTTCTGGGTGCAATACGCCCGCACGGTGCGCGGCGTAACCCTGGTTGAGCGCAATAAGGAATACGTGCAGGCCGCGCGCCTCGTCGGCATCGGCTCCTTCAAGATCATGTTTCAGCACATCTTGCCCAACGTGCTCTCCCCTGTGCTCGTGATCGCCACCATCAATCTGGCGCTCGCCATCATCACGGAGGCGACGCTGTCCTTCCTAGGCGTTGGGTTGCCCCCAACCGAGCCCTCGCTCGGGACCATGATCCAGATCGGCAACAGGTACTTGTTTTCGGGGTCCTGGTGGATGGTTGCCTTTCCTGGACTGACGCTGGCGGTCTTGGCGCTCGCCGTCAATCTCTTGGGCGACTGGCTGCGTGATGCCCTCAATCCGAAGCTGCGCTGATAGCTGGGCCGGGCCGGGGAGGCCCCTCATGAACAAAGGCAAGCGGCACTCGTGAGCGAACCGGTCCTCTGCGTGCGCGACCTCGTGATCGGCTTCCCCACCCGGCGCGGCATGTTGACCGCCGTCGACGGCATTTCTTTTGACATCGCCGCCGGCGAGGTGTTGGGCGTGGTCGGCGAATCGGGCGCGGGCAAGTCGCTGACGGGCGCGGCCGTGATCGGGCTGCTGGAGCCGCCCGGCCGCATCCTCGGGGGCAGCGTGCAGCTGAAAGGCCAACGCATCGACAACCTTGGGCCGGAAGCTTTGCGCCGCCTGCGCGGCCGCCGTATCGGTATGGTGTTCCAGGATCCGCTCACGAGCCTGAACCCGCTTTACCGCATCGGCGATCAGATCGTCGAGACCATCCGCACGCACGCCAACGTCTCGATGGCCGCGGCCTCCGAGCGCGCCATCGAACTCTTGCAGGAAGTCGGCATTCAGGGGGCGCGCAGCCGTATCAACGCCTACCCGCACGAGTTTTCGGGCGGCATGCGCCAGCGCGTGGTGTTGGCGCTTGCCTTGTGCGCGGATCCCGATCTGTTGATCGCCGACGAGCCGACCACCGCGCTCGATGTCTCGATCCAGGCGCAAATCATCGCCCTCATCAAGCGCCTGTGCCGGCAGCGTGGCACGTCGGTGATGTTGATCACGCACGACATGGGCGTGATCGCCGAGACGGCCGATCGCGTCGCGGTCATGTATGCCGGCCGCATCGCCGAAATCGGGCCGGTGCGCGATGTGGTGCGCCAGCCGCACCACCCCTACACCCGGGGTTTGATGGGGGCGATCCCATCCGCCGAGGCAACGCCCAGCGCGCGCCTCACGCAAATCCCGGGGTCCATGCCCCGCCTCACCGCCATCCCGCAGGGCTGTGCCTTCAACCCGCGCTGCCCGCATGCCTTCGAGCGCTGTAAATTGGAGCGGCCCGAGCCGATGCCGGTGGCCCGCTCGCACGCCGCCTGCTGGCTGGTACCGGAACTTGCCGGAGCGCCGCGATGAGCAAGGCGCCGGCTCTCGTCGAGGTGCGTGACCTGACGCGCGTGTTCGACGTCTCCAAGCCTTGGCTCAACCGCCTCCTCGAAGGCGAAAAGCGTTCCCTGCTCAGGGCCGTCGCGGGCGTATCCTTCGCCATCGGCAGGCGGGAAACGCTGGCGCTGGTGGGGGAGTCGGGGTCCGGCAAGTCGACGGTGGCGCGCATGATCGTCGGTCTGCTGCGGCCGACCGATGGCAGCGTCAGCATCGATGGCATCGACATGTGGGCACCGGCATCGGCCGGTCAGCGGCAAAAACTGCGGCGCCGCCTGCAGATGATCTTTCAAGATCCCTACGCCAGTCTCAATCCACGCTGGCGCGTCGACCGCATCATCGCCGATCCGATCAAGGCGTTTGGGCTCATGCAAGATCGCGCCGAGATCGAGCACCGCGTCGGGGAGCTATTGCGGCTGGTCGGACTGGACCCGGCCGACGGGCAGAAGTATCCGCACGAGTTTTCCGGCGGCCAACGCCAGCGCATTTGCATTGCGCGCGCCTTGTCCTCAAACCCGGAATTCATCGTTTGCGACGAACCGACCAGCGCGCTCGATGTGTCCGTGCAAGCGCAGATCCTGAACCTGATGCGCGACCTGCAGGACCGGCTTGGCCTCTCCTATTTTTTCATCAGCCACAACCTTGCCGTCGTGAAGCACATGGCGGCGCGCATCGGCGTCATGTATTTGGGGCGCATTGTCGAGCTTGCCCCCTCGGCCGACCTCTTCAAGGCGCCGCGACATCCTTATTCGCGCATGCTGATCGATGCGCTGCCTGACCTCGCCATGAGCGGGCGCCAGCGCAAAGCCATCGAGGGCGAGATCCCCAATCCCGTCAGCCCGCCGCCGGGTTGTGCCTTTCACCCCCGCTGTCCCCATGCCTTCGACCGCTGCCGCCGCGAAATCCCCGAGCTCTTGGCGCATGGCACCGCGCGCGCGGCCTGTCACGGTGTTGCGGAGGGCCGCATCTAAGCCCATCAACCCCGAGCCAGGCCCACCCTTGCCGGCAAGCTCCCGAGCATCGAGGGACAAAGCGACAAAACCCGGCGGTGCGCCGCCGGGCTTCGCGGCCACCGCTGGTGGCCTTTAAAGGTGAGCGGGCTCTGACGCCATACGCTTGGAGGTGCCTACGGGCAGACGTCCTGCCGCGCAGCGGCATGGCTTCGTCTTTTGGGCATCGGCTCCTTGGCAGGCCCGCCTGATCGGTATCAGGTTTTACGGGAGCCTCGACTGGCACCGAGGTGTTCGCCGCGCTGGCGAGCCTCGGGTTCACCGCCGTCACAGCCGTGAGGAGGTCAGGCGAGGTCCCCGTTACAGGGCTCTAATTGTCGGAAAGTGCCGTCCGCGGCCGCCAAAAGCGCACTTGAGGCACCGGGACGGCTAGAAAACTGCCCGGGGGCGACATTTTCTTAGACCTCCTTTGCCAGGATTTGCTCCAGCCTGAAGCCGGATCGCGACGGCGTCAAATCACAAGTTGTATGGGGAGCAAATGCTGCGGCGACGCTGAAGCCTTGCCCTAATCCGTCTTCTCTTTCTTCGCCTTGCTGGCGGCGCCCCCTTTTGCCGGCGGCGCTTTTTCTTGCTTGGCGGCGCTCTTTTCCTGGCGGCGCCGGGCTTTTTTGCCTCCGTTAACGCCGTATTTCCCGTGCAAGGGCTAGACTGAGCCGATTGCTTGTGCCCGGGCGCACGTTGCGCCCCTCACACGCGAGGGAGGCCGGAATGGCTGGCAGGCTTGTTGTCTTGGCGCTGCTGGGCCTGGGCGGGTTCTTTGCCCTGCGCGGCCACATCTTCGAGGCGGCGCCGAGCGAGCCCGCGGCGAGCTCCACCATGGGCTGGCTGGGTGGCCTTCTGTTGGGCCTGGCCGCGTCCTGGCTCTATCGCCTCGAATGGTCGGTGCTCGGGGAACGTCTGGGGCTGTGGGCCAAAGTGCAGCGCCGGCGGCTCGGCTGGATTGCGTTGGGCAGCCTCTGCGCCGCCATCCTCATGTACTTCTAGGCAAGGGCGCCGTCTTGTGCGTCAAGCGCTGGGCCCGCGGGCCGTGGCCGCCGCGCGGCCCGAACCAAGCTTGGCCCGAAAAAATGAGGGACGGCCTCACCGCCCCTCCGACGCAGCCGATCTGTTGCGACCGTCCTCAGGCGCGAGCGGACGTGGTCGCGCCTTGGCCCCTAGACCGAGTAGTACATGTCGAACTCGACGGGATGCGGCATCATCTCGAAGCGCTCCACCTCGGCCATTTTCAGCTCGAGATAGGCATCGATCATGTCGTCGCTGAAGACGCCGCCCTTTTTCAAGAACTCACGGTTCTTGTCGAGCTGGTCGAGTGCCTCGCGCAAGCTACCGCACACGGTGGGGATCTTGGTCAGCTCCTCCGGCGGCAGATCATAGAGGTTCTTGTCGACGGCCTCGCCCGGGTGGATCTTGTTTTGAATGCCGTCAAGGCCCGCCATCAACATCGCCGCGAAGGCGAGGTAGGGATTGGCGGCGGGATCGGGGAAGCGCACCTCGACGCGCTTGGCTTTGGGCGAGGTGACGACGGGGATGCGGCACGAGGCCGAACGGTTGCGCACCGAATAGGCCAAAAGCACCGGCGCCTCATAGCCCGGAACCAGCCGCTTGTAGGAATTGGTGGTCGGGTTGGTGAAGGCGTTGATGGTCTTGGCGTGCCGCAGAATGCCGCCGATGTAGAACAAGCAGGTATCCGACAGGTCGGCATACTTGTTGCCGGCGAAGGTCGGCGTCGAGCCCTTCCAGATCGACTGGTGGCAGTGCATACCCGAGCCATTGTCGCCGAACACCGGCTTCGGCATGAAGCACGCGGTTTTGCCGTAGGCCTGCGCGACGTTGTGGATCACATACTTGTAGATCTGCATGTGATCGGCCAGCTGCACCATGGGCCCGAACTTGATGCCGAGCTCGTGCTGGGCGGAGGCAACCTCATGGTGGTGCTTTTCCACGATCACGCCCATCTCCGCCATGACGGAGAGCATCTCCGAGCGGATGTCCTGCGCACTGTCCACCGGCGGCACGGGGAAGTAGCCCCCCTTGGTGCGCGGCCGGTGCGCAAGATTACCCATCTCGTAGTCCGTGCCGCTGTTGCTCGGCAGTTCGGCGCTGTCCAGCCGGAAACCGGTGTTGTAGGGATCGGTGCTGAAGCGCACGTCGTCGAAAATGAAAAACTCCGCCTCGGGACCAAACACGACCGCGTCACCGATCCCGGTCTGCTTGAGGTAGGCCTCGGCACGTTTGGCGATCGAGCGCGGATCGCGCTCATACATTTCGCCCGTTGACGGCTCCAGCACATCGCAGAAGATCGCCATCGTCGTTTGCGCGAAGAATGGATCGATGTGGGCGCTGCCGGGATCGGGCATCAGCGTCATGTCAGAGGCCTCGATGCCCTTCCAGCCGGCGATCGAGGAGCCATCGAAGGCATACCCGTCCGCAAACATGCCTTCATTGACGCACGAGCCGTCGGCTGTGACGTGCTGCATTTTTCCTTTGGTGTCGGTGAAGCGCAGGTCAAGAAACTTAACTTCCTTGTCCTTCATCATCTTCAAAACGTCGCCAACGGACTTCGGTCTATCTGCCATTGCTACTCCCCTGTCTTCACTCAATGGTCTTGCTCAAGCCCTGCGGGCTGAGCCGGCAAGGTTGCGAAAACGTTCAAACTGCGTCCGCCCCGGTCTCACCGGTGCGGATGCGAATGGCCTCTTCGATCGTGGAGATGAAGATCTTGCCGTCGCCAATGCGACCAGTCTTGGCCGCCTTCTGAATCGCATCCAAGGCCTTGCCAAGCATATCGTCGGCCAGCACAACCTCGATCTTGACCTTGGGCAGGAAGTCGACGACGTATTCTGCACCCCGATAAAGCTCGGTGTGGCCCTTCTGCCGGCCAAACCCCTTGGCCTCGATCACGGTGATACCCTGCAAGCCGATTTCCTGCAGCGCCTCCTTCACCTCGTCGAGCTTGAAGGGCTTGATGATGGCTTCGATTTTTTTCATGCGTTCCCTGCAGCTCCCAAAGCAACCGCGCTCGAGATCGGCCTTCGCGTGTTGGCCGTAGCACACCGCGTGCCAAGGTTTACGCTGGCCGAAATCTCCAGACAACGAACGACTTGTGCGTATCTACAGGGCAACCTCCCGTCGCGCTAGCCCCGAATACGCCCAAAAACTATGCAAAATGCCCAAGATGAGGGCAGGCGCCGCGTCCGACGCCACGCGACCGGGTTGGCCGCGCGCGACGGCCGGTGCATGATGTTTTGCCATGCAGGGCTGTGAACTCTTGAGCGTCGCCGAGATGAGCGAGGCCGATCGCCTGGCGATCGCTGCCGGGCACTCGGGGCTTCAGCTGATGGAGGCGGCCGGGCGCGCCGTCGCCGCCGAGGCCATGGCCATGCTCGGCAGCCCGGCGCGCGTCTTGATCCTGTGCGGGCCGGGCAACAACGGCGGCGACGGCTTCGTGGCCGCCCGGCTGCTGCACGAGGCGGGCTACCAGGTCCGCGTGGGGCACTTGGGCAAGCTCGAGGCTCTGCGCGGGGATGCCGCCCGCATGGCCGCGCGCTGGCATGGACCGAGCGAAGCTGTGCACCCCGAAAGCCTGGGCAAGGGCGGGGACTTGCTCATCGATGCCTTGTTTGGCGCCGGCTTGTCGCGACCGCTTACGGGTTTGGCCGCCGAGATCGTGGCCGCCGTCAACGCCAGCGGCAAGAGCGTGCTCGCCGTCGACGTGCCGAGCGGGCTCAACGGCAGTACCGGATCGCCCGAGGGCGCCAGCATTGCCGCGACCCGCACGGTCACCTTCTTTCGCCTGAAGCCGGGCCATGTGCTCTTGCCGGGACGCGGGCTCTGCGGCGCGGTGAAGCTCGCCGACATTGGCATTCCCGCCGCCACGCTCGAGGCGATTGGCCCGCGCACGTTCCACAATCGGCCCGCGCTCTGGGGCAAGCGCTTGCCGCAGGCGCGCAGCGAGGCGCACAAGTATCAACGCGGGCACACCGTCGTGGTGTCCGGTCCGGCGGATAGCACGGGGGCTGCCCGTCTCGGCGCCCGCGCGGCGCTGCGAATCGGCTCGGGGCTCGTGACTTTGATTGGCTCGGCCGCGGCAACGGCGATCAATGCCACGCACGCCACGGCGGTGATGGTGAAGGCGCTCGCCACCGACGTCGAACTCTCACACTTTCTGAGCGATCGGCGGCGCAATGTCGTCCTCATCGGTCCCGGCGCCGGCGTCGGCAGAGCGACGGCGGCCAGCGTGCTCAGCGTGCTCGCCTCCCCGGCGGCGGTGGTGTTGGACGCGGACGGCGTCACCTCCTTTGCCGCGAACGCGGAGGCAGGCGAGCTGCGCGCGGTGGGTTTCGGCTTTGTCGTGCGCGACCCGGAACCAGCGCCGGAAGCAAAGGCGCTGTTTGCAGCGATCAAGGCACGCACGGCGCCGGTCGTGCTGACCCCGCATGCAGGCGAATTTGCGCGCCTCTTTGGCGAGCTGCCGGGCTCGAAACTCGATTATGCGCGCAAGGCAGCCGAGCTCAGCGGCGCCGTGCTGCTGCTCAAGGGCGCCGATACCGTGGTGGCGGCGCCCGACGGCCGGGCCGCCATCAACGACAACGCCCCGCCTTGGCTGGCGACGGCCGGCTCAGGGGACGTACTGGCGGGCTTCGTCAGCGGGCTGTTGGGGCAAGGCATGCCGGCCTTCGAGGCCGCCTGCGCGGCCGTCTGGCTGCATGGGGCCTCGGCGCAAGCGTGCGGCCGCGGCCTGATCGCCGAGGACCTCCCGGAAACCTTGCCGCAGGTGCTGGCACGGCTCAGCTTTGTCGGCGCCTGAGCACCCCGGCGCGGCGCTCTCAACAAGGCGAGGCGGCGCTTGCCCGTTGCCTTGCACGCCAACCCGTTCGGGTTGTACCACGCGCCTGGACTTCGCCTTGCAAAGGGAAAATGCCCGTTGAACGATGAGCCCACAGCCCGCGCCGCGCCGGCGGGGGCTGCCGTCGCCAGCGCCATCGAATTGCGCAACCTCGCCGTTGCCTTCACGTTGCCGAGCGGGTCGAGCTACCAGGCGGTGGCGGCGACCAATCTCAACGTGAGCGCGCGCGAGTTCGTCGCCGTCGTCGGGCCAACGGGCTGCGGCAAATCCACCCTCCTCAACGTCGCCGCCGGCCTGCTGGCGCCGAGTGCGGGGGAGGCCTTCATCTTCGGGGCGCCGCTGCTAGGGCTCAACCAATCCGCCGGCTACCTGTTGCAACAAGATGCGCTGATGCCCTGGAAGACGGCGCGCGACAACGTCGCCATCGGCCTGGAGGTCGGCGGCACGCCGCGGCGCGAGGCCTTGCAGGCCGCCGACGGCTGGCTGAAGAACGTCGGGCTTGCCGCTTTTGGAGATCGCTATCCCCACCAGCTCTCCGGCGGGCAAAAGAAGCGCGTCGGCCTGGCGCAAGTCTTGATCCGCGACCCCAAAATCCTGCTGATGGACGAACCCTTCGGACCGCTCGACGCGCAAACGCGCCAGATCATCGGCACTTTGCTGCTCGAGCTGTGGGCCAAAGACCGCAAGGCGGTTCTGTTCATCACCCATGACCTCGAAGAGGCCATCGCGCTCGCCGATCGGGTGCTGATCATGTCAGCGGGGCCCGAAGCCGGCATCATCGGCGATTACAGCATCGATCTCGGCCGGCCACGCGATGCCTCCGAGATCCGCCTGCTGCCGCAGTTTCAGGCCCTGCATAAAGCCATCTGGAACCAGCTCAAAGACGAGGTCATGCGGGCCTACGCTGGGGGCGGCGCATGAAGCTGTCGCGGGCGGGCCTCCTGGGTCTGCAGGTCCTCGTCGCCGTCCTCATCATTGGCATTTGGCAGCTGGGATCGACCGTCTCCGTCGGCGGCTGGTATCTGTTTCCCAAGTTCTTCTTTTCCACGCCCGGGGAGGTTGCGCTTCGCGTCTGGAGTTTGTTTGCGGACGGCACCGCCAAGATCGTCGCTTGCCCAGAGCCAATCGACATTTCCCGCATCCTGGTGGTCTCCGATCCCTGCTTCGGCAAGACCATCTGGCAGCATTTGCTGATCACCTTGACGGAGGGGCTTCTGGCCTTTGTCATCGGCGCGGTCAGCGGCGTCGCCCTCGGCTTCTGGCTCGCGCGCAATCCGTTGCTGTCGGCGATCTTTGACCCCTACATCAAGATGTTGAACGCGCTGCCCCGGGTGGTGCTGGCGCCGATCTTCATGCTCTGGCTGGGGCTCGGCATCTGGTCCAAGGTGGCGCTGGGCGTGACGCTGGTGTTCTTCATCGTGTTCTTCAACGTCTACCAGGGCGTCAAAGAGGTCAGCCCCGTTATCCTCGCCAACGCGCGCATGCTGGGCATGAACCCGCGCCAGCTGTTCGTGCACGTCTATTGGCCCTCGGCGCTGTCGTGGATGTTCTCCTCGCTGCACACCTCCGTGGGCTTTGCCATCATCGGTGCGGTGGTCGGCGAATACTTGGGCTCTGCCGCCGGGCTCGGCTACCTGATCCAGCAGGCCGAGGGAACCTTCGATACCACCGGGGTATTTGCGGGGATGGTGATCCTTGCGGTATTCGTGCTGATCATCGATTGGCTCGTCACCATCATCGAAAATCGCTTGCTGGTTTGGCGACCGACCGGCACCGGCACCCGGGCCTGAATCATCGCGAAGCGGAGACGAACAATGAGCTTGCGCAAGTTGCCGACCATCGTCGTGCTCGCGCTCTTGAGCACGGGCCGGGCCGAGGCACAGGCGCCCGAGCGCAAGGACGTGAAATTGGGCGTCGGCGGGGCGCCCGCACTTTATTACCTGCCGCTCGCGCTCACCGAGCGGCTCGGCTATTTCAAGGAGCAGGGGCTCAACGTCGAGATCAACGACTTCAAGGGCGGCTCGCAGTCGCTGACCGCGCTGATCGGCGGCTCCGCCGACGTGGTCACCGGGGCCTATGAGCACACCTTGCGCATGCAGGCCAAAGGTCAGGACGTCGTCGCCATCATCGAGCTCGGCCGCTATCCCGGGATCTCGCTCGGCGTCAAGAAGGAGCGCGCCGACAAGATCAAAGCAGTGGCCGACCTCAAGGGAGCCAAAATCGGCGTTACGGCACCCGGCTCATCGACCAATATGATCGTGTGGTATTTGATGGCCAAGGCCGGGCTGAAGCCCGACGATGCGTCCTTCATCGGCGTCGGCACCGGGGCGGGCGCCGTGGCCGCCATCCAGAGGGGCGAAATCGATGCCATCTCCAACATCGATCCGGTGATGGCCAAACTCGAATCGACGGGGGACATCGTCACGCTGGCGGAGACGCGCACCACCGAGGGTACGGCCAAGGTGTTCGGCGGGGCGATGTCGGCCGCCGTACTCTATGCCAAGCGCGACTGGCTCGAGAAGAACCCCAACACGGCCCAGGCCCTCACCAGCGCCTTCTACAAGACCCTGAAGTGGATGCGAGATGCCACGCCGGAGACCATTGCCGCCACGGTGCCGCAGGACTATTGGCTGGGCGACAAGGCGCTCTACACCGCCGCGGTCAAGGCAAACATGCAAGTCTACTCCCAGGACGGCGTCGTCAGCGCCGAGAGCCGCCAGCGCTCGCTCGATTTTCTCAAGCAGTTTGATAAAGAAATCGCCGGCGCCACGATCGATAGCGCCAAGACCTGGGATGACCGGTTCGTGAAAAAGGCTGCCGCCACGGTGCGCTAGTCGTCGCCGCTTGGCGGCCGAGGAGCCTGCAAGAGGAGGAACGAGGATGGCGGCAGGAGCAGCAAAATCGAACAGCATGCGCATCGCCGTTATCCCTGGTGACGGCATCGGCAACGAGGTGGTGCCGGAAGGCATGCGTGTGCTGGAAGCGGTCGGCCGGCGCTTCGATCTCAATTTCACCTGGGACACATTCGATTGGTCCTGTCAGCGTTTTGCCAAGACGGGAGCCATGATGCCGCCGGATGGGCTCGCCGAGATCGCCAGGCATGATGCCATCTACCTTGGCGCCGTCGGCTGGCCGGGCGTGCCCGATCACGTCTCGCTGTGGGGTCTATTGATCCCGATCCGGCGTAACTTTCAGCAGTACGTCAATTTGCGCCCGGTTCGCCTGTTCGAAGGACTGAAGTCGCCGCTGGCCGACCGCAAGCCCGGCGACATCGATTACCTGATCGTGCGCGAGAACAACGAGGGGGAGTATTCCTCCATCGGCGGGCGCATGTATGAGGGTACCGAGCTCGAGGCCGCGATCCAGCAGGCCGTCTTCACCAAAAAAGGCTGCGAGCGCGTGATGCGCTACGCCTTCAACCTAGCGATGACGCGCCGCCGCCGGGAGCTGGTATCGGCCACCAAGTCGAACGGCATCTCCATTTCCATGCCCTACTGGGACGAGCGCTTTGCCGCGATCGGCAAGGAATACCCGCACGTCAAGACCAGCCAGTTCCATATCGACATCCTGGCCGCGCACCTCGTGCGCAACCCGACCTGGTTTGACGTGATCGTCGGCTCCAACCTGTTCGGCGACATCCTGTCGGATCTCGGCCCTGCCACCACGGGCACCATTGCCATTGCCCCGGGCGGCAACATTAATCCCGAGCGTGCCTACCCGTCCATGTTCGAGCCGGTGCATGGCAGCGCGCCGGACATCGCCGGCAAGGGCATCGCCAACCCCATTGGCCAGGTCTGGTCCGGCGCCATGATGCTCGAGCACCTCGGCCACACGGCCGCCGCCGCGGCCATCGTCACGGCGATCGAGCGCCTGTTTGCGGAGACCGACGTGCGCACCCGCGACATGGGCGGTACGGCGAGCTGCCGCGAACTGGGGGAGGCGCTGGTCGAGCTCGTGCGCGCACGCTGAAGTCCCGGCGCCGGCGGGCATTTTCGGCGCCGACCGATTCCGGTTATAACCGGTGCTGAGACATGGGGGCGCGCGCCTGCCACCCCGGAGCGAAGGAGCCTCGATGCGGCCGCGGCCATCCCAGGGCTTATATCTTGCATTGACGCTGGCACTGACGCTGGCGGCCGCGGCCTCGGCACCCGCCGCCGCGCAGGTCGAGAGCGTCACCACCTTGAAGCTGCGCGAGGCCGCCGCGGTCCTGCAGCGCGGCAACGTGGAGCAGGCGTTGGCCCTCTACGACCAGGTGCTCGAGGACAAGACGCTCCCCAACGACCGACGCGCCATCATTCTCAACGATCGCGGCGTTGCCTACGCCCGCCGGCAGCAACCCAAGGAGGCGATTGAGGATTTCAATCGCGCCATCGCGCTCTATCCCGAGTATGCCGCGCTCTATAACAACCGCGGCAATGTGCTGTTGGGGCTGGGCGCGGTGCGCGAGGCGCAGCGGGATTTCGACCGCGCCGTGCTGTTGGCGCCCGGCTATGCCGCAGCCTACAGCAACCGGGCCGGCGCGTTGATGCGGCTTGGCGAGATCGAGCCGGCGATTGTCGACTACACCAAGGCGATCGCGCTGACGCCCAGCAACGCCGCCGCCCTCAATGGGCGTGGCCGCGCGCATTTGGCGGCCCAGCGTCCGCATGGAGCAATCAGGGATTTTACGCGCGCGGTCACGGCGGATGGGCGCTTCAGTGCCGCCTATCGCAGCCGGGCAGAGGCGAAGTTCACCATCAAGCGCTATGAGGATGCGATCGAGGATTTCAGCCGGGCCATCGCCTTCGAGCCGGCCAATCCCGAAGTCTATGCGCTGCGGGCCCGGGCTTATCTGGAAGCCGACAATATGGCGTCCGCCATCAAGGACTATGCCAAGGCCATCGAGCTCAACCCCAGCTCGGCCTACTATGCCGGCCGGGGCTTCGCCTATGCCTTGGCGGAGGCCAACGAGGAGGCCCTGGCAGACCTGGCGCGCGCCATCGAGCTCGATCCGCGCGCGGCCAACGCCTATGCCTATCGCGCCTGGACCTACCTGCACCAGCAGCAGACGGAACTGGCCACGAAGGACGTCGCGCGCGCCTTGAAACTCGATGCCAACTGCGCCGTCGCCTTCTGGGTCCGTGGCGAGCTGCAGGAGGTCCAGGGGCGGGCCGAGCTCGCCGTCGCCGATCTGCGCCAGGCCCTCACACTCGATCCCGATCTCAACGCCGCAACCCGTGCGCTGGAACGGCTCGGCATCAGCGAGCGCCCGCAGCAGCGCGAGCTTGCCGAAGCCGGCCGCGACGGCTGGCGGGTGTACCAGAAGGGCAAGCAGTACATCACCCGCAACGAGGAGTACCCACGCCTGCAGATCGAGCTCGAGATGCTGGGCAAGGGCACCCCGCGCATCCTGGAATGGGAGGTGAAGAAGCCGCCGTTCCAAGGCATCGCCATTCTGCGCTTTTTTGCCGGCGCGCTCGACAACCCGCGCGGGCCTGAGGACGTCGAGTACGCCGCCATCATCGATCTGCAGGCCAATGCCGTGGTCGCCATCGAGATGCAGCGCCTCGGCGGCAAGCTCGCCACCTGGACCTGGGACGAGGGCAAGGTGGTCGTTGCCAATGCCGACGGCATTACCGATGAGTTCCAGTTGCGCCAGGCCAAGCTGCCGGTGGCGCAGGCCCCCAAGCGGCCCGCCGACCCTTGGGGCTGGGGCTCCGAGCGCCAGAAGAAGCCGAAGTCGCTGTTCGACCTCCTGTTCAAGTTCTAGGGGCCTTGGCTTGTTGCGGCGGCGGCACCGGCCGCAGGCCGCCGCGGCGGATTGGGCGTGCGGCACGCCAGGAGCGCCCCGCCTGCGGCAGGGACCGGCTCGCCTCGAGCGCTGGTTCACCGCCGCATAAGATGTTAAGGGAACTTTGAGGTGGGACGGGTATCGGGCCTCCTGGGGCTTACGATGGGGCGACCCGCCCCTGCTTGCAGCGAGTCCAAAGATGGCGAGAAGCTTCCTCGAGCGCGGTCTACCCGGCTGTCTGAGCCTGGCGCTTTTGCTGGCAAGCGCCGGCTGCGACAGTCCGCAGCCGAGCCAGGCCAAGGCGCCGACCGGCGAACAGCGTCCCGCCGTTTCCGTGAGCCAACCCCTGCAGCGCCAGGTGGTGGAATGGGACGAATACACCGGCCGCTTCGATGCGGTGGAAACCGTTGAGGTGCGGGCCCGCGTCTCCGGTTATCTCTCCACCGTTCATTTCAAGGATGGGCAGCCGGTCAAACAGGGCGACATGCTCTACGACATCGATCCGAGGCCGTTCGAATTGACCCTCGAACAGGCGCGCGCCGAACTGTTGCAGGCACAAACCAAGGTCGACAACGCCAACCTCGACGTCGTGCGCGGCAAGCCTCTGCTGGAACGGCGCATCATCTCGGAAAAGACCTTCGACGACCGCGAGAACCTGGTGCGCGAAGCGCAGGCGCAGGTGAAGGTAGCCGAAGCCAAGGTGAAAAGCGCCGAACTCGACTTATCGTTCGCCCGCGTCGTCTCCCCGATCGCCGGCCGCATCAGCCGCAGCATGGTCACGGCCGGCAACTGGGTCTCAGCCGGCGGCGTCAGCAACAGCACGCTGCTGACGACCATTGTCAGCCAGGACCCCATTCATATTTACTTTGACGTGAGCGAGAACAACTACATCAAGTATCGGCGGCTGGCCGAGCGCGGCGGCGTCGCGGGGGGCGCCGATCTCGGCGCCACCGTGGAGCTGGCGCTGCCCGACGAGCGCGGCTTCCCGCACGCGGGCAAGCTCGACTTTCTCGACAATCGTCTCGACCAAGGCACGGGCACGCTGCGCGCCCGGGCCCTCATTGCCAACGAGACCGGTCTATTTTCGCCAGGCATGTTCGCCCGCGTCCGCGTCACCGGCACGCCCACCTACGCCGCGCTCCTGCTTCCCGACGAGGCGATCGGCAGCGACCAAACCAACAAGTACGTCTATGTGGTGGCCGATGACGGCGCGGTGGCGCGTCGCAACATTCAGCTGGGCCCGCTGGTCGATGGCCTGCGCGTGGTGCGCGAGGGTCTGGCCAACGGCGACTGGGTGATCACCAGGGGCCTGCACCGCGCCAGACCAGGCCAGAGCGTTGCGCCCCATCGCGTGGCGCTGACGGTTACCGCATCGTCGCCGGCCAACCCTGCGCCACCGACCAAGGTGCCGGAATGAAAGGCGGCTCGGGGGCTGGAGGGCTGACGCGGTGAGAATCAGCCGCTTCTTTATCGACCGGCCGATCTTTGCCGCGGTGGTGTCGCTCGTCATCACCATCATTGGCGGCATTGCCTATTTCGGGCTCGGCATCAACCAGTTGCCCGACATCATCCCGCCGACGATCACCGTCAGCGCCAGCTATCCCGGCGCCAGTGCGCAAACCGTCGCCGACACGGTGGCCGCGCCCATCGAGCAGGAGGTCAACGGCGTCGAGGGCATGATCTACATGGCCTCGCAATCGACCGCGGACGGCGGCCTGTCGCTGACCGTCACCTTCGACGTCGGCACCGACCCCGACAAGGCGCAGGTGCTGGTGCAAAACCGCGTCAGTGCCGCCGAGCGAAAGCTGCCCGATGAGGTGCGCCGCACCGGGCTGACCGTGCGCAAGCGCTCCCCGGACCTGCTGTTGGCAATCCACTTGATTTCGCCCGACAACACCTACGATCAGGTTTACATCTCCAACTACGGTCTGCTCAACGTCCGCGACAAGCTGATGCGGCTTTACGGCGTGGGCGACGTCTCGCTCTACGGTGTGCGCGAGTACTCCATGCGCATCTGGCTCGACCCGGAACGCATCGCGCTACGCGGGCTGACGGCCGAGCAGGTGCTCGACGCCTTGCGCGCCCAGAACGTGCAGGTGGCGGGCGGGGCCTTGGGCGAGCCGCCCGTTGACTTCAACAACGCCTTCCAGGTCTCCCTGCAAATGAAGGGCCGCCTGCGCAATGCCGATGAATTCGAGGACATTATTGTCAAGATCGGCAACGACGGCCGTCTCGTGCGCCTCAAGGACATCGGCCGAGTCGAGCTCGGCGCGCTCAGCTACTCGGCAAACGGCTATGCCGACCGTTATCCCGCCGTCGTCATCATCGTCGATCAGCAGCCGGGCAGCAACGCCGTGCGTGCCACGCAGGGCATCAAGGATGCCATGGCGGAGATCGCCAAGAGCTTCCCCAAGGGTCTTGAATACCGCCTGACCTACAATCCGACCGAGTTTATCGAAGTCTCGGTGGCCAAGCTCTACGGCAGCATCGTCGAAGCCACGGTGCTGGTGGTTCTCGTCGTCTTGCTGTTTCTCAAGACCTGGCGCGCCACCGTCATCCCCGTCGTGGCGATCCCCGTGTCCTTGATCGGCACCTTTCTCGTCATGCAGGGCTTCGGCTTCACCCTCAACATGCTGACCCTGTTTGGCCTGGTGCTGTCGGTGGGCATCGTGGTCGACGATGCCATCGTCGTAGTCGAGAACTTCGAGCGCCGCCTCAGGGAGGGGCTCTCGCCCGTGGAGGCGGCGCGCGTGTCGATGGACGAGGTCGGCGCGGCGATCATCGCCATCGCGCTGGTGCTGTTTGCCGTGTTCGTGCCCACCACGTTCATCACCGGCATCACCGGGCAATTTTACCGCCAGTTCGCGATCACCATCGCCTCGGCGACGGCGATCTCGCTGCTCGTCTCGCTCACCTTGTCCCCCGCCCTGTGCGCCCTCCTGCTCAAGCCGCATGCGGACGGGGCGCATGGCAAATTTGCCTCTGTGCTGGCGCCGGTGCACGCCGCGTTTCGCGGCTTCGATGCCGGCTTCGACTGGATGGCACGCGGCTATGGCCGGCTGGTAGGGGCACTGTCGCGGGCCTGGCTACCCGTGCTCATTACCTACGTCCTGCTGGTTGCCTTCGGCGGCTGGTTCTTGCAGCGCCAGCCGACCGGCTTCATCCCGTCGCTCGATCGCGCCATTGTCATCATCTCCTTGCAGCTACCGCCGGGCGCCTCGTTGGCGCGCACCGATGCCGTGGTGCGGCGCGCCACCGACCTGGTGCTGTCCGTGCCCGGCGTGAAGTTCTCGAATGCCTTCACGGGACGCAACGCCGCCACCTTCACCTCCGCGACCAACGCCGCCTTGCTCTTCCTGGTGCTCGACGACTTCGAGGAACGCCACAAGCAGGGCCTCTCGATCGACAAGGTCACCCGCGAGGTGCGCGCCAAGCTGGGCCAGATCGAGGAAGCGCAGTCCTTGGTCTTCATCCCGCCGCCGGTGCGCGGCATGGGTTCGTCCGCCGGCTTTTCCATGCGCCTGCAGGACACCATGGGCCTGCCCCCCAGCGAGTTCGCGCAGATCACCCAGGAATTCGTCGCCGCGGCCAATCGCACGCCGGGGATTGCCAACACCTTCACCACCTTCCAGTCGGCAACTCCGCAAGTGTTCGTCGACGTCGACCGCGACAAGGCGCAGATGCTCAAGGTGCCGATCGGCAACATCTTCGAGGCCATGCGCGTCTTCATGGGGTCCGCCTACGTCAACGACTTCAATATGTTTGGCCGCACCTACCGTGTTACCGCCCAGGCCGACGGCGACTTCCGGCTCGACGCCGAGAGCGTCGCCAAAATCCGCGTGCGCAATTCGGACGGCCAAATGGTCCCGCTCGGCAGCCTCGTCACCTTCAAGGAGATCGCCGGGCCGGAGCGTGTGCCGCGCTACAATCTCTTCCCCTCGGCGGAGGTGAACGGGACCGCCCAGCCCGGCATCAGCTCGGGCCAGACGCTCGAGATCATGAAGCGGCTGACACAGGAGGTGCTGCCGCAGGGCGTCACCTTCGAGTGGACCGACCTGTCCTATCAGGAGGCCAAGGTTGGCCGCACCGGCTACTACATTTTCGTGCTGAGCGTGATTTTCGTGTTCCTGGCGCTGGCAGCCCAGTACGAGAGCTGGTCGCTGCCGCTCGCCATCATGCTGATCGTGCCGATGTGCCTGTTCTCGGCGGCTTTCGGCGTCTGGTTGCACGGGCGCGAAATCAACATTTTGACCCAGATCGGCTTCGTGGTGCTGATCGCGCTGGCCGCCAAGAACGCCATCCTGATCGTGGAGTTCGCGCGCCAGATCGAGGAGCGTGGCGTCGATACGGTTACGGCCGCGGTGGAGGCCTGCCGGCTGCGCCTGCGGCCGATCATCATGACCTCGCTCGCCTTCACGCTCGGCGTCACCCCGCTCTACTGGGCAACGGGCGCGGGCGCGGAGATGCGCATTGCTCTGGGAACGGCGGTGTTTTGGGGCATGATCGGGGTGACGCTGTTCGGCCTGATCTTTACCCCGGTGTTCTACGTGGTCATTCGCAGGCTGACCGGCAGGAGGCTCGCGGCCCGGGACAAGCCCGAACCCGTTGCCCTGGCTGAAGCCGCCGAGTAGCGCCGCCGGCGAAGCTATACTGGCCCGGCTAGGCCGGCGGTGGCCACCGCGCGGAACGCTTTTCAACGAACGAGAGCAGGCCTTCTTTCGCCTCCGCCGAGCGCCGTTTTACCGCATGCGCGTCGATCAGGGCCGCAAGCCTTGCGGGAGCAAAGCCGCCCCAGGCGCTCTCGAGCGCCAAGGCCTTGGTCTCGGCCATGGCGGCGGGCCCATTCTCGAGGAGTTTGGCGAGCATCTCCTCGCCGGCCGCAGCGAGCTCGGCGCGGGCGACCAGCTTATGCACCAATCCGATCCTGAGCGCCTCCGCCGCCCCGAAGCGCTCGCCCGTCAGGGCGTAGCGGCGCACCTGACGCACCGATATCGCATCGCTCAGCTGCGGAATGATGATGGCGGCGGTGAGACCCCAGCGCACCTCGGCAATGGAAAACATGGCATCCTCGGCGGCAATGACGATGTCGCAGGCGGCAATCAGCCCGGTGCCGCCGCCGAAACATCCCCCCTGCACCAGCGCCACGCTGGGAACGGGCAAGCGGTTGAGCTGGTCGATCGCCTCGGCGGTGGCGCGGCTGGCGGCCAGGTTTTCCTGCAAGCTGCCCTCGGCAAGGGCGCGCACCCAATTGAGGTCAGCGCCTGCCTGAAAATGCCGGCCGTTGCCTTGCAGCAGCAGGGCCCGCGGCGGCGGCTCGTCGGGAAGGGCCGCCAATGCCGCCGACAGCGCCGCAATCAGCGCCCCGTCGTAGGCGTTGCCGACCTCGGGCCGATTGAGCGCAACCCGGGCGATGCCGCGGTCATCGAGGCTCGAGAGAACGGGACTGTTCGACATGGGTGGGGCACTCCGCTGAATTGCTGGTCCAGTATGGCGGCCCGGCATCGCCTGGGCAAAAATGCCGTTTCGGCAAGCATTCCCGGGCTCTGCCGGGTCGGGCTCAGTCGAAATGTCTTCCTTTGGCCACATCTGTGTGGGCCTAACTGGCGCCGCGGACGCTGGCATGCGGTTGCGCCTGCCCAGCGGGGGCCGCAATCACCATGTTACACTGTTGTGAAGGGCGTGTGAGGCCACGCGGCTT
>Ga0075423_10000935_pt1 | contig 24770 bp, 23 predicted proteins | sample SoiMethybrSBSTD2_FD_80114 | JGI IMG/M metagenome (GOLD analysis project Ga0075423, IMG submission 80114) | Bulk soil microbial communities from a Populus tree surrounding site in Tennessee, USA - Soil MetaG P. TD hybrid SBSTD2 | ecosystem: Environmental > Terrestrial > Soil > Tree plantation... | reverse complement strand
TGTCGCCCGATCGCGCCGAGGGTTCCTCGGTCTGCTGATCTGCTTTCTGCCTATCGGTACGGGCGCGGCATCCAACCTGTGGTCTGCGCTCGCCGGCGACTGGCACGCGAGCGCGGAAACAGTCGCGCTGGTCACCGGCGTGTTGAGCGGCATCGTCATGGCCGCGGGGTGCTTTGTGGGCGGCTATGTGTGCGATCGCATGGATCGCAAGGCCGCGTATGCTCTGTTCGGTGTGCTGATGGCGGGTTGTGCGGTCGCGATGGCGTTCGCGCCGAGGAGCGAGACCATGTATGCCGCATTCACCTTGATTTACGCGTTCATCAACGGGCTTGCGTACGCCGGTTTCTCGGCGGTCGCGCTGGAGGCGATCGGCCTCGGCGCCGCGGCGACCAAGTACAATCTCTTCGCGTCGCTATCGAACATACCCATCGGTTACATGACTGCGGTCGACGGATGGGCCGCGGCGCGCTGGGGTCCGGGCGGAATGCTGCACACCGAAGCCGCAGTGGGAGTGCTGGCGCTGCTCTTCTTCGTGATCGTGGCAGCACTCTCCTCGAGGCAGCGAGCGCAGGCGGCGTAACTTCGTGCGCATTCACGCCGCGGGATTCGCGGCGCTCAGCCCGGGTTACTACAAAACCAAAACGCTGCTCGATTCAGCCGGGGGAATTGCGTTCTGCCGCGCCGTCGATGGCGTCGATGCGCGCGGCGAGCGCGTCGACGCGTGCGGCAAGCGCCGCGATCTCGCCGGTGAACGTGCGTGCCTCGGCGTTGCCCACGGCAAGCCGCGCTTCGTCGCCGACGTAGCTCGCAAAGCTCTCGCCGAAGCGCTCCGCGGCGTAGCCGGGAAGCGCAAGCAGGCGCCGGCCGAGGTCGGCCACTTGCTGGCCCGCCACCCGACCGAACGCCTTGGCGCATACCTCTTCGACGAACCATGGCAGCGTCAGCGCGAGCTCCGCGAGCGTTGCGTTAAGCGCGGCATCGCCCTCGGCCGCGACGAGCTGGTTCCAACGCTCGGGCTGCGCGAGCAAGGCCGGCAGCCGCAATGGAGAAATCGTCAACGTAAGATCTGGCGCTGCCTCGCTATGGGAGAACCGGCCATCCGCGGCGATGGCGGCCGTACGACTCGCCGGCCCGACGTCGAGCCGCAGCGTGCGCCCGGCATGCGCGGCTAGCCTCTCGCGCGCCCAGCCCTCGCGTTCCAGCACGCGGTTGATCACGTCGGCAGCAAGAGTCATGCGCTACAACACGTAACCTCGGTGCAATGCCACGATGCCGGCCATCAGGTCGAACCATTCCACGCGCTCGAACCCGGCGTTCTCCATCATTTCCTTCAGTGCCGCCTGATCGGGGTGCATGCGGATCGACTCGGCGAGGTAGCGGTAGCTCGCTTCGTCGTCGGCGACGAGCTTGCCGAGACGCGGCAGGACGTTGAAGCTGTACCAGTCGTAGGCGGCGCGGAACGGCTCGGCCACCTGGCTGAACTCGAGGATGAGAGCGACGCCGCCAGGACGCAGGACGCGGCGCATTTCGGCCAGCGCGACATCCTTGCGGGTCACGTTGCGCAGACCGAATCCGATGCAGACGCAATCGAACTTCCGTGCCGGAAACGGCAGTGCCTCGGCGTTGCACTGGACCGCTGGCACGAGGCGGCCTTCATCGAGCATGCGGTCGCGGCCGGCAACGAGCATGGCCGCGTTGACGTCCGTGAGGACGACGCTGCCCGACGTCCCGACGCGATCGGCGAAAAGACGCGCGAGATCGGCGGTGCCGCCCGCGACGTCGAGCACAGCGCCGCCGCGGCGAACGCCGCTGGTTTCGACGGCAAACCGCTTCCAGGCGCGATGCAGCCCCGCCGACATGAGATCGTTCATGAGGTCGTACTTCGACGCGACCGACTCGAATACGCCGCGCACGCGCCGCGCCTTCTCCTCGGGCGGCACACGTTCGAAGCCGAAATCGGTCGTTTCGCTCATATCCTTGCGTGTGCTCCGCGATCGCTCTCAGTGGTGGTGACCGCAGGCATGCGCCGGCGAGGGCGCCGGGGCGTTCGGATCGGGATCGCGGCTCGCACCGGCTGCGGCGAGCCGCGCCAGATATCGCTGCCACAACTCGTCCTGCCGCTCGCCCAGATCGTACAGATAGTCCCAGGAGTAGATGCCGGTGTCGTGACCGTCGGAGAACTTCGGCCGGACGGCGTAGTGGCCGACCGGCTCGAGTTCCGCGATCGTGACTTCGCGCTTGCCGACCTGCAGCGTTTCCTGGCCGGGCCCGTGCCCGCGCACATCCGCCGAGGGCGAGTAGACGCGGAGGAATTCGTAGGGCAGACGGAAATTCGTGCCGTCGGCGAAAGACAGCTCCATCAGGCGCGATGCCTGATGCAGCTTGATCTCGGTGGGAACGGGCGTGGAGGAATCGATGCCTGCCATGAGCGCTATTGTAGGCGCGAAGGACGGCCTGCTACTGAACTAAAAGCGGTTGGTGGCCATCGGATTGGAAGAGTCAGGAACCAGGTCCATGTTGCCGATGCCGGCCATGATGTTGCGGTTCTTTGCATCCTTGCCGTGCAGCTTGATCTCGAGGCGCAGGTCGTTGAGCGAGTCGGCGTTGCGCAGCGCATCCTCGTAGCTGATCATCCCCGCCTCGTACAAATCGAACAACGCCTGATCGAAGGTCTGCATTCCCAGCTCGCGCGACTTCTTCATGATCTCCTTGATGCCGGAGACATCGCCCTTGAAAATCAGGTCGGAGATCAGCGGCGAATTGAGCATCACCTCGACCGCCGGAACGCGGCCACGGCCGTCGCGGCGCGCAATCAGCCGCTGCGCGACGAACGCACGGATGTTGAGCGAAAGATCCATCAGGAGCTGCGCGCGGCGCTCCTCGGGAAAGAAGTTGATGATCCGATCGAGCGCCTGGTTGGTGCTGTTGGCGTGGAGCGTCGCGAGGCACAGGTGACCGGTCTCGGCGAACGCGATCGCGTAGTCCATCGTATTGCGGTCGCGGATTTCGCCGATCAGGATCACGTCCGGCGCCTGGCGCAGCGAGTTCTTCAGCGCGATCTCCCAGTTGTCGGTGTCGACGGCGACCTCGCGCTGGGTCATGATGCAGTTCTTGTGCTCGTGCACGAATTCGATCGGATCCTCGATGGTGATGATGTGGCCGTAGCTGTTCTCGTTGCGATAGCCGAGCAGCGCCGCCATCGACGTCGATTTCCCGCAACCGGTCGCGCCGATGAACAGCATGATGCCGCGCTTGCTCATGCAAACGTCCTTGAGCACCGGCGGCAGGTTCAGCTCCTCGAACGTCGGGATGATGATGTTGATCGTGCGAAAGACCATGCCGACGCGGCCCTGCTGCACGAACGCGTTGCAGCGGAAACGGCCGATCCCGGGCGGGGCGATGGCGAAGTTGCATTCCTTGGTCGACTCGAATTCCATCGCCTGCTTGTCGTTCATTACGCTGCGCACCAGCTCGATCGTGTGCTGCGAGGTGAGCACGGTCTTCGATACGGGTGCGATCTTGCCGTCGATCTTGAGCGCGGGTGGAAAGCCGGCGGTGATAAACAGGTCCGAGCCCTTCTGTTTGACCAGCAGATCGAGCAATTCGTGGATAAACTTGGTGGCGGTTTCGCGTTCCATGGTTCAATCCTCTGATTCGCCGTCTGACGCTCAGCCGCCGAAAAGATCCTTGTTCACGGCGCGTGCTCGCGCCTCGGCAAGCTGAATCTGATTGCGGCGGATCAATTCGGTCAGGCATTGATCCATCGTCTGCATGCCCGCCGCCTGGCTGGTCTGGATCGTCGAATACATCTGCGCGACCTTGTTCTCCCGGATGAGGTTCCGGATCGCCGGCGTGCCGATCATGATTTCCCACGCCGCGATGCGACCCTGCCCGTCCTTGGTCTTGAGCAGCGACTGCGAGATCACCGCGACCAGCGATTCCGACAGCATCGCGCGCACCATGTCCTTTTCCGCCGCGGGGAAAACGTCGATGATGCGGTCGATTGTCTTCGCCGCCGAGCTCGTATGCAGCGTCGCGAATACCAGGTGGCCGGTTTCGGCCGCGGTCAGCGCCAGGCGGATCGTTTCCAGGTCGCGCATTTCGCCCACCAGGATGTAATCCGGGTCCTCGCGGAGCGCGGCGCGCAGCGCGTTCGCGAACGACAACGTATGCGGCCCGACTTCGCGCTGGTTGATCAGGCATTTCTTCGATTCGTGCAAGAACTCGATCGGATCCTCGATGGTGAGGATGTGCCCGTACTCGTTCTCGTTGACATGGTTGGTCATCGCCGCCAGCGTCGTCGACTTGCCCGACCCGGTTGGGCCCGTGCACAAGATCAATCCACGCGGGTTGTTCGTCATCTCGGCGAAGATCCTGGGCGTCGCAAGCTCTTCGAGCGAAAGCACCTTGGAGGGGATGGTGCGGAACGCGACCGCGGCGCCGCGCTCCTGGTTGTAGGCGTTGACCCGGAACCGGGCGAGGTTGGGAATGCCGAACGAGAAGTCGCACTCGAGCATCTCCTCGTAGGTCTTGCGCTGGGCATCGCTCATGATGTCGTACACCATGGCGTGCACGTCCTCGTGCTCCATCGGCGGCAGGTTGATCCGCCGGATGTCGCCGTGAACGCGGATCATGGGCGGCAGCCCCGCCGAAAGGTGCAGGTCTGAAGCCCGGTTCTTGACCGCGAACGCTAAGAGTTCGGCAATGTCCATTTATAATCCCATCGAGCCTTGCGCGCGGCCGCGGGTATTCTTGCGGGCGGCCGCTGCGGCAAGCCCAGAACGGCGGCGACGGCGCGGGAGTTCCACCTGTGGATTACAGCGCGAGGTCCGCTATGCCGGCGTCATCATCCATCCGATTATGAGCCCAGACGAGAAGGCGTGGCAAGCCGTCTGGTCCCGGATCGCGGTCGCGGCACGGCGCGCCGGCCGTGATCCCGCGGCTGTGGAGTTGCTGGCGGTGAGCAAGGCACAGCCTGCCGCAAGGGTCCGCGCGGCCTACGCACTGGGCCAGCGGGCGTTCGGCGAGAATTACGTGCAGGAGGCTTCGCTCAAGTCCGGGCAGCTCTCCGATCTCTCCGACATCGAGTGGCATCTCATCGGGCCTTTGCAGAGCAACAAGACGCGGCTTGCCGCCGCACTGTTCGGGTGGGTACAAAGCATCGATCGGTTGAAGACCGCCGAGCGCTTGTCCGCCGCGCGCGACGCGCATGCCGCGCCGCTCAACGTGTGCGTGCAGGTGAACATCAGCGGCGAACGGAGCAAGAGCGGCGTCGCGCCGGCTGATGCGCTGGCGCTCGCACGCGCCGTGTCGGCGCTGCCGTCGCTCGCTTTGCGCGGGTTCATGGGCATCGCGGAGGAAACCGCCGACGTCGAACGGCAGCGCCGGCAGTTCCGTAGCTTGCGCGGATTGTTCGACGCGGCGCGCGCGGACGGGCTCGCTGTCGATACGCTGTCGATGGGGATGTCGGCCGATCTCGAGGCCGCGGTCGCGGAGGGAGCGACGCTGGTGCGCGTCGGTACCGCGCTGTTCGGCGAAAGAGCAAGCACAACGGAGCATGCAGCGTGAACATCACCATTATCGGCGGCGGCAACATGGCACGGGCGCTATTGGGCGGCTTGATCGCACGCGGCCACGGGTCCGACGCGCTCGCGGTGGTCGAGATCGACGCCGAGGCGCGGGCGACGGTCGCAGCTCGCTTCGGCGTCGCCACATTTCCGGCGATCGAACCCGCCGCAGTCGGCAACGCCGACGTCATCGTCATCGCGGTCAAGCCGCAGATCGTGCGCATCGTCGCCCGCGAGCTCGCTACGCTGCTCAAGCGCCAGGTCGTGCTGACCATCGCCGCCGGCATCCGGCTATCCGATCTCTCGCGCTGGCTCCTGGGCTATCGCCGGCTCGTGCGCGCGATGCCGAACACGGCGGCGCTGATCGGTGCCGGGGTTGCCGGGCTGTACGCGCTCTCCGGTGTCGACAGCGAGGGCCGTTCGCGCGCGGCCGCGGTGCTCGACGCGGTCGGCAGCACACTATGGTGCCAGCGCGAGGACGAGCTCGATGCGGTGACCGCGGTCTCGGGCAGCGGCCCGGCGTACGTCTTCTATTTTCTCGAAGCGCTCGATCAGGCGGCGCGCGAGCTGGGTTTCACGCCGGCGGAGGCGCGGCGGCTCAGCCTGGCGACGTTTTCCGGCTCGATCCGCTTGGCCGAGCAGAGCGATTCCGAGCCGGCGCTGTTGCGCGCGCAGGTCACCTCGAAGGGTGGCACCACCGAGCGCGCGATCGCGACGCTCGACCAGGCTGCGGTCAAGGCGTCGGTCGTCGCCGCGGTCAAGGCGGCCGCGGAGCGCGCCAGGGAGCTCGGCGAAATCCTGGGCGACGAAGCCTAAGGCTCCCTAATGCTCTACGACGCGCTGCGCTTCCTGATCAACATCGTATTCGGGCTGCTCGTTTACGCGGTGCTGCTGCGGTTCCTGATGCAGTGGCTGCGCGCACCGTTCAGGAATCCTCTCGGCCAGGCAGTAAGTGCGTTGACCGACTGGGCGGTCAAGCCGGTGCGCCGCGTCGTCCCCGGCTATCGCGGCTACGACTGGGCTTCGCTGCTGCTCGCTTGGGTCTTGCAGGCGCTGTGGCTGGCCGCGCTCATGACCATGACCGGCGGCGCAGTGTCGGGTACGCTCGCCGGGCTCGTCGCCGTGCTTGCCGTTGTCGAGTTGGTCAAGGCGACGCTCTGGATCATCGTCATCGCTGTCTTCCTGCAGGCGCTGCTGTCGTGGGTCGCTCCGGACGGACCTCTGGCCGGCGTCCTCAACGCGCTGACGTTTCGCGTGCTCACGCCGGTGCGGCGCGTCGTGCCGCCGCTCGGCGGCACGCTCGACCTCTCGCCGCTCATCGTGATCGTGCTCGCGCAGCTCGTGCTGATGCTGCCGGTGGCGTGGCTGGAGCAGACGGTTGTCCAGCTCTTCCGCTGACTCTGCGCTTCCGCGGCCTTGGCGACGCGTCGGCGCCGACGGTTCGATCACGCTTACGATTCACGCCCAGCCGGGCGCAAGAAAAACCGAGGTCGCGGGCATCCATGGTGACTGCCTGAAGATCCGGCTCGCTGCACCGGCGGTCGAAGGCAAGGCGAACGATGAGCTGGTGCGCTTCCTTGCCCAGGCGTTCCGCGTGCCGCAGGGGAACGTTGCACTCGTCCGCGGTGAGAATGGACGTCGTAAGACCCTGCGCATCGCATCTCCGGCTGCCCGGCCCGATCGTGAGTGGGCGAAGATGGGTGGATCCTGAACGCGTATTCGGGTCCGTCGCGCCCTGAAGCAATAGTCGTACAGGTCGTACTGAACAAATAGGTCGTCTGAATCGGCAGCGATAACGATCTCGCGCTACTACCTGATCAGAGAATCCCTAGGCTTGGGGAATCGAGCGGCACAGAATCAGCGGCCTACAGGGCTTGCTGCGCGCACTGCTTGACGAGTCTCGCCGGCGTCGTCGAACCGCCGGCCGATTATCCCTTCCAGGTTGGGGGAGTGCCACGACGGCGATAGAACGACTGCAACGCTTGACGGCGCAGGCTGCGCCGCGCAACATTCGCACCTCCGCGCCGGCCATAAGCAGACGCGGGTTTCCCACAACAATCCCCACTTGACGCTATCCGCGCGTACCGGGGTTTCTGGAGGACAACTAATGAATTGCAATCAGCGAACGACGCGACAAATGCTCAACAGCGTTGTCGTCGCCGCAGTAGCGGCATTCGGCCTTGTTACGGCCGGCACGTCAGTGGCGACGCCCAACGACGACGCGACATCCACGCAGGCGACGCAGGACACGAGCAGCGCACTCGTGCAGCTCAACGGCGATCCGTTGTCGACGTACATCCGTACGAAGCCCCCGCAAGGCAAGAAGATAGATTTCTATAGCAACACGACAAAGTCCTACCGGGCGCAGCTCTCGGCACTTCGCAATGACTACAAACAATGGCTGAAGGCGAACGTTCCGCAGGCGAAGGTCACCGGCGAGTTCGACATTTCGCTCAACGCGGTCGCCGTGCAGCTGAACGGCGCGACGCTCGCGCAGGTCGCCGCAGGCCCGCAGGTCAAGCGTGCGGAATACGAAGGCTTGTACCGTCCGAGCGCCGTCGACATCGATTCAGCGCTGATCAGCGCGCCGCAGGCGTGGGCCGCGGGCGGTAGCAAAGGCGACGGGGTCAAGATCGCCATCGTCGATACCGGCATCGACGTGACGCATCCGTGCTTCAGCGATGCGGGCTATACGGCGCAGACGCAGCTCGGCGATAAGAGTTTCACGAACAACAAGGTGATCGCGGCCAAGGTGTTCAACAACAAGACGCCGAGTCAGAAATACACGGCCGAAGCGCTGCAGGAGCACGGCACGCACGTCGCCGGGACGGCTGCCTGCAACGAGAACACGCCCGCCCCAGTCAACGGCGTCCCGACGTACAACATGTCCGGCGTCGCGCCGAGAGCGCTGCTCGGCAATTACAACGTCTTTCCAGGTCAAGTGGCCAACGCGCGATCCGAGGACATCGTCAACGCGCTCGAGGCCGCGTACGCTGACGGATTCGACGTCGCGAACATGAGCCTGGGGGGCACTCACGGGAAGAGCGGCAACATCGGCGGCCAGGACCTGCTGACGATCGCCGTCGACAACCTCGACCAGGCGAACATGGTCGTCGCGGTGGCGGCGGGAAATTCGGGCCCCGGCTTTATGACGATCGAGTCACCGGGATCGGCCGCGCGCGCTCTGACGGCCGGCGCCTCTACGGTAGGACACTTCATCGGCGCACCGATCACTCCTTTGGGCGGTCCGACCTTTGCCGGCGCCGTCGGAGAGTTCGCGACGGTAGACACCGACCTGACGGCGCCTCTTGCGGTCACTTCGGGCACCGGGACCAACGGCCTCAGCACCGCCTGCTCGGCGTTCTCTGGAAGCCTCGCGGGCACGATCGCGTTGGTGAGCCGCGGCACGTGCACGTTCTCGACCAAGATCCGCAACGCGCAGAACGCCGGTGCGGTCGCGGTGCTGGTTGGAAACAACGTGTTCGGCGATCCGACGGCGATGGGCCAGGACGGCACCGCGAACCAGCCGACGATACCCGCGTACATGGTCTCGCGCATTAGCGCAGGGTCACCGGGGCTGAAGGACTTCAACGGCGTGCAGACCACGATCGGCGCGACACTCACGTACTTGCAGACGGGCAACAACGACTTCATGGCCGGCTTCAGCAGCCAGGGTCCGACCGACGTCGACTTCCGCGTCAAGCCGGACGTCGTCGCGCCGGGCGTAAGCGTGTTGAGCTCGATCCCGCATCAGTTCTGCGACCTCCCGCCGTGCTTCGCGTTCTTCCAGGGCACGTCGATGGCCACGCCGCACCTCGCGGGCTCCGCCGCCGTCGTTATCGGCGCACACCCGAGTTGGGCGGCATGGCAGGTCCGTTCGGCGGTCGTCAACACGGCCGATGTCGGTGTGCTCAAGAGCGCCACGACCGGCAACCCCGTGTCGAACGTCAATGTGATCGGGAGCGGCCGCGAGAATCTGCTCTCCGCCGTAACCGCAGGCGCGGGGCTCGATCCGGTCAGCGTGAGCTTCGGCGCGGTACCGTCGGGCAGCGGTCAGACCCTGACGTTCGATGTGACGGTCACCAACCTTGGCACCGCAGCCGCGACTTTCCCGGTCTCGGTCGGTGCAGGCGGTGGCGGCGTCGCGTATTCGGTGTCGCCCATCTCGGTCTCGCTCGCCCCGGGCGCATGGACGGTGGTGACGGTCACGATGAACGCGGCCAAGGGCGCCGTCCCAGGCAACCACCAGGCTACGCTCACCGTCGGCGGCTCGCACGGGGCCGTCTATACGTTCATCAAGTAAGGCCCCGCGGCGGGATCGACCGCCGCAGATGTAACAGCCGGATGGACCCGCGAGGGTCCATCCGGCTTCTTTTCGCGCTGGCGGCCAGTCGGCGTCGTCGCAGGAAACGGTCGCGCAACTCGCTTCCGTACACTTTCCTAAGCGAGCGCGTTGGCAAGCCGCACGAAATCCTCCACCGAAAGCGTCTCGCCGCGCGCGCCGGGTGCGATACCCACCCGCTCGAGGTCGCCTTCGTCAGCAAGGGTCTTGAGCGCGTTGCGCAGCGTCTTGCGGCGCTGCCCGAACGCGGCGGTGACGATACGTGCGAACAGCGCTTCGTCGGCGAGACTCGGACGCGCGTCCTGCAGCGGCGTCAGGCGGACGACGGCCGACTCCACTTTCGGCGCCGGACGGAATGCGCCCGCCGGGACGGTGAACAACCGCTCGACACGGAAGCGCAATTGCAGCATGACCGACAGGCGCCCGTACGCGGGTGTCGCGGGCGCTGCCGCCATGCGCTCGACGACTTCCCGCTGCAACATGAGCGTCAGATCGAAAAGCGTCGCTTCGTATTGCGCGAGATGAAAGAGCAGCGGCGAGGAAATGTTGTAGGGCAAGTTGCCGACCACGCGCAGGTTTGCGCCCAGCGAGCCGAAGTCGAACTCGAGGGCGTCGGCGTTGTACAGCGTTAGCCTATCGGGGGGATATTCGTCGGTGAGCCGCGCGGCGAGGTTACGGTCGATCTCGATGACGGCGAGCCGCAGGATGCGTTCGAGCAACGGGCGCGTCAGTGCGCCCAGGCCGGGACCGATCTCGACCACGTTGTCGTCCGCCCGGAGATCGAGCGCGGACACGATGCGCTCGATGTAATGGCGGTCGACCAGGAAATGCTGGCCGAAACGCTTGCGTGCGACGTGGCCGCCGCTACGCCGCCCAGTCGAGGATAACCTTGCCACTCTGGCCCGAGAGCAGGGTCGCGAACGCGTCCGCGTACTGCTCGGCGGCGTAGTGGTGGGTGATGATCGGCGAGAGATCCAGGCCGCTCTGCAGCATTGCGACCATCTTGTACCAGGTCTCGAACATCTCGCGGCCGTAGATGCCTCTGATCTCGAGGCCCTTGAAGATGACCTGGTTCCAGTCGATCGCCATCTCCGCGGGCGGAATCCCGAGCAGCGCGATCTTGCCGCCGTGGTTCATGTGCTCGAGCATGTCGGCGAAGGCTTGCGGCACGCCGGACATCTCGAGCCCGACGTCGAAGCCTTCCGTCATGCCAAGCTCGGTCATGACGCCGCGCAGATTCTCGCGCTGGACGTTCACGGCGCGCGTCGCGCCCATGCGCCGCGCCAGCCCCAGGCGATACTCGTTGACGTCGGTGATGACGACGTAGCGCGCGCCGACGTGGCGGGCAATCGCCGCAGCCATGATGCCGATCGGGCCCGCACCGGTAATGAGCACGTCCTCGCCGACGAGGTTGTAGGTGAGCGCGGTATGCGTGGCATTGCCGAAAGGATCGAAGATCGACGCAAGGTCGTCGGAGATGTCGTCGGGGATGCGAAACGCGTTGAACGCCGGAATCACGAGGTACTCGGCAAACGCTCCTTCGCGATTGACGCCCACCCCGACCGTGTTGCGGCACAGGTGCCGCCGGCCGGCGCGGCAGTTGCGGCAGAAGCCGCAGGTGATGTGACCCTCGCCCGAAACGCGGTCGCCGACTTTGAACCCGCGCACTTCCTGGCCGATCTCGACGATCTCGCCGACGTATTCGTGACCGACGTGCATCGGTACGGGAATGGTCTTCTGCGCCCACTCGTCCCAGTTCCAGATGTGCAGATCGGTGCCGCAGATCGCCGTCTTGCGGATCCGGATCATGACGTCGTTGTGCCCGACTTCGGGTTTTTTTACCCGCGTCAGCGTGAGGCCGGGTGCGCGTTCGAGTTTTGCCAATGCCTTCATACCGAGCTTCCGCGCCGAAGGCGCGCATTAAGTTCCCCTCTCCCAGCGGGAGAGGGGTTAGGGGTGAGGGCTGAGTTTTGCTGATCGTCAGTCGTTTATGCAAAGTTCAGCGGATCACGCCCAAGGCCTTCCCGACCTTGGCGAACGCCGCTACCGCGCGGTCGATCTGCTCGGCGTTATGCGCGGCGCTCATCTGCGCGCGGATGCGGGCCTTGCCCTTGGGCACCACGGGATACGAAAAGCCGATCACGTAGACGCCCTCGGTCAGGAGCGCGTTCGCCATGCGCGTGGCGAGCGCGGCATCGCCCAGCATGACGGGGATGATCGGATGCCCTCCCGCCACCAGCTCGAAGCCCAGCGCCGTCATTTCGCGCCGGAAGCGCTCGCCGTTCCGCCGGACCTGCTCGCGCAACGCCACGCCCTCGTCGCTGCCGAGCAGCGCCAGGACCTTGAGCGATGCCGCGGCAATGCCCGGCGCCAGTGTATTGGAGAAGAGGTAGGGACGCGAGCGTTGCCGCAGCAACTCGACGATTTCCTTGCGGCCCGCGGTATAGCCGCCCGATGCGCCGCCGAGCGCCTTGCCCATCGTGCCGGTGAGAATGTCGACTCGTCCCTCGACGCCGCAGTACTCCGGCGTGCCGCGTCCCGCGGCGCCGACAAAGCCGACGGCGTGCGAGTCGTCGACCATCACCAGCGCGCGATGCTTGTCGGCGAGGTCGCAGATCGCGGAGAGGTCGGCGACGATGCCGTCCATCGAGAATACGCCGTCGGTCGCGATCAACTTGAAGCGCGCTCCGGCGCTATCGGCTTCGCTGAGCCTGGCGTCCAGATCCGCCATGTCGTTGTTGCGGTAGCGGAAGCGCTTGGCTTTGCAAAGACGAATGCCGTCGACGATGCTCGCGTGATTGAGCTCATCGCTGATTACCGCGTCCTCCTCGGTCAGCAGCGTCTCGAATAAGCCGCCATTGGCGTCGAAGCAGCTCGAGTAGAGGATGCTGTCGTCGGTGCCGAGGAAGGCGGAGAGCGCGGCCTCGAGCTCCTTGTGCACGCGCTGGGTGCCGCAAATGAAGCGCACCGAGGCCATTCCAAAGCCCCATTGGTCGACACCGGCCTTGGCGGCGTCGGTGAGCCGCCGATCGTCGGCGAGACCGAGATAGTTGTTGGCGCAGAAGTTGAGCACCTCCTTGCCGTCCGCGAGCCGGATCGATGGCGATTGCGGGCTCGCGATCACGCGCTCGGTCTTGTAGAAACCGTCGGCATGGATGCCGTCGACGACCTTGCGCAGGTGAGAAAGATAAGCATCGTTCATGATGGGCGTCTTGTGGAGCGAGATGTCGATCTCGCGTTTCAGGTTTCGCGGCGCGAGAGCTCGATCGCCAGCCCCACGGCGGCAAGCAGACTTCCCGGGTCGGCCGCGCGTGCGGCCTTGCCGTGGGCGGCCAGGTCGAGCGCGGTGCCGTGATCGACCGATGTCCGCAGGATAGGCAATCCCAGCGTGATGTTGACGCCGTGTCCGAAGCTCGCGTGCTTGAGCACCGGCAGCCCCTGGTCGTGGTACATCGCGAGGACGCAGTCGAAATTGGAAAGTTGCGCAGGAACGAACACCGTGTCCGCCGGCAATGGTCCGGCGACGTCGAGACCTCTGGCGCGCGCCGCGGCGATCGCCGGTTCGATCGTCTCGATCTCCTCGCGCCCGAGGTAGCCGCCTTCGCCCGCGTGGGGATTCAACCCGCACACGGCGATCCGCGGCCGCGCGACACCGAACTTGCCGACAAGATCGGCAGCGACGATGCGAAGGATTTCTTCGAGGTCCGTTTGTGTGATCGCCCCCGGCACCGCGGCGAGCGGCAGGTGCGTCGTCGCCAGCGCGACGCGCAGCATCTGCTTCGGCGGTCCGCCGACGAGCATCATCACCGCGCGCCTGGCGCCGGTGCGTTCGGCGAGGAATTCGGTATGGCCGGTAAACACGATGCCGGCATCGTTGATGACGCTTTTCTGCACCGGCGCGGTCACCATGGCCGCGAATTCGCCCGACAGGCAGCCGGCCACGGCGGCTTCGAGCGTCGCCAGTACGAGCTTGGCGTTGGCGGGGTCCGGGCGACCGGGCGCGACCGGCGCGGCGACCGGATAATGCGCGACTTCGAGCGTGGCCGATGGCGGAGAGTTGCGGCGGACGTACGGGCCGAAGCGAATGCCGGCGCCGAGACGGCGAGCACGCTCGCGCAGGAGCTCGATATCGCCGACGAGAACCAAGCGCGCGGGCCACGTGCGCTCGGCCAGGCGCACGCACAGATCAGGCCCGATGCCGGCTGGCTCGCCGATCGTGACCGCGATCGTCGGGAAAGTAGGGTCAGAGACGACTTTGGCGTGCAACGGTGTTCCTATAATGATTCGGTCAGAAAGTCGTCTCTGACCCTACTTTCACTTTCAGTCGGGCAGAGGCTCGACGCGAATGCCGACCGAATCACCGAAGGTTTCCAGCTTCACCGCCGCCGCCGCGGCAACCGCCGCGGGCCCTTCGCTCAGCGTGATCCGCGCCTGGGAAAAGCCGTCGAGCGCCTGGGTCGGCTTGCCGAACAGATACAACGCGGCCAACGGTCGCGTCACGTCGATTTCGCCGGTGTGCTGCACGACAGGCCCCAGCGGGAGCGCGTAACCTTCGCGCCCGAACACTGGAAACTTGTCGAGCGGGGCGCGGTAGCGGACGACTTGCCGACCGGCAAGCCGCTGGCGGCTTGCGAGGTCATACCATGCGCCGGGGGGAAGCGCGACCTCGACCTCGCCGCCCGGCAACACGATCGGCGCGATCAGCAGCGCATCGCCGCACATGAACTGCGTCTCGTAACCGCGCGTCAGCGCGATGTTGGGAAACGCCAGCGGCATCGCCCGCATCACCGGCATTCCGGTCGCCGTCGCCTGGGCGATCACTGTCTTCAGATAAGGCAGCAATCGGTAACGGAATTCGATCCATTGGCGCGCGATGGCTTCGGTATCTTTGCCGAACGTCCACGGCTCGCGCGGGCCCAGCCCGTGCATGCGCATGTGCGAGCTGAACACGCTCATCTGCAGCCAGCGCAGATACAGCTCCGGGGACGGCTGCTCCGACCCGTAGAAGCCGCCGATGTCGCTGGCGTGATACGGTCCTCCGCTCATGCCCCAGGACAACGCGCCGCGGATGCTCGCCGCGAGTCCTTCCCAATCGCTCTGCGGATCGCCGCCCCACTGGACCGGATAGCGCTGGCTGCCGGCCCAGCCCGCGCGGCTCCATACGATCGGCGGCTGCGCTTCTGCCGGCGTGAACTTCTTCGTCGCCTCGAAGACGCAGCGGTTGTACAGCAGCGGATAGACGTTGTGCAGCCGCGCGCCACGGTCTCCGTTGAATGCGAGCGCGTCGTCGGGAACCTGTTCGCCGAAGTCGCTTTTGATCACGTCGACCCCGGCTCTGAACAGCGCCTCGTGCGCATCGCGCCACCATGCGTACGCTTCGGGGTTGGTGAAATCGACGATGCCGGATCCGGGGAGCGGAGTGAGCGCGCCGGAAAACGGCGAGGTTGCGGGCGCATTGTCCCACTCGAAAACGTAGGGCTCGCCGGTCGCCGTCGTCAACAGGAAATGCTTCGTGGCGAGCTCGTTGAACAGCGGGGAATGAACCGACACGTAGGGGTATTCCCAGACGCAGATCTTGAGCGCGTGCCGCTTCATGCGCGCGAGCGTCGCGCGTGGGTCGGGGTAGCGGTTCGGATCCCATTGGAAGTCGAAGCGCGTGCGCACGTCCCACACGGCGCGGCCGTCGAGGGTGAGCACATCGCAGGGAATCTTGTGCTCGCGCAGATCCTCGGCGACCGCCATCGCCTCATCGGCGGTGCGGTAATACGCGCGCGACATCCACAGCCCCAGGCTCCACAGCGGTACATCCGGCGCGCGGCCGGTGAGGGTCGTGTAGCGCTCGAGCACCTGCGCGGGATCGCGGCCGGCGAACAGAAACAGGTCGAGCGCCTCGTCGTCGACGACGATGCCGTACGAGCGATGCGACCAGCCGGGATGGCCGACGCCGTGCATTACGCGGCCCGGCGTGTTGACGAAGATGCCCCAGGCACCGCCTTTCGCGGCCGCGCCATTACCCGGACTCCAGCAGAACGGCGTGCTCTTGTACGAGCAGTCCGTGTTGACGCCCAGCGCGTCCTCGACACTCGAGGTTACGAGCTGACCGCGCTTGTTGAGCGGACCGAACTTTTCACCCAGCCCATACACCGGCTCGCCGGACGCCAGAGCGAACGCCGCCAGCCATTGCTGCCCCGCGCGCGTGCGGCCGATCGCCGGCAGGCGCGTGAAGCCGCGGAAATGCTCGTCGGTGATCGACGTGAGAAGCGTTTGCTCGTCGTGCAGCAAACGTAAGCGCAGCGGCTCGCCGGAGAGCTCGAAGCGCGTGCCGCCGGCCGCGAACGACCATACGCCCGGATCCGGTTGCGCGGTATCGCAGCGCTGCGCGCGGCCGACGACCAGCCCGTAATCGGGCTTGGTATTCGCACCGATGCGCAGGCGGAATACGCCAGGACCGAAGCACCCGACTTCCAGCACGTCGCCGGTACTCGTGGCAAACGCACCGCCTGACGCCGACATCCCCAAGCTGTCGGGCGCGCTCACGCGAATGTACGCAGTCGTGTCGAGTTGCATCGTTGTCTTGGTTGCTCCTCCCGCGATGGGAGGGGCGCGCTACCCGGCAAACATGGGCTCCGGCATGCCAGGCACATCGACGCGCATGGCGAAAATTCCGCCGGACTGTGGCAGACGCGCAAGCTCGTCGGCTTCGCGCCGCTGGCGCGCCGTCGTCACGTATACCGTTTTCAGATCCGGGCCGCCGAAGGCGCACATCGTCGGGCACATGGCGGGGAGCGAAAACTCGGCGAGCAACTCGCCGCGCGGCGAGATACGTACGACCCTGCCCCCGCGATAGAACGCGCTCCAGTAGCAGCCCTCGCGATCGACGGCGCCGCCGTCGGGGCGATCGGATTCGCCTACGAAGCGGGCGAACACGCGCTCGTTGGAGATGTCGCCGGTGGCAGGATCGAATTCCCAGGCGTTGATCGTTCGCGTCGCGGTGTCGGCGTGATACATGGTGCGCGAGTCGGGGCTCCACGCGAGGCCGTTGGAGATCGTGATGCCCGAGATCATCGGTATCAGTATGTGATCGGGGTCGAGGCAATACAGCCGTGCGGTCGCCGCGTCGCGATTCTCGTTCATGGTGCCGGCCCAGAAGCGGCCCTGGGGATCGGTGCGCCCATCGTTGAAGCGGTGATGCGCGGGATCGTACGGCGCGCCTGCGACCTTGCGCCCGAGCTTGCCGTCGCGGTCCGCGAACCACATGCCGTCGCGCAGCGCGGCGACGAATCCACCGTCCGCCCGCAGCGCGAAACAACCGATCGCCGCCGGCATCGCCCACGCGGTGTTTTGGCCGGTAAGCGGGTCGAAACGATTGAGCGACGGCGCATTGATGTCAACCCAGTACAGCAATTGTTCGTCGACCGACCACACCGGACATTCGCCGAGGCTGGCCTTGATGTCGAGCACGCATTCAAACGGCGAGCGCATCGTCGGAGCTGGGCGAGACCGAAATGCGCATCGTACAAGAAAACGTCGCTCGCGGCGCGAGGAGGCGCGCGCCCGTGTCCAGCTGACCGGCCGTTGCCCGGTTGAACGCGTTGGTCATGTGCGTGACCGGCTCGACGGCGAGATAGTCGCGGTCGGGCGGAATGAACACGACCAGGTGTTCGCAGGCGTCGTCCGCGGTGACCGCCACCGCGAGACCGCGATCCGGCCAGCGAAGCGTCGCCGGCGGCTGCCAGCCGACGAAGCAATTGTCGAGCGTCGTCGCAGCGATCGGCCGCGGCGCGCCGAAGTTCCACGCTTGCGGTACCGGATCGAGCCGCGTGGGCAGAAGGGTCGGATCGGTCCGCCAGACGCCGCCCGCGACGAAGCCGAGCACGGTCGCGGCATTGCAGGGAAAAAACGGATGCCAGCCGAGGCCGAACGGAAACGGCGCGTCGCCGGTGTTGAAAATCGTCAGTGTCAGCGTCAGCGTGTCCGCGGCGAGATCGAACGCCTGGCGCGCACGATAGGGAAACGGCCATTCCCTCGCGTTGTCTCCTGCGGCGTCGTGCACGAGCTCGACCGTCGCGCGCGAAGGCGCTTGCTCGACTATGTTCCAGGCGCGGCGCCAGCCGTTGCCATGGATCGCGTGCGATTCTCCGGGGAGAAAGCGCTGCAGCGGATAAGCCTCGCCGCCCCAGTGCAGCATCGCGTCGGCGATGCGATTGGAGAACGGGATCAGCGGATACGAAGAGAACGAGCGAACGTCCCCGGCCGCGAGTGCTTCGCCGGACGTCGGGCGCAGAATCGGCTTGCCGTTCCATTCGTAGGCTGCGATCGCACCGCCGATCTCGGGCGCGAGCGTCAGCCGCGCCGGACCGGCGCGCAGCTCGATGGTCGCCGTCACATCGGTTCCTCGTGAACGTGTAGGGCCGAATTCATTCGGCCGCGGCGGTGATATTGACGTCGCGTGCGAATTAGTCGCACCCTACAGGATCTCGACCGTCATTGCGGCGTACTGCGACCCTTTTACGGCCTCGGCATCCCGGCGACGGTGCTGCGCACGGTGCTCAAGAATTCCTGCGCCCGGCTGGTGAGCATGGCCAGGTCGGAACCCACCGCGACCCAGGAGAAGCCGTACTGGAGGAACTTGCCGACCATTTCCGGATTGGCGCCGACGATGCCGCAGGGCTTGTCGAGGCGCTTGCACGTCTGCGCGCCGGCGGAGAGCTTGTCCTGCACGGCCGGGTTGCCCATGTCGCCCAGGAATCCCATTGACGCGGAAAGATCCGCGGGGCCGATAAAAATCGAGTCGATCCCGGGCACCGCAGCGATCGCCTCGATCTGCGCGAACGCGGCGAGCGTCTCGATCTGCACGATCACGCAGATCTCCTCGTGCGCGCGCGTAACGTAGTTCGGGATCGTCCCGTAGCGGCTGCCGCGATGCATCGCGGCGACGCCGCGCACGCCGGCGGGAGGATAGCGTGTGTTGGCCACCGCGCGCTTCGCCTCCCCGGCGTTCTGCACGAACGGGAAGAGCAGGCTCTGCGCACCGGCGTCGAGCGCGCGCTTGACCATCACCATGTCGTTCCACGGCGGGCGCACGATCGCCTGTGCCGGCGTGCCCGCAATCGTCTGCAGGATGCCGATCATCTGCGGGGTATCGATCGGTGTGTGCTCCATGTCGACAACCAGAAAATCGAAGCCGATGCAGCCAAGCGCTTCAGCCGTCGAAGGCGCCGAGCTCACGAGCCAGGCGCCGATCGGGGTCTTGCCGGAGGCGATCGCGCGTTTGAAATGATTGATGGGGAGGTCCATCGGGATTTCCTTGGAAAACGATGATTGGCGGCGCGCTTGCGGTGGCTATTGTAGCCGCGCACCACACCGAAGTCGCCTGCGTGATGTAGGATTTGCGCGTGACAGCGCTTGCCACCCCGGTCCTCGGCTCGATGGTCGGCTATCCGAGCCTCGGCGGCCGCACGGTCTTTATCTCGGGCGGCGGCTCGGGGATCGGCGCCTGCATCGTCGAGCGTTTCGCACAACAAGGCTCGCGCGTGGCGTTTTGCGACGTCGCGGACGAACCGGCGCAGACGCTCGTGGCGCGACTCGCGCCGGCGCCGGTGCGCTACGGCCACTGCGACGTGCGCGATATCGCCGCGCTGCGCGCGACGCTCTCGGGCGTCGAAACCGAGTGGGGGCCGATTACGGTGCTGGTCAACAATGCGGCGCGCGACGACCGGCACGCGCTCGAGAGCGTGACGCCGGAATATTGGGACGATCGCCTCGCGGTCAATCTTCGCCACCATTTTTTTGCGGCGCAGGCGGTCGCGCCCGGGATGGCGCGCGCGGGCGGCGGGTCGATCATCAACCTGGGCTCGGTATCGTGGATGCGCGCCACGCCCGGCATGGTCGCCTATACGACCGCGAAAGCGGCGATCCACGGGCTGACGCGCACCCTCGCGCGCGAGCTCGGTACGCGCAACATCCGCGTGAACTGCCTCGTCCCTGGAGCGATCGACACGCCACGCCAGCGCGCCCTGTGGATCAGTCCAGAAATGGAACGCGAGTTCCTCGCCCAGCAGTGCCTGAAGTTTCGTCTGAACGAGGACGACGTCGCGCGTGGCGTGCTGTTCCTCGCCTCCGATGAGGCGCGTGGCATGACGGGACATAATCTGATCATCGATGCGGGACTTGCGCTCACCGCCGCGGAAAGCTAGTGGATTGCGTAGCGGGACGACTCAACAGCTGTCGCCGATTCGAGACTTGCCGGAGCAGGCTGGGCCGGGGCCCACCTCTTGGAGAAAGTACCCAGCTTATGGTTACTTCATTTTCGCGCGACCTCCGAAAAGGGCTCGCACTGGTTCGGGGCCTTGCGTTGGGCCGAAGGGCCGCCGCGGATCAGCCCGAATCGCGCTCATCGTTCGATGTCTCGCGTTTCGAAGTGCCTGCTTGCCCCCCAAATCTCCAAGGTGTGGGGAAGGAGCGGTTGATCGAGTGGTACTGGCGTGTCCATCCCCGATTCAACTTCTTCAAGAGCGTCGTGCCGAACGCTCGCGTTCTCGATCTGGGCGCCGGCAAGGGGGGCCTCCCGTTGTGGCGACAATTCCTGGCTCCGGATCGCTCGGACATCCATTTGTTCGGCATAGACCTCGTGAAGCCGCTCACCGCGGCGCTTTACGACGACTTTCGTGTCGCCGACCTGAACGAGGGCATTCCCTTTCCGGAAGAAGCCTTCGACGCGATCATCGCGAGCCACGTATTGGAGCACATGATGGTTCCGGCTAGGACGCTGGCGCAGGTTGCGAAGAGCCTGCGCGGGGGCGGGCTCGCGTATGTCGAGATGCCTTCGCCCACGACCAAACTGCTTCCGACCGCAGCAGAATATCGGGCTGCGGGCTGGCCCATGACGATCTCCAACTTTCACGACGATGCGACCCACCGGGATACACTGGATCAGGAAGCGCTGCTCGCGATTGCAACTGCGAGCGGATTGCGGTGCCTCCAGGCAGGGTACGTTTCCGTGCCTTATCTCGACCACGCAATGATCGCTCAAGGGATCGCCTGGAACGACGCCGAAATCCTGTTATATGGCTACTGGTCGGCGACACGATGGGCACAGTTTGCAATCTTCGAGCGAACCGACGGGACGGCTGAAAGCGCGCAAGCGAACGGGTTAACGGTTGCACGTGACGACTAAGAGCCGCTGATCTCGGCGGCGCTGATCGTCGCCATCGTGCCGATCTCGATCCTCATCGCGGTGTTCCAGGAGTGTGTAGTGGGCGGATTGACCGCAGGAGGCGTCAAGGGTTGATGCTGATTTGTTCGAGCAAGGGGGCTTGAATGGATACTGAAGTTCTGATCGTCGGCGCAGGCCCGACCGGGCTGATGCTCGCCAATCAGCTCGGTCGGCGAGGTGTGCGCGTGCTGATCATCGACCGACATTCGGGGCCGTCGCTGCAGACCAGGGCACTCGGTGTGCAGGCACGCACGCTGGAGATCTACGCGAAGCTCGGCATCATCGATCGGGCGCTCGAGCTCGGCAAGCGCGGAACGGGCGCAAACATCTGGGCGGAAGGGCGGAAGATGGCGCGTGTCCCCCTCGGCGAAGCCGGGCAAAGCGTGACTCCGTATCCGTTCATTCTCATCCTCGGCCAGGACGACAACGAACGGATCATGGGCGACAAGCTTCGTGACTGGGGGATTTCTGTGCAGTGGAATACCGAGCTGGTCGGCCTGGAGCAGGAATCCCGCCATGTCACGGCAGCGCTCAAGCTACCGGACGGCACAGCCCGGAAGATCACGACCGCGTGGGTCGCCGGATGCGACGGGGCGCGTAGCGCCGTGCGGGAGCTCTGCGGCACCACGTTCCCGGGCGCGCCCTACGAGCACGTGTTCTTCGTCGCCGATACGGTGGTGACCGGGACCATGGTGCCCGACGAGGTCAACGTCTACTTGTGGCGGTCCGGGTTTCATCTGTTCTTCCCCATGCGCGGGGAGGATCACTGGCGGATCGTCGGCATAGTTCCTCCGACCTTGCGGGACAAGGACGAGGTAACTTTCGAGCAGGTGATCCCTTCGTTGCGCGGAGAGGCTGGAGCCGGATTGTCCTTCAAGACGTGCACCTGGTTTTCCACCTATCGCATCTCACACCGGAGTGCGTCGCGCTTCCGCGACCGTCACTGCTTCCTCCTCGGCGACGCGGCGCACATCCACAGCCCGGTCGGCGCGCAAGGCATGAACACCGGCTTGCAGGACGCCTACAACCTGGGATGGAAGCTGGCACTCGTCGTCAGCGGCCGGGCGGACGCCGCGCTCCTCGATTCATACGAGAATGAGCGCGTGCCCGTCGCGCGGCGGTTGCTGAACACGACCGACCGGGCGTTCAGGCTGGTCGTATCCGACAGCCGGCTCGCCGGCTTGCTCCGCACACAGGTACTCGCCAGGATCGCCGCGTTTGCGATGAGCCGCGAGCGGATACAGCGGGCCGCGTTCCGGGTCGTCTCCCAGATCGGCATCCATTACCGGACGAGCTCATTGTCGAAATCGCTGGAAGGACTGCCCGATAGCGCGCCGCGCGCGGGCGATCGCTTTCCGTGGCTGCGGCTCAAGCTCCAGCCGAACGGCCCCGTCGAGGATCTGTTCCAGAAACTCGACGACACACGACTCAACCTGATCGTAATGGGACAGCCTTCGCCTGCCGAAGGAGCGCTCGCTCTCGGCGACTTGCTGCGCACCCACGCCATTCCGGTCGATCCATTCAACGACGCGGAATTGGCACGCGCACAGGTTCCTCGGCCCTCGTTCTACCTCATGCGCCCCGATGGCCATATCGGGCTTTGCGGCGTTCACCTGGATGCGGCCGCCGCCAGACGTTACGTTTCCGAACACTTGCGCCTCGAGGTCAGAAGCGCGTGAATCAAGAAAGCTCGTTGTCTTGCGATCCATGCGTGCGCATTTCTCCCGTCCTGCATTTTTCGAAGGTGCCCGCGACATCGCGCCGATGCTGATCGGCATCGTTCCCTTCGGCATCGTTTGCGGCATCGGCGCGATCACGGCCGGCGCATCGCCGCTCGCCGCGCTAGCGATGTCGATGATCATGTTCAGCGGCGCGGCGCAGATCATCGCCGTCCAGCTGCTCGCGGCCGGAGCGCCATTCGCGGTCATCCTGCTTTCCTGCCTCGTCGTCAGCCTGCGCCTCGTGATGTACAGCGCGGCGATGGCGCCGTATCTGCGGCCGCTCGATCATCGCTGGCGCGCGCTGCTTTCCTTCGTCCTCACCGATCAGGCGTTCGCGGGAACGCTCCAGCGTTTCCAGACATCCGATGACCTGCGCGCCAACGCCTCGTATTTTCTCGGTAGCGGCGCGCTGTTGTGGGTGATCTGGCAGTTCGCGACCCTCGCAGGCATCCTGGCGGGGCAGGTCATCCCCGCATCGTGGCAGCTCGAATTCGTCGTGCCGCTATGTTTCATTGCGGTGCTGGTGCCGCTGCTTCGCGACCGGGTCTCGATTCTTGTCTTCACGGTCACGACCATCGCCGTCATCGCACTCGACGCGATACCGCTGCGGCTGTCGATGCTCTGCGGCGGCTTGCTGGGAATCGCTGCCGGCGTCCTCGGCGACAAAGGAGCGGGTAAGCGTGGATAAAGAGCTCACCATCTGGCTCCTGATCTTTGCGGTCGGCGCGGTGACCTATACCGCTCGGGTGTCGTTCATCGCCTTGTTCGCGCGCCGCGAGATGCCGCCGCTGCTCGCCCGCGCGCTCAAGCACGTGCCGGTGGCGATGGTGACAGCGATCGTCGTGCCCGCGGTGGTTTTCATGACCCCCGGCGAGCTGCGCCTCGATCCGGGCAACGCGAAGCTGATCGCGGCGCTGGTCGGCGGCGCCGTGGCATGGTGGCGGCAGAGCGCAGTGCTTACCATTGCGGTCGGGATGATTGTGCTATGGTCGCTGCGGTATGCGATAGGTTAAGATTCCTGTAGGTGCGAATTCATTTGCACACCATGTCCGAATAAATTCGGACCTACGAAAGAGCACGAATGCGCTTCGAAGGCACCGACACCTACGTCGCCACGCCCGACCTGATGCTCGCGGTCAACGCCGCGGTCACGCTCGAGCGGCCGCTGCTGGTCAAGGGCGAGCCGGGTACCGGCAAGACGATGCTCGCCGAGGAAGTGGCGCGCGCGATTGGCCGCCCGCTGGTGCAATGGCACATCAAGTCGACAACCAAGGCGCAGCAAGGACTGTACGAATACGACGCGGTGTCGCGCCTGCGCGACTCGCAACTCGGCGACGAGCACGTCGCCGACATCGCGCACTACATCAAGCGCGGCGTGCTGTGGGAAGCCTTCGAGTCCGCGACGCCCGCGGTCGTGCTGATCGACGAGATCGACAAGGCCGACATCGAGTTTCCGAACGACCTCCTGCGCGAGCTCGATCGCATGGAGTTCTACGTCTACGAGACTCAAGCCACCATCAAGGCGCGGCATCGGCCGCTGGTCGTGATCACCAGCAACAACGAAAAGGAGCTTCCCGATGCGTTCCTCCGCCGCTGCTTCTTTCACTACATCAGGTTCCCCGACAAGGAGACGATGACGCGCATCGTCGATGTCCACTTTCCGGGTTTGAAGAAGGCGCTGCTCAAGGAAGCGCTGGAGGTTTTCTTCGAGCTGCGCGAAGTGCCGGGTCTCAAGAAGAAGCCCTCCACCTCGGAGCTCCTCGACTGGCTCAAGCTCCTCCTCGCCGAGGACATCCCGCCCGAGGCGCTGCGGAGCACGGACAAGAAAGTCGTGATCCCGCCGCTCTACGGCGCGCTGCTCAAGAACGAGCAGGACGTGCACCTGTTCGAGCGGGTGGCGTTCATGGCGCGATCAGGCCGCTAAG
>Ga0075423_10000931_pt1 | contig 24793 bp, 20 predicted proteins | sample SoiMethybrSBSTD2_FD_80114 | JGI IMG/M metagenome (GOLD analysis project Ga0075423, IMG submission 80114) | Bulk soil microbial communities from a Populus tree surrounding site in Tennessee, USA - Soil MetaG P. TD hybrid SBSTD2 | ecosystem: Environmental > Terrestrial > Soil > Tree plantation... | reverse complement strand
CGGTGATCGCCGCGTTATTGCTCCAGTTGGTGTCCTTGACTCCCGGGTCGTGGAAGATCACGCGTTGCATCCGGCCGACGATGTATCCGGCCCGCTGCAGCCGGCCCTCGGCCTCGCCGTCGAGGTTGACCGAATCCTTGCCGGCAGGCACCTCGGGCAGCAGATGCCAGTCCTCGGGGGGAATCTCCACCATGTGGTAGATCCCGGGATAGTCCCCGACTCCCATCTCCGCCAGCCGGAAGTCTGCCCCCTTCCCGGTATGCCCGGGCACGATGTCGTCGATGACAATCCCGCCGTGCGCCGCGGCCACCTCGCACAGGCGGCGGAACTCCACGTCGGTGCCGAACACCCCATCGATCTGGGTGCTGATCCGGTCGAAGTGCCCGTCAACGCTGGGGGTCGCCTCTCGGCCGAAGACCCCCCCGGCACGCTTCAGGGGGCCGGTGTGCACGGCGTTGATGCCGATCGCCTCGAACGCCAGCCACAGCTCCTCGTCCCCCAAGGTACTCAGGAACGAATAGCCGGGCTTGGTGATCATCGAGATGGGGTAGGCGGTGAACCAGACCGAGGACTTCCCCATCGCCGCTGCGGGATTGGGGATGGCGAACGGGCTCTGCCACACCTCTCCGACACCCGAGAACTGCCCGGCGATCGCGCTCGCGTTGGCAAGCATCGACTCCTGCTTCAGCCAGCGAACGTAGTCCTTGTCCTCGCTGGCGCTCTCGCCCACTGCGCTCCTGCTCCCTCACACACTTCGGCCTCTGCTAGCTCGTAGGCCCGTTGGGCGGGGACTACCCCTCGCCCTGGGCCTCCACACCTGCGAGTTCAGCGTCGTGCGGACGGCGAAGCCGCCGAGCGGGTGAACCCCACCGAGCGTGGGCGGTTTGTGCATGGTCCCACGGCGCGGCGGGCAGGCGGCCGGTCGTCGTCCACGCCCGGGCCGTGGGCGGGTTGGGTGTTTGGCCGGTAGCCCGGATGGCTAGACCCGGCCATGCTGACTCACATGTAAGGGAGCGCAATGCGAACCGGTCCTGTAGGGTGGGCGCCAGGCGTGGGCGCTGGCGAAGCCGCCCCAGCCACCCTTCCCCAATCGAGCCCTTGGAGTCTTGCCAGCATGCCAGCTCAGATCTTCACGACCATGCCGATCCTTCCCGAGAACCTCCCCGTGGGCACCGACTTCGTCGGTGGCGCCAACCCTCTGCCGCTGCAGCCGGCCGGGCCCGCCGACGTCACCCCGGGCAGTGATTTCGCCGGCGGCGCCGTGCCCCTGACATCCGAGATCCACCAGGACGAGACAGAGCAGCAGTGAGCGCTGTGCCGCACAGGACAACACGCAGCGCGGCTCATGGAGATCGCAGGTCCTCACTGGACGCTCGCCGCTCCGGATTCCGTCCACCACGACGTGAGGGGTGAGGGGGCAGACCCGAGGTCTTCCCCGCGGGCCGGGCCGCTCCCGTTTCGACTCGCACCTTCGCGCGCCTCGACCGCCTGGCCCGCGACGCGCTCGTACAGGCCGACGATCTGACCGCGGTCGTTGAGGTCGTGGGCCTGGCTGTCGGAGGCGGCGAGTGGGTGATCGATCGTGGTGAGGGAGCCGTCCTCGAACAGGAAGCCGTGGCGGACCTGGTTGGCATCCATGAAGCCCACGACGTGGCCGCGGTTGTTGATACCGAAGGGGACGGTCGCTACGGCGCCGGGGAAGGCAAGAGTGGTGAGGCTGCCGTTCGCCGCTCGGAGATAGACCCGGGTCGTTCCCGCGGCATCGAGATAGAAGCCGATGGTCTGCCCGCGGGCGTTGATCCTCAGCGCAATCGTCCGTGAGGCGCCCGGGACGTCGATGGTCGTGTAGCGCCCGCGGTCGAGGACGAACCCGTGCACGGCGAAGCCGGTGGTGTCGTAGCCGCCGACGATCTGGCCGCGGTTGTTGATGCCGTAGGGCGCGGTCTCCAGGACGGCGTGCTCTCTGGCGAAGTCACGCTGACCTCCCTGGTTCGAGGAAGCGTCCTTCCAGGGGTTCGCGCGAGGAGGACGATGGGTTCGAGCCAATTCCTGGGCGAACTGGGCGGGGTCAGGGGTGTGCCGCGAACCTGGCCAGGCCGGATTCGAGCAGGTCGAACGCGTGGTCATGAGCGGGCGTGGTCGAGCTGCATCTCGGCGGAGACCACGGCCCCGCTGCACCGAGTGGAGCAACCCCACCGCGCCCCCCCAGCGCGCTTCGCCCCGACGCTGGCCGGGTCAGGGATCATTGCCCTGATCGCGATCCTGGGGCTCCGGCTCGGCGAGCAGCGACACCTGCTCCAACACTCGTACGCGACCTGAGCGGCTCAAGGAGTGTTGCCCGGCGGATGCCGGTTACTCCCCCGGCAACCAGACCAGCGAACGGCTGGGGCACGCCCGCCAACTTGGTGCTGGCTGGGTGGCGGTCATGGGCCCCACCTTCGGAGCAGGTGCTTCTGGACCTTGCCAACAGCCGTGCGGGGCAGCTCGTCCACGAACTCGACGGCGTCGGGGACCTTGAACTTCGCCAGGCGCTGCTGGCAGTGCGCCAGCAGTTCGTCGGCGCTGACCGTCGCGCCCTGGGCCAGCACGACAAAAACCCGGATCGCCTCGTCACGCATCTCGTCGGGCACGCCGACGGCGGCAGACTCGAACACCGCCGGGTGCTCGTTGACCACCCGCTCGACCTCCCCGCTGGCCACGTTCTCGCCGGCACGTTTGATCATGTCCTTGTGGCGGTCGACAAAGTGCAGGTAGCCGTCGGCGTCGGCGCGGACGGTGTCGCCGGTGTGCAGCCAGCCGTCCCGAAGTGCCTCGGCGGTCGCGTCCGGGTTCTCCAGGTAGCCGGCCATCAGCGTGCGCCCGGGCTCGCCGCCCACCAGCAGCTCGCCCGGCTCGCCCGGCTCGACCTCGACCCCGTTGGGGGAGACGATCCGCAGCCGCGCGCCGAGCACGGCCCGGCCGATGCTGGCCGCGCGACGCTCCTCGTAGAGCGGGTTGACCGTCGGAGGGAACACCGTCTCCGTCATCCCGTACAGCTGCGCGAGCGGCACCGAGAAGCGGCGCTCGAACTCGGCGTGCTGGGCGTCGGAGATGTTCTGCGAGAACAGCACGATCCGCAGCCGCTGCGCGGCGTCGTGGTCCGTCGCCTTGGCGGCGAGGATCATCCGGATCGGCGCGGCGAACAGGCTCGCCACGGTGGCCTCCATCGCCGCGGCCTGCTCGGCGAACCGGCTCGCCGAGAAGCGCGGCGCCAGCGCGACCGACGCCCCGGTGACCAGTGCCGACATCGTCGAGTAGTACTGGGCGTTGCCATGGAACAGCGGTAGGACCACCAGGTTGCGGTCCTCGGGGCGCAGCCGCAGATGCCCGGCCACGACGTCACCGCAGTGCAGGTAGGCCGCGTGCGTGACCAGCACGCCCTTGGGACGGCTGGTGGTCCCCGAGGTGTAGAGCACGCCGAGCGGGTCGGTCGGCGCGGCGGGCGACTCCTCGTCCCAAGCGTCGCCCGGCCTCACCCACTCCTCGTCGATGCCGACAATCTGCTCCGCCCCGGCCTTCTCCACCGCCGCGCGCAGGTCCGGCGCGGTCACCGAAAGCCGGCAGCCGGCGTGGTCGATCAGGTAGCCCAGCTCATCCGGGGTCGACAGCGGATTGCTGGGCACGATCGCCGCCCCGAGCAGCGCCGCGGCGAACCACAGGTCGTAGAACTCCGGGCAGTTGGCCAGGTGGACGTGGAACCGGTCACCGGCCCGGACCCCGCGCCGGTGCAGCGCGGCCGCGGTCGCCCCCACCCGCGCGTCGAGCTCGCCCCAGCTGGCGGTCTCGATGCGGCCCGGTTCCCGCTCGAACAGCAGGAACGGCCGATCCGGTGCGCGGACGGCGTGCCGTCGCAGCACGACAGCGACCGTGTCATCGGCGCGGCCGGCGAGCGGCGACACCTGCCCCCGCGTTGCAGGCCCATCAAAGGGGGGGCCATCGGCCCGGCTCCAAGCAGGCCGCGAGGTCACGTTACGCAGGCCTCTGGTCGGGCCTGGCTGGCGGACAGCAGCCGACCGTCTTGTTCGCCAGGCCCGCAGAGAAGGCCCGCGTGGACCTTGACCTGCCAGGAGCCACCGCGGTTTGGTGACGCCTGGCGGATGCCGTCCCTGCCGCGTTGCACGCCGCCGCCGCCTCCTCTCGCTGCCGCCCTGACCAGCTGTCCTGCTGATCTCAACAGAGGACAAGGCAGCGCACAAGGGGCCGATCCCTCGGGGCTGGCGTCGGCCGGAGAAGCCCAACCCAAGAGACCGGCAGCGCCGCTCGACCATCGGGCGCGCCTGTCAGAACCCGAACGGTCGACAAGGGAAGCGGGCTAGGGGACGTGGGTTCCCACGATTCGTGGACGCGGCTCTAGCTTTCGCCTGCTGGGTCAAGCTGGAGCCGGCCGCCAGCGCGGAGTCGGAGGGCCTGGCGCAGGTCATCGCGGGTTTGGTAGATCACCGCGTGCTCGGCCTGATCCAGCAGCGAGGCCGACGGGCCCAGGTCGGGTCCTGGCCGGTAGGTGACACAGCCGCCGGGGAACACGTCGACCACCTCGGGGCTGCGACCGGATCCCTGGAGTTGGAAGCGTCTGACCGCCGGCGCGATGGCCTGCCCCGCTCCGGTCATTTGGCGGTCGCAGCCCGCGGTGAGCCGGATGATCACGCTGCCGGCCTCGGCGCCTGCTTGGGGTTGGCCGCCGGTGCCGATGTTGATGTCCACGCTGGCGTGGCTGAGCTCCAGCACCGACTCGCCGTCGCGGACACGCAGGGCGCCGAGCATGCCGTCGGGGAACGCCCGGACGCAGGGGATGCGGGAGGCCGACGGCACCGACTGGGCCTGGAGCCACAGCTCCTCCAGCTGGGTACAGGATCCGTTCGCGCCGGTGACGATGGCCGCGCCGCCCGGGTTGGCGCTGGACTGTGCGAACGCCCAGGCCATGGGGACGGCCGGGATCAGCGCCAGCACGACCAGGAGCAGCAGCGCCACGCGGCGTGGGCTCCAGCGCTGGACGCTGATCGGGCGCGGTGGGGCCGGGAGCAGCCGGACGAACTCGGCCGCCAGGTCGCGACCCTGGTCGCGCATCATCCGGCGGAGCTGGGACGGCAGGGCCAGCCCACGGGCGGCCGCGAACGCCTCGGTGATCTCGGCCACCGAGAACTGGCGCAGCGCCCGCTCGTACACCTGCTGGGGGCTGGAGCGCAGGGCCAGACAGAGCAGCATGTTGGCCAGGTCGACGGCCTGGCGCCAGGGGCTGGGGTGGATCTCGGCGAAGAACACGTCGATCAGGTAGAGCTTGCCGTCGCGGACCAGCAGGTTGGCCGGCTTGATGTCGCGGTGGGCCAGGTTGGCGTCCCAGAGCCTGCGGATGATGGCCAGCCCTTGGTCGATGATGGCGTCGTCGACCTCGGCCTCGCCGATCTCTTTGGCCCCCTGGATGAACTCGAACACGATCAGGTACTCCCGCTCGGGGGTGAGCTGGGCGATGCCGTAGGGCTTGGGGCTGGGCAGCCCGGCCCGCTGCATCAGGGCCAGGGCGTAGTCCTCCTGCTGCACCAGCCGCTTGACGCTGTTGAACGGCTTTTCGTCCTCCAGCCGCCCGTACAGCAGGGCCCGGCCGAGCTTGTAGGAGCGGTCGGCCCGCAGGTGGCTCTTGGCGTACAGCTTGCCGAAGATATAGCTGGGGTTGCCGGCCTGGTCCTGGATCTGGATCCGCAGCGGGGTCGACCCGGCCGAGCCGGACAGGCCGAACGGCTCGACCTCGAGCACGCTCAGCCCGAGCTGGTCGGCCAGGGCCTGACGGATCGCCGCTCCGCGGCGTCCGCTCACGTCCAGGTGGGCGCTGCGGCCCCGCTTGTAGGTGACCGGGAAGATCTCGTTGGGCACGAACAGCCGGTAGGCGACCACCGAGACCGCGACGCCGATCACCGCGCCGAGGATCGCGTCGGTCGGGGCGTCCACCCCGAGATGGACCCGGGCCAGCGCGAAGACCGAGACCAGCCCGGTGGCGATCCACTTGCCGAGCTGCCGCCAGCGCCCCACCGGCACCAGCGTGTAGAGCACTCCCACCAGGGTGGCGGCGAAGATCGCGACCGGCCGCGACGGCATCGCCCACCCACCCCAGCTTCCCCGCAGCTCCACCCCGAACGGCCGCGGGCGGTCCACCGTGGCCAGCCGGACCATCAGCAGCACCGCCAGGAAGGAGCCCACGAACACCACCAGGTGGCGGAGGCGTCGCAACACCAGCAACGCGATCAGGGTCCCCCACCTCAGCGCACCGATCATGCCGGCCGACCCGGTGGAGGCCACGACCGCCTCCATGAGGCCGGTCAACCCGGGAAGGCGCAGCCCGGCCAGCCACCGCACTACCGCGTCGTCCCACACGGTGACCGCCACGCCCAGGCTGCGCCGGGCCGGGCCGAAGGCGATCCTGGCCAGCGCGGCCAGAACCACGGCAGCCGCCGCCCACCACACGCCGGTGGGCTGGATGCTGCGCGGCAGGGGTGGCGCCTGGCCGGTGGGACGCCGCCGCCGTCCCGACCGCCGGACATCGACCGCACCTGGCTGCGCCCGCCCGACATCGCCCGGGAGCACCGGAGGCGGAGTGGACTCCATCTGCTCATCCTGCAACCAAGCCAGCCAACCAGTCCAGATCCACATCCACGCCGCACCCACGGCCGCAGACGCCCACCACCTGAACGCTCGATCAACCGGACCGGTTCCTACCTACGAACTCGGCGGTCACCGCCGTTTGCGTTGGAGCTGGCCAGGCGGCACGCGCTCTGCCATGCTGCCGCGATGCCAAGCCTGCGCCTTGCGACCTGGAACATCGCCGGCGCCCGCCGGGAACGGACCGACCAGGTCGACCTGGACGCCGTCGTGGCCGGGGTTCGGGCGCTGAATGCCGACCTGCTGGCCGTGCAGGAGGTCGACCGGGGCCTGGCCCGCAGCGGCCGCGTCGACCAGCCAGCGGTGATCGCCCAGGCCATGGGACCGGACTGGTTCTGGACCTATACCCCGGCGCTTGTCGGTGACGACTTCCGGCCATTGTCCGGCCCCGACCCGGGCGGTCCCGCCTATGGCAACCTGCTGGTGTCGCGGCTGCCCCTGGCCGCGGTGGAGCACCTGCGGTTCCCCCCGGCCGGCGGCGGTGAGCAGCGGAGCGCCGTGGTCGGCACCATTCGGGTGGGGTCGCGGCCGGTCACGGTGGCCGCCGGGCACCTGTCCAACAAGCAGGGCCATAACGTCCGCCAGTTGCGGGAGTTCCAGCAGGTGGCCGCGGGCCGAGTAGCGCCTCGGCTGCTGGTGGGTGACCTGAACCTGCCGTCGACGGTGCTGCTGCTGGCCTCCCGGCGGGGCTGGCCCGAGACCGGTCGGGGGCCTACCTTCCCCAATTCCGCCCCGACCCAGCAGCTGGACCATATCCTGCGAAACGACCCGGCCGGGGTGGTCCGCCCCCGCGGCGCCCGGGTGGCCGCTGCGCCCGTCAGCGACCACCGCGCTCTGGTGGTCGAGCTGGACATCGCAGCCAGCTGACCATCGGCGGTGACCCGGAGCGGCTCGACGACCGCGTCCAGCGGCCCTGGGGTCGGGGCCGCCGCCCGGCGAAACCGGTCCGGCCGTGGCCGTGTTCTGTCAGCGATGAGGACCGGTGGAGAGGTGCGCATGGACGGAGGACGACGACCGTTCCGGTTCGGGGTGATCGGCGAAGCGATCACCAGCCGGGAGCGACTGCTGGACACGGCCCACCGAGCCGAAGCGCTCGGCTACTCGACGCTGCTGCTGCGCGACCACTTCGTGGCTGAGCCGTTCGGCGATCAGCTCGCACCGCTGGTGGCGTTGATGGCCGCCGCCGGTGCCACCCGGACCCTGCGGGTCGGCAGCCTGGTGCTCAACAACGACTATCGGCACCCGGTGGTGCTGGCCAAGGAGGCGGCGACGCTCGATCTGCTGTCGGGGGGCCGCTTCGAGCTGGGCATCGGGGCCGGCTGGTTGCGGGACGAGTACGAGCGGGCCGGTATGCCCTTCGACCCCCCGGCGGTTCGGGTCGGCCGGCTCCAGGAATCCCTCCATGTGCTCAAGGGGCTGCTGGCGGGGCCCGCCCTGACCTTCAAGGGTGAGCGCTACACGGTGGACGGCATTGCCGGCTTTCCCGTCCCTGTCCAGCGGCCGCACCCGCCGATCCTGGTCGGTGCCGGCAGCCGACGCATGCTCAGGATCGCCGGGCAGGAGGCCGACATCGTCGGCATCCTGCCCAGGGCGCTGCCGGAGGGGACGATCTCTGGGGAACTGTCCGAGCGGTCACCCGAGCGCGTCGCCAGCAAGGTAGCGTGGGTCGAAGAGGCCGCCGAGGAGCGGTCCCGCCAGGTCGAGTTGAGCATGGTCCTGGCGGTGGCCCTCGGCACCGACCACCGCCGGGCGGCCGAACGCCTGGCGGTCCAGGAGGGCTGGGGGGCCGCCGCGGGCGAGCTCGTCCTGGAGATGCCGTCGGTCGCCGCCGGCCCGGCCGAGCGGGTCGTCGAGGAACTGCAGGTGCGGCGGGACCGGTACGGCTTCTCCTACCTGGTCGTGGCCGATGGCGACATGGACGCCTTCGCCCCGGTGGTGGAACGCCTGGCGGGACGCTGATCCGGGGCTGGTTCCGTGACGACGGCCGGCGTGTCATGAGGAGGCCGCTGTGGCGGATTCGGGCAGCAGGAGTACCGCTCCGACGAGGAAGCAGAGCGCACCGAGTGCCGTGAAGGCGTTGGCCGCGGCCAGGTCGACGACGCCTCCTGTCGCGGGGACGACATATGACGAAATGGCCGAGATCCCGAAGGCGACGCATCCGGCAAGGTTGACGGCTGCGATCCGCCACTCGAGGCTGCGGCGTGGCCGGCACGCGGGACCACCGCAGACCTCGACGTACGCGAGATAGCCCGAGACGAGGAAGCACGCCGATCCCACGGCGTCGGGTCTCCAGACCAGCCGGTCGTACGACGGCTGCTCGAGGCCCGTCTGCATCGCCCGGAAGGTGTCCGCGTTGAACAGCAGCGTGCCGGCGAACTGGACCACACTGCTCCACCAGTCGATCCGTCGCGGCTCGAAGGCGAGCAGGCGGAGCCGCTGCCGGTGCCCGCCGCCGCCCGGTCCACGGTCGGCATTGAAGGTCTCGAGGCACTGGAGCGCGGCCGCCGAGGTGAAGAAGACCGAGCCGACGAAGAACACCATCCCGTCGACGCCCGACCCAACGAGCTCGACGAACCCCGGGAACGGGGCGATCAGGAAGCAGCTGGACCCGACGGCGAAGAGGACCCCAATCCACCACGACGCCCGCTCCGGAGCCCACCAGACGCGCTCGTGTCCTGGTGCGACCCGCGAGAGCCGCGACGCATGCTTGCGATGCGCCCGCGACGACCACACGGTGGTGCCCCCGTCGGGGCGGCGGAACGTGACGTGGGTGGTGAACGGCCCGACCGCCCGGCGGGCGACCGGCGTCCACCCCTCGGGTGCCTCGGGGTAGGAGCTCATGCCCGGCGCACGACGCTGCAAGCCTCCTCAGGACGGTGGTCGCGGCATGAACGGGTGCAGCTCGTCCTGTCCCTGCTGGATGACGCCATAGCTCGACTCGGGGACTTCGTTCCAGGCACCGGCAAGGTCACCCAGCGGCTCCGACACCACCACCCTCGTCTCGTCTGAGAGATGGTGCAGGACCGGGTTGTCGGGGTACTGGTGGCGCAGGGTGCTCACCGCGGTCGAGTAGAACAGCGAGCGTGACTGCCCTTCGCTGGAGTAGCGGAATGCCCAGACCCGCTGGCCGTCGGTGGTGGCCACCGTCATCTGGATCGGATGCTCGACGCCGTGGCGGCGCCCGGCGTCTTCGATGAGCCCGACGGCTTGCTCGACGGCGGCCGGCGGGTCGTCCTCGAGTCCGAGGGTGAGGGCCAGGAAGAAGAACGTCTCGGAGTCGGTCGAGCCCTCGATCTGCGGGTACAGCGCTGGGTCGACGGCCAGCATGAGATCGCGCTTGACCTGGGGGAAGTCGCGGATCACGCCGTTGTGCATCCACAGCCAGCGGCCGTGGCGGAACGGATGGCAGTTGGTCTGCTGCACCGGTGAGCCCGAGGAGGCGCGGATGTGGGCGAACACGAGCGGCGATCGGATGTGGGCGGACAGGTCTCGAAGGTTGCGGTCGTTCCAGGCCGGCTCGACGCTGTGGAAGACCGCCGGAGTGTCGCCGATTCCGTACCAGCCGACCCCGAACCCGTCACCGTTGGTCGTCTCCGCGCCAAGCCGGGAGTGGAGGCTCTGGTCGATCAGCGAATGCTGCGGGTCGAGGAGCAACTCCTTGATCAGCACCGGAGAGCCGGAGTAGGCAAGCCAGCGGCACATCGTCGCCTCCTCGCTAGTGATGGAACCCCGAGGCGTTCGCCGCGTCGTGAACCGGCGCCGGCTGCTGCTGGAGCCGCGGCAGCTGGCGCTTCAGGTCGCTCACGAGCAGGTCCGCCAGGTCGTGGGTGAAACCGCGCCGGACGACCACCCGGAGGGCGGCGAGATCCTCCCGGTTCTTGGGGAAGCTGTACGCCGGCACCTGCCAACCACGCTCGCGCATCGCGTTCGAGACGTCGAAGACGGTGAAGTTGTCCACCTCGTCTCGCAGCTTGAACGCGAACACCGCCAGCTCGTCGCCCTTGGTGAGCAGCTCGAAGGGCCCCAGCTCGGCAATCTCCCCAGACAGGCGGGTCGCGACGTCCCGGGCGTACTCCTGCACTCTCCGGTAGCCGCCAAAGCCCAGACGCAGGAAGTTGTAGTACTGGGCCACGACCTGGGCGCCCGGCCGCGAGAAGTTGAGCGCGAAGGTCGGCATGTTGTCGCCCAGGTAGTTGACCCAGAAGATCAGGTCCTCGGGCAGCGCCTCGGCGTCCCTCCACAGGACCCAGCCGACGCCCGGGTACACGAGCCCGTACTTGTGGCCCGAGGCGTTGATGGAGGCGACCCGCGGCAGCCGGAAGTCCCAGGCCAGGTCGGGGTCGACGAACGGTGCGACGAACGCGCCGGAGGCACCGTCGACGTGGACGGGAATGTCGAGGCCCGTCTCGGCCTGGAAGGCATCGAGGGCCGCGCAGATCTCCTGCACCGGCTCGTAGGAGCCGTCGAAGGTCGAGCCGAGCACGGCGACGACACCGATGGTGTTCTCGTCGCAGCGGGCGACCGCCTCCTCGGGGGACAGATGGAACCGGTCGCCTTCCATCGGGACCAGGCGCATCTCCACGTCCCAGTAGTTGGCGAGCTTCTCCCAGCACACCTGGACGTTGATCCCCATCACCAGATTGGGCCGGTCGGCCGGCTCGCCGGCGGCGCGGCGGCGCTGCTGCCAGCGGCGCTTGAGGGCCAGCCCACCGAGCATCGCCGCCTCGCTCGACCCGGTGGTCGAGCAGCCGGTGGCCGCCTCGGCCTCCGGCGCGTGCCACAGGCGGCTGAGCATGGCCACGCAACGCGACTCGAGCTCGGCCGTCTGGGGGTACTCGTCCTTGTCGATCATGTTCTTGTCGAGGCACTCGGCCATGAGCTTGTCGGCCTGGGGCTCCATCCAGGTGGTGACGAAGGTGGCCACGTTGAGGCGCGCGTTCCCGTCCAGCATCAGCTCGTCATGGATGATCTGGTAGGCCACATCGGGCGCCATCTCGTCCCGCGGCAGCTCGTGCCGAGGGATCGTCCGAGCCTCGAGGCCGAACAGCGGCGCCAGGGCGAGGTCGTCGGTACGCCCTCTCGGGCTCTTCGGGTGCTTGAGTGCCACAGCTTCCCCCTCCGTCATCCGCCGGCGAATGTCGCAGGCGTTCCGTCGAGCGGCGCGCCTCGCCTTGGGAGGTTCGCCCTCACCCGGAGGTTGCAGCGGAACGGGATGGCATGTCCTCACCCAAGAAGGATGATTCCCACACGCTACCTGGCGAGCAGGTCGATCTCCTGGACTCGCTGGACCGCCTGGCCACGCGAGCTGGCGCCGAGCTTGCGGTAGATCGACATGGCCTGGGTCTTCACCGTGTGCTGGGACAGATACAGGCGCAGGCCGATCTCTCGAAACGATAGATGGGTGGCCAGCAGCGGGACCAGGCGCAGCTCGGCCCTGGTGAGCGAGGCCGCCCCGACGACCTCGCCGCGGGCATGGTCGAGGTGGGAGCGGAGCTGGCTGGCCTGCTGGGGGAGGGTGCCGAGGTCGGGCCGCCACCGCAGCAGGTCCTCGACCTCACCCAGGACCCGTCGGGCGGCGACCAGGTCGGTCAGGGCGAGGTAGGCACGGGTCAGCTCCAGCCGGGCCTGGACCGCGTAATAGGGCAGGGCATGGGTGGCCAGGGGCCGCAGCTGCTCGGCTCGGGCCAGATCCTGTCCGGCCTGGTCCAGATCCCCGTGGTGAATGGCCACCCGGGCCCCGGCCGCGTACACCACCAGGCTGGTCACACACTCCTCCAGGCGCGCGCTGGCGACCACCGACCGGGCCTGGGCGACCAGGGCCTCGGCGGCACGCCAGTCCTGGCGGCCGATGGCCAGGAGGGCCCGCTCGGCCAGGGCGACGCTGGCGGCGAGGGTCGCCCCGGTGTCCTGGGCCACCTCGACCGCCGCGGCCACGGCGCGATCGGCCACCCCCAGGTCACCGGCCAGCAGCTGGGCGATCCCCAACAGCAGCTGGGCCGGCGCCCGCCACAGGCTGCCCACCGGGATCAGGGTCAGGGCCAGCTCGGCGTCGGCCCGCATCTGCCTGACCCCGTGGCGGCACAGCTTGGCCCGCAACAGGGCCCGCCAGCCCGCAATCGAGGCGCTGCCGTCGGGCAACAGCCCCTCATAGGTTCCTCGTTCGGCGGCATCGGCCCACCGCTCGGCGGCGGTCGCATGGCCGCCCAGCGCCTGCACCCAGGCGCCGAGCACGGCCACCGCGGGGTATTGCTCGAGGAGGCCGCGGTCGTCGAACCAGTCGAACCATCCTTGGACGGTGGCCAGCCGCCCGCTCCGGTAGACCGAGATGGCCGCCTGCTCGACCCCTCGGGCGACCAGGTCGGCATCGCCCACGTCCATGGCATAGCCGATCGCGGCCTCGACCAGCCCCTGGTCCTGGCACCAGCGGGCCGCGCGGAGGGTGAGCTCGCGGACCAGCTCGGGCTCGTGGCGTTCCAGCTCCCCTCGGAGCAGCTCCCGGAACAGCTGATGGTAGCGGTACCACTCCCGCCGGCGATCCAACGGGACCACCAACAGATTCGACCGCTCCAGCCCCTCCAGCATCTCGGCCGAGCCGCTGGTGTCCAGGACCGCGTCGCACAGCGGCCCCGACAGCCGCTCCAGCACCGCGGTCCGGGTCAGGAACTGGACCTCGGTCGGGGACAGCTGCGACAACAGCGCCGTCTGCAGGTAGTCGACCAGGAACCGCTCCCGCCCATTGAGCCCGGCCCGGTTCGCGGCAGGCTCGGCCTTGATCGACAGGGCGGCCAGGTACAGGGCCACCGGCCAGCCCTCGGTCCGCCGGGTCAGCTCGGCCACCTCGCCATCGGTCAGCTCGACCCTGGCCGCTGACAGTAGCGACCCGGCCTCCACCGGGCTCATCGCCAGATCGGCCGGGCCCAGCTCGGCCAGGCGGCCCTCGGCCCGCCAACGCGCGACCGGCAACCGCGGCTCCCCCCGGCCGACCACCACCAGCTGCGATCCCGGCGGCAGATGCTCGACCAGCACCGCCACCGCGTCCAGGCCCTGCTGGTCATGGAGCAGGTGGACATCGTCCAAGACCACCACCACCGCAAGCGCCTTGCTGGCCAGTGCGGCCCCCAGCCGGGGCAGGACCGTCTGGCCGATCGAGACCCCCCGGCAGGCCAGCACGCCCAACACCGAAGGGTCGATGGGCTCGACCCGGTCCAGCCCAACCGCCAGGTAGGTCAACAGCACCGTCGGGTCGTTGTCGTGGCGGTCGATCGACAGCCAGACAAACGGCCGCGGGTCCCGCTCGGCCCACTCGGCGGCGAGCACGGTCTTGCCATACCCGGCGGGCGCGCAGATGGCCACCACCGGGGTGGCCGCCGAGGCCTCCAGCCACTCCAGGAGGCGGACCCTGGACACGAAGCCGGGACGGGTGGGCGCCGGGGTCAGCTTGGACTCAACGATCGGGAACAACGGCGCCGCGGCCGGCGTCGGTCTCCAAGGCTGGACGGGGATGGTCGACTGGCGGCGCATCATGGCCTTCTCCCAGACAGCTACGGCTGGCAGATCTCGGGGCTTGAAGTCTGGGAGTGGAACCGTCGAACACTCCAGAAGCGTGTTGGGGACATCGGACCGACAAGCGACGCTACAACCAGCCGACCGAGCGCACATCACCCTACCTGGGTGATTCCGTGACCGCCTGGCCAGCAAGAATGAATATCTGGAGGCTGGGACCTGTCGCAGTGACAAACACCCGGAGGCCGGGGCCTGACCCGTGCCATAACCGCGACATCAAGCCAGCCAGGCGCTGGTGCAGTCGCCTGCTTCACCTGGTACGACCACCCTGCGGAGCCAAGGACTGCCGGTGGACGCCGACGGCCACGCCGAGGACGAGGACCTGCGCCGCTGGGTCGACCGGGGCCTGGCCGACGCCAGCTCGTCGCCGCCCAGGTAACCACGCCAGCCCCTGTCCCTCTGTGTCGTTGCCTGAAGCCCCGTTGGCCTCCACAGGATGTACCGATCTTCCCTTGTCTCGACCGCCGGAAGCCTAGGAGCTAGACTTGCTGCTTCTACGACCCGGGGGGGTGTCAGGGGAACTGTGCAGGTGCAGAACCTGGATCAGGCGACGAGACGCGGTCGTTCCCCAACGGCGTGGTCGAGATGGTGACGATCGGGGACACGATGCTCGGCCGGGCACGCTTCCAGCCGGGCCGGCTGGTCTGGAACCTGGACACCCCCGACCTCCACGGCGACTTCCAACGGCTCGAGGTGGCCGGGGCCACGGTCGTCCAGGAGCCCTACCAACCCGACGAGGACCCTGAGGGCTGGATCGCCACCTTCGCCGATCCCGACGACAACTACTTCCAGCTCGTCGGCCCGATCCCGAGCTGATGGACGAACGCCACACCAGGGTCAGTGACCTGCTCCACGAGGCAGCCGAGACCCACCACCGGGTCTTCCGCATCACCGACGGGGCCGATGACGACTGGGCGTCCTGGTATGCCCAATGGCTGGTCACCCTGTCGGAGCTGCCGGAGGTGCTCGGCGGCAAGATGGTCCGCAGCGAGCTGACCTACCTGCTGGTCCGATTGGACAGGGAGTACACCGAGCGCCGCCCCAACCAGCGCTGGGAGGACTACTACGCCCAGGAGCTGTTCCGCCACTTCAGCCACGGCTGAGTCGCTGGCCTGACGCATCTCCTCTGGTGACCCCGCCGGCCAGACTCCAGGAGGTTCGATGACCGATCCCACCGGCACCGACGGCGAGTGGGGGTTTGATGACCTGCGTGCCCTGTACGTGAACTGCACCCTGAAGCGCTCGCCCGAGCGCAGCCACACCCAGGGGCTGATCGACCGCAGCGTGGCCATCATGGAGCGCCACGGGGTCGCCGTGGAGCAGCTACGGGCCGTCGACCACGACATCGCCACCGGGGTATGGCCGGACATGACCACCCACGGCTGGCCATCCGATGCGTGGCCGGCCATCTACCGGCGGGTGCTGGCGGCCGACATCCTGGTGCTGTGCGGCCCCATCTGGCTGGGCGACAACAGCTCGGTCACCAAGCGGGTCATCGAGCGGCTGTATGCCTGCTCCAGCCTGCTCAACCACGCCGGCCAGTACGCCTACTACGGCCGGGTGGCCGGCTGCCTGCTCACCGGTAACGAGGACGGGGTCAAGCATTGCGCCATGAACGTCCTCTACAGCCTCCAGCACCTGGGCTACACCATTCCGCCCCAGGCCGACGCCGGCTGGATCGGCGAGGCCGGCCCGGGTCCCTCCTATCTCGACCCGGGCTCGGGCGGCCCCGAGAACGACTTCACCAACCGCAACACCACCTTCGCCACCTGGAACCTGATGCACCTTGGGGCGCTGCTCAAGCGGGCCGGCGGCATCCCGGCCCACGGCAACCAGCGCTCGGAGTGGGAGGCCGGCTGCCGCCTCGACTCCGACAGCCCCGAACACCGCTGAGCGGGAGCGGCTCCCCGGCGAGCGCCGACGCTCAGCGCCTCGCTGACGAGGCCGCTGTCCGGGCAGGGGGCGGCCCGGGTCGAGACCCTGCCCGGGTTCGAGGGCCGATGTGTGGAGGCGGATGGCTATGGTGGCCCGGAGCGGGCGATGCGATGATCGGGGCCATGGCTGGCTCGGCGAGATCGGGCGGGACACCTCGTCGCCGTCCCGCTCCTCGCCCAGCTGGGCGAGGAGCAGCTGGCCCAGCCGGACCCGGCTGGCGCGGCCGAGACGGCCGAGTCGCCCGCCGCCATCGCCGACCGGACCGCGGCCTTCCTTCGTTCCCTGGGGGTGGCGGGGCGAACCGAGCCCAAGTTCCTGGGCCAGCTGAGCAAGCGGGAAATCGAGGTCCTCCGCCTGCTCGGGGAGCGGAGGCTGCCGCCTTCGCCCACCGGCACCTCCCCGCCGGCGCGCCCCGGCCGTGACGCTCTAATTCGGCTCTGAATCAGTCGTTCTTCCGATCCTTGTGCCGTCCTCCCCTGCCACGCTCGGCTCACGTTCCCACTAGAGGAGGCGAGGGAGATGGCAAAGACCGATATCGAGCAGGACGGGCGCCGGACGGCGTGGGTCAGACGGCAAGGTCGCCCGATGGTCGGACCGCTCGGTGGTCACCGAGGCCACGCGCCCTGAGGTGTTCGAGTTCGTCACCGACGGGCGTCGGCAGGGAAAGCCCGGCCGCCGGCGGTGACTGTTCACGGCCGTCCACCGCTACGCGATCGCGCCCGAGGCGGGCGGCTGCAAGGTGACCTACACCGAAGACCTCACCCGCTTGCAGGGCGCGCCCCGGATGCTGCGGACGCCTGGCGTGCCCCAGATCATGTTCCGGTCACCCACGACCCCGAGCAGCAGCCGGCCGCTTGGCCGTTGAGGCCTCCTTGGACCGGTTTGGCGTTGCGCTCAGCCGGGGAAGGCAGTTGGTGTTGACCTACGTCGTCCCACAGGAGGCCCCATGTCCGACCGGCGTCCTGGGGAGCACTCGACCGTGTCGCGCGCGTGGTACCTGTTGCTGCTGCTTCCCTTCATCGGATTGCTGTGGCCGCCGTTCTACGCCAAGGACACGCCTCGGCTGGGCGGCTTCCCGTTCTTCTACTGGTACCAGTTCCTCTGGGTGCTGCTGGGCGCGGCGCTGACCGCGATCGTCTACTGGGCGACCACGCCCCGGAGAGGCGGGCGGCGATGAACGGCGTCGCCCTGGCTGTCTTCGTCTTCTTCTTCGGGCTGGTCACCGTGATCGGCTTCGTGGCCGCCCGCTGGCGCTCCGCCGACCTGGGCCACCTCAATGAGTGGGGGCTGGGCGGCCGCAGCTTCGGCACGATCATCACCTGGTTCCTGCTCGGCGGCGACCTGTACACCGCCTACACCTTCATCGCGGTGCCGGCGCTGGTGTTCGGTGTGGGCGCTCTCGGGTTCTTCGCGCTGCCTTACACCATCATCGTCTACCCGTTCGTGTTCCTGGTGATGCCGCGGCTGTGGTCGGTGGCGCACAAGCACCAGTACGTGACCCCATCGGACTTCGTACGCGGCCGCTACGGCAGCCGCGGGCTGTCGCTGGCGGTGGCCACGACCGGCATCCTGGCCACCATGCCCTACATCGCCCTGCAGCTGGTCGGCATCCAGGTCGTGCTCCAGGGCATGGGCATCGGCGGCACCGCCGCCAGCGCCCTCGAGCGCGACCTGCCGCTGTTCATCGCCTTCGCCATCCTGGCCGCCTACACCTACCAGAGCGGCCTGCGGGCGCCGGCCCTGATCGCCTTCGTCAAGGACACGATGATCTACATCACCGTCCTGGTCGCCGTCTTCTACATCCCAGCCAAGCTGGGCGGCTGGGGCCACATCTTCGACGCGGCCGGCCAGGCCCTGCCTCACCACACGCCGCCGGGCGCGCTGATCCTTCCCCAAAAGCAGTTTGTCGCCTATTCCACCCTGGCCCTCGGCTCCGCCCTGGCGCTGTTCCTGTACCCGCATTCGATCACGGCGGTGCTGTCGTCGGGCAACCGCAACGTGGTCAGGCGCAACGCGGCCATCCTGCCCGCCTACAGCTTCCTGCTCGGGCTGCTCGCCCTGCTCGGCTTCATGGCGATCGCGGCCGGGCTCAAGCCGGCCACCAACAACCTGGCGATCCCGCAGCTCTTCGACAAGATGTTCCCCGACTGGTTCGTCGGCTTCGCCTTCGCCGCCATCGCCATCGGCGCGCTGGTGCCGGCGGCGATCATGTCGATCGCGGCCGCGAACCTGTTCACGCGCAACATCTACCGCGAATGGCTGCGGCCGGACGCCACCCCCGGGGAGGAGGCGAAGATGGCCAAGCTCGTCTCGCTGGTCGTCAAGTTCGGCGCGCTCGCCTTCGTCCTGTTCCTCAAGACCGAGTACGCCATCAACCTGCAGCTGCTCGGCGGGGTGTGGATCCTGCAGACGCTGCCGGCGGTGGTGCTGGGGCTGTACACCCGCTGGTTCCACCGCGGCGCACTGCTGCTGGGCTGGGCGGCCGGGATCCTCGTGGGGACCTGGATGGCCTGGTCGGCCTCCTTCAAGTCGGTCGCCCCGTTCACCCTGTTCGGCCTGGACACCACCGTGTACCCGGCGCTGGTCGCGCTGGTGGTCAACCTGCTGGTCGCCGCCGTCGCCACCCCGCTGCTGGACGCCGCCAGGGCCGACAGGGGCAGCGACGAGACCGCCGAGGCCGACTACCGGGAGGAGGCAGCCCCACCGATCGAGGCGCTGGCGGAGGGCCCGGGCAGCCGCTCCTGAAGCGGAGCACGCGCGGCCGGCGCTCGGCGGTTCAGAGGGGTTGACGGAGCTTGGCCGAGACCCGGTCGCCGCCGGGGTCGAGCAGGTTGATCAGCTCCAGCAGGGCGTGCTGGAGGGCGACCAGCCGGCCCCGGTGCTCGTCCAGGCCGTCGGCCAGGCGGTCCAGGTCCGCCAGCAGGGTGGCGAACCAGCGGGCCGTGTCCTTGTCCTCCAAGGCCTTGACGAAGGCGGCATAGCCCAGGCAGTCCCAGCGCGGCCCGACCCGCTCCGACGGGCTGTCGGTCATGGTCAGCAGCACCTCGCCGATGGCCCGCTGCTCACCACGGAACACCCGCAGGGTCGGGTCGGTGAACTCGAAGCTGTCGGACAGGACCTCCCGGACACCCTCCATGGCCTCCATCACCCCCCGGTCCCGTTGGAGGTCGACCGGGTCGATGAACTGGCCCTCGCGGCGCAGGATCTCGCTCCAGCACAGGTACTGGCCGAGCAGGTACACGGTGTTGAGACGGGCGTACTCGGCCTCGGCGGGGGTGCCGTTGGTGAGGAACCGCCCCAGGAACACATGGGTGGGGCTGGCGATGTTGTACAGGCGGGTCTGCAGGTTGAAGGCCGCGTGCAGCAGCGGCTCCCGGTAGCGCAGGGCCTGCTCGGCGGCCGCCTGCTGGCGGTCGCGGTCCGCCGCCCGCCGGGTCAGCACCACCGTGGTCACGGCCGCCCCGGCAGAGATGACCGCGCCGGCCAGCGACACGAGCCCCGACGTGTCGGCCACCGTCACCTCCCCTCTGATCCGCCGGATACTGCAGCAGCATCATCGTCGACACCGTCGGCCTGGTCGAGGCGGCCGTTGGCCGAGGGGTGGCGGCGGGTCCCAGGCTGTCATCTGGTGAGGTTGGCGCCCCAGGAGGAGGTGACGGCGTTGTTGGCCGGGATGAAGCTGAGCAGGATCTCGGCGCTGGCGTTGACCTCCAGGCTGCGCACCACGAGCAGCGAGTCCAGCTGCAGCGTCACCGCGCCGGAGTGCAGCTGCATGGCCCCCTGGCGGGCGTAGATGGTGCCGCTGAAGTGGCTGGCACCGCTGCCGGTGAAGGTCAGCGGGGCGGTGTTGCCTCGATCGGCGAACAAGGCGAGCCCCCGGTAGGGTCCGGTGATCGGCGGGGCGACCAGGTACTCGCCGCCGGAGCTCTGGGAGAACGCGGCCCCCGGGCCGCTGCACGGGGTCGGATAGGCGGCGCAGGCCAGGTAGACGGTGACGCCGCTGCCCAGCACCGCGCCGGCCGACAGGGTCAGCCCGCCGGTGATGACGTAGACCCCCGGTTCCAGGGTGAGGTCCCCGCCCCCGGTGACCGCGATGGTGTCGTAGAGGCCCGGGTCGATGGTCTGGTCGGCGCCGCCGACGGTGACCGAGCCCCGGTCGGGCAGGGAACCCAGCTGATCGGGGGTCGGCAGGTCGGCCAGCGGATCGGGCAGCGGCCCGACCCTGGTGTCCGGGGTCGGAGTGAACCCGCCGCTGCCGCTGGCGGTCCAGCCGCCGACCACCCCGATCGACACGGCGCTCAGGTTGCCGCTGGAGGCGACGACGGCCGCCTGGGGGTGGTCGGAGTTGACCATGACACCTCCATCGACCACGGTGACGTCCCCGTTGCCGGTGACCGACAGCGCCTGGGGGGCGTGGCGGTCCAGCAGGCAGATGGCGCAGGGGGTCGGCCCGTTGACCGCCGGCCCGCGCACGGCCGCGGCCAGCGCCTTGATCTGGTTGCCGGCCTTGCCGAACACGCCCGCGAAGGCGTAGTCGACCCGCAGCGGCGGGGTGATGACCTGGATGGCGGTGTCGCCGACCTGACAGCCGTGGGTGCCGGGCGGTGGGACGTCGGCCGGGGGGATCCAGCAGGTGATGTCGCCGTCGGCGTCGGTGAGGTTGTGCTCCCAGCCGGGCGTGCCGGCCAGGCCGGGGACGTTGGCGTCCAGGTAGCGGCGGACGTCCTCCACGGCGGCGGCCGGGTCGCTGGGCAGGGCGATCACCCCGGCCAGGGCGGCGGCGTCGGCGGCCGCCTGGGCCTGGGTGCGGGTCGCCCAGTTGAGCCCGACGTCGACCACCAAGGCGGCAAGGCCGAGCAGGACCACCAGCATCAGCGACACCACGATGGCGACCTGCCCGCGCTCGTCGTCCCAGCGCAGATGAGGGCGAGGCATCCAAGGAAGGAACGCACCGGGACGCCGTCCGTTACCTGCTCTGCACGGGACGTCGTCCGTAACGCTCCCGGGACGGAGGCCGGCGACACTGGCCCCGATCCCGGATGCCGGAGGTGACCCTGGCGGTGGCGCGGTTGGTGCGACCAGGATGGCGGCGGGCCGGCGTGGCGGCCTGGGCGCTGTGGGCGCTCGCCCTGCTCGGCCTCGGGTCCGTCCCCTGGTTCGACCACCTGGCGCGCCAGGCCGGGCGGCCCGAGCTGACCCAGCTCAACGCCAGCGTCATCCCCTACCTCCTGGCCATCGTGGTCGCCGCCACGGTCGGGGCGGTGCTGGCCGGCCGCCTCCCGGGCCACCCGGTGGGCTGGCTGCTGCTGGCCCTTGGGCTGTCGGTGACCGGGTCCGGCGTGGCCGACGGCTACGCGCGCTATGCGCTGGTCGCGCGGCCCGGGGCGTTCCCCGCCGCCCGCTGGGTGGCGATCTACAGCCCGGCGACCACCCTCGTCGGGCTCGCCCTGGTCGGCTTCGTGCTGCTGCTCACGCCGACCGGGTCGCTGCCGTCGCCCCGCTGGCGCTGGTGGGCCTGGGTCGCGGCCGCCGGGCCGGTCGTCTTCGTGATGGCGCTGACGGTCGGGCCCGGGCTGGTGATCCCGCCCTACGGGTCGGCGGTGGAGGCGGTCGCCATCCCCGCGCTGGCCGGCGCCGTGATGGTCGGCATCGTCGGGGGCTTCGCCGTCACCGTCGGTGGTGTGGTGGGCGGGGCCGGGTCGCTGGTGGCGCGCTTCCGCCGTGCCCAAGGGGTGGAGCGCCAGCAGCTGCGCTGGCTGGCCCTGGCGGCCGCCCTGACCGGGGTGGCCGCGGCCGTCGTCGGGGTCGGCATGGCGGTGGGGGCCACGGCCGTGCCGTTGTTCGCGGCCGGCGTCTGCCTGGTGCTGCTGCCGTTGGCGACCGGGGCGGCGATCCTGCGGTACCGGCTGTACGACCTGGATCGGATCATGAGCCGCACGCTGGCCTACGGGCTGCTCACCGTCCTGCTGGGCGGCGGCTACGCCGCGGTCGTGCTCGGGCTGGGGCGGCTGCTGCCCCAGGGCTCCAGCCTGGCCGTGGCCGCCGCCACCCTGGCCGTGGCCGCCGCCTTCCAGCCGGCCCGCCGCCGTGTCCAGGCCGCGGTCGAGCGGCGCTTCAACCGCCGCCGCTACGACGCCGCCCAGACCATCGAGCGGTTCAGCGATCGACTGCACCAGCAGGTCGACCTGGACACCCTCACCGCGGAGCTGCTGGCGGTGGTCGACCGGACCATGCAGCCGACCCGGGCGTCCCTGTGGCTGCGGCCGCAGCCACCGACCACCGCGGTCAGCGGGACAGCCCGTGCCCGGTGGCCCAGGTGACCACGGCGTCGATGTCCGCCACCTGGCCGGCCTCCGTCCCCGGGAGCGTTACGGACAGCGCCACCTCGAACTGAGTGGTCAGCCGGGGTGGGAGTACCGCGTCCTCCCCATGTGCGGGGTGGGGCCTTAGCCCGATGCTGGTCTCCGAGAGCACCGTCACCGAGGAGGACGAGATGTACCTGGTGTCACCCCAGGAGCTGGTCGTGCAGCACATCACCGAGCTCCGCCAGCAGGCGGCCAGGCAGCGCCTGGTCGGCGAGCTGCGGACCCGGCAGGCGCGGACCACCCGACGGCGCCGGACCCTCTGGAACCGGCTGCCGTTCCGGCAGCTGCGCCCGGCCAGAGCATGAGCCCTCGGGGGGCGGATCTGGGATGATCGGGGGCGTGGGCCGCCGAGTCTCCAGTCCGGTTCTGGTCGGCCGCGACGCCGAGGTCGCCCAGCTGCGGGTGGCGCTCGAACGAGCCGCGGCCGGCCGGCCCGCCGTGATGGTGGTGGCGGGCGAGGCCGGTGTCGGCAAGACCCGGCTGGTCGGCGAGCTGGTCGGCCAGGCCGGCGGGCTCGGCGCGGTCGCGCTCACCGGTGGCTGCCTGGACGTCGGGGAAGGCGTCCTGGCCTACGCGCCGCTGGTGGAGGCGCTGCGGCCGCTGGTCGTGGTGCTGGACCCGGGAGAGCTGGACCGCGTGCTGGGCGGCGCCCGCACCGAGCTGGCCCGGCTGGTCCCCGAGCTGGCCCCGGAGGCCGGGGGGCGGCGGGCGGAGGCGCCGCTGGCCCGACGCGGCTGTTCGAGCTGCTGCTCGGGGTGCTGCACCGCCTGGCCGAGCGCGGCCCGGTCTGCTGGTGGTGGAGGACCTGCACTGGGCCGACCAGTCGACCCGCGACCTGGTGGGCTTCCTGGTCCGCAACCTGCGCGGCGGGGTGGCGCTGATCCTCACCTACCGGTCCGACGAGCTGCACCGCCGCCACCCGCTGCGGCCGTTCCTGGCCGAGCTGGACCGCAGCGGCCGGGCCGAGCGGCTGGAGCTGGACCGGCTGGGCCGCCGGGACCTGGCCGAGCTGCTGGCCGGGATCCTCGAGGAGCCGGCCCCGCCGGCGCTGGTCGGGGAGGTGCTGGCCCGCTCGGAGGGCAACCCGTTCTTCGCCGAGGAGCTGCTGGCCGCCCACCAGGACGGGGTCCGGCTGCTGTCGGCCCTGCGGGACCTGCTGCTGGCCCGGGTGGAGGCGCTGTCGGAGCCCACCCAACGGGTGCTGGAGATGGCCGCGGTGGCCGGCACCCGGGTCGACCACCAGCTGCTGGCGGCCGTGGTCGGCCAGGACGCCGAGGAGCTGGTGTGGCTGCTCCGCGAGGCGGTCGGCCGCCACGTGCTGGCCGTCGCTGAGGCCAGCGGCGCCTACGTCGTCCGTCACGCCCTGGTGCAGGAGGCGATCTACGACGACCTGCTGCCGGTCCAGCGCGGCCCGCTGCACGCCGCCTACGCCCGCGCCCTGGAGCGCCGCATCCAGCAGCGCGGCGACACCTCGGGCACGCCGGGCGCCACCGCGGTCGAACGCGGCCGGCTCGCCTACCACTGGTGCGCCGCCCACGACCTGGGCCAGGCGCTGGTGGCCAGCGTGCAGGCCGGGCAGGCCGCGGAGGCGGCCTCGGCGCTGGCCGAGGCCGTCCGGCATTACGAGCGGGCCCTGGAGCTGTGGGACCAGGCGCCCGAGGCGGCCGCCCGCAGCCCCCTGGACCGGGGCGCGGTGCTGCACCGCGCCGCCGAGGCGGCCAACCTGGCCGGCGACGACGACCGCGCCGTCGCGCTGGGCCGCCTGGCCCCGGACCGGGTCGACCCGGCCGCCGAGCCGCTGCGGGCCGGCGCGCTGCTGGAGCGGCTCGGCCCGCTACCACTGGACCGCCAGCCACACGCCCCTGGCGATGGCCGCCGTCGAGCGGGCGGTGGCCACCATCCCTCCCGACCCGCCGTCCCCGGAGCTGGCCCGCGCCCTGGCCGCCCACGGCCAGCTGCTCATGCTGCTGGACCACCAGGCCGAGGCGCTGGCCCGCGGCCAGGAGGCGGTCGCGGTGGCCCGGCAGGTCGGCGCGCGGGCCGTGGAGGGCCACGCCCTCACCACCCTGGGCACCTGCCTGGGCACCCTCGGGCAGCTGGAGGAGGGCATCGCCGACCTCGAGCAGGGCCGCCGCATCGCCAGGGAGCTGGTCGACGTCGACGACCTGGGCCGGGTGCACGCCTGCCTGGCCACCGTCCTGGACCAGGCCGGCCGTTCCGCCGACGCCGTCGAGGTCTTCCTG